>Ga0082212_10007142_pt1 | contig 14848 bp, 10 predicted proteins | sample TergutNt197P3_FD_71548 | JGI IMG/M metagenome (GOLD analysis project Ga0082212, IMG submission 71548) | Neocapritermes taracua P3 segment gut microbial communities from Petit-Saut dam, French Guiana - Nt197 P3 | ecosystem: Host-associated > Arthropoda: Insects > Digestive system > Gut ... | reverse complement strand
GAAGTATAATGTATAACGTTTAGTAGATGTGCAAGATTGGACAAACGCCGTCATTCCCGCGTAGGCGGGAATCCAGAGAGTTGATAGGAAAATTTTCCGTCTGGATTCCTGCCTGCGCAGGAACGACACAGTTGCCATGCGGAGTACCGCACGTTGCCGTCCGGTGGTCGGCGGCCTACCTGTTTTGACAATTTTCAGAAAAAAGGAGAAGGCATGAAGAATTCGAGTGTTAAAAAGTGGGCGGCAACAGGGAAAAACACTGGTTTTACCCTTGTCGAACTTCTTGTTGTCATTGCCATCATCGGGATGTTGATTGCTTTGCTTCTGCCCGCCGTACAAGCGGCAAGAGAAGCGGCGAGGCGGATGCAGTGTTCAAATAACCTGAAGCAAATGGGACTCTCTATTCACAATTTCGAGAATTCCCAAAATGTGCTACCAAATGCGACATGCCAAAGAACCCTTTTTGGTGTTAAAGGGACTAGTACGTTTAACGGTGCCTACCATGATCATACAAACCCTGGCGAGGGATGGGGCTATGTTGCAGCAACATGCCTTATTCTTCCCTACATTGAACAACAGGCAATTTATGACCAGTTGGCTTCGGACGTTTGGCGCATGGACTGGACTTGGAATCGGGACAACCAGAACACCCCTTATTCACAAGGGAGTGTTCGTGCACCGACGGCATCTTTAATCCCTTGTTTCCGTTGTCCTACCGATCCCAATAAGGACCTGGTTCAGGAGAATTGGATGGCACCGATCAGTTATCGTGTTAACCGTGGAGATTATCCGATAGAAGCTACTTGCCGCTGGAGTCCGCGCGGCGTGTTTGGCTGTGGCGACCCCCTAGGAGGGACCAGTTTCGGGTTTGATGGAATTCAGGACGGAACAAGCAACACGATGCTTTTTGCGGAAGCCATCATTGGTTCCACAAGTGTCCAGCGCAGAATAAAAGGGGGTATTGCCGATGGTTCTGCGCTCTTTAATGCCCGTGCTGTGTCCCCGGCGGATTTTGCCATCCTCAAAGGACCAAATGGGGACTGGCCAGCCAATATCGCTGTCAATGCTTTAGATCAGACCCAAGAATCCGGCACCCGTTGGCATAGCGGTCGAAACGTGAATACGTCGTTTTTTGCTTTTGTCCCACCGAACGGACCTTCCGCAAGGCTTGGGGTAGAAAGGGAGGATGGACCGATTGTCGCGGCAAGTAGTTTTCACACAGGAGGAACCAATGTAGTGTTTGCCGATGGTGCCGTGCGGTTTATTTCGGAGACGATCAATTCAACAACACCCGGCATTGCACCAGCAGACATGGTGTGCAGAATGGGGTTCTGGTTTGATGGTGTTATACTTCGCCCAGGGCAACCTCCCGTCTCTGGAGACATGCCTCCGAGTGCCAACTATACTGGGCAATCCATGTTCGGAGTTTGGGGAGCGTTATCGACCAGAGATGGCGGCGAATCTGCCACAAGCCCGTGATAGATGGTATCCAGCCCCATTTGGGCGGGCTTCGGCATATAATTACACAGCCACTCATTTCCTTTGAAAAAAACTATGAAACACTTCGTTAATTTAACCATACTGTCATTGGTCATATCTTTGATACCTGCAGTTACTGGCGGTTGTGGGCAAAAAGACCGTGACATGAGAAAAGTTATTGGAAAAGTAACTTACAAAGGGGAGCCCGTTAACGAGGCATTGATTCAATTCGTGCCGCTTGACGCTACTGGTCTTGCAGCATCAGGACTCAGCGGTGCAGAAGGAAATTACACATTGACCTCGCTTGAATCCAAAGTTCCTGGTTCTGGAACGAAGCCAGCAAACTATAAGGTCGTCGTCAGTAAATTTGAGAAACCACCAGTCGATCCAGACGAAGCCGCACTCCTGGCAGGCCAAATTGACAAAAATGAATATATGACAAGAATGTCAGCAAAACCGCGGCGACCAACACCGCCCGTTAAACACCTTTTGCCGCCAAAATATGCAATGGTGAGTACCTCTCCCCTTGAGTTTACGGTAGAAGATAAAAGAGAGAATGAATGCAACCTCATATTGATTGATTAGAGACTTGCCGTTATAAATTAACTTTGACATGTTAACAGCCGACCGTCGGACGGTGCAGCCATTGGAATGTCCCGTATTGACACATCGGTTGTGCTGATTGGTAAACAATTTAGAGGAGATGGTGTTATGAAACGTTTTTTGATCATTTTATCGTTGCCGCAATTGGCGTTATTGCTTTTGATGCAATCTTCTTTGGTGCTCGGCAATGACAATCTGTCCCAACAACTCAAACGGGACTGGTTGCGCCAAGCAGAACTAAGGTATCCGAGATCGCCCGAAGGCAAAGTTACGCCCGAAGAAGATGCCGCCGGAGCAGTCAATGGCATCATCACAGGAAAATGGGGATTTCATACCGCCGTTGAAAAAGGACCCTTCTGGCAAGTCGATCTCGGCGAATCTGTTTCCATTGAAAGAATTGTCATTTACAACCGTTGTGACATGGGAGTAGAACGCATTCGCGATCTCTATGCTTCGATTTCAGACGATGCCGTCCAATGGACAACCATCTGGGAAAATGATGGAACAATTTTTTACGGAGCGACCGATTCAAAACCACGTGAAATTGTGTTTGCCGAACAACCTGTGGCCGGACGCTATCTGCGACTCGCACTCAAGGGGGAAAATTGTCTGAATCTGGACGAAGTGCAAGTCTATTCGCCGGGCAGCAACACTAATATCGCCCTCCACAAGAGCGCAACTCAAAGCAGCACTTGCGAATGGTCAGGCACTCAACGCATACCGGGCAGTGTTTCATTGGCGACCTTTCGCTCGGTTTTGGTAAGTGGCCGCAAACTCGCTGATGACCTTCGGACAAAAGGTGTCGGTGTCGAGGATGCCGTAAAGACATTTGACCGCTTGGCGAATTCGCCGTCAACGGTGGATAATTATTTCGAGTTACGCAGTGCTATCCGAACGCTTGCACTGAAAAATCCGTTATTGAACTTTGACTCAATTCTTTTCGCCAAAACATCGCCGGCAATGTTGCCGCACATGTCCGACCAGTGCTTGAGTTTCTGGCATCGCGGGAATGGAGCGGTTTGCATACTGAAAAACATAAAATCGGGGAACCCCGAACTTGTAACCCTAACGGAAAAATGGAAAAACGGGACATTCTTTCGCCCGGAACTTTCATACTGCGGGAAAAAAGTTTTGTTCGCTTACGCCGTCTATGACCCGGCGGTCGCCGACGTAGAGGATAAGGTCAATAAAGACAACATCGCCGAAGAAAATTTCTTCCATCTTTTCGAAATGGACATCGAATCTGGCGAAACCCGACAGTTAACCTTTGGGAAGTATGACGATTTCGATGGACGGTATTTGCCGGACGGTCGGATCATTTTCCTTTCGACCCGGAAAGGAGCCGCAATTCAAACGGGCAAACTCGATGTCGATGCGATGCGATACGCAAACTTGCCCAACAGTTATGTCCGGTGCGGCGGAGATAATTTTCGACCTGTTGTGGTCTATACGCTCCACTCTATGGATTCCAGTGGAAAAAACATGTACCAAATTTCCGCCTTTGAAAACTTTGAATGGACACCGACTATTTTGAATGATGGACGCATCGCTTATACCCGCTGGGATTACATTGACCGTTACGCCCAATATTTCATCAGTATCTGGGGGAAAAATCCCGACGGCACCAAAGCAACATTGATTTACGGCAATTACACGATCAATCCCGATATTATTCTTGAACCGCGGGCGATTCCTGATTCATCAAAACTCGTATTTGTTGGTGCTGCCCATCATGCGACCTTTGGCGGCTCATTGGCGTTGCTTGACCGGAACATCGGCATGGAAGGATCAGAGCCCATCGAGCGGATTACGCCGGAAGTCGTATTCCCGGAATCCGAGGGATGGCCAGCGCACTATTATGCGCATCCTCATCCGCTTGCCGAAGACTATTACCTTGTGAGTTGGAGTGATCGAGGGTTTCCGCCGCACACTTACGTTCCCGACGAAGGGCGAAATCCTTCAAACAGCATGGGGATTTATTATTACGATCGGTTCGGCAATCTGGAATTGCTGTACCGTTGCGACAAAATTTCGTCGGTCAACGTGACACCGTTTGCAAGCCGGCCTTTGCCGCCGAATTTGCCAAACACTGTCGATTGGTACGGACCGCAAGAAGGGGAGTTTGTCATTCAAAACATTTATGAAGGGCTTAAGGCTTATGGTTTTACCGAGGAAACGCAATGTGTCAAACGGCTCAGGATTGTTGCGACCCTTCCAAAAACGCAGCCGCACATGAATGTTCCCAGTTTGGGAATCACCACCGAAGAGCCGGGAAAATTCGTACTCGGAACTGTTCCGGTAGAAGAGGATGGGTCTGTGTATTTCCGAGTACCATCGGGTGTGTCTTATTTTTTCCAAGCACTTGATAAAGACGGCGTTACGATTCAAACGATGCGTACATTGACGTATCTGATGCCGGGCGAAACGGCTTCGTGCATCGGTTGCCATGAAAACCGAGAGTCCGCACCGCCAGCGGGAATAGTATTGCCCAAAGCATGGACACGTAGTCCATCGAGAATCACGCCTGATACAGCGGGGACCTTGCCGCTCCGTTATTCCGAATTGGTGCAACCAGTGCTGGATCAAAATTGTGTAGCGTGCCACTCCTCGGAAAATGAAGAACCACTGGCTTCGGCTTTTGACCTGACGGCGCAAAATTCGTTTCACTCGCTTCTGACATTCGGCGGCGGCAGGGTGCAATTAGGCGGTCCTCTTTACCAGGAACTCGGTCATCGCGGCGGAACGGTTGCTCGACATTACCGGTCGCACCCCGGCATTTCTCAGATGGACGCTATTCGGTCTGTTGCGATGTCGTTTGTTGAACATGGTGAAGGGGCATTAAAAGATGTTGCTTACGAGCGGGACATTTCCATACCGGGCACGGCACCTGCTTCACAGGCGCGCTTGCTCTCCGTTTTGCGTGGTCTCGAAGAACCGAGGATTGAAGCGCACAAAAATTGGCAACTGGATAAAGAATCGATTTACAGACTGGTCGTTTGGATGGATCTTTATGCAATGTACCAGGGTTCTTTCAGTGATGAACAGGAAAAGCAGGCACTCGAATTCCGCGAAAAGTTCAAGCATTTGTTTGAGGATTGAAACATTGATGGTTTTCCAGCGTGATTGCGGATTGCGGCTCTGAGCGAATCGGGTATAATAGTGCCCGCCTTTACAAAGGGCAACAATATGCAAGCGACCATCGACATTGGATAGCGAACATGAACTTCGGTCGATTTCCGCCGTTGCGAAAGCGATTATCCTAGACTCATGAAACGTTCACTCGACAACAAGCGTATTTTGCTAACGGGAGCCTCGTCGGGCATCGGAGCGGCACTGGCTTTCCTGCTTGCAAAAGAAGGGGCAAATCTTGTGTTGCTTGCACGGCGAAAAGACCGGTTGCTGGAAATTGCCGAACAAATTCGGCGGCAATCCTTTGACCGAAAAGTGGTGGTCGTGGAAGGGGACATTACCGATCCCGAAGCACGGCATCAGGCAGTCCAATCGGCAGTTGAGCAACTCGGCGGATTGGACATTTTGATCAACAATGCCGGCGTGGGAGCAACGGCACTCATCGAAGATTCAACGCAGGAAACCTTACGCCGGATTTTTGAAGTCAATTTTTTTGCTCTCTTCGAGTTAACACAACTTGCATTACCATATTTGAAGCAGGGAGCCGAACCGATGGTGGTTAATTTGAGTTCCATCGTCGGTTTGCGGGGCGTGCCGCATTACGGAGTGTACGGTGCTGCAAAATTTGCCGTTACAGGTTTGTCGGAGTCAATGCGTGCCGAATTTTTCAAGCATGGAATTGATGTCCTGCTCGTTTGCCCTGGTACGACACAAACAGAGTTTTTCGATGTGTTGCACCAATCGACGAGTGCACCGACATTGCCTTCCCATCGTCCAGTTACCTCGGAATATGTGGCGGCTCGAATTGTTAAGGGTATGAAACAAGGCAAGCGCAAAATGATTCCCTACTTTCCTGCCGTTGTTCTTGATACATTGAATCGCTTTTGCCCACGATTCGTCGATTGGATTATGACAAAATATGCGTGAACGGCGGCAATCTGGGTTGGACATACTCAACACTCAAATCAATAACCCTTGGCATCAAAATTAATTTGATCTTTTACGACAATGGTCGGATAGCGCCGGCGAAGTTCGGTGAGATATTCCTCCTGATACCGCTGGGCACGCTGATTCTTGATCTTTTCCCGAATCGCAGGCTGTGCCTCCACCAGCGGAACCACCGTTGATTCTTGACGCTCCAAGACCCGAATGATGTGCAAACCCTTGTCGCTCTTGATGACCGCCGAACTTAACGCTCCCACCGGCTGCGAAAAAACCGCCGCCTCCAATTCCGCCGAAGTCAAACTGCCTTTCGTTGTCCAATCCCAAATACCTCCATTGGAGGCGGTAAAACCATCCGAATTGAGTTTGGCAATCTCCTCAAACGGTGCGCCTCCTACCACTTGATTCCCCATCCAACGTATTTTTTTCCACGCTTCTTGTTCCGTATCGTGGTTGGAAAACAAGACCACCATTTCCTGCCAACGAGCCTGGTTTACCGAAGTGAACATTGCCTTGTTCCTTTCATAGAAATCACTCATTTCATCATGGGTGCTGTCCCCGGTTGCCTTTTGCATCGACATACTGATCCATTGCTTGACAATTTGTTCCCGAATCCATTGCCGCTTCTCTTTTTCCAACGAACTGCCGAGTTGTTCTTCCAAGTATTTTTTGAGTGCTGCAACATTGTCAACTTTGAACTCCTTCATCATCTCTGGAATTTCAATCCGGTCAAATTCTTCTCCCATTCTGTCGTTGAAAATGCCGCGTGAGGCTTTATCTTGGGAAAATTCATAATCGTTGTACACGAGAGCAAAAATGATTTGCTCCTGCAACATTTCACGGTAATTTTGAACAATGACCGCGTTCATAATCTGTTCGATTTCCTGCTGTTGAATTGTTGCCCGCTCTTCTTCCGACATTTTATGCATGTTTTCCGAGACCACCTGCAATGCCAAACGGCGCAGTTTCGGCAGAACGTCTCCCATCAAAATCACTTCAGTTCCCACTCTGGCAATCGTTTCGGTTCCGCGAACCGGCACATCTTCGGCCAGCACAGCCGGCGTTTGATACATTGAGGCGACCGGAGGCTGCGCCGGAGAGTAGGGTACGTAACTGGTCCGCTCAAAAGTGGGAACATCTTGAACAACCGGAAATACTTCTTCTTGCTGTGCAACGGTGTAAACCGATTGTTGCGGAGCCGGTGTTGCAGCCTGATAGGGTTGAGAGGGACCTGACCAATCTTCAACGGCGGGAGGAGGGGCAACCGGAGCGGTGGCCGCTCCGTCCCAGACCTGCTGGGGAACCGGTGCGGAATAAGCAGGTGTAATCTGTTGGGAAGCCGGTTCCGGTAGGGCGACCATGGGAACGCTCATTGCCGGAACGACGGTGTTGTCTTGATTGCGGGTAAACGGATATTGCGCCAAAAATTTGGCAAGTTGATCCTCTTCGGATATTTCTTCATCGGATGCCGGTGAATACAGCGGCAATTCAAATCCGAGCAGTGTTGCTCCCCGCTGGAGGAGAGAAGGATTCACGACTGCCACAATGCCGCCGAGGGAGGCTACAAGCAGGATCGTATAAAAAAAGTATTTCACAGTACAGACTCGTGTTAAAAAAACAACGGAGGCAATCCGGGGGAAGGATAACAATTTTTCCCCTACCAAGGCAAGAGCAAAACGTTGCTCAAGAGAGGGGCACCGGGATAAGAGGCACCGCAAAACAGAGGAAAAAAGCCGGGGACAGAGCGCAGTCCCCGGACTTCACAGACTCTACTGATTCTCCTTGTCGAATGCACCATCGAAGGCAATCGTACTGGGAGAGAAGTTGATTTTCTTGACAAAAGCGCAGGCTTCGGTGGCTCCGAATTCGCGTTCCATTCCCATGTCTTCCCACTCGACGGAAAGCGGACCCTTGTAGCCGATGTGGTTTAATGCCCGAATGATCTCCTCAAAATCCACGCTGCCGTGTCCCAGCGAGCGGAAATCCCAGCCGCGGCGCGGATCGCCGAAGTTCAAGTGCGAAGCCAAGATACCTTCCTTGCCATTCAGTTGAACCTTCGTGTCCTTCATGTGGACGTGATAGATACGATCCTTGAACCGGTAGAGGAATTCGACCGGATCAACGCCTTGCCAAATCAAGTGCGATGGGTCGAAGTTGAAACCGAACTCCGGCCGCCATTTCAGTTCGTCCAATGCTCTTTCGGCAGAATAAAGGTCGAACGCAATTTCCGTCGGATGGACTTCCAAGGCGAATTTCACGCCGCACTCGCCGAAAACATCCAAAATCGGATTCCAACGTTTTGCCAAAAGTTTGAATCCATCGTCAATCCAATCTTGCGGAACCGGCGGGAAAGAATAGAGATACGGCCAAATGCTCGAACCGGTAAAGCCGGGCACAACACCGCAACCCATTTTTTTCGCTGCCCTGGCAGTATCCATCATTTCTTTGGCGGCTCGCTCATTGACCCCGGCGGGATTGCCGTCCCCCCAGACATAGTCGGGCAGGATAGCCTTATGCCGGCTGTCGATGACATCAAGTACGGCTTGTCCAACGAGGTGCGCTTGGATCGCCCAACATTCGAGACCGTTTGCCTTGAGGATTTCCCTCCGTTTGTCGCAGTAGTCGCCTTCCTTAATAGCGCGTTGAACTTCAAAGAGTTCCCCCCAGCAGGCGAGTTCCACTCCGTCGTAGCCGAATTTTTTTACCTTGGGTGCCAAGTCGGCAAGTTTCAGGTCTGCCCACTGTCCGGTCGTCAATGTTACTGGTCGTGCCATAATTGTTGTTCCTCTCTCTAAAACGGTGATTGCGATTACCGAGTGCCGTACCGACACTGGTTATTACAGGTCATTCTACCATACCGTAAAGGGAACATGCAAGCCCCTGAAAAAATGTTACACGTAACCTGATAGGTTACGCGGCAAAAGGCTCTGTACAGTTGACGCAATAGACAAATTATGGTAGTTTACAAACGTTTTAACCGCACATTCAAACATCTCGATCTTCAATGCTGCACATTGGTATTCACGGGCTTGGATTCATGGGAATGATGCACTATCTCGCTTACCAAAAGTTGAGCGGAGTGCAGGTAACGGCAATCTGCGAGACCTTGCCGGAACGTAGAAAAGGAGATTGGACAAACATCAAAGGCAATTTTGGTCCACAAGGAACCCAAATGGACCTGACCGGTGTCAAAACTTACGCCGAAGCCGAGGAACTGTATGCCGATCCAAATGTCGATCTGATTGACATCTGCCTGCCCCCAAATTTGCACGCTCCGATGGCGATTGCCGCCCTCAAATCCGGCAAGCACGTTTTTTCCGAAAAACCGATTGCTCTATCGTTGACCGATGCCGATGCAATGACCGCCGCCGCCGAGGCATACAAAAAATTGTTCATGGTCGGACATGTTCTCCCCTTCTTTCCTGCCTACGCCTTTGTTTACGAAGCCGTGCGAACGAACAAGTACGGCAACTTGCTCGGCGGACATTTTGACCGGGTTATCTCCGATCCCGTTTGGCTCAATAATTTTTACAACATGTCCACCGTCGGCGGACCGCTCCTCGACCTTCACATTCACGATGCCCACTTTATCCGCTTGCTTTTCGGAATGCCCAAGCAGGTTCAAAGTATCGGTCGGTTACGCGGAGAAGTTCCTGAGTATTTCAGTACCCAATTCGTTTTCGACAATCCGAATTTGGTGGTAACGTCAACGAGCGGTTGCATTTTCCAGCAGGGTCGTCCTTTCATGGCGAGGAGCGAAGTGCACTTTGAGAAGGCGACGCTTGTCATCGACGGTGCTGGAACGACAATCCTATCGGAAGACGGCAAAGTATTGCCTGCCGAGTTGCCGGCATTGGACGAAGTCAGTATTTTTGCGAACGAGTTGAAGGAACTGACCGACTCGGTGAGTCGGGGACAAGTTTCTCCAATTCTCGGCGGCACCCTCGCCCGGGATGCGTTAGTGATTGCCTTAAAAGAAATGGAAGCAATCCAAAAACGTCAGGCGGTGATGTGCTGAAGCGGAGGCACCACTTGTAATGCTTTTTGGTTACACTTCGGCGGTTCGCGGTTTGAGTCAAGGTTGTGCGTCGAATTCGATGGAGCCGCTGACGTATCGTCCCGCCCCGCCGGAAATCGTGAAGAGTTTTATGCTGAAGTGAGGATACAAAGAACTATAACACAACAATGGAACAACAGACCGAACAAAAAACGAAAAGCAACAGGAAATACGCCTATGCCTGTTGTGCAGTCAGTTGCGGTGTGCTGTCTGGATTTGTTGTTTTTTTGCTGATTGTCTGCATATACGCCGTTATCTACAATACTGAATTCGGTGAAAACAAAGCGGCATGCCCGTTTATCAAAGTTGAAAAAGGGAGCAATTTTTGCTATTATATTCACAATCGCTTTCTTTTCCCGCAAAGGTATTTAGAATTTACGATTTCTGAACGAGATTTTTTGGATTGGGGCAAAAGCCAATGGGACAAAAGCCCAGACGGTAATCAGTGGTGGAATCCTGTTGAAATAAAGTGTTTGCCGTCACTTCCCAAGCCAAACGTGGACAGGGAAAATGGTAGTGCGTGTGTGGTCAACGGACGACAAGGTGGCGAAATACCGTTGTCCATTCCCCGATATATCTGCAAAAAGGAGGCACATCAAGGGTGTTACCCTTGGAAGGGTCTGTGCCTAAACAGTCCAGCGGGAAAAGCAGATAATTCATGTATTCGTTTCATAGAGGATGGCTACTATTTTGAAATATGGGCACCGAGACGTTGCTACGCCGGTATTTACGTACTGTATGATCGAGAAAATCAACGGTGCTACTACGCATACGCTTCCAATTGAACCGCACACGAATACAATCAGAGTCGCTCCTCATTTAACCCTATATGCCAAGATTCTGTTACCGGGTGCGTCCGACGTATAATTCTCCGAAATGGCGAAAGGACAACGAATCTTCTACTTGCGTCGAAGCCTTGGCAATCTATCATCAGTTTTTATCGTGGATATGGTCATCATTTCTGTTTGGTTGCCACTTCGTGATTTTCTTGTTCAACAATGCGGTTGCTGAATCTCTTACCACACAACACCAAATACAAGTATCGGCAAAAAAATGAAATCTCTGAACACGGCGTTCGTAGAATGGATACTATAAAATACAAGTATTATTAGAAGCCCATAACGAGAAAGGTATTTTATCAAAACTGGAAATTGTGATATTGATATATTGTGCCACTTTAAAAAGGCGTGAAGTGCTTGAACGGAAACAAATAAACACCAAAAAATTATTGACGATATTGCCATCTTCCTCAATAAAAACCCGCCATCCAGTATTAATGACGAAAGAAGCAATCCAAAAAGTTGCACTATGACTGCGGTTTGAAAAGATTTATCTGGCATCTCGTGTTTGTTTGGCGTTAACATTTTGAACACCTATCATCATTTTTGTTTGATAGCAAAAGTTTCCATCGTTGCTGGAAAAACCATACACAATTATAATCATTCCATTCCAAAAACATACCATCCAACAGAAATGTTCCATTTTGTCCATGGTATTCCGGCAGAAGGAAAAAAATTACCTGAACATTTAACATTTGAGCGATGACAAAATAATTATGATTGTCCTCAACAGTAAAGTTGTAAACCGAAAGCCGCTCGATGAAAACTGATCCCGCCGAACGCAAAAAACCGGCAATGCCGCAAGTGGAACCCTTACTCATAATTGGCATGTGCTAGGAAAAAGGAAAAGTAATTTGAAAGGATGCCTCAAGATCAACAAGTCGCCGCATGGTTGATGTTGTGATTTCGCAAACCATACCACAACATGAATGGTCGGGTGGAAATTGAATAAATATATCTAGGCAAACTTCTAGGTTGTAGTCATGCACAAGATTCAAGATAATATCTCGCAATGGACAAAACACTTCTAGTATTTCATTAGCAGGCGTATCAATGGTATCATATGCCGACAGTGATGTCTCGTAACCCCACGTCGCATGAGGAATACCAACTTTACCCCATTGCCAATCTTTTTTTTGAGACCAAAGATACGTAGGTGTAATTCCGAGCGCATCGGTTACTTTGTCCATGTCAAAAGGATGGAGCGCACCGAAGAAGAATGTTCCCTTTGCGAGTGTTCCTTCTGGTTCGTAATCGTCTAAATGGGTCATCATTGATATTTGATATCTTCTAAACTAAACCATTCTATAAAATCCAAACATTTTTTTCGTCACTACTGCATGGGAGCGGCAGAATAGCGTCCAAAACGTGACGAAATGGCAGTCGGACGATTTTTATAGTCCTCTCGATTGTTTGATTTTCGTTTCTGACTGATTGACAGAATCGATCAGGTCCTGCAAGTGCTTGTTTTGAGGAACACGTTCCTCAACATTAGCAAGCGCAAACACTTTTCGTGCATCGTCGAATCGTCCTAACTCTGCCAAACCTTGAATCCAGTAGTGAAACACATAGACATAATTGGATCGAAAATTGGCATAAGTCGGGTCAAGCGCAACCCCTATGTCTAAGAGGATCGTGGCGACATCATACCGTTGCCCCATTTTTTCGCTTGCCACGTCCAATGCCCAGTTATTCATGGAGACGAGCAGATTTGTCCAAGCCTGCTCATTATTTTTGTCGAGATACAATGCCTTGATGTTTGCCGCCGCCGCTTCAGGATGGCACCCTTTCGCATGAAGGTCCACGCCGATATTGTAGTAAACCGTGGCAACCAACTGCACGGGACTGATTTCCCGATATTCGGAAGGCAACTCCACTGCCGGCTCTGGTGTTGCAGAAACAGCATTTTGAGCGGTAGCCGGGTCTGACTTCGCTGGCATAGGAACAGCAATCCGCTCGAGGGTTGCCATCCGCCGTTCCTTATCGCTTTGTAAATCGAACCATGTTGGACAGGTCGTTTCGAGGTCCATAGCCACTCCATCGGTAAACTTGACCCGGCTTAAGGCATGTCCTTTTGTTTCAATCGCACAAACATTGAGTCCCACCTTTTCGGCAAGGCAGTTAAACAATACCGTCGCACTGACACAGTTGAAGTGTCCCGTTTTCATCACCTTGCTCAATTCCGTGCAGTCGAGACTGTACGGTTTGGTCAAAATTTCCTTATGCATCGCCTCATACAAGGTGCGGGTCAGCACCTGTTGTGAAGGATTTATTCCCACTGTTCCCCGAACTTTGGCAACCAAGGCATCGAGTCGGGCTTCGTAACTCCGAATGAGTTCGATGTCCCTGATTCCTTCGGCGACCATGGCTGCGCGAAAGAGATCGAAATTTTGCCACTTACCGTTCTGCGCATCCTGAAAGAGTGCTTTTTCAACGGGATCGACCCCCCGCAGACTAATGGTGTATTTTGTGGGTGTTTGCTTTGCGTTTGCCGTTTTGCAATCCAGTGTAACGATGAAACTATCGTGGGTGAGCGAATCGGCAGAAACATTTTTGTCCCCGTAGAAGGTCAGAACGTCGCTTCGATAGAGGTCACGTTCTGTTCCGTTCGAGCCGAGGCACAACAGTGCGGCGGCAATCACAAAAAACCGCACGGACAACGCCGAGTGACGATTATGGGGGTAGAGTGTTGTTTTCATCCCGTATTCGTTGGTAGGGGGTCGAGCAAAGGGGCAAAATACACTGGTCTCGAACCCGCCACCCAGTGCATTGTACATATTCGGACAAAGTCTGTAAATACGAGTTTTTTCCGTTCTTGGAAAATTTGCCTTGTCCGATAGCATTGATACGTTCGGCGGGGACTTTAGTAAGGAGAAAAATCCGAAAAACAGCAAAAAATATGGAGAAACACTCCCCGCCTTGACGATTTCGGGTTCCTGTATAGAATTGTTTTTTGTATCGCGGGGTAGAGCAGTCGGTAGCTCGTGAGGCTCATAACCTCAAGGCCGCAGGTTCGAGTCCTGCCCCCGCCACTTTGTCTAAATTGCCTATTGTCAAAATCTCCTTGGAGATGACGCTCCCAAGCCACGCACGGCGGAGATTCTTGAGGCAAAAAGCAACCACAGAACCGAGCATTGACACGAGGGAAATCCTCTGTTTTTGATAATCGTAAATTGTTTCACGGCAATGCTTTATGTCCATGTAGAAATCAAAAGCATACTTGTCATTTTCGGCGATTGTCCAAGCCCGCTTTCCAGAATATCCGCACCGCAACAATGCCGCCACAATGACCTGCTGGTAGCCCGCCCCGTTGTCAATCATCTCCCAAACGGAGGCAGAATCAGACGAAAGTGTGGGAAATAGTGTGGGAAAATACCGCTCGTCATTGGGCAAGCCGAAGTGAGAAAGTACCACCTCGAAGGTTTCCGGCTCGGCGGGATTTCCCGACAGAGCGGAGACGGCAGGGAGACCGACCGGAGGCGAGACCTCAGTACCGACATTTTCGACACCCAACAGAGCAATGTCATTTAGGGTGTATCCGTCGTCATAATTCTTCGCACGAACCAGCGGCGAATTTCCAAATACAGCGGTCTTATCCTGTTGCGAAAACCCTTGTTTACTCTTTTCATTGATACAAGACCGGCGACAATTTACAAAGAACTGCTCCCAAGGTTGTAACCCTGCCTTGAGCATTTTCTGTTTGATCAACGTTCCCACATTCGTACAAGTCCGATACTGTTCAAAGAGGTAAACTTGTCCCTCTCGTTTTGTGGCAACGAGGGCATCATAAAATGGACGC
>Ga0082212_10007141_pt1 | contig 14849 bp, 21 predicted proteins | sample TergutNt197P3_FD_71548 | JGI IMG/M metagenome (GOLD analysis project Ga0082212, IMG submission 71548) | Neocapritermes taracua P3 segment gut microbial communities from Petit-Saut dam, French Guiana - Nt197 P3 | ecosystem: Host-associated > Arthropoda: Insects > Digestive system > Gut ... | reverse complement strand
GAAACCGTTGCCAAAAGCGGAGTAACAGACGGTATTGCCGTGATTTTTTGCCCGCATACCACGGCAGGCATAACGATAAACGAGAACGCCGACCCGGATGTGGTTCACGATTTGCTCATCGGCTTGAAAAAAGCGTTTCCCGACCGTGCAGAATTTCAACACGGAGAAGGCAACAGCGCCGCACACTTGAAAGCGAGTACGGTTGGTTCAAGCGTGACTGTGATTATTAACGGCGGCAAACTTGTTCTCGGCACATGGCAATCTGTGTATTTCTGCGAGTTTGACCCGCCGAGAAACCGGAAGTTTTATGTTAAAATTATAGGATAGTGCGATCAATTTCTTTACGAGTACATAGCGGAAAACAGATTAAGCATCGGTTCTTTATATTGCGGAAGTGTACACAAAACGCCGTTTGCCGAGAGTTATTTTGACATCGGAGATTGTATCGGGGTGCTTGAATATTATGAAAAGGATTTCGTCTTAAAAGCGATTCAAGAATTTCATCGAGTAATGAAACCCGGCGGCAGGTTCGTGCTTGACATTTCAAATATCACAAGCCCAAGCGGACGAATGGCAATGATGATTGAGGAATATATGGGGCGGCCTGATAAATTTGATATGCTGCCGCATGAATTTGAGGATCTGATTAAGGATTATTTTGAAATAGTAGATTCAGACATTATTTGCGCCGAAAGTCGTGGTGAAAGTTATATGGGGAGTATGTGTTATTACTTCTTGAAATGTAAAAAATAATCTATGGAAAATAACCATAATATTCGTATTTAAAAAGGTTGCATTATATGATACCATACAAACTTGTCCGTTCGCGCCGGAAAACCGTCGCTATACATATCACAAAAGACGCCGAAGTTGAAGTTCGCGCTCCGCTGAAAATGTCAACAGCCAAAATAGAGAAGTTTGTAGCGGAAAAAGAAAAATGGATCGAAAAATCCATCGGACGAAGTAAACAAATCAACGAGAAAAAATCCGAATTTATGTTGAATTACGGCGATATGACTCTGTTATGCGGTAAAATGTATAATATCCGCGCCAGAGACGGAACGAACGCAGGTTTTGACGGCGAATGTTTTTATCTTCCGCCTAAGTTGAATCCTGATATATTTAAACAAACAATCATTAAAATATATATAAAAATGGCGAATCTTATCATAAAAAACAAAGTTATTGAATATTCAAAACATATGAATTTGACGCCGACAGCCATCAGGATAACAAGCGCAAAAACACGTTGGGGTTCTTGTTCGGGCAGGAACAGCATAAATTTTTCATGGCGGCTCGCTATGGCTGCCGATGACGTCATTGATTATGTCGTAGTGCATGAGTTGAGCCATATACGGGAGCATAACCATTCGCCGCGTTTCTGGAAAGTGGTTCAGGGAATTTTGCCGGACTACAAAGAACGACAAAAGAAATTAAAATTGCTTCAAAAAAAGCTGATGGTACAAGATTGGGAATAACGGGGATTAAAACAATGTTGCCGGAATTTAAAATCGAATTTATTATAGCCATACTCGCTGTGTGGAATATTATCGTTTTATTTATGTATGGTTTGGATAAACAGAAAGCTAAGCAAGGCAGTCGGCGCATCAGCGAAAAAACGCTTCTATTCGCGGCTTTTTTCATGGGCGGAACAGGAGCTTTATTTGGTATGTATTTGTTTCGACATAAAACAAAACACCTGATGTTTTCGATAACCGTACCATTTCTGGCAATTTTAAATATCACTATCTTCTGCGTATACATATATCTTAAATAAAAAGCGATTTATATATTAATTAATGATAGAAATATGAAAAAATTACTTGAAAAAAGAAAATACTTATGATATAATAATTGCGAACAAATATTCAATACATTCAATCGCCATAGATGATTACGATAAGCAGGTTATAAAAGTTACAAACCGTTCGGGTTAAATATGACGCTATGGTGTCATATTTAAAATGATATAATTAAGGAAAGATTGTATTAAATTGAGGAGATTTATTATGCCGATTGATAAAAACAACCACGATTATAATGGGGAAGTGCAGGAAATGATTTGGAATTTTGCGACAAATCTTGTGCCGTTAGAAATCACTCTGCCCATGATACCTGAACAATTACGCGATCCTTGTACCGATTTATACAATTTTACGACCGATATATTGAACGATCTGTATGATAACGCAGAAGATTACGGGATAACGGATACTGCTTACAATTCCGTTTTGTTTTTTACGTGGTATTTCTCTTGGGTATATAAAAAATTCCGTTTTATTGAAGATGTATTTACGGCGAGCAAAGATGAATACAAAAAATTCATGAACGGTCCTTTCATGATGAATCAAAAAAATCGCCAGTCCGTAGAAACTATGTATGCCCGTCATGGATTAGAAATTAATACGGAATGGGAAAGCGTCCGTATTTCAAGCAGCCGTTATCCCGGTATGATGAAAGCGATTTTTGAAGTCCTGACCGCCGCTTATCAAAATTATAAAGTGAATTGCGGTGATTACTTATTTACTTGTGATTTCCGAGCGATTGTCGATTATAAACGTACATATGCTGATATTTTTTATATGCTTAACGACGAAGGAAAAGCAATAGCTGAACATATTGACAGTTTCGCCGCCGGATTAAAAATCAAACCTTCCAAGTGTAATTTCTTTAATCGAGTTGATTTCAAAAAGAAAGGCAAGAAAATTTTTATTTTGGATGTAGTGAGACAAAAGAATATTAGAATTACAATGGGTATTGCGGAAATAGGTACAGAAGTTTTTCAAATGGTTGAAAAGGAAATCGAAAAATATGAGGACGCAGATAAATTTATAGAATTTGTGCGTAAAAATATGCCTAAGTGCAAGAACTGTAATACAGGATGTTATTATAGAGCCAATCCCAAAGAATTTTTCGGCAAAAAAACTATAATATGCAACAACAGTATTCCCCTTGTAATGATATATGCACCCGCAAAGCAGGATTTAGAATATATATGCAGGCTAATCTCACTTAGGGCAATGGTAATGGAAACCGGAATTTCTGACCCATTTTATCCCGTTTACTAACAAGCAGTTTTGCAGTTGTACATTGTACACCGTTGTCATATTTATTGTGCTATAATATAATTGATTATCAAATTTTATTATACATAAATTCAGGAGATACAAAATGTCTGAAACAAAGAAGGAAAGCATAATACAGGCGCAAGCGAAAACCAAGCCAAAGATTGAGGAAATCATTCTCGAATACCTTGACGGCGAACCAAAACAATCTTTGCTTGAGCTTTTGGAGTTTTGCCGCGCAAACGGAATAAAATACCTATGGTCGGCGACTAATATATGGAAGCTCCAACTAAAAGGCAAAACCGCAGGCATGATTTACATAGGCAAAGGTCCGTGTCAGAAAGATAATATTACGAAAAACTGGTGGTGTACTCATATTCCTGTGTTTGAGGAATTCATCGTAAAAGAGAATTTAACGGAAATCATCCATAAAAATGTCTTTCCGTGCGTGCATGGGCAAAAAAGCTGCGGTTCGGGCAAAACCGCGACCATTTTCGGGAAAGAATTTCACGGCGTACATGGGGTGCTGTTTAAAAATTCCGACGCCGAAACGCTGGATTGTATTAAAAAATTATTGGAATATAGGATTAAAGAATGTTTTGAAAATATAGGTTAAGTAATGTAATTAATGGAGGGTCGCTATGTCAAAATATCCGAAATTTAAGATGGCTTTTAATATAGGCAGCACGAACGAAGAAAGAATCGAGGCTTCTGAAATGTATCAGAGAGCCTTTAGCGCAATAAAAACCGGTGAAGGAACGCCTCCTGACAGTAATGATATTCACATAGATTTAGAAATCAACGGATTTGAAATAATGCTGGCTCCGGGCGGAAAAGTTGAGAAAACATTAGAAAATGCGATGGTATGTGAAATCCATTTCGACAACGAAAATGATTTACGCAAAGCATATGATATTTTAACGAAAAATGCTCTAAGCCATTCGATTGATGGTCCGTTTGAGTGGGCGACGCTGTTGGGACTCGTGACGGACAAATTCGGTATTTGCTGGGCATTTTATTTTAACGAAAGCGATATAACAGTATAATACAAATTCATATAAAGAAGGAGAAAAATATGTCGGAAAAGCCAAAACTGGAATCTCTCATTCCTCAATACCTTGACGGAGATATGAGAAAAAACGCGCTTGACTTCGTCGCATATATGCGGGCAAATAAAATGTCGCCCTCGTACAGACCATCGCTCCGCTATAAATGCAATTATAAAGGCACGGGAATTTGCACGATAAGTCTTCCCAGAACATTTTCCAATCCAAATCCATATAGCGACAACGAATTTGCTCAAGAGTGGATGCCGCAAGAGAACATAAAAAATAATTGGGGTGTCATACCTCAGCTTGACCATTTAAGCGAATATGAAGATGAAATTGACGAGGGAATGAAAAATATAATATGGAATACAAAAAACATATATTTCTGCAACGGCTGCTGGGCGAGCAATCCTAATTTCCCAGAACCAAGGGATTCATGCGGTCCGCGACCGATAAGAAGTATTTTCGGCAGGGAGTTCAAAGGTTTGTGCGGGCGGGGATTTTTCTGGTTCTTCAACCCCGATGAAGCGGCGATTGACTGTATAAAAAAGCTGCTGGAACTTGAGCAAAAAGCAAGGGTGTAACGAATAGATTTTATATTTTCGGAAAATAAGAAGGGTAATTATTATGCAGAATAAAGATTCAAAAAAACATAAACAATACAAAAGCAGACCCAGAATTGAGGATTTCGTTTCTGAATCGGATTTTGACGACGAAATAAAAAACACAATTCTTGATTTCGCATTTTATCTTAGAGCTAATAAAATGCCTCCTCAATGGGCCGCCATAAATTCATGGAAGTTCCTTTATAAAAAACAAAGGATTGGCTATATAAGACTGATTAACGGTTCTTGGTTTTTTGATTATATAATTCCTACAAAAGAAAAAGGTCTGGAGTTGTACAAAACAGATTTAACAATAGATGAGGCATTCGAGGAATATGCCGCCAGCGAAGATTTAAAGGAATATATCTGGGATAACGTTAAGTATTGCACAAACTGTATTTCAATCGGACATTGTTCGCCTAAAAACCTAACTATTTTCGGAAAGGATTTTAAAAAGATATGCTGGAATGGAAACCTGAGTTTTAGGAATCCTACTGCCGCAGAGTTAGAGCGATTGAAAAAGTTATATGATTATCTTAAAAATAACACCGCATTATAAATATTATCCACGTTTGTTTTGATGTCGGCGTGGTATGCGGATTATTTATATTATCGGAGGAGGAATAACAATGTCAGAACATAAAATTGAAGATTTTATCACTGAATATCTCGCTGGGGACACACAAAAAAATGCTCTGGAGTTTGTTGCATATTTGAGAGAGAACGAAATACAATTTTATAGAGATAAAAATGGTTATTGGGAAGATAAACTTTATTGGTGGATAAAATGCAAAGAAGAATATTTTTGCTTTATTTTAATTAACGGCTATGAAAATGGGCATTGGGGCATTTGGTTTGAAGATGGCGGTTCCGATTGTTATGCAAATTTTCCAGTAGACAAGCAGATAAAAGAGATTGCTTGGGCGAATGTTGATATATTTAAAGGTGATTGTGGCGGTGGACAGTGTGAAGGATTGCGTAAAGTAATATTTGGAAAATTATTTGAAAGTCTATATCGTACACTTATGTTTTTCGATAATCCGAATGCCGAGGCAGTTGAGTGCATGAAAAAATTGGTGGAGATAAGAAAAAACGATATCTTCAAAAAGAATTATTGATGAAATAACATAAGTTAATATTTAAAATATCGTCGCCGATATTTTGGAAAATAAAAGGTAAATCCAAAAATTAAAATAACGGAGGTAAACCTATGTCCGAACAAAAAGAATACATCAAAATCGAAGAAAAAATCAAGGAAATTTTGAGCGGCGAAGCACAAAAAAACGCGCTGGATTTCGTCGCTTTTTTGAAATCGAATGAAATTTTACTTGATTATAACCCGGATGAAAGTCAAAACAAGCCAATATGGAATGGAGCTGTCGGAGGAATCGTCGGAAACAGTATTGGTTATATAACCATTAACGGCGATGAAAACTGCCCCGGTCCCTGGACTTTTTGGTTCAATTCATGTGATTTTGACGGTAGCGATTCGGCAGACGACGAATTCAAAAATACAATCTGGGCGTTCGCGAGTCCGTGCGGGAAATGCCATGAAGGTTGGGAAAAGTGTAGGGGCAGCGGCAAAAGGACGATTTTGGGGAAAGAGTTTGAAAACCAATGTCATTCTCCGTTGATGTTTTGTAATCCCGATGCCAAAACATTAGAAAATATGAAGAAGTTTTTATTGTATCTTAAACCTCAAATAGATACGAAATATAAGCCGAAATAGATTTGAAAAAGCTGATGTTAATAATTAAATACATAGAAAGGACAAACCAACCATGAAAAATTCACTCGATTTCAATATCCAATTTTCCAACCTTTGGTGTCACAGTTTTCCCAACTGCTTCGCCGGCGTTTATGTGTACCTTGAAAAAATCTTTGGCGATATGCCCAAAAAATGCGGCGGAGGCGAAACAATGTGTTTCGGCTGCGCTTGTCCGTCTAATCCGGACCCGCAATCAGCATATTTTGTCATATTCGATACGATGTGCGGGCGGAGCGCTCTGCACCTCCGTTTTGACGAAAAACCAACCGAAATGATGGCATTAATCGGCGATGGCGACGGAACGGGCGGCTGGTCGGGAAAATGCGGTACGGATTATACGGTTGACTTTCTTTTCGGGTTCGCCGGGTACGAATACCGAAAGATAACTGACGCCGCCATGTTCAAAGACGAAGTCGCAGCGTCTATCGCCTCAGATAAGCCTGTCATCGCGGAGCTTGCCGGCGACGGTTCATTCTGCGTAATCACCGGCTACGACGGAGATACGCCCATAAGTTCCTACTACTCTACGGACCAGGGCAATAACACGCAGGAAAAACGTACGGTTACTCTGTCATATGAAGCAATAAAAACAATATACATAATCGGCGATAAGATTACCCCGCGCTACACGCTGAAAGACGGGCTGGAACGTATAAAACGGGTTTTTGAAAACAATATCGGCGATAAAATATGGGACGATGGAATCGACGAAATAAATAATATGATCGTAAATCCCACGGACGACGAGTTCGGAAAAACGAACCCTGACGAATTGAACGCGCTCAGGAACCGCATAACCAAAACGATAACTAATCAATTCAACAGCCACACATTCGACGTAGCGTTTTGTCATTTGCCGAAAATATATGATAAGGAGCGTTATCCAGCACTACTGGATTTATGGGGGAAATTAGACGGCTGCCAAATGCGTCTCGGCAACTACGCCCATTCAGCTGGGCATTTCAACGTTATCGACATAACCCGTATCGGTTTGTTCCGAATTGGCATGGGCAAAATGTTCGTATCGGCAATCGAGGATATTAGGAATATCCATTTGGAAATGCTTGAAATAATAAATCAAGCGATAGAAATTTTGGGGAATAAATAAGGAGAAAATAAAATGGCAGAACAGAAACCAAAACCGTCAATAGAAGAAATCGCGGCGGATTTTCTTGACGGAGAAAAATTGAAAAACTTTTTAGATTTTAACGAATCCTTGAAGAAAAAGAATTTATCAAAAAGCGCGACGTCAACTGGTAAAAACGGTTATCAAGGTTGGGCGGTCAGATATAAGGGTTATATGATTGCTCATTTCAGAGCTTACAAAGATTACTGGTTTATAAGTTATTTCAAGAGCGTGGATATAAATAAATGCGAAGAATTCGTATCAGATGAATTGAAAGAATTTATCTTGGGAAATATTGTTACTCCGTTATGTCAGGGATGCAAAGGACATGACAACAGAATGATTTTAGGAAAAAAGTTTAACAAAGTGTGCGGGTGTCATTTGTTGCATTTGAAAAATCCAGAGGGAAAAGCTCTTGAATACGCCAAAGAACTTATTGTAATAAACAAAAACATCGTCGATAGTATTTCAACAGATAAATCGTAAAGTAAACAAGTCTATTAAAAAGCAATCGCGCCTATTAACGCAAAAAATATATAATATACGGAGGAAAAACTATGTCTGAACAAAAAAAATATGACAAAATCGAAGACGCAATCAACGAACTCCTTGACGGCGAATTGCAGGAAAATGCGTTGAAACTCGCGGCTTACCTGAACGAAAACCAACTCACGTCAAATATGTCTGCTTGGGGGAAATTTACTTATAACGGATATAATATCGGCAGGATGACGGTCGAAGAAAAAAATAAATGGGAGTTTGAAATCTTTGATTATCTTCACTTCGGCGATTTCACCGACGAGGACCGAGAATTTACAAAAGCGGTCTACGACCACGTTAATATTTGCGACGCACCCTGTCATGACGAATGTTGGCGAGCCAAAGACGTCAAAATTTTCGGAAAAGAGTTCAAAAGCGTGTGTTCGCAGCATTCCCGTGCTTTTGTAAATCCTGACGCTAAAACCATAGAACACATCAAAAAACTTATAGGATACAGCAAAAAGACAACGCCTTACCCGCAGCAGTATCATCCCAATAATTTATAATCCCATTGATATTTTCAGGAGGTTTTAGGTATGGATAAACATAAACTGGCAGCCTGCGGGATTGATTGTAACGAATGCGGTCAATATAAAGTTACATTATATCAGGACAGAGAATCAGCGGAAGATTTGGTTGAGTGGTTCAGAAGCATGGAATGGATTGGGGAAAATGAGGGAGCCGAAACGGTATTGAAAAGAGCTCCGCTGTGTAAAGGGTGCTGGTCGGATTTTGTTTTTTGCGGCAACAACAGCCATGATAACAAGAGCCATTGCTTTAATTCCTGCTGTATGGAGAAAAAAATCAACAACTGCGGCGAATGTGTCGATTTTCCATGTAAAAAGTGCATAGATTTTATGACGGACGGGCTTGAGCATCATAAAAAAGCGATGGATTATTTAACGTCAATAAACAAAACTATATTTAACAAATAATATAAAGATTTTCCGCGACATATCCGTTGTTATCGTTGCGGAAGTTAAAATTTATATTTGAACAGAGGAGTAAAACAAATGGCTGAAAAGAAAAAGAAACCAACGCTTGAAGAACAAATCAAAACGCTTCTGATTGGCGAAACACAAAAAAACGCTCTGGATTTCGTCGCTTTTTTACGCGAAAATAAAATACCGCCTAAATTGCATATAATAACTATCGTTGGCGATGGCGGCGATTTCCCCCACATCAGACCGTGGACTATTTTTTTCAATGCATGCGATTTTGATATCGACGGTTCGGTAAACGATGATTTGATAGAATTTGCTTGGAAACACGCGCATGTTTGCGACCATTTCATAACAGACGGACAACGGTGCGGTTGCGGCAGACAACCGGGTTTCAAAAAAGTAATTTTCGGAAAAGAATTTGAGAATATTTGTCATTGTCCAATGCAATTTATTAATCCCGATGCAGAAGCATTGGAAAACATGAAAAAGTTATTATTAATACTCAAACAAAAACATAGTTGATAGCAGGTACATAAAATGATTCGGAATTACAGCGATTTCATAACCGAACTTCTCGCCGCCGGCTTTTCCGGCGCAATCGGCGGCAAATACGATGGTGTATTTGGCTTGTTCAACTATGGATGGGGCGCAGAAGACGAAAGCCAGTTATATTGGCATACCGGCGACCCGGAAACGGACCCGTGGGAATGGCGTATGCGCGTTTTAAACGAACGCAATGATATAGCCTATTCAAAAGTATTTTACCGTAAAGCAGGATATATCACAAAAGAATGGTATCCATATTTTCTCGCGGCGAGGCGAAAAAGTAAATCGTTCGATGAAATGTACGCCGACGGAATATACAGCAATTACGTCAAGAGGATATACGAAATCCTGCGTGAAAACGATTCGCTGCCTCTGCATGAAATCAAATTGCTGGGTGGATTTGATAAAGAAGACGCATCCAAATTCGATAAAGCGTTGACTGATTTGCAAATGGGGCTTTTCATAACCATGAGCGGAATGCAACAGAAAGTTTCGCGGGTAGGTATTGAATATGGTTGGTTTTCCACGGTATTTTGCACAGTTGAACGGTTCTGGAGCGAAAATGTGTTTAAAGAAGCGGCGAAAATAAAAGAAAATAAAGCAGCAGAAAAAATCACGGAGCGGATTTTACAATTAAATCCGTCGGCTGACGAAAAGAAAATAATAAAGTTTATCAAGGGGTAAAAAATAATGAGCAAACATAAATATTGCTGTCAGAATACAACGCAGAATTTTTTGGATCATATCATTCCCGTTCCTGACGATTTAAAAGTAAATCCTGATTTTTTATGCGGATTATGCGAAAATGATTTCATTAAGGGATTAAAAGCATTAACGGAAACTTTCAAAAATATATATGCTGATATAGTGCAAAATCCCGCAGAATACGGACTTCCGTTAGTGGATGATATAGAGTACAGCCCGTTTAACCCAAAAGCCGCCGAATCAAAAAATTCATCGCACAGACTTTTCGCGTTACTGCATACGCTTGCACAAAGCGGCGAATTGGCAGGCGGCGAAATAAATGTGAACGATAATAATTTCAACGCAACGATCAAAAAACTAAAATCCATACATAAAATATCAAACAGTAAAATGATATTTAAAAAACTTCGTGATTTCGGGTTCATATACGAAAATAACATTTTATCGTATCCCGATGATGACAATATGATTCCCGTGATGTACGGGTATATGAAAAACGTTGCATTAAATCATAACGCCGCGTTTTCGTTAAACTGTTTCCTCGCGGCGCACGACGTTCCCAGCCATCAAGCCGTTTTTACAGAATATCTATCTGGCGGCGAACGTGAATTTTTCAAGCTGTTAAATGAATTTACAGCAAACGAAAACTTCGTCGTCGGCGACGCGCCTGATTACCGTGCTTTTTCATTTTCGATAGAGTATTTAGTTGATTCAAAAACTGAGAAACGAGTCATGCGTTGTTATTCGGATTTCGGGAAATTACGTGTAAATCTGAAACTTCATAACAGCGGCAGTTATATTGAACAGATAGAAAAAATGCCGGAGAACGTAAAACAGATTTTCCGCAAGGAATCTACCTGCCGTTTCTGCAAGGAATCCTGCCGTATGAGGTTGCACAGGACTTTTGAAGGTATAGAATACACAGACTGCGGGTATTGGAACGGTTTTGATATTATTTGCTATGAACCGGGTGAAATCGAATATTACAAGCAAATCATTTTGCTTGAAGTAAAAGCCGCAAAATCAAAAAAATAAATATAATTGTAAACGAAAAAAGGTTGATATAAATAATTATGGAAACAGAAGAAATCCTCGCTCATTTGAATGAACAACAAAAAGAAGCGGTTCTGACTACCGAAGGGTATGTCCGCGTCATCGCAGGCGCGGGCAGCGGCAAAACGCGGGCGTTGACAGCAAGATACGCGTATCTGGCGGAAGAACTCGGCGTGCCGCCCGCGAATATCCTTTGCATCACTTTCACCAATAAAGCCGCCCGCGAAATGAAGAACCGCTTACGCCATATGCTTGGCGAAGATATTGATATATCTTTTGTTTCCACGCTCCATTCGTTCTGCGTCCGTGTACTTAAGGAAGACATAGCAAAACTGTTTTACCCCGAAAACTTCGTCGTCCTTGATACCGCCGACCAAAAAAGTATCTTACAGGAAGTTTATGAAGAACTCGGCATAAAAATGGACACCGCCACTTTTGAGTTCATGATCAACACAAAAATCCGCACGTTCAAAAACAAAATACTTTACGATGATTACATGGCTGATCCGAGAGAAGTGATAGGAGATTTTGAAGCGACTGACATGGAAAAGAAAGTCATAACCCGCTATATGGAAAAGTAAAAAAAATATTTCGGACTGGACTTTTTCGACATCATAAATTTTACTGTTTGTCTTTTCAAAAAGCACGAGAATATATTGAACAAATGGCAGAATCGCTTGCATTATATTATGTTTGACGAATTTCAGGATACCAACACAAAAGAATTTCGTCTCGTCCGCGTTTTGTCCGATTACCATCAGAATTTATTCGTCGTCGGCGACCCCGATCAGAATATATATGAATGGCGCGCGGCATTAGTGGATTTGTTCGTGGATTTCGATACTTTTATCCGCGGTTATTTTACCGGAGCCGACCCGTTGCCGACATACTGGCCCGACCATGTGATACCAGAAATGAAATCAGAAATCAAAACAATATTATTGAATCAGAATTACCGCTCCACTCCTGAAATACTAAATGCGTCCAATTCTCTGATCGTCAAAAACAAGAACCGCGTGGAAAAAGAACTATATACACAAAATCCGAACGGCGCAGCTGTCGAACATTTTCATGCCAGAAACGACAGGGAAGAAATCGCGTATATCGCCGACAAAATAAAAACTCATTTAATAAATGGAGGCAAATATGCCGACTGCGCCATATTGTACCGTTCTGCATATGTTTCGCGGTTCATCGAACAGGGGCTGCTAAAACACAACATACCGTATGTGGTTTATGGCGGGGTTGGTTTTTACGAACGGCGTGAAATCAAAGATGTTCTTTCTTATCTGCGGTTAGTGGCAAACGGTGATGATTTGTCGTTTAACCGCGTGATAAACGTGCCTCGGCGCAAAATCGGCAAAAACAAAATTGCGTTTTTGAGGGGACAAGCTGAGAGAGAAAACACAAGTATGTACGATACTCTGAAAAATTATATGTATGACCCGATGTTAAGAGGTTCTGGAGCATATAATTTCGTGGAAGTTATCGAGAGTATGAAAGAGTACGCTGAAACCGCGCAGGTATCTGAATTGCTTCAAAGATTATTGATTGATACGGGTTACGAACAATATATCCGCGAAAGCGGCGAAATGGAGCGGCTTGATAATGTGACAGAACTGCTTCGTTCAATCGTCGCGTTGGAAACGGAATACGGCGAAACGCTGACTTTGGCGACTTTCTTGCAGGAAATTTCGCTCAACCGCGATACGGACGAAGACGAAAAAAAGGACCGCGTAAAAATCATGACAACACACATAGCGAAAGGGCTTGAATTCCACACGGTAATCGTAGCCGGATTATCGGAAAAGATATTTCCGTCAGCGCGTGCGTTGGAGGAGCGGCTCCAGAAAGCTCTTGAGGAAGAACGTCGTCTTTGCTATGTAGCCATGACCCGCGCAAAGAAACAGTTGTTTATGACGGAAAGCGAGGGAATCGGATTTAAGGGCTATGCAAAAACGCCGTCGCGGTTTTTATTCGATATAAATAACGCATATATTACCCGAACCGGCAGCAGCATAAGCAGTGAAATCATGGAGGAGCACAAAATACAAACCGTAATCCGTAATCCTTACAAAGACGCTCATTTGCCAGTGGGAACAGCGGTGAAACATAAGATTTTCGGTGAAGGAGTCATTGAATCAATAAATATCAACACACAATCATATATGGTGCGGTTTTTGATAGGCACGAAACCGGTCAGATTCGACTATAAAAATCTGTGGAAATTAATATAAAATTACGTTTTTGGAAAGTGAGGGACATGAATGATAGAGAATTTAATTATAGGCGACCTTATGATCGACTGCGCGAACGCCGAACGTGCCCGCGACTTTTACGTCAATTTACTGGGCTGGGAGAAAACAATCGCGTTTGATTGCCCTGCGCTCAAAGCTGACAACGGCATGACAATTTTGTTTGCGGAAACCGATATTCCGTATGTGCCCCCGGTTTGGCCGGAAGAACCGGGCAAACAGCAGAAACAAATGCACTTGGATTTTTCGGTGGACGATTTTCCGTCTGCCGTGGAGAAAGCAATCAGTCTCGGCGCGACAAAAACCGCCACGCAATACGGCGGCGAAGGGTCTATTACGATGCTGGATACAGAAGGGCATCCGTTTTGTTTGGGACAGAAAACACAAGCCAAATCCGAAAAATCCGAATTTGATTTATATTTTGAAGAAAAAGGTTATGGTGTGATACCGAACATTTCTATTAATATTGATTGTCAAAAGCAACAAATACTTCGCGAATTTTACGCTCAATTAACAGGTTGGGATACAGGTTTTCATTGGTCGGCGTTAATAGCCGACAATAGAATGATTGTTTGTTTTCAGGGATGTGACAAAGACGCAACGATGGATGAATACATTCCACCTGTGTGGCCGGAAGAACCCGGCAAACAACAAAAGCAAATGCACTTCAATTTTCAAGTGGACGATTTGCCGTCTGCCGTTGAGGAAGCTATCCGTCTTGGAGCGACCAAGCCCGCTGAACAATATGGCGGCGGGCATTTCATCACGATGCTTGACACGGAAGGGCACCCATTTTGTTTGTGCGGCAGAAATAAAAAATAGAATTTATATTTTCAGTAAGAGGGTTAAATGAATGTTTCCTGTAAATGTTATGTCATTCCCGGAACATGAATATGAAAGTATTCAAAAATATTTAGATGAACTCGGTTATTGTTATACTACAAGGGTATATAAAGAAACCAACAAATATAAAGTTGGAGAGTTATATAAAGCGCCATGGGGAGACGTCTTGAAGATAGATGAAGTAAAAAAATACTGGAAGGTATCAGACCGTCCATTTTATGACGAAATGGCTAATGACGAAAAAGACCTTATTCGTAAATACTCTGAAGATATGGGACTGCCATATGAGTGGATTAAATTCTCTAAGCAAACAAAATAAACATAATCTTTGATAATCAAAGAATTTATAT
>Ga0082212_10007140_pt1 | contig 14849 bp, 12 predicted proteins | sample TergutNt197P3_FD_71548 | JGI IMG/M metagenome (GOLD analysis project Ga0082212, IMG submission 71548) | Neocapritermes taracua P3 segment gut microbial communities from Petit-Saut dam, French Guiana - Nt197 P3 | ecosystem: Host-associated > Arthropoda: Insects > Digestive system > Gut ... | reverse complement strand
GACGGAACGATTTTTTAATACGGCGGGGCCGATGATCCCGGAAGACCACTACTGCATCGACCCGCTGACCCGCGTCGATTGGGATGAGATCCAAAGGCTTATCCGAGACAAGCGCTACTTCGTTATGCATGCGCCGCGCCAGACAGGCAAGACCAGCGTATTGTTGGAGATGATGCGGGTGTTGAATGTGGAAGGGCGCTATGCTTGCGCCTATACGAATATCGAAGGGGCGCAGGCCGCCCGGAGCGATGTATCGCAAGGTTTACCAACCGTATGTAGCGCCATGTCGAGAGATATCAGTTACTATCTGCGGCGTCCGGATTTGACATGTAGACGCGCATCCCCAACCAGGAGTCGGCGTGGTATATCACCCCGGATCACAGACTGGACATGGCGAAGCTGCTTGGGGCTTTCCAGCAGTTTTTCCGCGAGCACTCGGACGCCTGGGTCGAGGGCTTCGACTACAAAGAAGCGGGGCCGCAGCTTCTGCTGCAGGCCTTCCTGCAACGTATCGTCAACGGCGGCGGGCACATCAACCGGGAGTACGGGCTGGGGCGCAAGCGGACGGACCTGCTCATCGAATGGCCCACTGATGAGAAGCAGGGCATGCACGGGCAGCTTCAGCGCGTCGTGATCGAGCTGAAGATTTTACGGGGCGCTTTAGATACGGTTTTAGCGAAAGGCCTGGAGCAAACCGCCGACTATGTCAAGCGTGTCGGCGCCGACGAGGCGCATCTGATCATCTTCGACCGTGATCCGGAGCGAACCTGGGACGAAAAGATCTGGCGGCGGGACGAGTCGTACGACGGCTTGCCGGTCACCGTCTGGGGGGCGTGAACCGTCCCCGCCGTGTAGCCGCTGTACTCACGCTCCTGTAACGCCAATCTGGCTGTACTCGAATCCGAGCCTCTTCATGGAAGAGGCTTTATATTGATTCCTGCCGTCGAAGACGACGGGGCTCTTCATCCGCTGCTTCATCTCGCCGAAGTCCGGGCTGCGAAACTCCTTCCACTCCGTGACCAGCAGCATGGCGTCAGCGTCGTTTAGCGCTGTGTATTTGCTCTTCGCGTAGGCTAAGCCTCCGCCTTCCGGCAGGTAATGCTCTTTCGCCATATCCATGGCGACGGGGTCGTAGGCGGCTACCTCGGCACCCCGGCCGAGCAGCGCCCGGATGGTCACCACGGCGGGCGCTTCCCTCATGTCGTCGGTATCGGGTTTGAACGCGAGCCCCCATACGGCAAACTTCCTGCCCTTGAGGTCTTCGCCGAAACGCCTGACGACTTTGTCCGCCAATACGCTCTTCTGCCGGTCGTTCACGGCTTCCACCTGCTCCAGTATGCCGGCGGTGCAGCCCGTATCCTTCGCTGTGCGGATCAGCGCCCGGATGTCCTTAGGGAAGCAGCTTCCCCCGTACCCGCAGCCCGCGTAGAGGAAGCTGTAGCCGATGCGGCTGTCGCTGCCTATGCCCAGGCGCACCATGTTTACGTCCGCGCCCACGGCTTCGCAGATATTGGCGATCTCGTTCATAAATGATATGCGCGTCGCCAGCATGGCGTTTGCCGCGTATTTAGTCATCTCGGCGCTAGTGACGTCCATGACGATGAAGCGGTCGCTGTTTCGGATGAAGGATGAGTAAAGCTCCCGCATGAGTTCTTCCGACTCTTTATCCGGTACGCCGATGACCACCCTGTCCGGGCTCATGAAGTCTTTGACGGCGCTGCCTTCTTTCAGGAACTCCGGATTAGATACCACCTTAAAGGCGTAATCCGCTTCCCGAGCCGCCAGCCCGTCGGCTATAGTCTTCGACACCAGGGCCCAGGTCCCCACGGGGACGGTAGACTTATCTACCACAAGCATGTCGTGGTCCATGTGCCGGCCGATCTCCTCAGCCGCTGCGAGTACGTAGGACAGATCCGCTCCGCCGTCCTCCCCCATGGGCGTACCCACGGCGATGAAGCAGACGTCGGTTTTATGAAGCGCGTCCCCGATATCCGTGGTGAAGAAGAGGTTCCCCGCCCCGGCGTTTTTCCGTATCATCCCGTCCAGTCCCGGCTCGAAGATAGTCGCTTTGCCTTGATTCAGGCTGTCGATCTTGGCTTTGTCGATATCGACGCAGTATACGGTGTTGCCCATCTCCGCGAAACAGGCGCCCGTCACCAACCCTACGTAGCCGGCGCCGATCATGGTGATTCTCATGCGTTTTGCTTCCTTTCAGTTTGCTTTATAGACATCGCAGACCTCTGCGGCGTCGCCGACGCAGACGACTTCGCCTTTGCGAAGTAGTAACGCCCGGGCGCACATGTTCTTGATCTGTGCCTCGTTGTGGGACGTGAGCAGCACCGTGGCGCCCCGGCCGATCATCTCGCCTATGCGTTCCTTACACTTCGCCTGAAACTTGTAGTCGCCCACCCCCATGATCTCGTCCGCGATCAAGATATCCGGCTGTACGCTGGTGGCTACGGCGAAACCCAGGCGGGCCGTCATGCCGGAGGAGTAGTTTTTGATAGCCACGTCCTCAAATTCCCTCAGCTCCGCGAAGTCGATGATTTCGTTGTATTTCTCGTCCATGTACTTCGGCGGGTGGCCGAACATAGCGCCGTTCATATAGATATTGTCCCGGGCGGAGAACTCCGGGTCAAATCCCGCGCCCAGCTCCAGGAGCGGCGCCAGCTCGCCGTTGACCGTGACCGAGCCCTCGGTGGGCTTGTATACCCGGGCGATGATCTTGAGCAGGGTGGACTTGCCCGCGCCGTTGAGCCCCATGACGCCGAATACCTCGCCCCGCTTCACCTCAAAGCTGACGTCCTTCAGCGCCCAGAACTCTTCGAAGTAGATCTGCCTGTTCAGGGATTTGATGACGTACTCCTTCAGGCCAACGATTTTGTCCTTGCTCAGGTTGAACCGCATGGAGACATTTTGGACCGATATCATGACGTTGTCCATTCGACCGCTCCCTTTAAAAATATAAATAATATCTGTCCTGGTTAATCATAAATATATATACGCCGCAGCACAGGGCCGCCATGGAGAAGGCGAAGCATACCATATTAGCCCATAAGCCGGGGACCGTCCCCCGCAGGGCCAGGCTGCGGAAGTAGTCCACAAAGTGATACATGGGATTGAGCCCGATGAGGGTCAGTACCCTGGGGGGCAGGATGTCCGTGGGATAGAACAGGGGCGTCAGGTACATCAGTAGTGTGGTGAATACGCCGTACAAGTAGGTCAGGTCACGGAAAAACACCGCCAGGGAGGACAGGATCATCGCCACGCCCAGGGAGAATACGAAGGTATAGAGCATGGGAATGGGCACCAGCAGGATGGTCCAGTGAAAGGGCGCCCGGGTGAAGATGAACACCAGGATGAAGGCGATGAGGGAAAACAATACGTTGACCAGCGAAGACAGTACGCTGGACAGGGGGAAGATGTACTTAGGGATATAGACCTTGCGGATGATCGCCTGATGGCCGATGACCGAGTTCATGGCCCGGGTGGTGGATTCGGTGAAAAAATGGAAGATAAGCTGCCCGCTCAGCAGGTAGACGGGGAAATTATCAATGGAACGGTTGAATATAAAGGAAAATACCATGGTGATGACGAGCATGGTGAGCAGGGGGTTAAGCAGCGACCACAATACGCCCAGCATGCTCTTGCGGTAGCGGGAGACGAAGTCCCGTTTGACCAGCAGACGCAGCAGGTGTTTGAAGCGGTTGAAGGATTCCATCTGCCAGCGGATGAATTCTTTTTTATAGATCAGGATGAGGACGGAGGCCGTGGTGACGGATGCGCCCATACCCAGGAACAAGACCTTGGATATGTACAGTAACATGTTTTCCGCCCGGGCGCCTACGACGCTCTCCGGCAGGAACATGAATAAGGTGAAGTATACCGCCGTCATGCCGACGGTCAGCAGCGCGAGCCTGTTTTTCGTCAGTGTCATTATGCCCTCATCCTCCTGAATCTGGTTCGCAACAACGTTTAACTCTTCGACGCGAAGTTCCACATGTCGGCGCACATCTCGTCCAGGCTCCGTTCGGCCCTCCAGCCCAGCAGAGACTGCGCTTTGGCGGTGTCCGCGTAGCTCTCGGCGATATCCCCCGGGCGTCGGTCCGCGATCCTGTAATTGATTTTCTTGCCGCAGGCCCGTTCGAAGGCCTGTATCACTTCCAGCACGGTATATCCCCTGCCCGTTCCCAGGTTGACGGCGTGAGCGCCAGCGTGGGTTTCGGTATACGCCAGCGCTTTGATATGGCCCAGGGCCAGATCAACTACATGCAGGTAGTCCCGGACGCCGGTGCCGTCCCTGGTGTCGTAATCGTCGCCGAAGACGTTTAGGCAGTCCAGCTTCCCGGCAGCGACCTGGGCGATGTAGGGTACGAGATTGTTCGGGACGCCGTTGGGGTCCTCGCCCAGAAGGCCCGAGGGATGGGCGCCGATGGGGTTGAAGTAGCGCAGCAGGGCGACGCTCCGAAGGCCGTTCCCATCGCTGCCCTGTCCACTCTGCCCCCGCGCCGCGGCGGCGTCCTGCAGGACGCGTTCGATGACGAGCTTGGTCATGCCGTAGGGGTTCACCGCGGACAGGGGGTCGTCCTCCTTGAAGGGCGCCGTGTTGTTTTCACCGTAAACCGTGGCTGAGGAGGAAAACACGATACGCCCGCAGCCGGCTTCCGCCATGGCTCTGCATAAGTTGACGGAGCCGCTCACGTTGTTGTGATAATACTTCAACGGCTCGCGTACGGATTCGCCCACGGCTTTCAGCCCGGCGAAGTGCACTACCGCTTCGATCCGCTCCCTAGCGAATACCGCGCGCAGGCCGGCTTCGTCCAGGATATCCGTTTCGTATACGGGGAAGCCCTTTCCCGCCAGCTCCCTGATACGGCCGACGACGTCATGCCTGGCGTTGCTGAAATTATCCAGCAGTACGATGTCGTAACCCGCGTTCAGCAGCTCCACGCAGGTATGGCTTCCGATGTATCCGGCGCCGCCCGTGACTAATATGGGCATTATCGATCACCCTTCCGTTTGTAAATGTGTCCGCTATTTACGCGGCTCGGCGCGCCAGCCGGATTCCGTCGCCCTGACGGCGCTGCGCGTGTTCCATATGCAGTAGTCTTCGCTGGGAATGACGGACAGATCCCAGGCGTAGGTCAGATTGCCAAAAGCCTTTCTCAGCCTGGGCGCGACGGGCGCCAGGCGCCTGACGGCGGAGCCCAGCCAAGCCGTTTTTTTGACTGTGCGGCTGTTTTCTAAACCGATCCATTCCATAAGGGTCGCGGTACAGTGATAAGCGCCGTCCTGGGGGCAGAAAATCATACAGCCCCGCCCCGCGGTTAATCCCGACGCGCGAGGCGCAGCCACGCCGCCTTGCGCCGTATGCGCCCCGTCGATGAGCAGCCGGATGAATTCGCAGAAGTTTCCGATATATATCATGCTGCGCTCATTTTCGTACTCCGGCGCGAAGCCGTAGTCCATGGTCAGCTTTCGCAGGCTCCTATAGTTCCCCGGGCAGTTTTCGCCGTAGATCATGGGAGGCCGGACGATGCATACGTTGAAACGGCTGTCGTGCAGCTCGGCGATCCCCAGCTCCGCCTCGTATTTACTCATCCCGTAATATGTCGTGGGCTTGATATCTGTGTCCGCGCCGATCTCATTTTTGACGCCCATCCTGTCTTCGACGCCGTAGACGGCCATGGTGCTCATGAAGATGAACAGTTTGACGCCGTCCGCCTTGGCTTTCTCCGCCGTTTCGATGGCGAGGACGCGGTTCACCTGATCGTAGCGCTTCTTCGTGGCTCTTTGCTGATGGGCGATCCCGGCTACATGAAAGACCGCGTCGTAACCCGCGAAGGACCGATCTTTCCAGAAGGGGTCCCGCAGATCGACGGTTTCGACCTCGTAATCGTCGGGCCGCTCCGATAGCCATTCCAGGAGATAATTTCCGATGTAGCTCTTAATGCCTGTGATCAATACTTTTTTCATAAGCGCTCATGGGCGCCGCGTTTGACGTCAGTCACGCCCAGGACCTCCTTCGTTTATATCTTTACCGGACAATACGCTTGATATCGTTTGCCAAATGATACGGCAGTCCCGGGAAAAGCTCACGTCACCGCAATACTCCCCGTCGTAAGCCGCTTTCCGCCCGATGGGCAACTCGTCCCTGCCCCTGACCTGGGCCAGGCCTGTAAGCCCGGGCCTTACCCCGTTCGCGCCGTAACGGTCCCGCTCGGCGATGAGATCGTCCTGGTTCCACAGGGCCGGCCTGGGGCCGACGATGCTCATGTCGCCTTTGCATATGTTCCAGAGCTGAGGCAACTCGTCCAGGCTGGTTTTGCGGAGGAACCTGCCCACCCCGGTGATGTAGGTATAAGGGTCTTTCAGCAGGTGGGTGGGCGTGTCGGCAGGCGCGTCGGTACGCATGGTGCGGAATTTCAGCATAATGAAGGTCGTCTTGTCACGCCCTATCCTTTTCTGCGGGAAAAACACCGGGCCGGGGGACGTGGCCTTCACGAGGATTCCCAATATCAGGAAGACCGGGCTAAGGACGATCAGACCCAGTCCGGAAAGAATGAAATCCAGTACGCGTTTGAGGTAGGGATACATTCGTTAACCTCATCTCGGCAGGGATCCGCCTGACTCAGTAGTGATGATTCTCTTTGTGTCACCCAATCATTTCCCCCAGGGCTTCCCTGAGCCGGTCAATATCCCGCGCCCGGGCAGCCTGTTCGATTGCCGCGAGCCCTTTGTTGAATCCTTCGTTATCCAGTTCTTCGCTTTCGATCACGTACAGCTTTTCCTGTATGGTCTCGCCGACCTTTTCGCTGTCCAGCACGATTTCTTCCGTGATTTTATCCCCCGGCCTGACGCCGGTTATTTCAATTTTGATATCCTTCTCCGGCTCCCGGCCCGACAGGCGGATCATCTCCCTTGCCAGGTCGTAGATCTTCACCGGCTTGCCCATCTCCAGCACGAAGATCTCCCCGCCTTCCGTCAGCGTCGCGGCGACCATCACCAGGGAAACCGCTTCCGGTATGGTGATGAAGTAGCGCTCCATATCCGGATGGGTCAGGGTCAGCGGCCCGCCCCGCTCAATCTGCCTTTGGAACGTGGAGATCACGCTTCCCGAGGAACCGAGCACGTTGCCGAAGCGGACGGCGGCCATCTTGCATTCGCTGCCCTTCATACTTTGGACCAGCAACTCAGCCACCCGCTTTGTCGCGCCCATGATGTTCGCCGGCTTGACCGCTTTGTCTGTGGAGATCAGGATAAACCGCTCGGCGTGGTTTCGGCGGCATGCCTTCACGACGTTTTCCGTCCCGATGATATTGTTTTCAACCGCTTCAAACGGGTTCAGTTCCGTCATAGGCACGTGTTTGTGGGCGGCGGCGTGAAAGACCAGCTGAGGCCGATACGCCTCGAATACCTGCTCCAGCCGCGCTTCGTCCCGGACGGACCCCAGGCACAGCTCATACTTGTCCGCGGGGTATAGCAGCTTAAGCTCTTCGTTGATCATAAACAAGCCGTTTTCGCTTAAATCGAAGATGATGAGCTTCCCGCAGCCGTGGGCAAGGGCCTGGCGGCATATCTCGCCGCCGATGGACCCGGCGCCCCCGGTAACCAGTACGGTTTGATCCTGAAGGCAGCGGAAGATCAGGTCTTTGTCGAGGCGGATGCTGTCCCGAAAGAGCAGGTCGCCGATGTCGATCTGCTTCAGCGCTTTCCTGTCTCCGGCGATAAAGCTCTCCATATCCACCGTCGTGCGGAACAGATTCAGCTTGATCCCGCATGAGGCGCATTGATGGTGTATCTCCGTAATCGCGGCCAGGTCCAGGGAGGGGATGGCCAGGATGGCTTCGTCTACGCGGTACTTCTTCGCGACTCTCGGGATTTGGTTGATGCGGGCGGCTACCTTGACGCCGGCTACCCGCATGTGGACTTTATCCAGGCTGTCGTCCACCGCCACGACGGGATACAGGCCCTCGTCCATGTTTTCCTCGAGGCGTTTGATGACCATGGCGCCGGTATCGCCGGCCCCGATGATCATGGCGCGCCGGGTGCCGGGATGATGCCTGGTCTGCTGCCAATGCCGGAAGCGGGGGATCAGCCGGACGCCCGTGGTCAGGATCAGCAGGACGCCGAAGTAGATCACGGTGATGGAGCCCGACACCGGATAAAGGCCGGTATACTTGACGATCAGGAATACAACGGCGGACGAAACCGAGACCAGCGCCTGGCGGAAAGCGTCAGCAAAGCCCAAGTACTGCAGCACGGACTGATAGGTGCCGAAAGCCAGGCCCGCCGCGACGACAGTTATGGCCGCGACGGGGTAATATACAAGGAGCTGCCGTTGATAATGCAGGGGGATGAGCCCCTCAAACCGCAGCCATACGGCAAGAAATATGGAGGCGAGGCTTATCGCCGCGTCGACTATGATAAAGAGTAGTTGGTTGCGGTATTTCATTCAAGAGCCTTTCAACTTAGTTGTGCTGTGCTTTCCTCTAAACGGCACAGCCTTAGCAAGATTCCACATGGGGCGCTGCCCCAAGCCCTGTCGGGATTTGCGTACACGCCGCTCATCCCTCCGCTCCGCGCTTAGTCGCTACTATTTGTATGCTGTATAGCTTATGCCAGATTCCATATTTATCGTTCTAGCCACTTCACTTAAGCAACGTAAGCGCTTCGTACCACGAGGCGATCAGGCCGGCCAGCTCGTCTTCGGGCTCAGCGGGGACCCAACGGCCGGCCGACACGCGCGTCATCTCGGCGGTGATACCTACGCCTTTCTCCAGCCAATAACGGATAGCTTCATTGTCGCGGTCTTCCTCGACGACGTCGCCGCTATCATTAATCACATCGGCTATGCTGTAATTGAACCAAATATCGTCGATTAATTTGCCCAGAGCAAGCCAATACTCGCCCCGGTAAGGCTCGGCTTCAGCCGCCCTGAGCCCGGCTGTCCAGGCTTCTTCATACTGCCGCGTCCGGTAATAATAGCTCAGCAGCATGCCCTGGGTATCGCCGCTGAACCGCCCCTGCTTCCCGGCTTCTGCGGCAAGCCCCTGGGCGCGGGAGAAGGTCTCCGCGGTGTATTGGTTGACGCCAAGAGCGATGGCCTCGGCCGCTTTGTACTCCGGCTTCAGCGGGTCCCATTTCACCGCTTGCCCGATGAGCCAGGCCGCGCTGTCCAGGTCGTCCGTACTGACGCAGTAGAAATACGCCGCTGTGTAGCTGTTTGCCCTGCCGAAACGAACCGGCCACAGGCAGGCCAGGACCAGCGCGATAACCACGGCGGCGTCCCTGCCCCAACGCGCCCAGGGGGGCAACTGCGGGGAGGCGGCGTCTGTGCTGCCGGCGCTCGTGCGGCTGGCGCTTGCGCGCTCGGCGTCTGTGCGGCCGGCGCTCGTGCGGTCAGCATCCGCGCTGCCGGCGCTCGTGCGGCTGGCGTCTGTGCGATAGGCGCTTGCGCTACGGAACGGGTTGAGCGCGGGGAATCCAATCAGCGCGAACGCGAAAGCGAAAACCAGATATTGGCCGTAGAAGGTGAAATCCACGTCGATCATGCTGTGGGCAAAAAGCCCGCCTGCGATCATCAGCAGCAAGACGTCCCGTTCATCCTTCCGCTTCAGGCAGCGGATGAGCAGCGCGATGAAAGCGGCCAGAAAGCCCAGGAATACAAGCAGCCCGATTACGCCGTACTCGACGATAAGCTGCATGGCGTGGGAGTGCAGGTCGTTAGCGACGTAGGGATGCTTCTGATACGAGGTGTATAAGTACCGCCAACTGTCCCCGCCGATCCCGGTCAGGGGATAATCCAGGAACATACGGAAGCCGTCCAGATAAAAACCGAAGCGCTCATACATGGTCTGGGGGTGGATAGCCGTCTCTATCCCGCGAACCATGGACTCGGTGAGCAGGAAGCGGTTGAGCTTTATCCCTTTCGCGCCGCCCGCGGCGGCGGCGGCGCCCGCGACAGGAGCCGGAGTGGCTCCTGAAGCGGCAGCCGGAGCGACCGACGCCGAAGTAACGGCGTTGCCCGCGGCCGTCCCCCTGTCTGATATGCTCAGCCGGAAATACATCTCCTGATCCGGCGCCGTGAATGGCAGGCTTATCTCCTGCCGGCCGATAAAGGCGGACAGATCGATGCTGAGATAAGGCGTATAGTAACGCTGCAGCATTTCCTGCCTGTTTTGCCCTTCCAGGCGGATCTGCGTATCCGCCGCCGAGTCGTCGATGGGACGGTCAAACTGTAAGGTTAACGCATAGCCCCCCGTTTTGTCCGTCCGGAACTGTCTGACGATTGTCTGCCCGCTTCCCATGGGGAAGGGCCGGGAGTATTGCCAGACAAAAACGGCGGCCAGCAAAGCACAGGCGCATAACGCGGCGACAGAGATCAGTATTATTTTCGGCTTCAGCCGGCCGGTAGACGCGGAAGGCGCGGGAGTGCCGCTCCTCTGTGGCGTTCGCTTGGCTGCGGGGGCGTCGTCTCCCCGCCGTGTCCGCTTGACCCCGGGGGCGTCGTCCGGCTGCGCCCCTCTCGGACGCTTTGCCTTCACGTCCGCGGCGTCCGACGGAAGCGCCTGACGCTGCGCCCGCCGCATCCGAACGGCGACGTCCGCCGCGAAGCCGCTCAAGGCGAAAAGCGCCAGGATCAGCAGCCAGCCAGGGCCGGCTGTCAGATCCCACAGCGGCGTCCCCGGCAGGGACAAAGCGCCCAGGAGCAGCCCGGGGACGAAGCACAGCAGATACCGCGCCAAAGGCCGCCCTCTCCGCCCCGACGGCATGAAAAGGACGTACAGCGGCAGCATCACAGCGGCGATAAGATACATGCCCCGGCTGACGGTCAGCACAAAAGCGGCGAATATCAGATTTGCGGCTCCTACGGTAAACGCGATCCCCGCCCGCCGCCATTTGCCCGGCTTCCAATAGGCGCCGTCGCGGACGAACTGATGGGCAGCGGCGAACCAGGCCGCGACGAAAAACGAAGCCATCGTATTGGGGTACTGGAAAACCGACCTGAGCCGGTCCCCCATGATCATGTCGAATAAAAAGCCCTGCTCCCCCTCGGCCAGGGGACCGCCATTAAGCGCGGTGTTGATCGCCTCCACAAGCCTGCCGCCCCAGACGGCGTCCAGCCCCAGCAGGGCGTAGGCAAAGCCGGCCGCCACCAAAGCCTTCGCCAGCCATTGGACGAAGGGGATTTTTTCATCCAAAGCCTGCACAGCCAAAACCAGCAAAAAGACTGAGCAGTACTTGCTCATGGCGTAAACGGCATTGTGGGGATAAACGGCCCTGAGCAGCGCGACGGCGGAGGCCAGCGTCAGGAGCAGAAACAATCCGACGGTATAAACCCGGCGAATCTTCCATTCCCCGGCGACGCGGGTTTTCAGCAGGACGGCGGCGGCGAGCACGGACAAAACGACCACGACGGGGATATTGTCCCGTTCAAATAATAAGCCCTGCCAAAGCATGCCGACAAAGGTCACGGTCAGTAAAAGAAAGGCCATGACTTCCTCAAAAAAATGGGAGCCCTGACTCGCCGCGGCTCCTGTGTTTCTGTTTTTCCCTTTGCCTCCGGCCATATTGCCTCCGAATGATTCCATTCAATCGATTATCGCATTTTTTACCGCTTTTGTCCAATTATCGGGGGAAAACTCACCGGGAATTTCCGTGAAAACTTTATGAACAAATTGTTATCATTCATTTATCCTACTGTTTTCTTACATTACCGTGTATTACAATGAAATTAAATAAGCTTTCAAAGGAACGACGCGGGTCATTTTAGCCCGGCGGGGTGTTGAGCATGTATTCGAACAGTCGCGAAAAGTACGGCTTCTTCAGCGGACGATCCGGTAGCGCGTGTGATCGCGGAGGGCGGAGGCTTTCCCGCACCGCGCGGCTTAAATCGCTGTTGCCCGCGTTGTTGTTCGTGCTTTTTGTGTGCGTTTCGCCCAAGCCCGTTTTCGCCGACCTGGTGATTGAGAGCGATTTCGCCCCCAGCCTTCTCGCGGCCATCAAGGACGTGACCGGGCTGAACCCCGCGTTCCCCTTGCCGGACGACGACGAATTCTTCAAACAATCCACGCTGGATCTGAACGGCAAAGCCATCACGAGCCTGAAAGGGATCCGTTTTTTCACTGAGTTGACCCGTCTTACGGCGGAGTACAACCGTCTGACTTCATTAAAGGATGTGCTCCTTCCGGATAACATCCGTTTCTTGTCTTTGGCTCATAACAATATCGCCGATGTGTCCCAGGCCGCCTGGCCCGCCAGGCTGCGCACCCTTGACCTGCGAAACAACCGCCTGACCAACCCGTTGGATACCGCGTTTCCCGAGGGCGTCAGTTCCATTACGATGGATAACAACTTCCTAATCTCAAAGTATATCGGCGCGCCCAGGGACTGCAGCGTCTCCTACGCCGGTAATTTCATCTATGAGGCAAACGTCATCCGCCCCGCGACCCTGATCGTCAGGGATGTGAGTTCAGTCAGCTTTTCCCCGGGGGAGCAGAAGGCCATTCCTTTTGTTAATATCACCTCTTCCACGAATCCAAATAATCAGGTGCCGCCTAAGCTGCTCACCGCGCGGATCATGACGGAGTACGACAGCCCCGTGCAGCTGAACCGTGAGGATTACCGTTTTCTGCTCACCGCGCAGAAGGCAGGCGCCGACTATCTGGTCGTCAGCCTGGCGCTTACCAATTATCTGGCGACGCAGTATGAGAGCATGAATCAGACCTTCTATCAGGTCTCCATTCCTATCACAGTCTGGCTATCGGCGGAAAACAGGCCCGGCGCGGCTTCAGCCAACAACGGCGACGCCGCCATCCTGGCCGCCCTCAACGGGCACAGTAGCAATGCCGTGGCGGACATGACCCGTTTCGCCGACGGTAGGGCGACCTTCAGCCCCGGATTGCTGGCGCAGCTGGCGAATCAGGACCAGAAGCTCATCCTGTCCCATGATTTCGGCAATGTGACCCTGGACCCGAAGAATCTCCGGATCATCGCCAACCAGGCAGCCGCCAGTTCTTACGCCACCATAGCGATTACCCTCAACACTTATGAGCAGCGGCAGTCCGGTTTCACGCCCAGCCGCTTCAGCGATAAGCAAATTTCCATCCTGCCCAGCCAGGATTTCGACTTCTCCATGCGGCTCCAGATACCGGGCAGCGAGCCGAAGGACATCGATACGGGCTCGCCGGTCACCGCCGTCCTCTATCTGAAGAACCAACGCTTCACCCCATGGGATTTCGAGCACCTTACGGCGTTTAAGGATTACGGAAACTCTCTGGACATTCTCGGCGGCATATACAATCCCGCCGGCGTCAGCTTTACGTATCTTCTTTACGGGACGGGCCGCTTCGGTCTGGGCACCCGGGGCACGCATGTCCAGTGGATCGACCTGAGCATCAATACCACGCAGTTTACCCGCTCGGACGGCTCGTCGGGGGTGATCAATCCCGCGCCGATCATCTACCGGGGCTCGACCATGGTACCCCTGCGCTCCGTCTTTGAAGAAATGGGCGCCGTGGTCACCTGGCAAGACTCCATCAATTCCACGACCATTTCTTATGGCAACAAAGTGATCTATATCGCCGAAGGCAGGGCTATCGCCGGCAGCGATCAGACGCCCATCATCGTCAACGACAGGATGCTCGTACCCCTACGCTTGATCACCACGGAGTTCGGCGCCACGGTGCTTTGGTGGAGCCAGGACAGCCGGATCAGGATCGTGTATTAGAAACGGGCGTTCAGTAAACAATGCACTGAGAACGGACACTCACTAAGCAATCGGAGGATCGCGGCTTATGCAATATGATTTTTCCAATCAGGTCACGGCGGCGCTGGACGCGTTGGACGAGGATACCCGCAGGCAGCTGTTCAGCAACATCATGGCCTTGCCGGAGTTCGGCGATATCAAGGCGCTGGAAGGCCGGCACGCGGGCCTGTACAGGCAGCGCATCGGGGACTGGCGCGTGATATTCGCCATGGAAGACGACAACGTGCAGGTGGGTTACATCCTTCCGCCCCGGGTCGCGACTGAATGCGAGTCCGAAGGCGCGGGTAAGGGCGCGAACGAAACCGCCGGCAAAGCCTCAGGCGGAGCCGCCGCGAGAAGCGGAAGCGGAACCGCCCCTGCAGCCGCCCCAGGAAGCATAGCCGGAAACATCGGTATCGCCGCCGTCGAAGGCGCTAAAAAAAGCGCCAATAAAGGCGCCGGTAAAAAAGGCAAAGACAAAGGTAAAGATAAGAAAAAGAAAAAAGGCAGATAGGAGGCGCTTCCATGTCGGAAAAAGTAACCGAATTACATCGAATCATCGATCTTCTTGACGAGACACAGATCGACATATTGTATAATGTCGCCTCCGGCTTTGCCGCCCAACTCGATCCCGAAGCGCTGGCGCAGATGGACTTCGACTACATCTCACCTGATGAAAGCGACGCCATAGAGCGCGCGTTCGAGGAGATAAGGCAGGGCGACTGTCTTTCTTACGTACCCGACGACGAATTGAAGGATTATCTGGAAAGCAGGCCTTAATAAGTCTACAAGATTATTATGAAGACAGCTTTCTTATGGCTTTTATGTTATCTGCCCGCGGAGCCGGTGACAGCGACGCCTTTGACCAGCAGCGCGGCTTTGCGCAGGCTCAGGTAATAATCCTGCTTCGCTTTCTTCAGGTCGTTTTGTGCTGAAAACAAATCCAGTTCCATAGCCGACAGCCCCACCTTTGGCGCAAGGCCCAGGGCGACTTGCAGCGCCATCACGTCGAAAGCGACTTGCTTTTCGGCGATTTTTTTCTCTAATAAAGACATTTCAGCCCTGGCGGTATCCAGCCCCGTGGCGGTTGTCCGCGCCA
>Ga0082212_10007139_pt1 | contig 14850 bp, 12 predicted proteins | sample TergutNt197P3_FD_71548 | JGI IMG/M metagenome (GOLD analysis project Ga0082212, IMG submission 71548) | Neocapritermes taracua P3 segment gut microbial communities from Petit-Saut dam, French Guiana - Nt197 P3 | ecosystem: Host-associated > Arthropoda: Insects > Digestive system > Gut ... | reverse complement strand
AGCAAGCGCTTCTCACATATGCCGGCGAGCGTTTCATGGACAGGAACTATGAAATCACGATAGCCGCGTGTCAGGAGTATCTTGACCGCGTCGTCAGCGAAGGCTTGAACGAGATTTTCAATCTGCCGTCAGCCGACAATCAGGTTTTCGTAGAGATCGCGTACAGCCTGTATCCGGAGATGGAAGCTGAAGGCACGCTCGGTCCTAAGGGCCTGCAACTGATTCAGATGCTAAAGCAATATAACGGTATATCCTAAAGTTTGTTTAACCCTCTAAGTATGAGTACCCGCGAAGCCCCGATACTTGCGGCAAGTATCGGGGCTTCGCACTTGAGTGCTTGTATGTGCTTGTCAGCACTATGGATTGCCGCGCTGCCTTTAGCAGCTCGCAATGACGGGTGGTTCTATGGATTGCCGCGCTGCCTTTGGCAACTCGCAATGACGGGTGGTTCTATGGATTGCCGCGCTGCCTTTAGCAGCTCGCAATGACGGGCAGTACTATTGGTCTTCAGTTTTGAACTTTCGGCTTTCCGCAACCGCGATTCTATCACAACGGTTATTGTACTTGTTATCTGCGTGGCCTCTGACCCATGTGAATGTTATCTCGTGCGTATCAAGCAGCGGCGCCAGCTTCAGCCATAAGTCGAGGTTCTTCACTTCGCCGCCCTTGCGTTTCCATCCGCTCCTGCGCCACGAGACAAGCCAGCCTTTGTTTATCGCGTTTACGATGTACTGCGAGTCCGTAAAGAGCTCAACTTCACATGCCTCGCGCAGTCTCGTGAGCGCGGTTATGACCGAGATCAGCTCCATGCGGTTGCTTGTCGTCATGGCTTCGCCTCCGCTGAGCTCTTTCTCAATTTTACCGTATATGAGGATAGCGCCCCAGCCGCCCGGCCCCGGGTTTCCGCTGCAAGCGCCATCAGTGTAGATTGTGACCTTTTTCATGTTTTTGCCTACATCTCGCTGGCGGCCACAGGCCGCCCCTACATCCGGTGATCAGCCACAGGCCGCCCCTGTGTCCGGTGATCAGCCACAGGCCGCCCCTACGCCCGGTGATCAGCCACAGGCCGCCCCTGCGTCCGGCGATCAGCCACAGGCCGCCCCTACGCCCGGTGATCAGCCACAGGCCGCCCCTACGCCCGGTGATCAGCCACAGGCCGCCCCTACGTCCGGTGATCAGCCACAGGCCGCCCCTACGCCCGGTGATCAGCCACAGGCCTCCCCTACGTCCGGTGATCGGCCACAGGCCGCCCTTCTACTCACCCTGGTCTTCTTCTTCCTTCTCCGTTCGCGCTATTGAAATCACACGCGATTCGTCTGATGTGCGCATAAGGCGGACGCCTTGAGTCGCACGGCTGTATGTGCTTATATCCGTTGCCGCCATGCGGATTATCGTGCCGTCGTCGGATATTATGAGTACATCGTCGTTGTCGTCGACGACTTTCACGTCCGCAACCTTACCCGTTTTATCCGTAATACTATAGTTCTTTCTCCCGTACCCGCCGCGGCTCTGAGTCTCATTGTCGTCGCCCCGCAGATACTCGCTTATCTCCGTCCTCTTCCCGTAACCGTTTTCCGTAACTGTAAGCAGCGCTCCGCCCTCTCTGGCCCGCGCCGCTCCGACGCAGTAATCACCTTTTCTCAGGCGTATCCCGCGCACGCCGGCCGCAGTTCTGCCCATAGGCCGGACGTCGCTTTCATGAAAACATATTGCCATGCCGTTGTGCGTCGCAATTAGTATCTTCTGCTCTCCGTCTGTGTCGCGGACGGATATGAGCTCGTCGTCGTCGCTGAGTGTCAACGCTCTTATTCCGACGTTTTTGATATTCCTCAGCTCTGTTTTCCTCATCCGTTTCACTGTTCCTCCGCGAGTTACCATTACGAAGTACTCATCCTGGACAAACTCGCGCAGCTTGATCATAGCCGATACTTTTTCTCCGGGCATGACGGGCAGGAGGTTGATTATGTTTGACCCTCGCGCCTGCCGCCCCGCCTCCGGGATCGTGTATCCTTTTTTACGGTAGACCCTGCCGAGGTTTGTGAAAAACAGGATGTAGTCGTGCGTCGAAGCGGTAAACAGCGTTTCGACGTAATCCTCCTCGCGCGTCGTCATCGCGGTTATCCCTCGCCCGCCGCGCCTTTGCGCCCTGTATGTGCTGGCAGGCTGGCGCTTGATATAACCGGCGTGGGTGAGCGTATAGACGCATTCTTCCTCGTCTATGAGATCCTCGATATCTATTTCATCTTCGACTATGGCGATTTCAGTACGCCGTTCATCTCCGTACTTGTCGCGAATTTCAGTCAGCTCGCCGATCAAAACCTCGTCGAGTAGTTTTTCGTCCCCAAGCAGGGTCAGGTAGTATTTTATCTTCTCCTGCAGCTCCGCGTATTCTTTTTCAATTCTCTCAATTTCGAGTCCCTGAAGGCTTCTAAGACGCATATCAAGTATCGCTTGCGCCTGTATGTCTGTGAGTTCAAACCGCTCCATCAGACGTTCTTTCGCGTTGTCATAGCTGGTGCGGATTATATGGATCACTTCATCGATATTATTGCATGCGATCCGCAATCCTTCCAGAATATGAGCCCGCTCGCGGGCCTTATTAAGATCGTACTCCGTGCGCCGTCTGAGTATCTCTCGCTGGAAAGCTATGTATTCGTCGAGCATCTGCCGCAGTGACAGTATCCGCGGCTGTGACTGATCGTCAACAAGCGCCAGCATCACGATCGCGAACGTCGTTTGCATCTGCGTCTGCGTGTAGAGCCGGTTCAATACGACTTGAGGATTGGCGTCCCGTTTGAGCTCGATGACGATACGCATACCGTCTCTGTCCGATTCGTCGCGCATTGCCGACAGCCCGTCGATGCGTTTGTTTTTTACGTGCTCGGCTATCGACTCAAGCAGCCTTGCTTTATTGACTTGATAAGGCAATTCAGTGACTATTATACGCGTACGGCCCTGAGAGAACTCCTCCATCTCGGTCCGTGCGCGTACGTGGATGCGCCCCCTGCCTGTTGCGTAGGCCGCCCTGATCCCTGCCCGGCCCATGATGACGCCCCGGGTTGGAAAGTCCGGCCCGGTAATATGTTCCATGATGTCGTCAAGATCCGCGTCCGGGTTGTTCATGACGCAAATTACGGCGTTTATCACTTCGGTCAGATTATGCGGTGGGATGTTTGTCGTCATGCCCACGGCGATGCCGCTCGAACCGTTTACAAGAAGGTTGGGGAATCGGCTGGGCAGTACCCGCGGCTGTTTTCGAGTCTCATCATAGTTCGGATCCCAATTAACTGTTTCTTTTTCGATATCCCTGAGCAGCTCGTCAGATATCTTTGAGAGCCGGGCCTCCGTATAACGCATATGCGCGGGGGGATCTCCGTCGACGGAGCCGAAGTTGCCGTGTCCCGATACCAGCATATACCGCATCGAAAAATCCTGCGCCATACGGACAAGCGCGTCATAGATCGACGTATCGCCGTGCGGGTGATACTTTCCCATTATATCGCCGACCGCGGTAGCAGACTTGCGGAATGGTTTGTCGCTGGTCAGGTTGGTTTCATGCATGGAATAGAGTATCCGCCGGTGGATAGGTTTTAGCCCGTCACGCACGTCCGGTAATGCCCTGTCAATGATGACTGACATGGCGTACGTGAGAAACGACTTCTCCATCTCATCCTCAAGAGGGGATTTTACGATTTTCTGATCAGGGAAACTGACGTCTCCCGTTTTCTCTTTTTTGTTTGGCATAAAGAGTCTCCTATATATCCAGATCGACCGCGTACTTTGCGTTTTTCTCGATGTACTCCTTGCGCGGTTCGACCTTCTCGCCCATAAGAACGGTGAAAACTTCGTCAGCCTGTATCGCGTCGGTCAGCTCGATGCGCTTCAGCACTCGCGTTTCAGGGTTCATAGTCGTATCCCAAAGTTCGTGCGCGTCCATCTCTCCGAGTCCTTTGTTTCGGGAAATATCCACTTTGCCCTTGCCGTCCTCCCCGCGCATTTCCGTCAGTGCGGAGTCAAGGTCGCTCTCGTTGAGAATGTAACGTACCGTTTTTCCGCGCGTCAGCTTAAAGAGCGGCGGTTGCGCGGCATAGACGTATCCTCCTTCGATAAGCGGCCTCATAAAGCGGAAGAAAAATGTGAGCAGCAGCGTTCTTATATGACTTCCGTCGACGTCTGCGTCAGCCATGATTATTACCTTGTGGTAGCGCAGCTTTGACTCGTCGAAATCCTCGCCAATACCGGCGCCAAGCGCTGTAATGACCGGCGTAAGTTTATCATTGCCATACACCTTGTCGGCGCGCGCCTTTTCAACGTTGAGCATCTTGCCCCAAAGCGGCAGGATCGCCTGAAACCTGTTGTCGCGCCCGCCCTTGGCGCTGCCGCCCGCCGAGTCTCCCTCGACGATATATATCTCCGTCAGAGCGGGGTCGGCAATGTTGCAGTCGGCAAGTTTTCCCGGAAGCGCCATACCCTCCAACGCGTTTTTGCGCCGGATATTATCGCGCGCTTTTCTCGCCGCTTCGCGGGCGCGCGACGCCGTGATCGCTTTGTCCAGTATTGCTTTGGCTACAGATGGGTTTTCTTCGAAATACGTCGCGAGTTTCTCCGTTATGAGGTTATCGACGAACGTTCTTATCTCACTGTTGCCGAGCTTTGATTTTGTCTGGCCTTCAAACTGCGCTTCCATAAGTCTGACTGAAATGATCGCGGTGACGCCCTCGCGGCAATCCTCGCCCGAGAGCTTATCTTCGCCCTTGAGCATGTTCGTCTTTTTACCGTAGTCATTGAGGACTCTTGTCAGCGAGGATTTGAAACCGGTCTCGTGCATACCGCCTTCCGGCGTATTGATATTGTTCGCAAAGCTCAGCAGGAACTCGTTGTATACATCGCTGCAATACTGCAGCGCAATTTCCGCCGTGGAGTCGTTGCGCTCGCCGGAAAGGTATATTATATTCTCATGCAGCGGCGTCTTGTTGCGGTTGAGATAAGTCACAAATTCTCTTATGCCGCCCTCGTAACACATTGTATCGCCGTTCTCGCGGCCCTCCCTTTCGTCGCGCGTAGTTATCTTGAGCCCGCCGTTCAGGAACGCCTGCTCGCGCATCCGGGTGTGTAAAGTCTCATAATTGAAATCGCAGTCGTCAAACACTTCGCTGTCAGGCCTAAACGTGACTTCTGTGCCGGTTTTGTCGGTCTGACCAACAACTGTCAGCTCTTGCGTTATGTCCCCTCGCTCGAACTTCATCTCGTAGATCTGTCCGTTTTTGAAGACCTGCACCACCAGCCACTCCGACAAAGCGTTGACGACAGACGCGCCGACGCCGTGAAGCCCGCCTGCGACTTTATATCCTCCGCCCCCGAATTTCCCTCCGGCGTGAAGGACCGTGTACACTACTTCAAGAGCGCTTTTCCCTGTTTGCTCGTGAGTGTCTATTGGTATGCCGCGCCCGTTGTCTACTACGTTTATGTTGCCCTCTTTGCTTATTGTGACGGAGATTTCGTCACAAAACCCGGCGAGAGCTTCGTCGATGGAATTATCTACGATCTCGTACACCAGATGATGAAGCCCGGATGACGACGTTGAGCCGATATACATGCCCGGTCTCTTGCGGACTGCTTCCAGACCTTCGAGTACCTGTATCTGCGACGCGTCATACTCTTCTGTTATGCTGTTATCAAATTCATCCGCCATGGGGTTCTCCTCAATGCATGATTATTTCAGAACGCTTCAGCAGTGTTTGCGAAGAAAGCTGCGACAGGTATATCCTAAAGTCGTCATACGTGTTCGCCGGAAGCTTATCATTCACCGGGCGTTTTTCGCCGCAGACTACGAATGATTTTGGCAGATCCTCCGAGACGCTGATGACATTACCTGTTTTTTCAGCGTTGCTGAGAAAGTCGCGTGTAATTTTCGAGCCGGTCGTATTATCTAAATCAAACACTCCGATGACAGTTGACTCCGGTACAACGACATTTTGCCCTAAATGTAAATACATGGTAGATCCTATCGGTCCGGTGAGCGGAATGTCTCGTTCAGGCACTCTGAAAATCGCCCCTATATTATGACTTTCCCGTTCTCGATCCTTAAAACCGCGCCGCTGTGCGCTGCCGCCGCCGCGCTTTCGTCACAACAGGTTATGAACACCTGCCCGCATTTTATCCTGTCCAGTACAAAACTTTGCCGCTCCCGGTCGAGCTCTGAGAGTACGTCATCCAGCAGCAGCGCCGGATACTCGCCCTTATCGTCAAAGTGGATGTCCCTCTCGGCAAGCTTGACCGATATCGATGCGGTCCTCGCCTGGCCCTGCGACGCAAATTTTCGTGCCGGCGCGCCGTCTATTTCAATCTCGATATCATCTTTATGCGCCCCCGACAGGCACAGGCCCGACCTCAGTTCCGCTTGTTTATGCTCCTTTTGATGCTCAAGAAGGTCCGGCAGCAGTTGCTCCGGTTTTTTCCCCGCGGCATCCATCCCGCCTACTGTTTTGTAACGTATTGTGAGAGCTTCACTTCCGCCGGAAAACTCACTGTGCGTTGCCGCCGCTTTGCTTGACAAGATCCCTGTAAACGCCGACCTGTAATAAATGAGCCGGGCGCTCTGCTGCGCGAGTCGTATGTCATAATCATCAAGTAACTCAAGGAGCGACGGTTTTTCATGATAGTCCCTGAGTATTCGCGATTTGTGTTCCAGAAGCTTATTAAACTCGGTGAGCGTCGACAGATATCCCGGGCGGAGCTGCGACAGGCACTGATCTATCAGTCTCCTTCTGACTGCCGCGCCGTCCTTTATCATGTTCAGATCGTCGGGGCAAAACAGCACGGCTGTCAACCGACCGGTGAGCTCCGTTGTCTTTTTTAGCTTTACTCCGTTTGCGTAAAGTTCGCGACGACGCCCGCGAAAAATCCGGGCTTCTAGCATCTGTTCACGCCCGCATGATTCGACGCAAGCCCGGATACACGCGCTGTCGCGGTCAAACGATATCAAATCTTTGTCGCCGGCAAATCGGAACGATCGTCCGGCTGTCAAGAAAAAAACAGATTCTATGAGGTTTGTCTTCCCCTGCGCATTGCTCCCGGCAATGACATTTACTCCGTCGGCAAACTTTGCTGTTACTCCATTATAGTTCCGAAACCCGTCAAGGTAGATTTCCTTTATTGTCATTTTACTCTCACACTGATTGCCTGACGATCAATGTGTCCCCGCAATACCGAACAACATTGCCATTTCTCAGTTTCTTGCCGCGTTGTACGCAAATCTCGTTATCGACAAAAACCTCGCCGTTCTGGATCAGCAGTTTCGCTTCGCCTCCCGTAGACGTAACCGACGCAAGTTTCAGCAGCGAATCGAGGCGAATGTAGTCTCCTCTAATGCTGATGTTCTGTACTCCCGGCAGTTTAACTTTCATATGCTTTCAGCCTGACAGGGAGAATCATATACAGAAAACGGTCGCTGTCGTCAGCCGGTGAAATCACGCATGGCGTCACTCCGGTGTTCAACTCAAGTATTATGTCTTCAGCAGGCGCGGCTTTGAGCGCTTCGACTAAGTACTTATCATTAAAGCCCATCTCAAGCTCTTCTCCGTTCCCGACCATCATGCACTCGTCGTTTGCTTTTCCAAGAGAAGAGTTGACGGACAATTTGATCACACCATCGCTGAAAACGCACTTTATCGGGCTTTTCAATTTATCGCTGATAATGAGAGATACGCGTTCGACCGCATCGATCAACTCCGCTTTTTCTATCTTAAGCAGAAATTTCGCATTTTGAGGAACTGAGTTTTTATAGTTCAGGAACTCACCTTCAAGTCTGCGTGAAACAAGCATTGTGCTTCCAATAGAAAACATGATATATTTTGTCCCCAACGTGATAGTCACGTTCTCATCTCCATCAGTAATTATCTTGATAAGTTCATCAAGCGCAGTTCCGGGAACTACAAAACTGAAAGCAGGAACATCATTATTATCCAGGACCTCGCGCCGCAGCGCCAGCCTGAACCCGTCTACCGCTACTACTGTCAACTCACCGTTTCCTGTCTCGAATAATGCCCCTGTATGTATTGGGCGCGACTCGTTATCACTGACTGCGAAGTTTGTCTGTGATATCATTTTTTTAAGCAGCGCTTCTCCTATTTCTATTGAGTCTCCTCCGTCTACTACCGGGAGTTCAGGATAATCAAGCGGCGGCAATCCCAAAATATCATATTCGCTCAACTCGCTGCTTATCTTTGCTATGTTATTTGAACCTGCCCCTACAGAAACCTTGATATATTGACCCGGCGCTTTCCTTATTATTTCTCCGAATAGCTTCGCGTTGAGCACGAGAGAGCCGGCTTCTGTAACCTCGGCCGGTAAAGTAGTTACAATACCTGTTTTTAGGTCATATCCGGTAATTCTCACATTTTCGTCTTCCGCCTCTATAAGCAACCCTTCCAAAACCTGGACAGGGCTTTTCGTCGCCGCCGCGTGCGACGCGGTGTGAATCGCAACCAGCAGCAAACTTTTTTCACATATAAACTCCATAATTTTATCCTTTCATTTTACGGGGTTCTCTGTTCAATAAATAAATATGTATGTTATTTAGTATTAGTAGTAGTAGAGAGAAATAATGTGGAAAACGTGAAAAATCCGCATGGTTGCAGGAGAAAGATTTTTTGCTATATGTGGAAAACAATGATAATTATGAGGTATGGATGTTTAAAGATGGTTTTCCACAAAGAGGTAACAGTTGGAAGATGTTGAAATGTTGAAAATAATTCGGGAATTTATGTCATTTCAATGAGTTGATATTTGCCTTGATATCCCTGATGATCTCTTATTTCTTTGAGTTGATATTTGCTGTGATATCCCTGATGATCCCGGAAAAATCTTGCGACCCTAGCATTCTCTTTTCTATGTTGTTAATCGAAGAAATAACGGTGGAGTGGTCGCGGCCTTCGAATAGTGAGCCTATATCTTTAAGGGACAAGTTAGTAAACTTTCTGATCAGATACATTGCAACTTGTCTGGCAAGCGCAGTATCACGGGTTCTGCTCTGTCCTTTGAGGTCCTCCGGTGTGAGCATGTAATAATTTGACGTCTCTTCGATAATAACGTCGACAGTCGGTATGAGGTCGCGCGTGCCTTTGAACATATCTTTAAGGCGCGCTTTGACGGACTCGACGGTGATGTCGTCGTCCATGATGTCGCGATATGCAATGATCATTTTTACCGCGCCCTCAAGCTGGCGGATATTGGAGCTCAGGTTATCAGCTATATAGTTAGTGACGTCGTCCGGAAGTATGACGCCGAGCTGCTCGGCTTTGTTTCTGATGATCGCGACGCGGAGCGCATCGTCCGGAGGTTTGATATCTGCCATCATTCCTGACTCGAAGCGAGTTTTCAGCCTGTCCTCCAAAGTGTGGATCTCCTGCGGCGGTCTATCTGATGTGAAGACTATTTGCTTACCAAGCGTGAATAAGGTGTTGAAAGTGTTAAATATCTCTTCTTGCGTAGATATGCTTCTGGCTATGAACTGGATATCGTCCATAAGAAACAGGTCCGCGCCGCGGTACTTGTCGCGGAATTCGACGTTTTTCCCGAGTTTGAGGGCTTCGATAAGCTCATTAGTGAAGTTCTCGCCGGTAACATAGACGATATGGAAGTGAGGAAAGTTCTTTTCGACTGAATGCCTGATCGCGTGAAGTAAATGAGTCTTGCCGAGGCCTGACTCGCCGTATATAAAGAGAGGGTTAAAATCCTGCTTCTGCCGCTTTTCCGCGACAGCGAGCGCGGCGGCGTGCGCGAACTTGTTTGTGTTCCCTACGACGAAACGCTCGAATGTGTATTCATCGACGCTTGAGTAGTCGGGTTCGGCAGAGGCTTCGGTCATAGCGCGCAGTCCTTCGTCGTCGAGAACAATGACGTCGACGTCTCCGGAAAACAGTTCGTTAAGCGCGTTCTTGATCGACCCGATGAATCTGTCTTCAATAACACTTTTCTTAAGAGCAGAAGGCGTATGCAGAAAAAGGCGGCTGTCAGAAAATTCGATGGCGCTGCAATCGATGAACCATGTGTTGATCGCGGTTTCGGTTAGGTCTTCGCCAAGGATTTTCAGTACTTTTTTCCATACGTCTACTACGGAGTTCATAGAATCTTTCCTTTCAGGCGGGTCTTTTCCCGATTGAGGGGGGTAAGAAATAGTTTATCAAAAAAATACCGAAAAATCAAGAGTTTTAAATGATTTTTACGGTCAAGACCTTACTTTCCTTACTATACTGAGATAAAGCATAATGCCCAAAATGAGCATTATGCTTTACAGTTGTGATACGCAGACCTTAGCGGTACAAACGCGAGCTGCAGAGCGCATTAGCTTTCTGAGTCTGAAATCTCATTTAGCTTCTTTGTCAAGGCGCTTTTCCTTCGCGCAGCTTTGTTTTTATGGATAAGACCTTTGGTCGCAGCGCGGTCGACAGTCTTAACGGCGGCTTTATAGGCACGCTCAGCCGCCTCTTGATCGCCAACTGACGCAGCGGCGTCAAACTTCTTTATGTTAGTTTTCATAAGAGATTTTGCTGATTTGTTCTTTGCTGCTGCTTTTTGCGAAAGCATTACTCTTTTCGACGAAGACTTGATATTGGGCATTTTCTACCGGACACCTCCCTTCGTAACTTCCGGCGATAGACGACGGATCGCCGCCTTCGCGGAAAGCTATTCTACCATTACAAAGCTATGAATGCAAGCTTTTTTTGACAGTAGTTTTTTTGAGCTTTTTTTGTGTTTTTTTCGCTACAGAAACTATTCGCATATTGCTTTGTGATGCGGTATAATTGGCGCATGAGTATGCGGTATAATTGCCGGATGTAGAGGCGGTATAATTGCCGGATGCAGAGGCGGTATAATTGCCGGATGATTAACATCATTTAAAGAGGAGGTTAGCGTAACAATGAGCGATATGTTAGCAAACGATGTCAGGCGCACATACGAGAGGGCATTTGCCACGATGGACGGGATTCTGGAAGCGTTTCCGGTGGAAAAGTGGCTGGAACCTCATGGGGATGAGTACTACATCCCAAGCCGCATAGCGTACCATATTGCCGAGTTCACAGACGGCGCTGTCGCCGGAGGGTTCCAAGACCCGGAGTTCAAGAACAAACTCCCGTTCGGCGACTGGCACAACGCGACAGCACAAACGCTTCCCGCCAAAGACGCGCTGGTTTCCTACTATAACGAGGCGGTTGGCAGAGCGCGCGAGGAGCTTGCGAAACTGGACGATGATAGCGTTACCGCGCCGCTGCCTAAAGAAATGGCTTTTCTGGGCGCGACACGCCTGGGCGCGCTGCTGGGCATACTGCGCGAACTGTCCGCGCATACCGGTGAAATGAACAAGATGCTGATCGAAAACGGGATCGACGACGTCTGGAAGTAACCGGTCATGCATTACGGCGATTATAAGACTATCCTTTCACCTCAAAACGGGATGAGCTGTTTCCGGGGCTGAAACAGAAATACATCAGGCAGTTCGGTAACTCATACGAGTGCACAAGCCCGAACAACGCCCGTTTGACGGACGTTTTAGTATCGGAATGTAAAAAGCACGACATCCTTTATAGAACGGACGACGTCTTTGCGTATTTGCGCGAGTACGAGGAAAAAGACCGGCAGCTTTCAATGTTCGTGGATCGATAACTCAGATCTCATCCGAGCAGACCCGACGCGTCAGCCATGTTCTTCATAACCGGCACGCCGAATGGGCAGCGGCTCTCACAGTGTCCGCAGTTTATACAGTCGCCTCCGCCGCGCTCAAGGTTTTGGTAGTGCGAGCGTACGGAGGGCGGGAGGTTACCCGGATCTAAGCGGGCTATATCAAGGTACTTATTGACGGCGGCAATATCTATCTCAGCGGGGCAAGGCTGGCAATGATTGCAGTAAACGCAGCTTCCTGTGAAATCATTTCTTACGGAACTGATGATATCCGTGTAATCGCGCTCGGAATCGTCCGCGTCAAAATAGCGCATGCAATCATGAACTTCGTCCGGCGTCTTGCAACCCAGCATGACGCTTGCGACCGACGGTCGTGACAGCGCATAATGTATGCATTGCGATGCTGTCAGAGGTTTATAAAACGGAGTGTGCTCCTTTGACAGCAGCTTTCCGGCGCCAAATGTTTTCATAACGGTTATGCCGACTTGCCTGCTCTCGCAAAGCTTGTACAACTCCGCCCTTATTGGGTCGACGCCTCTGAACAGGTCGGGCTTAAACCCATTCTCCAGTTGTTTAAGGATGTATTGATCCGGCGGCAGCATATCATATGCCGGATTGATACTGAACATCATCATCTCCGGAAGCCCTGTTTCGATCACCTTTGTGGCCGTCTCAGGGTTATGAGAACTGAAGCCGATATGCCTTATATCTCCCTGCTTCTTCAGATGATCTACGTATCGGGCGAAATCTGTTTCAAAGACGTCCTTGAAATCCTGCAGCGTGTCAATGAAGAACATCATCCCGAAATCGATATAGCCGCCAAAAACACGCAGGATTTCCTCAAAATACTTTTTTACAGTAGGCATATCGCGGCTTATATCATATTGCTGACGAATGTCCGTGGATCCTATGTGCCCTTGAATCATGACCTGTTCGCGCCGGTTCCCCAGCGCTTTTGCTATGTTCTCGCGGATCTCTTTGCCGGGCATAAATACATCAAGGATATTGACGCCGTGCTCCAGCGCGGCGTTTATCGTTGCGCTGACTTGCTCATACGGCTTTCCGTCGATGTTCTCGCAGCCAAGGCCGATCACGCTTAGCTTGCGGCCCGTATTCCCAAGCTCCCTGTATTCCACGCAGACGCACCTCCCTGCGAATGGTTATTGGTTCGTATGAATCAGATTATAGGAGAAATTCAACGCCATATGCCGCCAAGCCACCTGCGAATTGCGGCGGCGGCCGGAATGCTGATATAGCCGCCGTCATCGCAGTACCATACCACAGACGCTGAACCATAGGTCTGCGGCATATCACGGAATGCGCCGCCAAGCAATGGATTCAGCACATACCCGACCGCCTTCGACGCGAGCGTGACGTGGCCTCTGTACTTGACGCCTGACCGAATTGCTTTATTGTACATTTCCAGCAGCTCGTCTTGAGGAACGGTTTTTTTCGTTGCAACTTCGGCGAATTCATTGTGATAAACGACTGGATCGAGCAGGTCGGAAGCGAATATACCCCTGCCGGCTTTTGATTTTACGGCTCCGTTTCTCTCTATTGTATACGCCGTACTCATAAGCCCGACAACTCCGCCCGTCGTCGAGCGGACTTCACAGAATAATACGGCGCCGTGAATGTCATCAAGACTCTCGACGACGCGCGCGTCGCCGTAGATGTTGCTGCGCGAGTGCTTCGCCGCGCAATAAACATAATACGGCAACTCGATCGCCACCATTACAGCGAATACAATCAACAGCGTCTTCCGTGATTTTTTCACTTCTGCTTCTCCGTTGCGTCATACGAATTACTCACTGCCTACGTTTCTACCATAGCACCGGAAATCCTGTCGGAATGATATCATATATATACGCCATGATCGCGTCGCGAAAGCCAAATGTCAACAGGGCCACAATGGCAAAGACAATTATAATCACAATCGTTTTCTTCATCTCTACTTCACTAACATCTCGATAAAGCGCATGACGACCGCCGCGACTTCCGCCCTGGTCGCCGTCCCCTGCGGCTTAAGCCCTGCGCCGTCGCCGCGCAGCAGGCCGACGCCCACCGCCCAGCACACGGCGTCGCTCGCCCAGGCGGAGGTCTGGCCCGCATCGGGGAATCGGGCGGCGTTGCCGCGTTCCATCGTATCCATGCCGATATAGTTTGCATAGTTGTACATCATCACGGCCAACTGCTCCCTGGTGATGTTGTCATTGGCGCCGAAGTTGCCGTCCCCGTAGCCGGACACGATACCGGCCTTGGAAGCCCAGGCGACGCCGCCCGCGAACCATTCGCCTGCGGGCACGTCGGCAAAAGCCGCGCCCGCGCCGAGATCCTCGTAGTTTTCCAGGCGGTGAAGCACCGTAGCCAGCATACCCCTGGTCATGGGCATATTCGGCGCGAAAACGTCGCTGCCGACGCCCACAAAGAGCCCGCGGCTGTTGACGAACAATACCGGGCTGCTATGCCAGTCGGAGGGGCCGACGTCGCCGAATGCCTTGGAGTTGTTGACTGCGCTCAGTATCCCCGAGCCGCCGATCAGCGCATAAGCGTCCCCGCCGACGACGACAGATTTCCCGACAATCTCTTCGCCGCCGGCGGCGCCTTTCAGCAGAAGGGTCTCGCCTTCGCCCAGGCCGGGCAGCGCGACCTGGATTCCGCCGGCGATTTTAGCCAGCGGGACGCCGTCTACGTCGACGCGGACGTAAACGCTGTTGACGATGGCCAGGCCGATGGCCACTGTGCCGCCGCCGCGTGCAACGACGTCTTTCAGCGCCTTGTTGGACAGCGTCACCGACCCCAAAGCGCCCATATCGATGCGCAGGGATACATTATCCGTCCCGGCGAGGGCTTCGATGATCGACATCACGAACGACAGGCTTGCGCCGGTCGCGTCCGGCGTGAGACCGGTCACGTCGATTTCGATGATGATCTGCGCGCCGGGGGAGGCTTTCGCTTTCTCAAGCGCGTCGGCCAAGGCCGCCGCGACCGCGTCCCCGGACGCCGCCGCCGTGCCCGCGCCGCCGTCTACCGTAGCCGCCGCTTCAACCTTGACGACGACCGGCGCCGGCTTGGTAACGACCGTCTGCTGTGCAGGCTCGCCCGGCGTCGACGGCGTTGCCGGCGCGGCAGGCGCACCCCGGCTTCCCCCCCCCCCCCGGCCCCCCCCCC
>Ga0082212_10007138_pt1 | contig 14850 bp, 11 predicted proteins | sample TergutNt197P3_FD_71548 | JGI IMG/M metagenome (GOLD analysis project Ga0082212, IMG submission 71548) | Neocapritermes taracua P3 segment gut microbial communities from Petit-Saut dam, French Guiana - Nt197 P3 | ecosystem: Host-associated > Arthropoda: Insects > Digestive system > Gut ... | reverse complement strand
TAGAGCCAAAGATTCGAAAGGTTTTATCCATCTCATAAATTCCGGTGCAGGATGTCTTGATGCCTGTGGTGAGGTCACCGACGCTGATGGAGCAGCGATAATGAAGCGGTTTTGGGAGATGTCAGATGAGGATATAAAAAAATGCCTTGAGGTGACCGAGTGGTGTGTAGCCGATCGAGGATACTTCTTGGGCGGAGGTTTCTCCTCCCGGTTTATGACTCGCAGTGAGATGCCGATTACTATGATGCGTATTAACATCGTTAAGGGTATCGGACCGGTAATGCAGCTAGCTGAAGGATATACGCTGGTACTTCCGGAGGAGGTCGCCGATATCTTGTGGAAACGCACCGACTATACATGGCCTTGTACATGGTTTGCACCTAATTTGACCGGCAAGGCTCCTTTTACCTCCAGCTATGATGTAATGAATAACTGGGGAGCTAACCATGGAGCGATATCCTATGGTCATATCGGAGCGGATATTATCACCATGTGTTCGATGCTGCGTATACCGATAGCAATGCACAATGTTCCGGAACAGAAGATATTCCGCCCGGATTGTTGGTATGCGTACGGAATGGATAAAGAATCTGCAGACTATCGCGCATGTACTGCATACGGTCCCATGTATAAGTAGTATATATACATAAATAATGATAAACAAGGAGGTTCAGATGGAACACAAAATCAGTAACGGAATTATCTCGGTGACGGTATCAAGTCGTGGAGGAGAGATCAAAGAGATCTCCACGATCGACGGGGTTCAGTATCTTTGGCGCGGGAGCATGGACTACTGGCCGGGATCGGCACCACATCTATTCCCGTTTATCGGTAGACTTTTTGAAGGCAGATATATTTATGATGGTGTAAGCTATCCGCTTTCAATACACGGATTTCTAAAGGATTGTGAGTTGAGTCTTGAAAGCAAGACTCAGGACAGCTTGGTGTTGAGGCTTGAGGCCAATAAGCAGACTCTGGCTTGTTATCCCTTTGACTTTGTTCTGAAGGTATCCTATCTGCTGGAAGACAACCGAGTTAGATTAGGGTTTGAGATCAACAATCTAGATGAAAAAGAAATGCCTTTTGCGATTGGAGGACATCCAGGATTCAACGTACCATTAGAAGAGAATCTAGCATTTGATGACTACTATCTGGAGTTCGATGAGTTTTGCTCACCTCTTCGCACTCAACCAACCGAAACCAATCTACTTAACGGTATGTTTGAAGATTTTTCAATTGAAGATGGCAGAAGGCTGTATCTGAAACATGATTTATTCGATCAGGATGCTATCATACTTAAAGATACGGCGTCGGGTGTAATACTGAAAAGTGATAAAGGTAGTCGTGCTGTACATGTGAGCTTTGTCGGTTTCCCTTACATCGGGTTTTGGCATACCGTTAAAAGCGATGCTCCGTTTGTTTGTATTGAACCTTGGACCGCTTTACAAGGATATGAAGATAAGGTAGAGGAAATTGATTCAAATGACGATATGATAAGACTGGGAAAAGGAGAAACCTATGCCAACGAGATCATCATCACAATCATCGAATGATATTGTCGCACTAGGTGAATTACTGATTGATTTCACTGAGTACGGAATATCTGAAGCCGGTAATCGATTGTTTGAGCAGAATCCCGGAGGAGCTCCTGCCAATATGCTGACCGCGGCGACCAAGCTCGGAAGCAAAACTGCCTTTATCGGTAAGGTCGGCAGCGATATGCATGGCGAGTTTTTAAGGAAGACACTAGCTGATGCAGGAATAGATACATCCAACCTAATCCTCGACCCGGAGGTGTTCACCACTCTAGCATTTGTGGCACTGTCTGATATGGGAGAACGCGAGTTCTCTTTTGCCAGAAAACCGGGTGCTGATACACGACTCAAACCTGAGGACATTGACTATGACCTCATTGAACGCAGTAGAGTATTTCATTTCGGTTCGTTGTCCCTAACCGATCATCCAGCTATAGAGGCAACTATGAGTGCAGTGGAATTTGCTCGAGATAGTTCATTGGTGGTTACCTATGACCCTAACTATCGACCGTCCCTTTGGGAGAGTCAAGCCAAGGCAGAGGTAATGATGAAGATGCCTCTCGAATATGTTGATATACTTAAGGTCGCCGACAATGAATTTGAGCTGATTACAGGGGAGACGGACTATGTAACGGGACTGAAACTGCTCGAGATGAAGGGTATAGGTTGTGTTGTAGTCACCCTCGGTGCTGATGGGGCATTAGTGTCGGTCAAGGGTCAGCAGGAGAAGATAGCAGTACCCGATGTTTCGGTTGTTGACACTACCGGAGCCGGTGATGCCTTTTTTGGTAGTTTTATCAATCGTTTTCTGAACAGTGGATTATCCGTTGATGGTATGACTTTGGATTCAGCAATAGAATTTGCCCGTTATGCCAACTCAGCCGCATCGATTTGCATTACCAGACGTGGTGCCATTCCGGCCATGCCAACTCTAGCTGAAGTTGAAGCGTTTAAGGCAAAACATTATGGGTAACAAATTGTTCGTTTTCTGCTATAAATGACATTTATATTACAGAAAATTGATAAAAGAGTATCAAAAGAATTCAAACGATTGTCGAAATGGATGAATATATGTTACTGTTTTAGGTAATATGAACAAAAATATTCTCTTGTATGAAATGAAATTGACATTCATTTATAGATTGCATATTATTGTTCTATCATATTTCGTACCAAAACTATAATTGGTACAACTGAAATTTTATGGAGGAAAAAACGTAAATGAAAAAGTCTGTTATCAAGATTTTCGCATTGTTGATGTGCTTACTTACCATTGTTACTGTTTTTGCCGCTTGCGGAGACAGTGATTCCGGTTCAAGCAGCTCAAGCTCAAGCAGTAGCAGCTCAAGCAGCAGCTCAAGCTCAAGCAGCTCAAGCTCAAGTGCAGCATCATCCGACGGCTACGATGGCCCGGTCATGACGGTAAGAGTAGGAACCATGGTTCCAGTTACCGGAACATCGGCCAGAACCGGCGAAATGCAGGAGTCAGTAGTTAAAGCTGCCCTCGAGCATATTGCAGAGGACAACTACCTAAATGAGGCATATGAACTCGAATTCTTAGAGTTTGTCGATGATGAGAGTTCAACCGACCGCGCACCGGTTGCTGCAAACCTTTGTATTGCAATGGAACCGCATGTCGCTATCGGACATCACCTTACCACAATGATCATGATTTCCGCCCCTCTATTTGAGGAAGCTGGAATCCCGTTAATCGGAATGATCTCCGGACCGAAACCGGCTGAAATGGGTTGGGAATACTTCCATTATGGAACCGTTACCGACGTTGATGCCGCTATGGCCCTGATGGAATATCTGATTAGCATCAGAAACTTCAAGAGATTCCTAGTCGTCGGACGTGACGATGAGGGAGGCATGATGGGTGCAGAAGCCTGCATTAAGCTCATAAAAGAGGCAGGTTTAGACTTTGATGACAAGAGCCAATACATTATGTTTAACCAGAATGATATTGACTTTGCCCCACAAGCCCTTCAGGCTAAGGTTGTTGAGCCGGATTGTATCTTAACATACGGTCTCGGTGGTGCAAACCTTCTCACCTTCTTTGATCAGGTAGAGCAAATGTATGGCCCGATTCCGGAAACCACATTTATCTGCGGATCAACCTCTGTTGCACAGCCCGGCATGAAGATTGACTTCATCCCCGAAGGTGAAACAGAAAGCAGAAAACTCCAAGGTATCGTATTCCCGACCGGATTCATTCAGGATGACTCAGATCCCTTCAGAGCCAGATTCATGAAGAGATTTGATGAGCTCGATCCGGTAGAAAACTTCCTGCCCGGTGACAACCAGGCCAGATGTTATGACGCTATCTGGAATATCGCAACCGCTCTCAATATGATGGTTGAAAACGATGGATATCTCCATCCGGATGATGATGCTAACTTCCGTGAGAGATTGAACTATTGGATTTCACAGATTGACAGACAGGGTGTACAGGGACACATCGAGTACAAAGCATTTACCGACGGCAGAATAATCAAGAATGCCAATATCGGTGAGTGGCAAGCCAATGGTTCGATGAAACAAGTATATCCGTAAATTTACTTCCGAAATAAAGGTTTATAGGGGTGGGAGCTTTTCCCACTCCTATTTTATCTAAACCTAAAAGTGTCATTGTAGAGAATGTACAAAGGCTATAACAATATTTGTGAACTTCACTAGATTTCATTTGTTAACAGATTTATGTATTGCAAATGAACATAAAGTTAACTAGAATTATTTCATGTCTAGTTATAGAATTATTTCATGTCTAGTTATAGAATTATTTCATGTCTAGTTATAGAATTATTTCATGTCTAGTTATAGAATTATTTCATGTTTTGTTATTGATGAATGTTTGTCTCAATGTGACATAATTAGGGTGTAGTGGATATATTTCATAGACATATTTTGAACAGGTTTGATCATGTTTCCAAATCCATTTGAATACAGCTGAAAAGTGTGTTTTAAGATCTGAATGAGCGAAATAACTTAGTATTTGAGAAGGAGAAGAGAATCATGGATGGATTTGATATATTCTTATTGATTCAAAGTATTATTCAAGGTGCGGCTATCGGATCAGTTTATGCGTTAGTTGCTCTTGGATATAGTGTTATTTACAGTACCATGCGTATGGGTCACTTTGCTCAGGGTGACTTCTTCATGATTGGTGCTCAGATGGGATGGTGGTTTTTAGTTAAAGCTAATGTACCGTTGCTGGTAGCAATTGTTTGTTCAGTTATTGGTACATCAGTTTTAATGTTGGTAGTAGAACGTATTACCTATCGTCCTCTCTACAGTAAGGTAGGCATCGGTCTCATGATGTCTACGATGGGTATGCAGTATGTTGTACAGGGTATTGCAAAGATTATCTTCGGGTACCAGGGCGTTAAGATGCCCCCCATGTTCGGAGATGACAACCTTACCTATCCGTTATTTGGCGGTAGAGTATCCCTTGCACATACCGATATGATGTTAATGATTATATGCGGTTCGTTAATGTTAATTCTAGCAGTATTCATGAAGTATACGAAAATTGGTATCGCAATGAGTGCTGTTTCGATGAACCGTAAGGCAGCACAGCTCATGGGTGTTAAGTTAAACACCATAATTTCCACCACCTACATCATGGCAGCTGCCCTTGCTGCACTGGCTGGTGTTTTGATAGCGCCGCGACTCAGTGTTTCATACTCCATGGGTATTTCATCCGGAGGCAAAGCTATGACGGCTGCAGTACTCGGAGGATTCGGAAATATGCCGGGTGCTATGCTTGGAGGGGTGTTGATGGGCATCATTGAGAACATCGGTGCCTTCTATGTGTCCACCATGTACCGAGATGCGTTTGTCTTTGTGGTACTCATAATCATTCTGTTCTGGAGACCTCAGGGTATTCTCGGACGCAGAATAATCACTAAAGTATAGGAGGTGGATGAAAATGGTTAAAATGAGCAAAACAACGAAGTTTACAGTTCTTGGCACCATGATAGTTGCAATAATTCTACCCTTTATCGTACCTCAGGATAACTATTGGATGGGGACAATCTTGATTCCGTTTTGTTACTACACCATCCTCGCAGAGAGTCTAAACCTACTGCAGGGATATACGGGACAGATGTCGTTGGGACATAATTCCTTCATGTGTATAGGGGCCTACTCCTTCTCCATCTTTTGCGTTAACTTTAAGTTTGTTGGTAGTCAGCTAGTCGGATTGCTGTTAGCAATAGTCGTACCCTTTATCTTCGGTTTGTTTATCGGTCTTGCCTGTAGCCGTTTGTCAGCTATCTTCCTGGGTATGGCTACCGGTGCTTTTGCTAAAGCGTTGAAAGCCTTCCTGATAGCAGAGAATTGGTTAACCGGTGGAGCCAACGGACTAACAAATATCCCGAAAATGAAATTGTTTAACATGCATCAACTCAAAACCTGGCAATACAATAAGATTTTGTACTTCTTCTGTTTGGCTGCAGCTTTTGTCATTGTAGTTATGTGTTGGAGACTGGTTAACTCGAGAACCGGTCGTGCCTTCCAAGCTATCAGAAATAGTACAGTCGCAGCCGCTGCAATGGGTATTAACGTTACCGGATATAAATTCTTAGTATGCGGTATCTCAGCAGCTATGGCAGGCTTTGCAGGTGTTCTGTACGCATGGGACTTTTCATATATCTCGGCAGATATGTTCGATAAACTCGGCATTAAGTTGCTAACGATGGCAGTAACCGGAGGAATGGGTACCATTCCAGGACCGATTATCGGAGCCGTAATCATGGGATATCTACCGGAAGCCTTGCGATTCCTGGGACAACAGCTGGAGATGGTATATGGCTTAATGATCATCGTAGTCTTCATGTTTATCCCTACGGGATTCCTCGGAGCATTTAATGCACTTAAAGATTTTGTTGTAGGACTCTTCAAAAAGACCGCGAAAGCGGATGCGGAGGTGGAATAGCGTATGGAAGCATTACTTGAAGCAAAAGGAGTAACCATGCAGTTCGGTGGACTAAAAGCCGTCGATGAAGTAGACATGGTCATAAACAAAGGAGAAATACGCGCACTGATAGGACCTAACGGTGCGGGAAAGACCACTCTGTTCAACGTTATTTCTGGAATATACATTCCTACAGCGGGTAATGTTATACTGGACGGTGTTGATATCACTAAGCTGAGACCGCACCAGGTAACTGCACAGGGAATTGCCAGAACCTTCCAAAACCTCCAGCTCTTTGATTCACTATCGGCAATCGACAACGTAATGGTTGGACGACACATCCATGTACAGAGCGGTACCTTTTCAACCTTCCTACACACACGTAAGATGAAACAGGAAGAGGAGTTATGCAGGCAAAAGTCAATAGAGATGTTGGAATTTGTCGGTATGGAGAGATATATGGAGGCTATTGCGTCTTCACTTCCCTATGGACTGAAGAAGGTACTTGAGATAGCTAGAGCCTTAGCCAGTGAACCTAAGATAATAATGTTGGATGAACCATGTGCTGGCATGAATGAAACCGAGAAGGAATCACTGATGGATCTAATCACACGGATTCGCGATTCGGGAGTAACAGTACTGCTGGTTGAACATAACATGAGGGTGGCAATGGGTGTATCTGACTCGGTGACGGTACTTGACTATGGCAGAAAGATAAGTGAAGGTAGTCCAGAGATGGTACAAAATGATCCATTGGTAATCGAAGCATATCTCGGAAGGGAGGAAGACTAATGGCTGTATTAGAAGTAACTAATCTATCTGCTTCCTACGGAAGCGTCATAGCGTTAGAAGATGTTAGTTTTAATGTTGAAGAAGGTGAATTGGTTGCAATCATCGGCAGTAACGGTGCGGGTAAATCAACACTGTTATCCTGTATATCCGGGGTTATGTCATATACCGGAAGTATCACCTACAACGGTGAGGAGATAAGCAAACTAGGAACCGACAAAATAGTACAGGAAGGCATCGTACAGGTACCGGAAGGTCGACTTATATTCCCAGAGCTATCGGTTATGGAGAATCTCAAGATGGGTGCCTATTCGAGAAAACGTAGAGATAACATCCAACCCGAGGTTGATGTTGTGTTTGATCTCTTCCCGCGTTTGAAGGAAAGAGTAGCACAGAAAGGTGGAAGCCTATCTGGTGGTGAGCAACAGATGCTGGCAGTAGGAAGAGCCTTGATGGCGAAACCGAAACTGTTGTTGATGGATGAACCTTCGATGGGTTTAGCCCCGGTTATTGTTGCTGACATCTTCAGAACAATCGAACGATTGCATGAAGAGAAGATAACCATCGTATTGGTTGAGCAGAATGCACGACTTGCTCTTAGGCATGCAGACCGAGCCTATGTGCTTGAAACCGGAGAGATCCTACTCACAGGTACCGGAGAAGAGTTAGCTAACAACCCGAGGGTACAGGAACTGTATTTGGGTGGTTAACACTAAGGATAATTCTAAAACATCCGACTAAGGTCGGATGTTTTTTTTGCAGATTCATTTACTGAAATCGCTTCAGATAGTATAATATGTAAAGAGATTGTAAATTGTACTTTTCTGGAATACGGGTATGTATGAATAATGAAGCAGCTGCACTGAAAAGAGAAAAAAGAAGAGACTTTATTCTAAACGATCGCCTGCTGAAGGTCATATTTGTGGTTGCCCTTCCGCAGGTTGTTAATATGGTTATTGATTCGATATATAACATATTCGATGCGGTGTTTGTGAGTGGACTGGGAGAGGCAGCAATTGCAGCCGTTGGAGTTAACGACTCGCTGATGCAGATTATCCGTTCAATATCAATCGGGTTCGGGATGGGTTCTGCGAGCTACATATCACGCTCGTTAGGAGCTAAGAAGGACGAGGAGGCCTCTCGTGCTGCTGTTACCACCATGTTTACTGCCATTGTCGTGCTGTCGGTATTTGCAACTTTGGGGTTCATCTTCATCGACCCATTGGTTAAGTTATTAGGAGCTACTCCTGAGATGTACGGCTATTCTATAGAGTATGCATCATGGATACTGTTATCAGCACCCATTACTGCTGCAACTATCTGCCTGTCCCAAGTACTCAGAAGTGAAGGCAGCACTACCTTTGCCATGCTGGGTACCGTTTCCGGTAATGTGCTGGATATCTTCATGAACTACTGGATGATCATAAAGATGGGGTGGGGCGTTGCAGGAGCTGCCATATCAACCGATATTGCGAAACTCATCACTCTTATTGTGCTATTGATTCCCTTCCTTAAGCGTCGAACCATCGTGCAGTTGAAATGGTCCTACTTCACTCCGACTAAAAAGATCTATTCTGAGATTAGCAGAATGGGTATCCCTACCATGCTGCGTTCGGGGATGTTCAGTGTTGCCACAATCTTTATGAACAATATTGCGGTCACGTTCGGCAATGCAGCGGTCGCTGCATTGGTTATTGCTAACAAGAGTCTGAAGTTCATTGCTTCTGCCATAATGGGATTCGGTCAAGGATTTCAACCGATAGCCGGATATAGTTACGGGGCTAAGAAATATGACAGAATCATCAAAGGGTATACATATACACTGATAATCGGAGCGGTGCTCGGATTGCTTTTAGGGGTGGGTCTGTCCAGCTTTTCTGTACCGGTCATTAACATCTTCTCCAAAGACCCTGAGGTGCATTCCATAGCATTCATGCTCATATTATCACAGAGTGTTACGATGGTGCCGCATGTGTGGGTTATGATTACAACCGGGCTTTTCCAAGCACTAGGTAATGCCTTACGAGCCGGAGGATTAGGATTGTCCCGTCAACTCTTTATACTGATCCCCTGTATTTACATATTATCGAAGCTATTCGGAGTTACCGGTCTAAGCTATGCACAGGCAGCCGCTGACGTACTATCCTGTATTTTGGCCGCAGTCTTGGTCATCCCGTTACTCAAGCAGTTGATAAAGTTGAAAAAGGGACTAATTAAACAGGAACCCATTGCGGTAGATATAGATTATGATGAACTGGAACTTGATGATTGAGTTGACCCGCACAGATTCAACATCAAAGAAGAGGTGGAGATAGATTGAATATAGTGAGTCTGGTTGTGATAACGCGCCAGAGTATACCAAGTTTAACACACATCTGCTCAGAATATATCGCAATCTGGTAAACACCCGACATATATATCATATGAAAACACCTGTCGCTACTAATAGCGACAGGTGCTATATAGGTTAAGCAATCATCCGAGGGGACAGTAGTTTAGCAGCTGAGCCTGAACGATTATACGTGAGGTTTCATCATTTCTTACACAGGTGGAAAGGGTTATGACCTTTCCATTTGCTTTCTGTACCAACGATGTCTGGTAACGTGAGTTTGTCTTCATCCGAAAAACCCATTGATTGAAAGCATCATCGTCGGTAAAACCGATGGTGTAGCAATCATCCTCCAGACCTACAACTCGACAGGAAAATATCTCATACACTAGAAGATCGTGTTCGGTAAATACATACACATATTTGCTTCCTTTATAGAATGTCTCGTCGAGATATTTTTCGAGATCTGCAAACATACTCCCATTGTTCATACGATGCCCGTAGATTATAGTGTTGGAGCTAGCGAGACTGTTGGTCATATAGTCAAGAAAAAGGGTTCCAGCAAAGTTGTATTCCTTCATGAAGGTGTTGTGAAGGTAATATTCATTATCCCTCCCTGCCACCATGGGATAGTTAATAGCAGTACCGGGGATGAAGATCCAACCGATATAGTCATTGTTCATGTCATATAGTTCAGAATAATCTATGCTGAAGCCCAGAGTATTGCCAAATGGATTATCGCTGTACCCGGTATACTCTGGATGATCATCATCTAGGATTATGGCTTGATTAAACAGGTAATCATACTCCTTGACACCCTTCGAATAATCACTTTGAATACGAATTATCTGCACAGCACTGTACACAAAAACACCGATGAACACCGCTAGTATTATATAGAAGAATATTCTTCTGCGGTTAATTTTTACCTTCATAGTTCCCTCTTATGAAATGTGTTGACCTGCTGACATTATATCACACATAAAGATTACTGTATAGAAAGTCGATGAGTTGATAATTAGTTGAAACACCGACTATACAATATCATCATACCTAAATAATTTTGGAGGAAAGATATGATATACTGTGTCGAATGCGGTACTGCAAATGATGCCGCTGCCAGATTCTGCACCAAGTGTGGAGTTGAGCTGTAGGTCCCGGGGGAGCCTCAAATTTTAGAAAAATACGAACAAAAGGGAGTGGTGTAAACCAAAAAAAAAAGAAAAAAAGAGCAAAAAAAGCCCTAAAAAAATAGCGAAAAAGCCCCCGCAGACAGCGAAAACGGCAGCCCAAAACAGTCCGCAAAAAAAGAATGGCAAAATGCTGAATATCAGATAAATAAAAATCCCACAAAAAAGGGGAAAAACGGCAAAAACCGCCGAAATCGCCGCCGAAACAAAGACAGCAAAATACTGAATATCAAATAATTAAAAAGGTATATTATTTTAAAAAGAAAAAAAGGGGGGAATTTTCTGCCGCAGGCAGCACACAAAACAGCCGCCGATGACGGCGGAACTGCCGAAGTTTTTGCCCTTTTGGAAAACGGAAAAGGGCAAAAAAAAGCCTCATAATCGGCTGAAAATCAAATAAAAAAAGGTATAAATGTATTTAAAAAAGAAAAAAAAGGGGGGGGGATTGCCTGCTCCGCAGGCAAAAAATATAAAAAATGCCCGAAAAAAGGAAAAATACAAGAAAAAATGCTAAAAAACGCCAAAAATAAGGCAAAAATAGCCAAAAATCACCGCAAATCCGCCACACAGCCCGAAACAGCCTAAAAACCCCAAAAAAAACGAAAAAAACACCCGAAAAAATTCAACAAAAAACCCCGAAAAACCCCGCCGCCACCACCCCAAAAAACCACCCCCTTTCCGCCCCGTTTCCACCGCTTAAAAACCGCAGAATAAAGGAGTTTTTGGGGCGGGGAAAAAGGGCGAAAAAAGCGGAAAAATAAGGCGAAAACGCCTGAAAATGAGAAAAATATAAAAAAGTTTCAGGTTGTTGATAACTTTTTTGAAAAAAGTGATTTTTCGAGCAAAAAATGCCCAAAATATCCTCTTTTTAGCCTAAAAATCAATAGAGAAAAATGAGCGAAAACATCATTTTTGGAAGGATTTCGCAGCCGAAGACAAAAAAACGAAAAAAAATGAGAGAAAAATAGACGGCGTTCCGCCGACCAAAAAAAAGAAAAAAGGGCAAAAAATGTATCCGCTAAAAGCGGATTTTCTATTGATTTTTGATTGCAACGCCAGCATCACGCCGCCCATCACACCGCCGACCCCGACAGAACACAGAAAAATAAGGTAAAAATCTAAAAAATAAAAAAGAGGGGAAACCGCCAACGGCGGAAAAAGAAAAAACTAAAAATCTTGTTAATCTTGTTAATCTTACTAAAATCTTGGTTCAGACTATATTCGTACCTAATTTTGCGTTTTTATCGCGTTATTTGCAGGGCTAATAGTTATAGTAATCAATTGGAACATATTCTACTCTTTTTTTTAAACATACTACTCCAATAGGCATTTTAGGAAAAGGTAATAAAACACCTTTTCTTTCTCTGCCAAGAGCAAAAAAAACTTCGATAATTTCTCCTTTCTCCTTAACAGTCAAAACAGCCAAAACAAGATTTCGTTGAATTAAAAAAAAAGAAGTATCTTGGGTTGATATTATATGTCTTTCTCTTATTATGCCAAAATCTGGAAAATCAAAATCTGGAAAATATTTTGGGACTTCTCCGTAAATGGTATCATAGAAAATAAGAACTACGTTATTTTTTACGTTTGCAACATCAACATACACGGAATCAAAAATATCAAAATATCTTGTTGGAAATTTTCCATAAATGGTATCATAGAGAAGAGGAATATTGTTTGGTATTATAACAATTTTATTTGTTTCAATCTGTGAAAAATCACAATTTGTAAAATGCTTGATAGTATCTTCTTCATAAATGTAAATAGTGTCATATACAGCAAAATTATAGGTACGAGGTAAATGAGAAATTGTTAAGATAGACTCCAAAAGTTCACAATAATTTATACTTCCCTGTCCAAAAAGTGTAGGAAACGTAAAAAACAAAAAAACGATAATACTAAAACTAATTTTATTATTCATCTGGTAACTTCGGTATTAAATCAGAATTGGGATTATTTCTAATATATTCTTTGGCTTTTTGCAAGGCATTTTCTAACCAATTATCAGGAGATGTTCCAAAAAAATCTTCGCCCTTGTTTTTGTTAAAATATACATCGCTTTTAAAGAGAGAACCAGCACAATTTCCATCCTTATCATATCTATTATCTTTACGCCCGTCTAATTCATATCCATAGTGAACATCTTCGTGTAATAAAGAACTAACTATAATAAGCAAATAGGCTTGCTTATCTTCTCTGTTTGTTGTGTTATTAAAAGCGTCTATAATTTCCGATGCTATCCAAATATCGTTACCTCTATGTCGTGCAGTCGCTCCGAGTTCGTCTTTTGTATGACTTGTATAAACAGTAGGTCCACGGTTGGGTGATAAAGTACTTTTTGCTACTGCTTCATCCTTATATGAATTTGTATTTATGTTATAAAATTGTCCATATTTTAACAAAGCAGGCATAATACTATTAGAATTTTTAACGTAATCTCGCATTTGACCACTTTTTATAAAATTATTAAACGGAGTATTCTTACCTTGTTCTGATGCAGGGAGTTTAAAATTCCCATCAGGGTCAATGTAATTTACGGGGTCATTCCCGCAATATGAGTAGGGACTTTCCCAAGGGATTTTTTCAAATTTTTTGTCTCTGGAATTATATGTTCCATTGCTTGGGTCGTAGTATCGGGCGTGAAAATAATATAACCCCGTTTCCTCGTCAAGTTCTTTTGCATTAAAAAGGTAGCGTGGTATCGTATCAAGTTTCCAATCCGCACGGTATTCTGATATAATATTTCCCCAAGGTCCGTATAAAATTGCTTGGTTTACAGTACCGCTTATGTCTGTAATGAGCTGTGTAGATTGGAGATGTGAACCATGATAGAAATACAGCCCATCCTCCCGCACATTCTGTCCTGCTCCTTGCAGATGCGTTATTGTACTCCAATTCAGCGGTAAACTAATATTATCTACAATATCGCCTGTGAGCGAAGTACCCAATTCATTTTTCATTACGTTCAGTTTGCTTGTAGTTTCTTGGTTACTTGTATTGTATGTAATTGGTTCGTTGCAGCCGTTGCCTATTTTGGAGGCTATGCGGGCTTCTTCTGCGTAGTAATGCTTGGTATAGTTTCCATCCTGAGTTATATTAATGTACCCATTTGGATAAAGCATCATATTTTCCACTTCCAAGTTTTTAATATTGGGATACACATTGGTATTGCTGCTATACATATTTAACAACACTTTATACGTTCTTTGTCCGCCGTCATCATAGCCGTAATAACCATATTTTGCGCCGTTATCCGAGTATGCTTTCATTTGTTCAAAGGCATTAAAATGATAGTATTCTGTTTTACTTGGAGTTATGCGTTTTTTCATACTTCCGTTAATTCCAAATTCAAATTGTATATCGCCGTTGTTTGCACTTGCGGGGGCAAAACTATTAGAAGACGACGGATAGCTATACGTATTATTAAACGTTTGAGGATTTGGATTTTGCGGGTCAGTAAATCTTGTGTTTGAGGTATTAATTTTTCCGTATTTTCCGTAATCCATCTCTACTTCATACAAATTTCCATCGTTACCGCTTGCATGTATCAGTTGGTTAGCAGTATCATATTCAAAATATTGGTCGGAAGAAAAATGTTGCAATCCATTCAAGTAATTAATTGTATTTATGATAGTTACATTGCCTACGCTATCATAATTATAAGTCATACGATTATAGTTATTATTTCCATTCTTAATCAAAGCCGTATCCAATCGCAATGTTTTAGGATTATAACTATACTTTGTTGTTATGTTATTCCCATACTCCATTAAAGTTTTCGCTCCGAACTTATCATTTCTTATCATCTTCTTTTTTTTATCCTGTTAATCTTTTTAATCTTATTAAAATCTTGGTTCAGACTATTTTCGTACCTAATTTTGCGTTTTTAGCGCGTTATTTGCACTCCTTATTTTTTATTTTTCATTCTTTTTTTGCTCCACATAGTACACTACCTTATTTGCAGTTCAAATTTTCCCTCTTCAATCAAGTCTTGGATACTATATTGCCCTATCTTTGTTGTATCATAAACATATTGCATCGCAGCAGTTCTCTTTTCACGGAGTTTTTGAGGGTCTTTTTCTGTTTTTT
>Ga0082212_10007137_pt1 | contig 14852 bp, 15 predicted proteins | sample TergutNt197P3_FD_71548 | JGI IMG/M metagenome (GOLD analysis project Ga0082212, IMG submission 71548) | Neocapritermes taracua P3 segment gut microbial communities from Petit-Saut dam, French Guiana - Nt197 P3 | ecosystem: Host-associated > Arthropoda: Insects > Digestive system > Gut ... | reverse complement strand
AGTGGCCCGGGAACTGGGCCTTTCCATAATCGAGGATGCGGCCCACGCCTTTCCGGCCCGCTACCGGGCCGGCGGGCCCAAGGTCGGCAGCCTGGCCGAGACCATCTGCTGCTTCAGCTTCTACGCCAACAAGACCATCACCAGCGCCGAGGGAGGCTTACTGACCACCGGCTCGGAGGAGGCGGCCCGCCGGATGAGGATAATGCGGATGCACGGCATCGACCGGGAAGTCTGGGATCGCTTCACGGCCAAGACGCCCTCCTGGCAATACGATGTGGTGGCTCCGGGCTACAAGTATAACCTGCCGGATGTCCTGGCGGCCATCGGCCGGGCCCAGTTGGAACGGGCCGAGGAATTCCGGGGAGAGCGGGAACGCTGCGCCCGGCGCTACCTGGCCGGCCTGAAGGCCCTGAAAAACCTGACCCTGCCCCGTCTCCGGGCCGGCCTGACCTCGGCCGACCACAGTTGGCACCTTTTCCCGGTCGTGCTCCAGCCCGGCGGCCCGGACCGCGACCGGCTGATCGAGGATCTCACCGCCAGGGGCATCGGCCTGTCGGTCCATTACCGCCCCCTTTACCGGATGAAATACTACGCCGAGCGCTACCGTCTTTCGCCCGAAGACTTTCCCGAGACGGAAAAAATCTGGGCCGGCACTTTTTCCCTGCCCATCTATCCTTCGCTCAAGGACGAGGAAATAGACCATATCTGCGCCTCCTTAGGTGAACTGGCGGGCTAGAGCGTCAAACAATTTAAAAGCCAGCATAGCCGGGTTCCAAGGGAAGTTGATTCAGCGATGAAATATGAAGATTCTCAAAGGCGCATAGTCGAGGCCTACAAACGTCGGGCGGACAACCAGACCGACCGCGTCTACCAACAATTCCCGGCCGGGACCGAATATTTCCGCAAAGCATCGGAGAGAGACTGGCTCCGGCTGCTTGACAAGTTCGGTTTCGGCGGCGAGCGGCTGAAGGAAAAGAAGGTTTACGAAGTGGGCTGCGGGGCGGGCGGGGTTCTGGCCTGGCTGCTCAGGTGGGGCGCCGCCCCGGAAAATCTGTTCGGTTGCGACCTTTTGCCGGAGCGGGTGGCCGAGGCCGCCCGGCATCTGCCGGCCGCCGTGACTATAAAAGCTTGCGACGCCGCGGACACCGGGGCTGAAACCGGCGGTTATGACCTGGTTTGCCAGAGCACGGTTTTCAGTTCCATACTTTCGCCGGAACACAGGCGGGCGGTGGCCCTGGAAATGTGGCGGCTGGCGTCGCCGGGCGGCTGGGTTGTGTCCTATGACATGCGCTACCGGAATCCGGCCAACCCCGATGTCCGTCCCGTTCTATTGGCTGAATTGGCCGGTTATTTCCCGGAGGCGGCTGAATGTTTCGCCAGAAGCGTTCTCCTGGTCCCGCCGCTGGCCCGCCGCCTGGCCCGGTGGGGCGGGTCGCCCCTCTGTGAATTTTTTAGTCTTTTCCCCTTCCTGCGCGGGCACTTGATGGCGGCTTTCAGGAAGCCTTGACGAACTGACCACCCTGCTGAGCCGGTTTGGCTACACTCCAACCAGCCGCGGCCCGACCGGCGGGTCGAGGTGGTGGCGTGAAGGTGGTTTGTCTAATGTATCTTTTGACTGCAGAAAATGCTTATACTGTTCGCTTAGCTCTCATATAACTCGCCACTATTTTCTTTATTGAGTGTGCCGTCAAGTTCAATCATCAAAAATTTAGATATTGACCAGCCGACTAAATTTATTCCGAAGTGATTTCGTCAAAGCCCGAAATCACAGGGGTTTCTACTCCGAGTATGAAAATGTTTAGCCACCGGACCTATAACTGTTTTACGATAGGTCTATGTCGCAGACCTTTGGGAACAATAATAAATTCACCTTCACCAATTTTTACTATCCCCTCGTCTGTTTCGAGCTGTTGAATCTTGGGTTAACAAATCTACAATTACTTTTATCGTTTCTTTTGTTTTTTCCTGTTTCAAAACTCCGGCTTTGTATAGAAGTATCTTTCTTTCCGCTGTAAAGAGTTTGTTTGTACGAATATTGCTCAAAACATTCAAACCGCCGCTCTCGAAGCTGCTTGAATCAATTTCAACAGCATAAGAATCATAAAATGATTGACTTGTAATCTGCGCCAGTATCAATTCATTTTCTGACGCTTTCGCAAGAACCAACGCAGGGCGGCGTTTTGATGCGCTTAAATCAGAAAAAGGAAAAGACACAACAACAACATCGCCTTTTACAAATTCGCCCATGTGGAATCCTCCTCGGGGGAAAGCCATTCTTTAGCTAACACGTTTTCGCTGGCAAGTGTTATATTTTTGGGCTTGCTTGCCGTAACTTGAAAAGGTATCGCTCTTTCGCGTATTGCTTGGCTAACAAATATACTTACCGCTGACGAAAATGAAATCCCCAATTCTTTGAATAAGCGGTCACCTTCTTGCTTCAAGGTATCATCAATACGAATATTCACCTGTGCCATATTAAACCTCCTGCGCTACAATATGCTATTGTTATATATCAAAACGTAGCATTTGTCAACAAGAAAATATTTGGCCAAACATCCTTCTCCGCACGTTTTTTATAATATTAACTTAATTTCAGAAAGAAAAGTTAAGCCGGATTATCTCTAAGAAAAACAACCCGGCTGACCGGTACAGGCTATGCCATTGTCAGAAAACAATAACTAAAACACAGCAGAACCGTCCCCAAGAGTTCAACGACGGGTTTTAAGTTAATTCCTAATGGCTCCTGTTATTGCTGTCATTCTTGGTATAACTACGCGTTCTTCTCTTTTCTCACACCTATAATCAACAGCCACAGAACAAGCCCGAATTCACCCAGCATACCTATTATGTAACATACGTTCAAAACCTGTTCCGGCGTGTTCGGTATTATGAAGTGTATCACGAAATCCATAATATTCGCTACACACGCTCCGAGCAACAGAAACCCGATTATTTTAGGTATATGATTTGATTTGAGAATAAGCAATCCGAGCGGTAAGAGCCACAACCCCCAAAAAATTACAGCTACTGCCGTACCTGTTTCGTAGAACAATAAAAACCTTTCGTTTGAATTAAAAACAGCGTATATTTGCGTGGTTTTACAAACAATCGCAAAAGCAACCCCTATGTACACAGTAATCCTCATAAACAACGCTAAACGGCTGTTTGTAAATTTGAATAATTTGCCGAGGTTATTGACTACAAAGATAAAGCAGACGTACCCCGCGATGTAGGCGAGTATCCCAAAGATGAAAAGTATCGTGTTCGAGCGGAAATTTTCAAGCGTTGCCGTTATATTGCCCGTGTTGGTCAAGCTGTCGTCAACGAACATAATCGAAAACACGCCTAACAGTATAAAAGCTAAGTACCACACGCCCGCAATTCGGGCAGTTTTTTTGTTATCTATCACCGTTAATCCCCTCCCTATTTATCGTAACGGATTACCCTATATGTTGTCACGCCTATGTCAAGCAATAAAGCGAACAGCACTATGGCAATAATACAAATATTAAGATTTCCCAAAGCCCTGCTCAATTCCTCCACGCCAACGCCTTTTACTATCGTTCCGACTTTATCAACAAAGACAGGATTCATAATGCGGCTGTTCGCAAAGAACAATGCCACCGATATGCCTGTGAGAGTATTGGCTATGACGGTAACAACAGCCAGTTTCTTGCTATATCTGCGTTCAATCAGCTTTACGAGTTCACGAGCAATACCGAACGCCATCCACAAAATAACGAAATACCACATGGAACGGATGACGGTTTCATCAAATGCCGGAATCCAACCCGTGCTTTCTAAATATGCGCCGATAATATAAGGAAATCCTAAAATCAATACAGCTGCGGCGATATGCCATAAACAGTTGATAACCGGCTCATGTATTTTTATTTGCGCTCTTTTATCCGGCACGGGACGGAGCTTTGATAAAAACTCGCTGCCGCTGAACTTGACATTTTTGCGCTCCAAGATGATGAATACAACCGTTATCCACATAAACGCCTGAACAGCGGCACTGATTCCTCCGGCAACCGCTTCAAAAACAAATTCGGGAATAAATTCATACATATCGTAATTCGGCTGCCATTTGGTGAACATTCCGAGTAACGTGGCGAACGCGACCCCCGCCGCGACGATGGGTAAAACAATTTTCAATATCTTTTTGAACCATAGAAGATAAATACCGCTGATGAGCGCTTTATTTTCATCGCCGCTGTACTTGACGGCCAATTCTTCTGGTGGGCCAAGCTCCGTAAGCACGGCACGGACATCTTCATCGTTCGGCTCTTTACTGCCGCATCGCGCGTCGAGTAATTCCATAATCATACTTTCTACTTCTTTTTCAACCTCCGGTTGCGTCTTTGCCGGAAGATGACAGGACACGGCGTAAATATACCGTTTGATTAAATCGTTGTTCATATTTGACCCTCCAATATTTCATTCATGCTTTGCACTGTGTTTTGCCAATGTTTTTGTAGTTCGCCCAAAACCTCTTTGCCGAAGTCGGTAAGCCTGTAATACTTTCGCGGCTTTGCCCCGTCCGTATTCCAAACGCTTTGAAGCAATCCTTGACCCTCTAATCGCCGAAGGAGCGGGTAAAGCGTATTCGCCTCAATGGAAATTCCGGTTTGCGACAGCTTTTCAATAAGACCGTAGCCGTAGGTTGATTCTTTGAGATTTGCTAAAACGCAAAGTATCAGCGTTCCGCGCCGCAGTTCTTGTGAAAAGTTCGCTATTAACTCATTTTTATCCAATCGTACATCACCTCTCCTGATTGTATAATTTCATTATACAGTGTATCGAACAATATATCAAGTAGTAAATTATATTTTTTTAGAAAGGAGTGCCGCCAATGTCGAATAACCTAACCCCCGAACAAATCGCTTGCGCAAAGGAAATCAACATCGAGTACTATATCCTTTCCCACGAACCGAACAATGTCAAGCGTGTCGGCAACGCCTATTATCTCAAAGACTATAATTCGCTAGAAATATCAAACGGATTATGGAACTGGTACATCCACGGTATCGGCGGCAAAAACGTCATCGATTACATTAACTCACGGGGACGGTACTGACGAGTTGACATAACTCACAGGGACAACAGCTTGTTACAAAAACAAAACACAAACAATTCACGGGGACGGTACTGACAAGTTGACAGAATAGGATTTTAAGGCTAGTATTAACATAAAGAACGTGAGATAATGAAAAAACTGACCGGATATGGTAACCCGTCAGAATCTCAGATAATGAAAAAACTCATCTTGAGAAGAGCATAAGCAAGCCTAGGAAAGCCGGATTATCTCTAAGAAAAGCAATCCGGTTGACCGGTACAGGCTACACCATTGTCAGAAAATAAAAACTAAAACTCAGCAGAACCGTCCCCAAGAGTTCCAAATCCCCTTTACAATAACCTTACGGAGAGAAAGTTCAATGAATATAAAACCTGATGTTGAAGTGATTTTTGAATTTAATAACATAAGAAAAGGTTATGTAGTTAATGGATATAGACCGGATCATTTGGTCAACGATACTTATTTGACGACAGGAGTTCACCATTATTATGATGTGGATAAAGTTTATCCTAATGGGCAAGCAAAAGGAACAATAACTTTTCTATCTCCCGAAGCGTACCCTTCCTGTTTGTGGATTGGTAAAAAAATCAACATACAAGAAGGAGAAAGAATTGTTGGCTATGCGACTATTAATAAAATATTTAATTTCATTTTGGAAATGCAAGAACAGTGAACTCATAGGGACGGTTCTCGTTATTGACAATATAGCTTATATTTAATAGAATAAAGAAAACAGATACCCGGAATAAGGAAAAGGAGAGCAAGATGTCGAGAAAAGCAAGAGAAAAGAGCAGCACCGGAATATATCATATAATGATCAGCGGACTCAACAGGCAGAATATCTTTGACGATGACGAAGACTATGAGAGATTTCTTCAAATAGTAAAAGACGTAAAAGAAATATGCGGATTCAAACTCTATTCCTATTGTCTGATGGGTAATCATTGTCATCTGCTGCTAAAGACAGAGCAAGCGGGATTGGAGCAAATCATTAAACGCATAGGCATAAAATATGTATATTGGTATAATACAAAAAACAAAAGGACAGGGCATTTGTTCCAGGACCGGTTTAAAAGTGAAGCGGTTGAAAGCGACGAATACTTATTGAGCGTTTTAAAATATATACACCAAAAACCGAAACAGGCAAAGTTATGCAAGAAAATATCAGAATACAAATGGAGCAGCTACAAAGAATATACGGGTAAAAAGAAGATCATCGATACGGATTATATATACGATTTGACGGACAAAAAAGAATTTGGAAAATTCCATAAAACAAAGACCTCTGAAATGATAATGGACTTGCAGGAAAAGAACTTTAAGCTGTCGGATTCTGAAGCAAAAGAAATAATACTCAAAAAAATTAAACGTACCGATCCGGCTGATTTTAAGCTGTTTGACCGGACAGACCAAATAAAGTATATCAGGGAATTCAGAGAAGCGAGGATATCTATGAGACAGATAAACAGATTAACAGGAGTCAGCAAAGGAATAATCGGGAAAGCTTAGCCGGAAATTATAGGAATACGATTCCGTCTTGTGAACAGATCAAAGATGAAACAGTTTCAGCTGCAGCCAAAACCGCGCGCGTAAGCGGCACGGTAATAATAATAGTAAAAGGAGTCAAAACTATGGTTAAGAGAAAAGGGAGTTATGAGACGCTTCACAATGAGAACATGCGCGGCGGAGAGGGGATTGTCTCAATTGAAAATCTATTGACGCAGTCGGAGCTCTACGAAAAGGGAAGGTTGTTTGCGAAAATCACGGTCAATCCCGGGTGTTCCATCGGCAAGCATGTTCACCAGGGCGAGATGGAATGTTTTTATATCGTAAGCGGCGCCGCGGAATTTTCGGATAACGGTGAAGCGGTCGAACTGAACGCCGGAGATACGGCGCTGACGATAAGCGGACAGGAACATTCTGTCAGGAATACCGGAAGCGTGCCGCTTGAGATGATTGCGCTGATAGTTTTTGAAGGTTGAGCGGAACAAACGCCTTAAGATATGTTTTACAGGGGAGAAGAGAGGACAATAATGAGTATTTTAATAGAAAAAATTACCGGACGCGAAATATTGGGAGCAAACGGGCGTCCGACTGTAGAGGCTCAGCTTACTACTTCCGCGGGTATAACGGTGACCGCGTCGGTGCCGGGCGGATCCTCAAAAGGAGCGTATGAAGCGCATGAGCTGCTTGACGGCGGCGCGCGTTTTGCGGGAAAAGGGGTTAAAAACGCGGCTGCGGGAATTTCCGGTGAAATCAACAGCGCGTTAGCCGGTATGGATGTTACGCGGCAGCGTCAAATAGACAGGCTTCTCTGCGAACTCGACGGAACGCCTAACAAGGAGCGTTTGGGAGGTAACGCAATTCTCGCGGTGTCGCAGGCAGCCGCGCGCGCGGGAGCATTATCTTTGGGAATACCGCTTTATCGTTATCTCGGAGGATTTAATGTAAAACGTATGCCGGATATTGCTTCAACCGTTATTTCAGGCGGCGCTTTCTCGCCTTCCGGATTGGAATTTGAGGATTATCTGATGATTCTCGAGGGATTTCCTACTTTTGCCGACCAGGTTGAAGCGCTGGCGGCGATGCGGATGTATATGGAGAAAAGGCTTGAGGAAAGGTTTGGGTTTTATCCGCAGGATAACGGCGCGTATGCTCCGCCGTTGGCAAATTCCGCCGAGGCGTTCGCGATAATGATGGAGTCGGCGCGTATGGTGGGATGCGAGAGAATGGTCAAGCTCGGGCTTGACGTAGCCGCGAGCGAACTATACGACGCAAAGACAGGAAACTATGTATTATCCGGGAAAAGCTATGATACCGACGCACTGCTTAGTTACTATATACAACTCTGCCGCGACTATCCCATGATATATATTGAAGATGGTTTTGAGCAAGACAGTTTTGAACAGTTTGCCAGGCTCAAAGCTTCCGTACCCGGTTTGATGGTGGTGGGCGACGACCTTTTCGCGACTAATATCGAGCGCGTGAAAAAAGGAGTTGAAACGAATGCCGCGAATACATTGCTTCTGAAAATAAACCAAATAGGAACCATAAGCGAGTCGTTTGACGCGGTTATTTACGCCAGGCAAAACGGATATGAAATAACGACTTCGCTTCGCTCGGGTGAAACGACCGATGATTTTGCCGCCGATATGGCTGTCGCTGTCAGTTCGCGCTCCATGAAGCTCGGTTCTCCGTTTCGCGTCGAGCGGGGCGTGAAATACAATCGTCTGCTTAAAATAGAAAGCGAGCTGATACTAAACACTGACTGAACAGCGGATATACTAACGGGTCTTTTCCTACCCTTCATCGTTATCCTCAATCGGAATACACAAAGTATTCCTCAATCGTCTGCCTCGAAGGATATGAAAATCCCTCGTTACTCTATTCCCCTTTTCAATCAATGTTTAGTATTAATTGGTTGTTTCATCTATATTTTATTTATTTATACATTTATTTTTTATGCTTATTGCTGAATATAATTTATTTTACAATATATATTGACATAACAATATTATATAATATATAATATTCTCATTCCAATAATATTATAATTGAAAGGAGGAATGTATATGGATTTCCAGGTCGGTACCGCGCTGCTTGATTCATTGGTTTTAGCGTCGCTGGCGAGAGAGGATATGTACGGATACATCCTGACCCAAAACATCAAGATTGTAATCAACATATCCGAGTCAACGCTTTATCCCGTTCTCCGCCGGCTTCAAAAGGAAAACTGTCTTACTACATATGACGTACCTTTCAGCGGAAGGAACAGACGCTATTATCAGATAACAGACGCCGGAACGGGAGTTCTTCAAAATTACATTCTTGAATGGGATGAGTTCAAAGGTAAAATCGACAATCTTCTGTTAGGTGGTGCGAATGATGAATAGAATAGTTTTTATCGAACAACTTAAAAAGCACCTGCGCAGGCTTCCGCAGGACGAAATGAACGAGGCGGTTGATTATTATGAGCAATATTTTGATGACGCCGGAGAGGAAAATGAACAGAGCGTGTTGGCCGATCTCGGTTCTCCCGCGGCGGTAGCCTCGGATGTTATCGCCAACTTCGCCGTCAAAGCGGAGCGTTCGACCGGCAAGTCCGCGAAAGGAAGCCTCGCAACCGTATGGCTTGTTATTCTCGCCGTCTTTGCCTCGCCCATCGCCCTGCCCATCGCTTTGGCAGTCGCGTTGATAGCTTTCGCTGTAGTACTCGTCATTTTCTCGGTAATTTTTGCTTTCGGCGCTTCGGGATTTGCCGTTATTGTCTATGGCGTTGGCAGCGTAATCGTGGGAGCGTCGCTGATTGCTACAAGTTTCGCCACTACCGTGTTATTTGTCGGATTCGGTCTGTTCTCTTTCGGAGTCGGCGCGGCGCTGCTTGCAAGCGCAGTTCTGCTCTCGGTAAAAAGTTTCAACCTTTTGGCGAAACTGCTTGGCAGATTTATTATACGCATGAGGGAAAGAGGAGGAAAAAAGAATGAAGTTTTTGCGTAAAGGTATTTGGCCGGTAGTAATAGCGACGGTGGTCATCGGACTGGTCTTGATGATAGCCGGAGTGGTTTTAGGCGCGAGTCTCGGGGTATATATCGACAACCGCGGAACGCATATCGCCGATAGCTCCGAAACAATAATATCCGAACCGAACCTCGGGCGTTTGACCGATTTGGATATTGATACCGGTTTTTCGGATATAGAGTTTGTAAAGTCTGACAGTTATGGTTTAGAGATCATCTATTACTCGGATTCAGACTATCCGGAATGGAGCGTCGAGAACGGAAGACTGAAAATTGTTCAAGGCGGCAGAAGCTTCTTTTCGTCTTACAGATTGAATTTCGGCTTTGTTTCGTTTAACCGAAATGTGATCAAGGTTTACCTTCCGGACGAAGCAGAGTTAGACAATGTGCTTTTGAAAACCTCAAGCGGCAACATTCGCGTCTCGGGATTCAACGCCGGTTATACCGAAATTCACAATTCTTTCGGCAACGTAGACGTCCGTGACGTTTCGTGTGGGGCTTTCAGGATATTCCTTGACAGCGGAGACTTTACCGCTGACTCCGTATACGCGGATAACGTAACTGTTAAAAACAAGTTCGGCGATACTTTATTTTCGGCATTGAATACCGATGAGTTGTCCTCAGAGATTTCATCCGGCAATTTCACTATAAAAAACAGCCGGACCGGAGCTTTAACCATCAAGAACAACTTCGGTAATGTCACCGCAGAAAACCTTGTTTCCGGTTCTACCAACATCACCTCAGACAGCGGAGATACTGATGTTTCGGGAGAGTTTTCGGGAAAAACCGAGATATTCTCTAAATTCGGCAACGTCACTTTAGCGACATCCGCGAGTAAGGAGCTCTATTCTTTTGATATATCCGCGCGCTTCGGGAAGCTCAATTTTGATAACGAGCGATATTCAGACAACTCATATGTTAAGAGCGCATATGTTTTGGAAGATGATATAAAGATATCCGCTTCAAGCGGAGATATAAAGGTAATTTTCGGTAAATAATGCAATAAAAAAGAAATTGTGACAATAATGTGTCGTAAAATGTGATATTTTTGACAAAATACTTTATTCCCTTTTACTTTTGTGCTATATTGTAAAAAATATGCTGTATTTTTCCGCAGTTTATATATTGAGCGGCCGGTATTAAGGGAACAGTATGAAAAACACCGCAGCGCAGACAAATCTGCTTCGTACGATGAACCATGTTTCGGTTCTTTTGCTGACGCCTGAAAATGATAAAGGTTTTGAAGAATCGCTGCTTGAGGGTATAAAGCTGATCGCCGAGTGTGTGGACGTCGACCGAATACATGTTTGGTCAAACGAAGTGATAGACGGTCACCTGTACTTCATAAATAAGTGCCGGTGGCACGAGGAAAGCGGGCTTTGGAAACAGGACGCGCCCGAAAGGTTGTCACATGCCGATGTTCCGTCGTGGGAGCTGGCATTTAAGCAAAACGAGTGTATCAACAGTCCGGTTTCAAGTATGGCGCCTCAAGAACGGGCGCTGCTCGAACAACAGGGTATTAAATCTCTTTTAGCGATACCGCTTTTTCATAAAGATAAGTTCTACGGGTTTTTGAGCTTTGACGATTGCCGCCGTGAACGCACCTTTACTAAAGATGAAATCGATATTCTGCATTCCGGCGGTCTTATGATCGTAAACGCGCTGCTGCGTGATGAGATAACGCAGCAGCTTCATTATGCCAACGAGGCAAAAAGTAATTTTTTGGCTAAGATGAGCCATGAAATGCGAACCCCTCTCAACGCGGTAATCGGTTTATCCGAGTTGACGCTTGAAAACGGGGGCTTAAGCGATATTGCCAGATCAAATATCGAAAAGGTTTCAAACGCCGGCGAGGTTCTTTTGAGCTTGGTCAATGACATTTTAGACATATCTAAAATCGAGGCGGGAAAATTAGAGTTGCTGCCCGAGGAATATGACCTTCCGAGTTTAATCAACGATACGGTCACAAGCACCGTCTTTCTCATTGGTGAGAACCCAATACAGTTCATACTGAACATTGATAAAAATTTACCTGTAAAACTTATAGGCGATAAGCTGCGTATCAGACAGGTACTGAACAATCTGTTGTCAAACGCTTTTAAATACACCAAAGACGGAACGGTGGAACTTGGCTTGCGATGCGAGAACGAGGCTGATGACGTCTGGATGACCATATGGGTACGCGATACCGGGCAGGGTATAAAACCTGAAGATATCGGACGCTTATTCTCAGACTACGCTCAGATGGACGCATACGCGAACAAGAGTATTGAAGGCACCGGATTGGGTCTTTCAATCACAAAAATGATCGCTGAAATGATGGGCGGAACCGTTTGGGCGGAAAGTGAATACGGCGAGGGCAGCACCTTCACCGTTAAGATCAAACAGCAGCATGCAGGAAGCGCTGTGATAGGTCCTGTCACGGCTAATAATCTGCGGAGCTTTCACTATTCTGATAATAAAGAAAATAGCACGCAGCCGATAAGGGTCAGCCTTCCTTATGCCCGCGTACTTGTAGTCGACGATATGCCGACCAATCTTGATGTTACGCGCGGTATGATGAAACCCTACAATATGCAGATCGATACTATGCTCAGCGGCCGGCATGCCGTCGAAGCCATCCGCAGTATGGAAGTAAAGTACGACGCTGTCTTTATGGATCATATGATGCCGGAAATGGACGGTATTGAAGCGACGGAAATAATTCGGAGCATCGGAACGGATTACGCTAAAAATATTCCCATAATCGCGCTGACTGCCAACTCTCTGGTCGAAAATGAGCAAATGTTTCTGAGCAAAGGATTTCAAGCTTTTATTTCGAAACCTATAGAACGCGCCCGTTTAGACGCCGTCATACAGCGTTGGGTGCGCGACAAGACCAAAGAAACTCAGTATCTGAAACAAACTCAGGAGCAGCAACCCGATTTAAACTCGCCTGACGCTCGCGTCGGATTAACCAGGAGGAGCGGAATCGACCGCCGCGCGTTAAGTCTTGGAATAAACGGACTTAAAATATCCAAAGCCATTGAAAACTTTAGCGGGGACGAGGATTTTTATTACGATATATTGCGCTCATATGTGACCAATATGCCCGCGCTGTTAGAACAATGCGAAAATGTTACCGCCGATAACCTCGCTGAATATGAAAGGATCATACACGGGATAAAAGGGACAAGCCGCGGGATATGCGCCGATGAATTCGCGGAGATAGCCCAAAGACTTGAGAAGGCGGCGGGAGATTCTGATATAGATTTCATTCAGCAGTATAATCCGTTGTTTTTGGACGCGGCGCGGTTTTTAGTTTCAGGTATTGAAGGTATTCTCGAAATAAGGAAGCGGGATAATCCGAAAATGAAAGCGGAAAGGCCCGACAAGAATCTGCTTGATAAGCTCCTTGCGGCATGTAAAGATTATGATATGAAAACAGCGGATACAATACTCAACGCGTTAAGCATATATGAGTACGAGAAGGATCAGGAGTTTATTCTATGGCTCAGGGATAACACCGAGAAGCTGAACCTTAACGCTATTATCGAAAGACTGTCCGCGCCGTAATCAAAAGCGTTATATCTTTACCGGCAGACAGAATACGGAGGAAACCCGCATGGCAGAAATCATCAAATCAAAAACCGAATCCTGCACCGGATGCAACCGCTGTGTCCGCGAATGCCCGATGGAGACGGTGAACATCACCTATCAGGACGAAGACGGCAATATAAAGGTCAGAATCGATTATGATAAGTGTATAGGATGCGGCCGGTGCGTTTTGGCGTGTAAGCATGACGCGCGGTACTATGCCGACGATACCGAGCTGTTCTTCGACGATTTATCTAAAGGCGTTCCAATATCGCTTATAGCCGCTCCGTCAATAAGAACCAACATACCTGAATACAAAAGGCTTTTTACCTACCTGAAGGAACTCGGCGTTAAGAAAATATACGACGTGTCGTTGGGGGCCGATATTTGCGTATGGGGGCATGTGCGTTATCTTGATAAGATCGAGTCCCCGCATATTATTACCCAACCCTGTCCCGTCGTCGTCTCCTACTGCGAGATGTATCAGCATGATTTGCTCTCAAATCTGTCGCCAATCCAAAGCCCGATGGCGTGCGCTTCAATTTACATGAAAGAGTATCAGGGTATTGACGACCGCATCGCCGCGCTTTCACCGTGCATCGCCAAAAAGGTTGAGTTTGACGCTACCGGTTTAGCCGAATATAACATCACCTTTGCAGACTTGCTGTCCTATCTCAATGATAACGGGATATCCCTTCCCGATAAAGAGACCGAATTCGACCATGACGAAAGCGGTCTTGGTTCGCTGTTTCCTATGCCGGGCGGACTAAAAGAGAATATTGAATATTTTGTCGGTAAAAAACTTCATATTTCAAAAGCTGAAGGGTTCAGTTTATATGAAAAGCTTGATCAGTACGCGAATACCCCCGAATCCTTTCTTCCGGAAATATTCGATGTGCTCAACTGTGAGGAGGGTTGCAATATAGGCACCGCCACCTCGCATGATAAAAATCTTTTCGTTATCGAAAAAACTATGGACGTAAACAGAAAGAAAGCGACCGAGGAGCGTAAACGGGATTATTATAAGGCGATGTATAAAAAGTTCGACGATACCTTCAGCCTTACGCATTTTCTAAGGGTATATCAACCCGTGACCACCCCGGCTCCGAAAATAGACGAGGCAGACATCAGCAGGGCTTTTGAACTGCTGGGTAAGGACGATTATGAAAAACAGCATGTGGACTGCGGTTCCTGCGGCAGCGATACATGCTATAAAATGGCGCGCAAGATCGCGCTCGGCGTTAATATCCCGGGCAACTGTGTGTTTAAGACAAAGGAAGACGCGAGCATAGAACACAAAGAAAATGTCAGTATTCTTGAGCGGTTTGCAATGATTTGGGATCATGTTGAAAGCGGTATAGCGCTCATTGACGCTCAAACGCGTGAAATAATCGACGTAAATCCGGCTGCCGTCCGCATATTTGAAGATAAAAAAGAAAGTATGATAGGCAAAAAATGCCAGGGAGTTTTCTGTCCCGCGCAAAAATGTCCGATATTGGATTTGGAACAGACGGTCGACCGCAGCGAGCGGACCTTCGTTAAAGCCGACGGCACAGAGATCCCGATAGTAAAATCCGTAACAAAAATCAATTACAACGGCCGTCCGGCGCTGCTGGAGAGCTTTGCGGATATTTCATATATGAAAGCTGCCGACGAACAGAAGCATATGCTGGAACTGG
>Ga0082212_10007136_pt1 | contig 14853 bp, 10 predicted proteins | sample TergutNt197P3_FD_71548 | JGI IMG/M metagenome (GOLD analysis project Ga0082212, IMG submission 71548) | Neocapritermes taracua P3 segment gut microbial communities from Petit-Saut dam, French Guiana - Nt197 P3 | ecosystem: Host-associated > Arthropoda: Insects > Digestive system > Gut ... | reverse complement strand
CACACTCTTGCCGGCTTATTTACCTATCTCGCATGTACCGTATACGACTTCTCCATCCCGGTGTCTGAACGTCGTAAACGGTATTTCATTATTCACTTTATAAATGTCGGACGCGATTATTATCCGGGTGCCCGGAAATACGTTTTCGAGCACGTGAACCTTTCCGTCCGTGGCGTGTTCCAGTTCGTATTTGAGCTCGTTCAGTTCGTCCGTATACTGCTCCGTGACCTGCTCGTTGACACGCCTGTTCTCTACGCCTGAACGGAACAGCTTGTTCCACGTATCCGGGTCCATTTTGTCTTTTGAGCTGCCCAGATACACGTCGAGCTGATCCAGCTTTGTGATTTCACCGGAGAGTTTTTCCAACTCTTTTTCTAAGACTTGGATGCGTTCCCGTTTCTTCGGCATCACACCGACTTCGACTTCAGTGTTTGCGTGCGCGACTGAACCTATGGTGTTGGCAATGATGTTTCCTGCAGCGCCAACGTGTCCTCCGATTATACATCCGCGTCTTCCCTTAACCGTTATCGATCCGCCCGCCGCCAGGTTGCTGTGTATGCACGCTTCAAGCGTTATCGATCCGTCGGCGATCACGGTTCCCCTCTCCACATAGAGGATCGTAACGGAGCCGCCGGCTTCGATACGGCCTTTGTCCGAGCCTTGCATGCCGCCTTTTATCTCGACGCTGCCGTCAGATATTATTGTCGACGCTTCCATTGTTCCGCCTACGACAACGCCGCCGCTCGCTTTGATCACGTGGCCTGCTCTTATACTGCCTGAAATATGTATGCTGCCGTCGAACTCGATATTGCCGACGCTGAGATCTACGTCGCCGTTAATTTTATACACGTTTGAGACATTCACTGAACCGTGTACGAACTCGACCATACCAGAGTATTTCGACCGCATTTCAGTCCGGTCTTCATTAATGTCAACGTTTTTCCCCTTGGGGAGGTTGACCTCCTTGCCGGGTTTCTGTGCGAGCGGCTTGCCTTTTACTGTCGCTCCCGGAGTCCCTTCTGTCGCGGGTATCTTGGTTACCAACAGTTGGCCTTCGGTGACCGGTACATATAGGTCGAGCGCCCTGTAGTCGACTCTTCCGCCTCCGACTTCCCTCGGTCTTCCCGTCCTCTCGTCAGTTGAAAACTCGAATACCAGATGGCCGTTATCCCCGTCTACCGGACGAACTGTTTCGGCTATGATACGGGTTTTGTCATATATCTTTGCTTCAAGAAGTTCCCTGAGTTTTTGATCGTCGATCCCGTTGGTAACGCCTGCTTCGTTAAGCTTCAGCTTTGCGTCGTCCAAACTCAGGAGAGGCCCGCCGGGTTCGGGGGCAAGCAGTTTCGCCCATGCTTCCGACTCATCGTTTGTTATCTCGACCGCAATATCCTCTCCGTATATGAACTCCTGCTGCGCGGGCGCGATTTTCACACGCCCGCCCTTTTTCGTCATGAGGAGGGCTTGCACGGCCATTAGGTCAAGCCCGGATAAGTTCTTGCGGCTTACATGCTGTGCCAGCGCCGCACGGTCTATCGGGTTTCCGGCGCCGCGCTCTATATAAAGTTCGAGATATACCGCGTCGTCCTCATAGTATATAGCGTAGCTGCCTTCCATATCAGCAGGCGCTCCGCCTGACCCGGAAAATGCGAGAAGCAGCCAAGCCTCGCCTTCTTCTCCGCCGCTCTCAACTTCGAATGTTATAAGGTCTTTGCTGCATTCAAAGTAAACTTCGGCCTTGGCTTCGGCAGCTTCCCGGTTCTCTGCTGAAAAATACTTTATGCTCATATGATCCCCTCCTCAATGCTGTTTTGGGGCTACACGACCCTTTCAAGCTTGGTCCTCATTTTTGCGAGAACTTTCGAGTGTATCTGGGACACGCGGGATTCCGTCACCTGCAGTATGTCCGCTATTTCCTTGAGCAGCAGGCCTTCGTAGTAATACAGGGTTATGACCAGCCGTTCCTTTTCGGGGAGCGTGTCGATCACTTCGATCAGTTGCTCCTTTTTTTCTTTTTCCAGAAGCTCGTCTTCAGGCGTGTGTTCATCCGGGCTTCTGATCTCCGATTCCGGGTTCGATGAACTGAGCGCGTCTTCAAAATTTATCAGGTTGAACATATGCGTTTGCGTGAGTATTTTTTGGACTTGCTCGACCGGCATGTTAAGCGATTCTGCTACGGCTTTGTCTGCCGGTCGCCCGGGGTTCTGGTTTTCGAACACTTCATACGCGTTTGTTATCGCGCTTATTTTCTTTCGCAGGCTGGGCGAGGCCCAATCCTGAGAACGCATGTAGTCCAGAATCTCGCCGCGGATCCGGGAAACCGCGTACGTCTCGAACTTGACTTCGTGCTTGAGTTCATATTTATCGACGGCGTCGATAAGCCCCAGCATCCCGCAGCTTACAAGGTCGTCGTATTCGTTGTAATTGTTGTATTTCGGCATCATCCGTCTGACTATCCATTTCACGAGATAGCCATAGTTCAGCAATATCCGGTTTTTTGCCTCGATATCGCCGGTATTTTTGAATGTGATCCACAAGTGTTTTAGTTCTTCCGGCTCCTGCTTGGTTTTTGATTCGTCAGTGCCGACCATTTTGTCACCACCCCGGTGATTTATCGTTTACTGATTTTCAAGTAGCTACTCTTCTTCAATCAGTCGTCTTTGCCTTATCTGGTTTTGCTGCTGGGTCAGCACGTACCGCGAGAGGTACTCGTGCATATTCCTTGTATGTCCGAAGAATCGTGTCCCGACACAGTGCCGTCCCCTGTAACTCTCCGGTACCAAACGTACGACCTCTGCGCGAATGGTCAATGGCGGGTGTTCCGACGGCTTATCGCTAAAGAACAGTTTAAGTGTGATCTTGTCGTGGAGCTCGTATTTTCGTTTTACGACGAGCGAGATACCTGAAACGCTGAGGTCTTTGCTGCCTGCGGTCTCAAGCACCGCAGTTTCCGGCGCTGCCGTTTCCGGCGGATCCACCCCGTCGCCGCCCACTCGCGGCTGCGGTTGTGGCTGCGGCTGCGGCTGCGATTCGCTGAGGTCGTCGTCATCGTGTCTAAATACTTGCACTTTAAGGTTTACAGGCAGCCTGTAGGCGCCGCGCCTCTGGTACAACTGCGGCCTTGTCGCTTGAAGAAGCCACATATAGCGAATGCCTTCCCGTTTCTCGAAGCCAACCAGCCTCATATATACTGAGAACTTTCCGGATTCGCGGGAGAAGAGTACATGCAGTACGTCGCCGGTGTTGAGCCTTACAGGCATCCCCCCGTATGTCGGCATGCCCGCAAGGAAAAATCCGTTGCCTGTCAGGTCTTCGATCATCGTTTTGCAGATTTGGCCCTGTTCTCTTATGATTTCGATTTTGTCTCCTATAACTATAACATCGTCATATCTCATATATGTTACAGTTCCTCTCTTTGCGATGGTATTCCAGAAGGCGCATGATTCATGGGATTGCGGGTCACGCCCGCAATGACGGAGGCTCGGGGCCCGCAATGACGGAGGCAAAGCTGTTCTTTATGATTCAGCCGCCCATTATGCGGTAGAAAAGCCTTGACAGCAGGTTACCCGAAGTTGCTTCGCCCGGCAGGTCAAGCAGCGACCGCGCTATCTGGTATATCGATTGCGACGTCGCGCAGTCCGGGGCGCTGACCGTTATCGGTATCTGCCGCTTTATCGATGACAGCGCCTCATGGTCGTACATTATGATCCCCAACGGGTTTATGTTCTTACCAAGATGCCTGCCGATGACTTCGGTAAAGCCTTCCTGGACCCGCTGCGCTTCCTTTTTGCTCTCGCATTTGTTTACAAGCACATGCAGCGGGTGCGAACTCTCGCGTTTGTATATCGTTTTCACCAGCGCGTACGCGTCTAAAATAGCCGTCGGCTCCGGCGTTGTGACGACGATCGTTTCTGACGACGCTAATATCATCTGCAAAATATTATCATTGATCCCGGCGCCGTTGTCGATAATTATGAAGTCAATCGGCGCGTCGATTCTGACGAGGTCGGTCAGCAGCCCGGAGAGCTGTTCCTCATCCATGTTCAGCAGTTCGTTCAAACCCGACCCGCCTGAGATGAAGCGGACGCCTTCGTGCCCCAGTTGGACTATTTCATGGAGTTCCTTTTCACCACTCAGAAAATGGCTCACGTTGTACTTGGAAGTGACCCCGAGCATGATGTCGATATTGGCAAGCCCGAAGTCGGCGTCGACGACCAGCACGCGTACGCCAAGCCTGCTCAGCGCGACCGCAAGGTTTACGGAGATTATTGATTTTCCAACTCCGCCTTTTCCGCTCGCGACAGATACGACTCTTATCTCTTGCTTCTTTTTAACAAGCTCTCTTAAGTTTTCAGCCTGATCCGGCATATACTACCCTCTTATAAGCTGCCGCGCTATTGATTCGACGTCGACTACTTCGATGTCGTCCGGGACGTTTTGCCCCGTGGTGACATAAGCCAGCGGCCTTTGCGTATACCAGCTTATGTTCAACAGCGCGCCGCGATATTTTGTCTCGTCAAGTTTTGTGATCATCAGCCTGTAATCGTCGACAAAACCGTATGTATCCACCATTTCTTTTATCGACGCGAACCCCGTGGTCGCCGACAGGCACAGCAGGATGTCCTCGGGTTTGAGTATGCGCACTATGTCCAGCATATCGTCTTTATGCTGCTCGTCGCCGGGGCGCTTGCCCGCCGTATCCACGAATATGATATCTCTGTCAGACATGCTTTCGAGCGCGTCTTCCAGTTCTTCCGCTCTGTATATGACTTGCAGCGGTACTCCCAGAATATCCGCGTAAGTTTGAAGTTGCTCCTGAGCGCCGATCCTGAATGTATCGGTGTTGATTATCCCGACCTTTTTCTTTTGCTTTACCGAGAAATCGGCCGCGAGCTTCACTATAGTCGTCGTTTTTCCGACGCCTGTCGGCCCGAGCACCAGTATGACTTTCTGCGTGAATTTCTTGTGCAATATCGGTTCCGCCCTGCCGAGCTGCTCGAGTATAAGATGTTCCATTATCTCGGCCGCGCTTGTGTCCGGTTGCTTTCGCAGCATCGTCTCCGCTTCTTTTGCAAGGGAATGCGCAAGTTCCTCCCTGACCTGATTGTCGATCATTCTGAGAAGCATCTCCTGCACTTCTTCCGGGTAGTCGTATGTGATGTCGCGCTTCACGAACGAAAACTTTTCGATAAACTCGCTCAGCATGGTATCGATCGAGTCTATGCGCTTATCCAGCCGCTCGAACTGTTCGTTGGCGACCGCGGCGCGGCTCGCTGCAGCGTGGCCCTGCTCCTTTTGCCCCTTGTCGATCCCGGTTCCGGTCCCGGCCCCGGCCCCGGTCCCGTCGGCGCTTTTTTGCTTCTTCACCGATGGCACGTCTGCAGGGTCGTAGGCAACCATGACTTCAAGGACCGGTTTGCGAAACAGGTTCTTCAGCCCCTTTTTCCGGACCTTTCGGCTGTTGAGGATCACGGCGTCGGAACCAAGTTCCCGGATCACGGTGTCCATGGCTTGCTGCATGTCATTGGCGTGGTATCTCTTTACAAGCATTAGAGTCTAACTACTCCTTCCGAATACACTTCAACGCTGCTTTCTATCTCATTATACGACAGGACCGCCAGTTCCGGTGATATTTGCTCCGCTATTTTCCGGAATTGCCGCCTCACAAGCGGCGAGGTGAGGATTATAGGCGTTCTGCCGCGGTTTTTCATGTTTTCTATGATCGATTTGAGTTTGTCAAATATCGAATGCACCTGCACGGGTTCTATAGCCAGATACGCCCCGTGTTCCGACTGCTTGGTACTGTCTATTATAAGCTGTTCCAGCGACGGGTCAAGAGTTATTGCGTGGGCTACGTCGTCGGGGATAAATCTCTTGGATATCGATCGCCGCAGAGATTGCCTGACATACTCTGTGAGCAGGTCTGTGTCGCGAGTCAGGTTGCCGTAGTCGCTCAGCGTCTCGATGATCGTCGCCATATCGCGTATGGGTACGTTTTCCGAAAGGAGGTTGCCGAGTACCTTTTGTATCTCTCCGAGTGAAAACAGCTTCGGCACGACTTCGTCGACAAGCGCGGGCTGAGTTTTTTTCAAGTTTTCGATTAGCGTCTGGACCTGCTGGCGGTTGAGAAGTTCGTGGCCATAGCGCTTGATGATTTCTGTCAAGTGCGTGGCTATGACTGATGGCGGGTCTACGGTCGAGTACCCCAGTATTTCCGCTTCCTCGCGGTCGCTTTTCGGTATCCATAGGGCCGGCAGACCGAACGTCGGTTCCACAGTCGGTATCCCGTATATCTCTTCTTCGACCTCGCCGGAGCTCAGCGCCAGCAGATGGTCGGTCATGACTTCGCCGCTAGCTATTTCCACGCCTTTTATCTTGATCGAGTAGGCGTTTGTGCCCAGTTGGATGTTGTCACGCAGCCTGATCGCGGGGACGATGACGCCCAGATCGAGGGCGCATTGCCGTCTTATCATAACTACTCTGTCCAGAAGGTCTCCGCCTTGCGACACGTCCACCATCGGGACGATTCCGTAACCGAACTCGAGTTCTATCGGGTCGACTTGCAGCAGCGCGGTAACGCTCTCCGGTTTGCGTTTTTCCTCCGCCGCCACTTCTTCTATTTCACCCTCGTCTACGACTTCCGCTTTCTTGATCTTACCGTGCATTACGTAACCTATGATCATCAGTATGACCGCAATGACCCACATAGGGACGATCGGGAGCCCGGGGATAAGGCTGACGACGACTATCAGTACCCCGCCCATTATAAGCGCGTAAGGCTGGTTAAGCAGTTGCTTCGACATTTCGGCGCCGAACGTCGCATCCCTACCCGAGCGGGTGACAATAATACCTGACGCCGTGGACACTAGCAGCGCCGGTATCTGTAATACAAGGCCGTTGCCTATCGTCGCGAGCGCGAAAATCTGGGCGACGTCGCCTATCGGCAGGTCCATAGTCAATACGCCAATAATAAGCCCGCCTATAATGTTTATGAATGTGACGACCAACCCCGCGATCGCGTCGCCTTTGATGAACTTGCTTGCGCCGTCCATTGCGCCGTGGAAGTCCGCTTCCTGCTGGATTTTCTCACGTCTGAGCCGGGCCATGTCCTCGTCGATAAACCCGCTGTTCAGATCCGCGTCGATCGCCATTTGCTTTCCGGGCATAGCGTCGAGCGTGAACCTTGCGGCGACTTCAGCCACGCGCTCCGCACCTTTTGTGATGACCATGAACTGAACGATCAGTATTACGAGGAATGATATGACGCCGACCGCAAGGTCGCCTCCGATAACGACTTCTCCAAACGCTTTTATTATGTTCCCCGCCTGGCCCTGGTTGCCGAGGATAAGGCGCAATGACGCCAGGTTCAGGGCGAGCCTGAATAGTGTAATAAACAAGAGGATCGTTGGGAACACTGAAAAATCCACAGGGTCTTTTACATACAGCGAGAACAGTAAAATGATTATGCAAACAGCCATGTTGATGATGAGCAGGAAGTCCATGACCACAGCCGACAATGGGAATATGATGACGAACAGTACCGCCAGTATCAGTACGGCAATCGAAATATCTGATGTTTTCATATCTTCTGCTTCACCACCTTTTTCAGTTAGTGTCATGACCCGCAAACTCTCAATAAACTCATCAAGCTAGTGTTCTGTAAAGACTAAATTTTCGGATATAAATGTTTCAACTTAATGCGAGCATCTTCAGTGGTGAATTGCCAGTCCACAGTCAAGTTGGCTGAGTTCCTCGCACAAGTCCAAGCTTTTACCTGAAAAGCCATATCTTCCTTAGTAGGAATTCTGTGCCTTAGGCACTGCTTACTCATAACTCCTATCTCAACTTCCGCCATGTCCAACCACGAACCGTGCTTTGGCGTGTAGTGTATTTCGAAACGTTCTGCCAACCGCCGTGCCTCTTCCGGGGCGAATGCCTCGTAGAGGGATGCCAGATTGTGGGTGTTCAGATTGTCCATCACCATAACGATTTTCTCCGCGTGAGGGTAGTATTTGTCCGACAAATCCCGTAGACAATGTGCGAAGTCGATTTTCGTGCGGGTGTCGGTGACCGCAGTATAGCGGCGAGCAGCAAGTGGTTCAAACATCATGAAGATGTCAACAACGCCATTTCGGACGTACTCATAATCATATATCTGCGGATGCCCCGCTGTCATAGGTATCGGAGGAGCCACCTCGCCAATCAGTTGCCTGTTGGTTTCGTCCATGCATACGACGGGCCGCAACGGATCGTATGGCATCTTATAAACTTCCAGAACGTCTTCCATTCGCTCTACAAACTCTGCTGACGGTTTTGGTATGCACCACTGATCCTGTAGCCATGGCTTAATTTCGTTTTTTTTAGGCAGTTGCCGATGGCTGTGTGCGAAACGCTCTCCATAATGCCGAGTTCAACGACCTTGTCCGCCAGAAGCCGCAATGTCCATTGGCTATAACCTTCTGGAGCATCGCTGCAAGTCAGCGCCACTATTTTCGCTTCTGCCTCACCGTCAATTTTGATTCTTGGCGCAATCTCACGCTTTTCGCGCCCAAGCGCCGCTTCCAGCCCTTTCTCCACGAACCTGCGGCGCAGGTTCCCAATACTCTTCTCCGTTGTATGGTATGCCCGTGCTATGCTCTTGTCAGTCCAGTCTTTGTTTTCCTCGATCTCGTCTGCTGCTAATAGTATATGTGCGTGCCGGATTCTATATCCTTCTGTTTTACCTTTGGAAATGATTCGCTTCAACTGGTTCCGTTCATCTTCCGTCAACGTTACGCGATATTTGATATTCATTTCACATCACCCTGCACCAGTATAGCAGGTTTGTCAAGGAAAAACAAGCGCGACATTACGAAATTTTAAACTTTACATTACACTAGGTCTGATTATCAATATTAACAACTCTCCACTCGTTTTCTTTCCATCCGGAGTAATAAACAACATCAGCTGGTGGCCGTTCTTTTCGGTGAATCCTACTAAGAGGTGGTGCATCGTTTACGGATAACCATTCTGAAGTATTTGCTTCCTTGAAGTAGTATGTATTCATATTTCCGGACACAAAATAGACATACGAATCGTAATAGACAATATTACCAACAGTGATGTTCCTACTGTTATTATCAGTTAAGTGTATCAGCAGACCTCTTTCATATAACTCACTTGCTTGATCGTAAGTAATTGAAAAACTGCTGTCTTGACTATCTCCCAACTCAATAACGACCTCAACAGTTCCACTATCTATGTTAGGTAGCAAATATTGCTGCTTTTCTAAGTTGCTGATTCCGTTTTCCAGTGTAGGTATATAATCAGTACTACGTATACCAGCTATGTAATGCCTTACTGTCACTACAGGCTTATTGCTATCACGCCACCTACGCATAGTATGTGTCAGTTTGTGCGGAGAACTATCTGTGGGAAAAAACACCCACGGCCAGTACAACTGTGCCACAAAAATGAACACGATACCAACAACAAGTACAATGATTACTATCTTTGCATATCTAGTCAAAGTAATATGCCCTCCAATGAAGCAAGGGGACGAAGCAGGGGGAGGTAGGGGGACGGTTCATCTGCTTTGAAGAGTCCAGATAATGGTGGTTGAAATCTCTGACACTCTTGATAGTTGCCTTGTTGAAACTCCCTCCATCTTCAGTATGGACTCCAAAATGTGATTCCGGTTCTCCTTTGGCTCGCTTTGAATCATTGTTGCTGTGATCTTGAAGGTTTCCTCTATTACCGCCATCAGATATTCATCAGGCAATAGCCATATAGCTCGAACTCGCTTACGTTTTTGCATTCCTTTAGTGTTTGCAGAAACTTTTCATTATCTTCATCGTCCAAAAATACGGACTGTCTGTTTCTCCCCCTAAACATTACATGATAGATTCCTGTTGAACTCTTTTTCGTGCTGCTCTGGTCATACTCACGCACCCCCACGCACAGAGTGACATTTTAGCTTTCCCATGCCAAGCAGATGAACCGTCCCCCTGCTTTTCTGACTGTCTGTTTATCCCCATTAGCATTGCATGATAGATTCCTGTTGAACTCTTTTTCTTGCTGCTATGGGCATATTCACGCACCTCCACACCCAGAGTATCATTTTAGCTTTCCCATGCCAAGCAAATGAACCGTCCCCCTGCTTTTCCCTGCTTTTGGACCCCTGCTTTTGGATAGCGGAGGGGCGGGAATTTTCACTTACTTGGTTCCCCAAATTGCAACAACTTCTGCAGTGCTCTTTTTAATGATGATATACTTAGAACCACCAAGCATATTTTGGGGCAATTGTGTTTTGATTAACCAGTTTTGCTCTACATCATCAAAATTTACTATTAGCGGCAAGCCATTATCAAAGTTTTCGCCATAAACTGGTTTAAGAATAGCTGCTGCAATTTCCGCTGCACTTTGCTCATTACGAATGCAACCATTCTCAATTATATTCGCCGTTATTGAATCTGTGATCTCAGTAATCTTAAACTCTTCCATGTTTCCATCCCCTTTCACAAAACTTACTATTTTTGATGATGTTTGTGTGTTGACTAAAAGGAATATACCAATCAAAACAACCACTACAAGGATAGAAACAAGAATTATAAGACTGATTTTACTATTTACCATCTATAACACCTCTATCTCAACAGCTTACTTGCTTTTAATATCAGAGGGATAATGTCCAAATGCCTAATGTCATTAAGTTAAGGAACTGCTTTTACGCAGTCATTGCGGGCTTGACGCGCCCCCCCCTGTGTAATGCTCCCCGGGGGATCCCATGGAATCCTTGGACTCCCTGAGAGCCCGGGATGACGAGTTGCAGATACTTGAGTTCAACCAAATGACATTACCCAAATACTTCCCCCCCTTTTTCAAGCCTTACAACCTTTATGTTACGGGATTCTTGGGTCGCGTGGCATACGGACGGTAATGGTTGATATTGTTTTTGTTGAGTAAGTGAATAATTGCAAAGTACCGCCCGGGGTTACAACATAGCCGTTTACTCTTCTACTATTGAAATAATTTATGTCAGCAGTAGAAAAGTTTTCGTCATCAGAATACCCAGCAGAATAACCGCCGTGAGTATGGATTATAGCAACACGGGTACCATACAGGAAAAAAGCTCCTTTGGGTGACGCACCTGCTTCGGTTCCTGCAACCACCTGTCTGAATGTGAATACGCCTCTGCTTTCGTATATGTTTGCGGCGTACTCTCTGCCCATTGGAAAACTACTTGATGTTTCAAAAGATTTGGGATTATAAGTAAATCCAAAAGCCATCGCAGCGTGGTCAGCAGATTTGAATGGATCTCCTGAATTATGCAATGAATTGCGTTCAGAAATACCGAAGTCATTCATTAAGACTTCATTATCAATAATTATCATTCCATTTATAACGGTATATTCTGAATCTAAATATACTTTTGACCTGTTACCCATCGTAACTGTAACATACGACCGACCAGCCATTTCATCTCTGTCTGCTGACACTGACCCATTGTTCTTACCCGCAATGTACTCAACCATTACAGCAACAAGTCCGGATGGATCAATGAATCGCACTGGATTATTCACGCAATAAATGTAAAGGTTTGAGTTCTGCATTATTGCGTGAATATCCGGGGCATAGATACCTAACCCAAACGGGTCTTGGGGATCGTCCCCATAAACCATATTTATAAGATTCCAGTGGGTATCAGGAGATAACATGCGTGAAGTACGCGGGTCATAGTTCCGAGCACGCAAATAGTAAGTGCCACTATACGAATCAAAATACTCACAGCAGAATCTGAACGGGTTGGTATCATTCGGATTCGGATTCCTCTCTACTCCGAAAGCATCGTAGTCGTAATCTTTCGTAACAACACCGGAGGTGTTGGTCAACTGGACAACGTCGCCGTGAGCGTTGTAAAGGTAGAAGTATGTCGAGTTGTCGATTACTGAGTAGATCAGTCCTATGCCACGGTAATACTTGGCCGTTATAGAATCATTAACACTCTCAGCTGCAACATATCCCCCATCGAGCATGAACTTAGTCACTACTGAGTTCATGCTTTTGGTCGCTCTCAGTCCTGTCGGATAGTACGAGTACGCAATCGTATCAGAACCTATCGTTATACTTATGAGCTGGTTGAATCCATTATACCTGTCAAGCTCGCCTGTCGCAACACCTAACTGCAACGAGTATGTTTCCGATCCCAATCCAGCTACAAAGGTTTCGCTAACCTTGCTGTACTGATTTCCGTTGCAGTCATAGTAGTATCTGGTTGACTCGACCCCTGCAGATGTGGTTTTTGTCTCTTTCACTAACCGGTTGTTCGAGTCATACTCGTATTCTGTCGAATAATTCTCAGAGCCGCTTACTGCCATTTGTGTGCGGTTAGAGAACCTGTCATACTGATAAACGATTGTCAGCCCGTTGGACTCACTCTCACTCTTAAGCCGCCCAACTCCGTCAAACTCATAAGACGTCACTTTCCCGGTATCGTCAGTCTTAGTCCGCTGGTTTCCATCCGAGTAATATGAGTAATCGAAGGATGAGACAACATTTGCACCGCTCTGGTTGGTTACGTTTGTTACCCAGTTAGCCAGATTGTATGAATATACCTCAGAAGTTCCGTTTGAGTACACAAGTGAATCCCGGTTGCCGTTTATATCATAGAAATATGTTGCCTTTAGTACGCCGCCCTCGAGTACGGTTTTCAACCTATTCATGTTGTCATATGTGTAAGACGTGCTTATCTGACTGATACCGCCTACCGACAATGTAAACGTTGACCTTTGCCCTGCAAGGTTGTAGGAATACTGTTTAACAACACCGCCTGTCTCGTCGATCCTTATGTTTCTGCCAAGCTCATCATAAGTGTACCCGATCGTGTACAAGCCGTTTGACTCGCTCTTAACAGCACCGGTCATATAATACTGTGTCAGCACAACGTCAGTTCCGGTAGGCGTAACAACGCTGCTTGACAATTGCCTTCCTACCCCATCGAAAATGAAGGATGTAGTATTCGAGTTCCTATCCGTTTTCGCCTCAAGTTTCCCAACAGGTGAGTAAGAATAGCTTTCAACTTGACTCAGCGGATCTGTGACCGTTAAGACGCTGCCGAACCGGTTATATGTATACACCGTCGTCTTGCCATCTGACGATTGTTTGCTTGACAGCCCTGTAGTCATTTCGAGCAGGTTACCGACACTATCATAAAAATATCTTGTGACATTGTCAATACGTGCTCCGTCGTACATTGTGGCAAACTCAAGCCACCCGCGTGAGTTGTACTCAAAATCAGTTCTTGACCAAGTAGTTGCTGAACCAATCGCATTATTCGCAGTCTGCTGGCTTATGGTACTGCCCACAGCATCATAATAGTACTTACTAACCGCGTTTGCCCCGAACTCTATCGGCATAGTCTCAACGATCTTCCGACCTAATCCGTCGTACATGTATGTTACCGCTGTCCCGGCATAGTCAGTTGCCGATATTAGGTTTCCTAATGAGTCAAACGCAAACATCGAGTAATCATTATCAGCATTATAGGCTTTGACTACCCTCCCGGCGAAATCATACTCATACTTTGACGTAAACGCAAGACCGAGCAGCGCCGCATACGCCAGTTTTTCCGTCAGCATATTACCGATATAGTCATACGTATAGACGTCGAAATATTCTGTACCGTTATCGAAGAACCCGTTTTTACAGGTGTTCCCCATTCTATCCGAGTAATGTGTCGTAACTATTGACGGGGCATTCGCTTCCCCAACGACTGTTTTTGTTATCTTTCGCAACGTACCGTTTTCGACAGCGTCGCTGTATGCATACTCTGTTCGTGCGATTATTTCTGCACCTTGCTTTGCCGTCTCGGACGTTACCCTATTCAGATAGTCATAATCATACTCTATCGTCCCCCCGTATATATAGTCCATCATTCTTGTCGGCCTCGATGCCGGGTCATACTCTTTTCTGGATACTACGCTGTTTGTAAGAACGTCTATTACCTCATATTCCAGCCCAAGAGCATTGTAAGTATATTTGACTTGAACTCCGTTCTCATCGGTTGTAATAGTATAGTTTGACGTGTAATCCCTTGCGTATTGAATAGTCGTGTTGTCCGGATTAGTGATCGCAGTGATATCGCCTCTGCCGTTATATGCATACTGAGTTGCGTTCCCATTCCCATCCGTGGATCTGGTTAGCCTGCCTAAGTTATCATACTGATATGCTGTCCTGACCGTTCCCGCAGGCTGACCCGGCGTCCCGGACACCAATACGCCATCCGCGTTAAGTATGCCTGCCGTACTCTCCGACGCTAAGTATGCGTTTCGATCATACGTGTAATCGATCTGATAGTATTGTGTGAATCCGTCTTTATACAGTTTTTTGCTGATGACGTTTCCAAATGAATCGTAACTGTAGTCAGTCATGCTTTTCCGGGCATTATTCACGTATAGCTCTTCACGCTCGACCTTTGAACTTGTCGCTGCGTCAAGCGTGAACCTTATCTCTATCGTGGTTGACGCATCTTGCTTGAATATAATAGTTAGCGGCAAGCTGAATGCAAGGTCATATGTGTATGTCGTCATATATTCTGTATTCGAAGTATTCCCGTTTGCAAGCGGAGACCACGACGCGGTCACGTTGCCCTTATTATCATAAGACTGAGCAACGATCGTTTGAATATACTCGTTCTGATTCGAGTAATCGTAGCTACTGGTAGTTACTTTCGTTGGCAGCTTGTCAGAGTTGTATTCGTATATCACATCCTGGATTTTCTTTGAGTTATGCGCGGTTGCGTTAGTTGACAGTAGATGCTTGTTATCAAATGTAGCCGTAATGCTGACTCCTGTATAATCTGTCGTCACCGACGTA
>Ga0082212_10007135_pt1 | contig 14854 bp, 11 predicted proteins | sample TergutNt197P3_FD_71548 | JGI IMG/M metagenome (GOLD analysis project Ga0082212, IMG submission 71548) | Neocapritermes taracua P3 segment gut microbial communities from Petit-Saut dam, French Guiana - Nt197 P3 | ecosystem: Host-associated > Arthropoda: Insects > Digestive system > Gut ... | reverse complement strand
ATTCAATTCCAGATTTGCTTTGTACCAAAGATATGAATATGCTTTTTACCAGATGTAACAAAAGCATGGCAGAGCATTTCGGTTTTAACCAGAAAGATGTTGTCGGGAAATCCACGCTGACAGCGTTTGGAGTAAACTCCGAACAAGATAAGAATCTCAATAATTTGCTTCGGAAAGCTATGGAAAACAGCCAAATTTATACCACGGAATCGATTATGCCGCGCTTTGATGGAGCCCAATTAATTTTTGAAGCAACACATGCGCCGCTTGTGGTAAACGGCGTTACCGTCGGGGTTTTGGGCATAGCGCGCGACATAACCCAGCGCAAGGCGATGGAGGAGGAAGCGAGGCATGCTTCCGAAACCAAAGGCCGTTTTATCGCCAACATAAGCCATGAAATGCGCACGCCCATGCATGTGATTGTGGGGCTTACGGATTTGATGCTGGAAGAAGACGGCATTTCCGCCGAGGCGAAAGAAGCGCTGATAAAAATAAACAAGGCGAGCAATACCTTAATGGAGCTTATCAACGACATATTGGATATTTCCAAGATTGAGGAGGGTAAGCTGGAATTGGTGCCGACGCGATATGATGTGCCTGGTTTGCTGCACGATATCATCACACTCAACATGATACGCATTGAAGACAAGCCGGTCACATTTACTTTGGACATCGAAGGGGAACTGCCCCACAGTCTTTTCGGCGACGGTCTGCGCGTGAAACAGATATTGAATAATCTTTTGGGCAATGCTTTCAAATGCACACATGAAGGAGATGTCACATTAGGCGTCAGTTGTCGGCGCGAAGGCGACAGCGTATGGCTTGCCTTTTATGTGAGCGACACGGGCATCGGCATACAAGAGGAAGATATGGCAGGACTTTTTACCGATTACAGCCAAATGGATACCCGCACCAACCGTAAAGCCGGGAGGGCCGGCCTGGGGCTCAACATTACTAAAAAATTTGTAGAGATGATGGACGGAGAAATATCGGTGGAAAGCGAATACGGCAAAGGGACTGCTTTCCGTGCACGTATTCGTCAGGGGTTTGTTACTGATACGCCTATAGGCAGAGAAACCGTGGAAAACCTGCGCAGCTTCCGTTATTTGGACAAAAAGAAACGGGCATACGAAAAGGTAGCACGGCCGGATTTAAGCTACGCCAGGGTGCTGGTGGTGGACGACGTTCCAGCCAATCTGGATGTGACGGCGCGTATGCTGCGTAAGTACAAAATGCAAGTGGATTGCGTGGGCAGCGGCCAGGATGCCGTTGAGCGTATCGCCGTGGGTAAGCCGGTTTACGATGCGGTTTTCATGGATCATATGATGGCGGGGATGGATGGTATGGAAGCAACGGCAAAGATTCGCGCCTTAGACACGAAATACGCGAAAAACATACCGGTTATCGCTTTGACAGCCAACTTCGCCGCGGGAAGCGGGCAAATGTTTCTGAAAAACGGCTTTAGTGCGTTTTTACCCAAGCCGTTCAATGTTATGAGCCTGGATGCCATTGTCCAGCGCTGGGTCAGGAATACGACCAGAGAGTATATAGACCATATAAAACAATATTTGTAGAAACGGGAGAAATAGCGTATTTTTTCAATGGGAACGGTGAAGGCGATGACTGTTGACTTGAAAAGACAATGGAGGAATTGTTTATGTTAAAACGTATTCTCAAAGGCGTGATACTTTATTTATGGTTGAGTGCTTGTATATTAATATGCATGATATCTGTAGCTATAGTCGTTGAGGTGTTTGAGCTCGAAAAAAATAAAGACGCATTATTCATAACGGGAACTATCATCTCGGTTATTTTTTTTCTCATAACATATAGCAAAATATTGGATACAACCAGAAAAAGAGTAGATATAACATCTGAAAAAATTGAATTTGGAATAAGTAAAATTAAGGATTTAAAAATTGAGCCAGATTCAGAATATTACGAACAAGCCGAACAAGAAATCAATGACAAAACCTTTGATAAAGGATTATGGGCGAAGGCTTTAGTGAAAGCAAAAGGGAATGAAGTCTTACGAAAACCTGAATATATAAAGCTGAGAGCAAAACAGCTACAAAAAATCAATAGGTCAAACTCGCCCTGACAACCGGCTAATCAAACATAGTCTATTGTCAAAACTTTTTACCAAGTAGCCGGATAATATTGGAGAAAACTATGCGAAAATTATTTTTATTATTGATGGTTATAGCTTCTGCGGGAATGACTGGTTGTGGAAGTGCCTACATTAAACGAGTTGACCCAGCGGTTATGAATACAAATATATCCAACAATGAGACTGCCGTTGTATTTTTTAGACCAACCTCATTCGGGTCTCAAGATACGACCTTTATTTTTGAAATAGAAAACGAAAATTTGAAATTTGTTGCCTTTGCAAGTTCAGGAGTAAAAACTTTGCACAAGACGACTCCTGGTAAGCACCTATATCTGGTTTCCGGGGGAAAACCTGGATATTATAATTTTATGGAAGCCAATCTTGCTCCCGGAAAGACATATTACGCTTATGTTTCAAAGCGAACCTCGGCCGCTTCTGCTGCTTTGCCTATCATTGCAGCCGGGGTCTTCGCTCCCTTATTACATACTGATATTGGTAATCAATACTCCTTCTTTCCCGTCACGGCATCCGACCTCTCTTCGGAGAAGTTCAAAAAAGATTTTGCAGATTGTATGTGGTACGAGAATAGGAAACACATTGAAGAAAATGGATTTGAAAAATATTATACTGAATTAATCAAAGGATATTCTACCCTCAAACCCGAAGAAAAGATTTTGGTGCGGCGCGAGTATGGAACGAATATCCCGATTCTATAATGAATGTGTAGTAATCGTAATTTGCCCTGACAGCCATCCGGCTTATCAAAATAAAGTCTGAAAATACCGAATTTCATTTTTTGCCGACAAAAGGGGTTGACGGAGAGACGGAAGATATATATAATAAACTAGATATGTGCGCAAGTCTTTGCGTAAATCAAAGCTAAAGGCGATCATTTAGGGAGGGGCGGTCAGTTCGCGGATAGACTACCATGAGTATCCATTTTTTCGTTCGGGGTTCCAAGATCATGGCCGTCCTCATGGTGGCCCTTTTCACTTTCGGCCTTTTCTCCATAAGGTTTTCCGCCGCCAAGACACATGGGGCCAGGGAAATCCAACTGGTCTCCCTGGCCCTTTCGCGCGAAACTTCCGACAATTCCTACGGGCTTACCGCCAATGTGCGCAGCTATGTCGCCAGCGGCAACCCCTTGTTCAAAGATAACTACTTCAGGATACTCGATGTCCGCTCCGGTAAAGTTGCGCGGCCAGTAGACGCCGCGGCCGCTCCCGGCCAACAGGTGGCCCTGAACCGGCTTTACGACGAAGCCGGCTTCACCGCCGCCGAAAAAGCCAAGCTGGAGGAGGCCAATCGCCTGTCGGGCGAATTGGCCAAACTGGAAGTGGAAGCCATGGAAGCGGTGGAGAACGCCGGCCCCGAGGAGTGGATGGCCGCCAGCCGCCGGGCTTCGGAAATTCTCCACGGCCAAAGTTATCTCGACGCCGCCCGGGCCATTCAAGTTCCGGTGGGCGAATTCGAGCGCCTTCTCGCCGAAAGGCTGGAACAAACCGGCCTCGCGGCCGAAGAAACGGAAAAAATATATTTCAGTCTTCTGGTCTTCGTCTCCGTGCTTTCCGGCGCCTTGGTCCTCTTGGCGGTCACCTGGATGAGCCGCCGCATCGGCGCCACCCTCGGGGGCATTGTCGGAAGCATGGATGAAACTTCCGCCCGCGTCGCCGGCGCCTCGGATTCCATACGGGAATCCTCCCTGGATCTGTCCGACGGCACAACCAGGCAGGCCGCCAGTCTGGAGGAAACATCGGCATCGTTGGAGGAGATGGCGTCGGTGACCCGCCAAAACGCGGAGAGCGCTAAACGCACCAGCCAGACCACCGAGCACACGGTCCAGCTTATTGACGCGGGCGTGAAAGATGTCGACCGCATGTCCGAAGCGATGAGGGAAATCAGCGATTCGGCCGAGAAAATCGGCCACATTATCAAGACCATCGAGGGAATAGCCTTCCAGACGAACTTGTTGGCCTTGAATGCCGCCGTCGAAGCCGCGCGCGCGGGCGAGGCGGGCCAGGGGTTCGCGGTTGTGGCCGACGAAGTTAGGAATCTGGCCCAAAGCGCCGCCGGCGCGGCCCGCGACACGGCCTCGCTGATTGAAGGCACGGTAACGCGGGTCAGGAACGGCGCGGAGATCGCCGCCGCGCTGGATTCCAGTTTCCGGGAAATCGAGGCTGGCGCGAAGGAGGTCGGCCAAGCGATAGTTGAAATCAGCGTCTCCATGAGCGAGCAGGCTCAGAAGGTCGACCAAGTGAACACGGCGGTGGCGCTAATGGACAAGGCGACGCAATCGAACGCCGCCGGCGCCGAGACTTGCGCCTCCGCGTCCGAGGAACTCGCGTCCCAGGCGGCGAGATTGAAGAGTATGGTCGAGGAATTGACGAGGCTGGTGGTCGGCGGTCGCGCGGCGGGGTCCATACCGCCGCGCCCGGCCGGAACGGTAGTCAATTTGATAGCCAACAATAAGTAATATTTACTATTTTTGCCATTCTTGACTTTTTATTCGCTTTATGATGTAATTTTTTCAGGTACTCTCAATACCCTGTTGCGGTCACACGCCCGGAGCCGTGTTTTTTTGTTTTATAGAAACTGGCACGGCCGGGTGTGGACTGAATACAATACCATTCGGGAATATGTCCGCAGTTCAACAAACTGTTGAGAGCGCCCGGCCTCTTTAGATTTAGAGGCCCTCCAGAAATACTGGACGGTGCTCATGCAGGCTTTGTTCCGCAAGCTTCTCGCCAACAAACAATCCCCCTTCACCATAAAATGCTATAAACGCTTTTGGGGCTTGTCGCTTGACCAGCGCCTGAGGCTATCTTTGCGGTGAAAAAATGTCCGACGACTTGTTTTTCTCCGACCCAGTTCAAGGTTCCGTGGAATGCCCCGGGTGCGGTTCTTCCGAGACTCGCAAACACGGGAAGCATTTGGGCAAGCAACGATATTTCTGCAAGAAATGCGGGCTGGCCTTTACCGGAGGGACGTATCATTATCGCCCGGCTCAGGAAGTAAGCGGCCTGAAACAGGAAAACCAGAGGCTTTTGAAGATAGCGGAAGCCGCCAGACGGCTGAATGTGGCCCTAGACGTTTACCTGAAAACAAAATCAGGGAAATCATTAAGCAATTTGAACACTAAAAGGGAACGCTTGGCCCGCTTGCTGGCCTCAGGTCCACCAGGTCTTGAAGATTGCGCCCAAGAAAATCAGGGAGATGCGGACCAGGTTGACGGAAGCCTGGATAGGGTGACGGCGGGGGTATCCGCCTTAAAGGAAAATCATCTCTTTTGAAATGCCACTGTGGTAAAATAGGTTAATATTGATAGGAGAGTATATGCCGACATGATGTTTTGACCAGCTATGGATAATGGGTTGTAGTTTATGTCAAAATACAGGTTTGAGACACTTCAAATCCATGCGGGGCAGGAATTGCCCGACCCCGCCACCGATGCCCGCGCTGTGCCCATTTACGCGACGACATCTTATGTCTTCAAGGATTCCGCGACGGCGGCGGGACGTTTTTCGCTCACGGAAGCCGGAAATATTTATACGCGCCTGATGAATCCGACCTCCGAGGTGCTTGAAAAGCGCGTGGCGGCGCTGGAAGGCGGCGCGGCGGCTTTGGCTTTGGCGTCCGGCGCGGCGGCCATCGCCTACGCCGTGCAGAACATAGCCATAACCGGCGACCATATCGTTTCCGCCTCGAACCTCTATGGCGGCACATATAACCTTTTGGCCAACAATCTGCCGGAACACGGGATTGAAACAACGTTTGTTGATCCGTCCGACCCCGCGAACTTCGAGAGCGCCATCCGTCAAAACACAAAACTGCTTTTTGCCGAGACGCTGGGCAACCCCAACTCGGACGTTATTGATTTACGCGCGGTCGCGGACATTGCCCATAAGCATGGTGTCCCGTTCATCGTGGACAGCACTTTCGCCACGCCTTACCTTCTGCGCCCGATTGAATACGGCGCGGATATTGTTGTTCACTCGGCTACCAAATTCATCGGAGGCCACGGCACGGCATTGGGCGGCGTCATAGTGGACGCCGGAACCTTTGACTGGGCCCGGAATGATAAATTCCCCGGCCTGTCCAGGCCGAACCCCTCCTATCACGGCGTTGTATTTTCCGAGGTTGTGGGAAACCTGGCTTATATCATCAAAATACGCACAACGCTTTTAAGAGATCAAGGCGCGGCCATTTCGCCTTTCAACTCGTTCCTTTTGTTGCAAGGTTTGGAAACCCTGTCGTTGCGGGTCGAGCGCCATGTGCGGAACGCGCTGAAAGTAGTGGATTTTCTAAAAGACCATCCCCAGGTCGAACAGGTCAATCACCCCTCATTAAAAACCGGCCGCGCAAAGGAACTTTACGACGAATATTTTCCGAATGGAGCGGGTTCCATATTCACGTTTAGAGTTAATGGGGGGGCGGATACGGCGCGCAGGTTTACGGAAAGTCTGACCTTGTTTTCGCTTTTGGCCAATGTGGCGGATGTAAAGTCATTGGTTATCCATCCCGCATCCACCACGCACTCGCAGATGAGCGCGGATGAATTATCAGCGGCGGGTATAAAGCCGAACTCCATCCGTCTGTCCATCGGAACCGAGCATATCGACGACATCCTAAACGATCTGGACCAGGGCTTCCGCTCAATCAGAAAGATCCATTACTAAATAATGCGGCGGCGGCCGGCTTGCTTTTGGGGCGGCGGCGAGTTATAATCAATACCTATAGTTCATAGATTGCCGAAGGATAGCGGGCCATGACAGTGGAACAGAAACCCTTATTGATAGTCTGGAACGATTCTTACCATACCGGAATCAATATCTGCGATGAGCAGCACCGGGGTATCGTCTCCATCATCAACTCCCTGCATTTTTCGCAGTCGTTGCCGAGTAGCGCCGCCTTTTTGCGCCCTATAGCCGAAATGATCATGGGCTATACCAAGATCCACTTTTCAATAGAAATTGAACTGCTGGAGAAATCCGAATACCCCCGGCTCCGGGAACACCAACAACAGCATGACCATCTCATCACCGAAGTCAACCGAATTTTAGCCGCCTGTCTGCATGACGGCGAAGACCCGAACCAGTTTTTAACTTTTCTCAAAGAGTGGCTGCTGGTGCACATCGCCCACGAAGATAAGGCCTACGGCGCCCACCTGACGGAATACCTCAAGAACCAGCACCGCGGGCTCTGATTTTTGCGTTCAGAACCAGATCCCGCCCGGCCTTCCGCCTAAAAGTCATTTGTTCCCGACATTTCTATTTGTCGCTGACCGGTGTTTTTAAAGCCGGCTCTTCCCCGTTCCCGTCCATGAATCATGGTCATCAGGCTGCCGACATTGGTTTCCAGGTGGTGGGCCTGCTGGGCCAATTCCATGGCGGCGTCGGCTGAATTGTTGGCTGTGGCGGTGTTTGAGAGTGTTGATAAGGCGTCGGATGCCGAATCAAACCGGCGGCCTGGTTTAGATTGTTCAATTGAGTTTTATTTCCGCGCCGTGGAGGCCGAAGGTGGCCGGCAGGGCTTCGGAATTGAAAATGGCTCCCGGCGGGCCCTGGGCCATGACCCGACGGTTGAGGCAGATTATCCAATCGGCGTGGGCCCGGGCCGTGGGCAGATCGTGGCTGACCATGAGAATGGTGAAGCGGCCCTTGAAGGAATCCAGAAGCTCGCAGAGCAGTTGCTCCCCGTAAACGTCCACGCCCGTGGCCGGTTCGTCCAGGATCAACAGTTCCGGGGACAGGCTCAGGGCCGAAGCCAGAAGCACCCGCTGCAGTTCCCCGCCGGAGAGGTCTCCCAGGCGGCGGCCGGCCAGGGTTTCGGCTTTGACCTCACTCAGCCAGGCCAGGGCCTGGCTTTTTATTTTCCCGGACCGGCCCAGCCACAGGGGCCGGTCGGTGAGGCCCAGGGCCAGAAATTCCAGAACGGTCAGGGGCAGATGGCGGTCGAAGTTGAAACGCTGAGGCACATAGCCCAGGCGGGGAGCGGGCGGGTCGAAGAAAAAGCCGCCGCCCTGGGCCGGGACCTCGCCCAAGAGGGTCCTGATGAGGGTGGTCTTGCCCCCGCCGTTGGGCCCGATGATGACCGTATGGCCGCCGGCGGGCACTTGGGCGTTGAGTTCAAAAAGCACCGCCCGCCGCCCCAGCCGCACGGACAGGCCCTGGATCTCCACCCGGGGCAGGCTCATTTCGGTTGCGTCTGTTCCGGCCGGGAGAAGAGTTCGTTCAGCACGGCCAGGTTGGTCGTAAAGACTTTTTCAAAGTAATCCGGGGGCGGATCCGCCGGCCCGGAGGCGACCGGGTCGATGATGGCCACGGGCCGGCCGGCTTCCGCGCCCACGGTCCGGGCCAGGTTCAGTTGACCTTCGGGGTCGGCCAGCACGGCCGCGCACTCCCGGGCCTTATTCACCAGTTCCGCCAGGCGGGCGGCCGAAACCGGCTCTTCCTCGGCCCCTTCAATTATGTCCGCCACGGCCAGGCGCAGGTCCGCGGCCAGGCCGCTGAGCACTCCGTGGCTTAAGACGACCCGGGGACGCGGAGACCACTTGGCGGCGGCGGCCTGCAATTCATAGAGCAGTCTCTGGTATTGGGTGTTGATTTCAAGGGCGTTGTCCCGGTAGGTCTCCGCCCCCTGGGGGTCCAGCCGGGCCAGGGCCTCGGCCAGATTCTCGGTCATGGCAATGGCCCCGGTGAGGGAGGCGAAGAGGTGAGGGTCGGGCCTCTCTTCCCGGGCGCGATACCACTTGCGGGCCGCGGCCAGGTCCAGAACCAGGGCCTGGTTCAGGCCGGCCCGGACCTTCTGGCCGCCGCCGCTGGCGTCGATGATCTTCAAACTTGGCTTGGCCACGGAGAGAGCTCGTTCCAGAAAGGCGTCCAGGTCCAGACCGCCGCTGATCAGGATATCGGCCCGGGAGAGGGTCTCCAATTCCGCCGGGGCCAGGACATGGTCGTGGGGGCAGCCCGGGGCGGCGGTCAACAGGGTCGCCCGGCTACCCGGCACGCCGGCCAAAAGGCTCCGGGTGAACAGCCAGACCGGGAAGTCGGCGGCCAGGACCTCCACCCCGGCCAGGGCGGCCCGGGGCCCGGCCGCGGCCTGAAAAACCAGGGAAAGCCAGATTAGGACGGTCAAACAACGGCGGATCATTGAAACCTCACGGCGATTTCCCGCGTATCAACCGGTCGGCCTCTTCCAGGTGCGGCAGGTTCAGCTTCAGGTGCCTGGCCGTGATACAGGCCGAGTGGATGGAGAAGTAACCGTTGGCCCAGGGCTCAGGCCATTGGGCGGCCAGTTCCCGGTGGGCCGCCCCGCCGCCGGGGGGCTGGTCGTTTTTCAGGGCCGTCAGCCAAGCCGCCCCCGGTACCGGACGATGGGCGGCGCGGATAAGGTATTCCGCCAGCCAGGCCGGGTTGTCGGCTTCGAAGGTCTGGGGCTGGCCGCCCAGGGCCAGGGCCAGGCTCTTGGCCTCGGCGCTGATCTCCCTTAAGAAAGCGGCGGTCTCCGGCGCGGTCCCCGACTCGGTGGTTTCTTGGCGGGGGCGCTTGTCCCGGAGGGCCGCGTAGAGGGCATAGGCGTCGGCCAGGGCCGCGGCCATCTGGACGCCGAGGGGGTCGGGGCTGACCGTGACCCGGTATTTGCCGAATTTGAAAAGGAGGGCTTCGGAGGCCCGGCCTCCGCGGGTGGCCCCGGCCAGGGTCCACAGGCCGCCGACCTCGTCGCCCTGAAGCAAGGCCATAGGGGTGAAGGGACCGCTCAAAGCCAGGATATTGAGGCTGTTGCGGCCGGCGGCCACGGCCGCCTCCCAGGCTATCTGCATGGTCAGGCGGTGGGACCGGTGGTCAAAGCCCCGGCTGGCGATAATGAGGCTGCGCATCTCCTTGGCCTCGGCCATGATCAGGGCCAGGGTTTCCTCCATGCGCCGGGGCGGCACGGCCACCACCACTTCAGTGGCCTTGCGGAAGGCGGCGGTGTGGTCGTGGGTGGGGAAGACGTTCTTGGGCAGACGATGGTCGGGCAGTTCGGCCAGGGCCCGTTCATCGGCCAGGGCGGCCATGACCTTCTTTTCCCGGTCGTAAAGGGTCAGGCTGGAGTTGTTGTATTTTTTGTCCCCCAAGGTGCGGCGGCCGAGATAGGAGACCAGGGCCAGAGCCCAGGGCTCGGAGCCGCAGACCACGAAATTCTCCCGGGCCGAGGGGCTGTAGAGCCGCCGGTCGCCGTGGGTGGCGTAATAGGCCAGGCAGTGCCGGGCCAGGATCCGGGGCGGCCGCCTGGTCCAGCGGCCCAGAAGGCCGCGGCGGATGACCCGGCGGGCGGCCAGGGAGGCCAGCCCGTCCTCCAGGGCCGCGGCCAGGCCATGGTCCTGGAAGTAATCCTCGAAATCCGGTTCCTGGCCGAAGGTGCGCCGGTGATAGTCCCGGGCCTCGTCCACGGCCCGGGCCGCGGCCCGGGCCAGGTTTCCGGTTTTTTTCAAGAGGGAAAAGGCCCTGGCGGCCACCTGGGTGGCCATGATCTTCTTGTCTCGGGCGATCTCGCGAATGGCGAAGAGCGAGGCGTATTCATCCAGGGTCAGTTCCGAATACCCGCCTTCGCCCCGCTCCATTTCCGCGGCCAGCTCCGAAGCCAGGCGCCCCCGTCCCAGGCCCACGTAGGTCCGGCCGTAGAGGCCCGAGAGGCCCCGGAACAGGCTTTCCCTGGGGGTCCAGGGCCGTCTCAGAAATTCCCGGCCCAGGCGGTGGCCGTTGAGCCAGGAGACCAGGTAGCGCCCTTCCGACAGCCCCTGGTCTTCGGGCACCCGGCTGTAGCTAAGGACCACCGGCTGCACAAAGACATCGTTGCGGGCGGCCAGGGCCCCCTGGAGGGCGATTAGCCGCCGGGGATAGCGCAGGCTGCCGTCCCGGGTCCGGGCTCCGCCGGACCAGGCCTCCAAAAAAATGCCCTGGCTCTTGCCCATCTCGCCCAAGGCCTGGCAAAAGTGGAACAGGGTCGAGAGATAGGCCCGGCTGGCCCCGGCGCGCAGAATGACGTATGAGCCGACCATCAGGAGCTTGCCCAGGGAGGGCGTGGCCATCATGTTCTGCCCGGCGGCGAACAGGGGCAGGCCCAGGCCGTGGATATCCAGAAAAACATCAAAAATGAATTCGTCCCAATGGGAGGAGTGGTTGACCAGGTAAACCACCCCCCGGCCCTCCCGGCGGGCCTCCTGGAGACGGGGCAGATTGGCCAGTTCCCGGGCGTCCCTGGAAAGGAAGAGATGTTCCAGGTCTTCGCTCCCGCCCCCGAACAGCCCGGCGACTATGTTTAGGGCCGAGGCGCGGATGATCTGGTGGAGTTCCGCGTCATAACGGCAGGAGATCAAGGCGGCCTGGGCTTCCAATTCCCGCCGGCCCACCGGCTCGCCCCGCTCGGCCAGGGCCCGTTCGGCCAGATCCACGGCCAGCCGGGCCACCTCGGCCTGATCGGCGAAGGCGGGAACCAGGGGCCTGGTGTTGGCCGCATAGCTTGCCCCTGGCTCCAGCCGGGCCAGATTCTCCATTAACTTGACCAGGTCGAAGCGCTGGAACAGGTCCCAACCCTTTTTGGCCAAAAACGCGGTGACTTGATATTTCATTGACCCGCGGGGCTGGACCCCACCGGGATGATGCGGTATTCATCCTTGTTGGGGGGCACCTTGTCGAAAACCACCATGAAGGGCACTTCCCGGCCCGGGGCGATGTTCATGTTCTGGTTGTTCTGTCCGCCTTTTATGTTCAGGCGGGCCATGATCTCCTCTTTGGGCAGGGAGAGCAGGTCTTCCTCGGAGATGAGGTTGCCGGCGTAGCTGTAGCGCTCGGCCAGGGTGTTGCCGTTTTGGTCCAGCAAAAGGCCCCGGAGACGGATGAAGCTGCGGGGCGCGGGGTAGCTGTTGCGCACCCGGCCGGTGATGATCAGGAGTTCGCCTTCCTTTTCGTTCCGGCGGTAAAAGTGTTTCAGATTGTCCTTGGGGGTGAAGGTGATGTGTTCTATGCCGCGGGGGTCGGCGACGGCTCCGGCGGTCTGGACCGGGGCGGTGGTCTGGACCGGGGCGGTCTGGACCGGGGGAGGATCGTCGCCTTCACTCAAGGCCAGGAGGGGTTCGGGCCGGTTGCTCAGGAAATAAATACCGATGGCCAGGGCGGCGCAGAAAATGGCCAGGCCCAGGAAGAGACCGTTGCGCCGGCCCCTGACCCGGGTGATGGCCGGGCGGACTTCGCCGCTGTAGTCGGAGGCGGGCGGAAGGGGCAGGTCGTCGCCCACCTGGCGCAGGGGGGGGGACGTGATCGGCCGGGTCGGGTCGGCATCCAAGCCCAGGTCGTCGCCGGCTTCGGCCGACGGCTCGGAGTAATCCTCGGAGGGCCCGGAGTCGGTTCCCGGCTCGTCGGCCCAGTCAGCGGGCGGTTGTTCAGCCTGGGCCTGTTCAGTCGGCGGCTGCTCGGCCTGTGACTGATCAGCCTCAGTCTGTGACTGTTCCGGGGGCCGGCGTCTTAAGGGCGGGTGGCCCGAGGCTTCGTCCAGGCCGGTTTCGGTCCAGCCCTCGTCGTCCGCCGAATCGTCTTCTTCCCCGCTCTCCCCGTCCGGGCCGGCGTAAAGGAGGCGGCGGCGTTCCCGCCGGGCCTGGGGCGATTCGGTCTCCTCGTCCGGGAGGAGGCCGGAGTTTTCCTCCGGGGCCTCCGGGACTACCCCTTCGGTTTCTGGCCCCCCGGGACGGTAGACCGTGAAAACGGAGAGGCAGTGGGAACAGCGGACTTTGGACCCGGTGACCTTGATCTGCTCGGGCGCGACTTTGAATCTGGCCTGGCATTGGCCGCAGGTTATGATCATGCCCACCTCTTAGGTATCCAGTTCGTAGATATCCGGCAGTTGGCGATATTTTTCCGCATAGTCCAGGCCGTAGCCCACCAGGAAGCCGTCTTCCACGTCCAGGGCCACGTAATCCAGGGGGACAGGCACTTCCCGCCGGGCCTTTTTATCCACGGCCACGGCCACCTTGATGGAGGCCGGCTCCCGCCGGCCCAGGAAATCCAGGAGCCAGGCCAGGGTCAGGCCGCAATCGGCGATGTCTTCCACCACCAGCACGTGGCGGCCCCGGATCTCCTTTTCCAGGTTCTTGGTCATCACCACCTGGGCCGAGGAGGTGTCGCTGTCCTGATAGCTGGACAGGCGGACGAAATCGACCTCCACCGGCATCTCGCCCAGGGCCCGCACCAGGTCGGCCATGAAAATGAAGGCCCCGTTCAGGACGCCCACAGCCAGAAGGGCTTCTCCCGGGGCCAGGATTTTTTCATAGTCTTGCCTGATCCTCTGGCCCAGGCCAGTCACCCGGTCGTTTATCTCGGCCCTGGTCAGCACCAAACGCCTGCCCATAAAGCCCCTCCCTGGATTATCGTATAAATGTTACCTGATTGTCCAAAATGAGTCAACCGGAGCTTCGCCAAAGGCCAGGGCCTACGCATCTAAATGTAAGAGAGCAAGAAGGAAGTCCGGGTTAGCGATAGCTTGTCTCATTTTCCGTGCCAATCCTTTTTTGCCGGGTTCTTTCCGCAGTATGTTGAGTGCCATTTTACGCAAGGAACTCAAGTTAATGCTGGCATATTTGGTTCTAGCCCGGTTTTGATCTTCTCCGAAAATCACATCCAGGCACCAATGGACTTTATTCTCCACGCCCCAATGGGCTCGGACGGCTTCGGCGAATTTAGCCGGCTCTACAGGCAGGCTTGATATGTAATAGCGTTTCTCTTCCCTGACCTGTCCTTCTTTCAACTCGCATACAGAATGAACCATCCCGAAAGTTTTAAGCCCTGGCCACTGTTCCAAATCCTCAAACCACTTGATATCATCGGTCTGCCAATAGCGCCTTATTTCCAAACGGCCATGCCCTTTGTCTATTTTTTCAACCTGGGCCGGACTTTTAGTTGCCAATTCATCCAAAAACAACGTGGCTTCCTCGTGAAAGCGCTTCTGATTCCCTTTCAACGTGAAGACATAATCTCCTCCGCCTTCCATCACCGCCGCCGCAGTCTCTTTCTGACAGTGCATGGCGTCCGCCGTCACCACCGTCTTCTTCAACATCAACCCCTTGAGCAGTTCCGGCACGGCTTTTATCTCATTGCTATCCCGGTCGGTCGACAATTGTCCCAATAACAGCCTGTTCTTACTCGCCCAAGCGTTGACCAGCGTTATCGGAGCCTGCTTACGTCCTGCTGAACCGCGGTTCACTTTGCCGTCGACCGCTATCATCTCCGTCCCCAACGACTGACGCATTTGCGCCGTCCAATCTCTGAAACATCTCTCAAAATGACTCGGGTCCATCATCTGAAAAACGCGGTTGAACGTGTCATGACTCGGCGGACCGCCGATCATAGGTATAAACCTCTTGAACCATCCTTCCCAGTCGGTCGCTAAGTCCTCCATATCCACAAAGCTTTTTCCGCCAGTCAGGACGCTGCACAAGGCTATGAAAAGTATGTCCACCAATCTGTGCCGTCTCGTACGGTGATGACGAGGATCCGGCAGGTCGTCAAACACTTTCAGAAAATCAGGGTAATTTTTCATGCCTCAATTATATATCAAATACCTATAATTATGCACTCAAAATACTACATCTTTCCTCTCACTCGATAATACACTCTACATATTGATTTTTCTTACTTTTTAGATGCGTAGGCCCTGCGGCTGGCCAATACTAAAAAATCGGCCGGCCGAAGGCCGTATTCAGATACGGCTTCA
>Ga0082212_10007134_pt1 | contig 14854 bp, 14 predicted proteins | sample TergutNt197P3_FD_71548 | JGI IMG/M metagenome (GOLD analysis project Ga0082212, IMG submission 71548) | Neocapritermes taracua P3 segment gut microbial communities from Petit-Saut dam, French Guiana - Nt197 P3 | ecosystem: Host-associated > Arthropoda: Insects > Digestive system > Gut ... | reverse complement strand
GAGAATCATCGGCGTCAACAACAGAAATCTGAAAACATTTGAAGTTGACATTTCGTTAAGCGAAAGACTGAGAAAGATTGTGCCGCCGAACATTCTTTTTGTCTCCGAATCAGGCATTCAATCACCGGAGGATATTTCAAAACTGCGCGAGATAGGAGCAAACGCGGCATTGATAGGTGAAACCATCATGCGAAGCGCCGACAAATGTTTGGAAATCGCTCGTCTGCGTGGAACGCAAACATGATAAAAATCAAAATCTGCGGCCTGTCCCGGCTTTGCGACATTGACGCTGTAAACGACGCAAAGCCGGAATATATCGGATTTGTATTCGCGGAAAGCCGCAGAAAGGTTACGCCGCAAATGGCAATCGATATGCGTGAAAAGCTGGATACTGATATTATCCCGGTCGGCGTGTTTGTGAACGAGGATCCGGGAAAGATCGTTTCTCTGGTAGAGCGCGGTATCATCGACGTAATTCAACTGCACGGTTCTGAAAGCGCGGAATACATCAGTCGTTTAAAAACGTTGACGGACAAAACGGTTGTAAAAGCGGTTGACGTTCTGAATGAAGGCGACGCGCAGAAATGGGAAGAAACGCCGGCGGATTATCTGTTGTTGGACGGCAAAGGCGGCGGCAAAGGCAAACCTTTCAACTGGGAGTTGATTGGCAAATTGGAAAAGCCATTTTTTTTGGCAGGCGGACTTTGCCCGGAAAATATCGGGCATGCTTTGGAAAAAGTTAAACCGTTTGCCGTGGATGTCAGCAGCGGGGTGGAAACGGATGGGTTCAAGGATACGGTAAAAATAAAAGAATTTATCAGGATGGTCAGAAATGGGTGAAAAAAGAGGCAGATTCGGGATTTACGGCGGTCAGTACATCCCCGAAACATTGATGAGCGCGGTTTCAGAACTGGAACAGGCGCATGACAAATGGCGGCGCGATCCTGATTTTGTAAATGAGTTCAACACGCTGTTGGAACAGTATGCCGGAAGGCCGTCGCTTCTGTACTTTGCAAAAAAAATGACAGCGAATCTCGGCGGAGCGAAAATATATTTAAAGCGCGAAGATTTGAATCACACAGGTTCGCACAAAATAAATAACGTTCTGGGACAGACGCTCCTGGCAAAAAAAATGGGAAAGACCCGCATTATCGCGGAAACAGGCGCGGGGCAGCACGGCGTAGCCACCGCCACGGCTGCCGCGCTGCTCGGCATGGAATGTGAAATATTCATGGGTGCGGAAGATATGGAGCGGCAGGCGCTGAACGTCTACCGCATGGAGCTTTTAGGCGCGAAAGTAAACCGCGTTTCCAGCGGCACTGGGACGCTTAAGGACGCGGTAAACGCGACGATGCGCGAGTGGGCGGGGCGCATGGCGGACACGCATTATTGCCTCGGTTCGGTCATGGGGCCGCATCCCTTCCCGACAATGGTGCGTGATTTTCAGGCGGTAATTGGCCGCGAAATAAAAGAACAGATGATGGCCATTGAGCTGCGGACGCCCGACGCGGTAATCGCATGCGTAGGCGGCGGAAGCAACGCCATTGGATCATTTTATGAGTTTATCGGCGACACGAATGTAGAGCTTATCGGCTGCGAGGCTGCGGGCAGGGGCGTAGATACGCCGGAAACCGCCGCGACGATGGCTACGGGATCCGCAGGGGTTTTCCACGGCATGAAATCATATTTCTGCCAGGACGAATTCGGACAGATAGTTCCTGTGTACTCAATCTCCGCAGGGCTGGATTATCCCGGCATCGGCCCTGAACACGCGCATCTTTTTGACAGCGGGCGCGCGCGATACGTTCCCGTTACCGACGATGAGGCCGTGGAAGCGTTTGAATATCTGGCCAAAACCGAGGGTGTTATTCCGGCGATTGAAAGCGCCCACGCGGTGTCTTACGCAATGAAATACGCGCGTGAGTTGGGAAAAGAAAAAATAATCGTCGTAACACTCTCGGGACGCGGCGACAAGGATGTGGCGGCAATCGCAAGATACAGGGGGATATCAGTAAGTGAATAAGATTCGCGAGGCTTTTTCAGCGGGAAAAGCGTTTATACCGTTTATCACGGGCGGCGACCCGGATCTGGAAACTACGGAAAAGCTGCTTCGCGCGCTTTACGAAGCCGGAGCGGACATTATAGAAATCGGTATTCCGTTTTCCGACCCTATCGCCGAAGGCCCGGTCATAGAAGCGGCGGACGAGCGCGCCCTGAAGGTTGGATGTACGGTTGAAAAACTTTTTGACCTTGTTTCGCGCGTTCGCGCCGACATTAAGGTTCCGCTGTTGTTCATGACATACTACAACCCGATATTCGCCTACGGCGTTTCAAAATTCACGGAACGCTGCGCCGTCTGCGGCATAGACGGTCTTATCGTTCCCGACCTGCCTTTTGAAGAGAGAGATGAACTGCTGGAACCTTGCGCGTCACGCGGGCTTGCGCTTATATCGCTCATCTCGCCTACCACAGAAGCAAGGATTACGGAAATAGCAGGGAATTCTGAAGGCTTTCTCTACTGCGTATCGTCTCTGGGCGTTACGGGTGTGCGGCGCGAACTTGACGACAGCGCCGAGCGCATGATTTATCAGGTCAGGCGGGCATCCGATATTCCCTGCGCCGTGGGATTTGGAATTTCCACACCTGAACAGGCGCGAAAAATAGCGGGCTTTGCCGACGGCGTCATAATAGGAAGCGCCATCGTCCGGATTGCCGCCGCGTACGGCCGCGATTGCGTGGAACCAATACGCCGGTTTGCTAAAGATGTCAAACAGGCGATTGAGTCAGGGTGCGTGCCATAAAAGATATTCCTTGCGGGTTTCTATTTGACCACAGCCTGGCGTTGTGCTGAAATTCTTATATGAATAAGAACGAACGCCACGGCGCCCTTCCGCGCCGAGGATTTATTGAAAAATGAGTAAAGACTTTTGCATGGCTTGCCGGCGGCGGAGCAAAAATTTTATCGGCGCAAAACGCGTCCGCAAATCCTCATAATGGCGTGCTTGTAAAAGCTCTGGAGAAGTTTTTCACAGAAAAGGCCGGCGAATTTAAATATAACCCACCCGTTAATTCATGGGCTAATATAGTGCCCATACATCTTTTATCGCCGCAGCAAAAAGCCCGCGTACGAGCAACGAGCGACGCTTTTTTTAATATGGTCAAGGAAGCGTGGTTGCAGGATTCCTACGCCCAAAATTTTGGCTACAGCCGAAGCGATCTGGATGTGATTTATCATAAAGTTATTCTTGCCTACTTTGGGGAGATTCCCTCTTTGGACGGCAGTTCACCCGGCGGAACCGGTTATTCCCGTTTTCAATTCGAACCATACGAATTGGTTGTTTCGCCAAAATCAGATTCAATGATTCGTACGTGCCTGCATGAACTTTCACATTTTTTTGGATACCGTGAACAGCTTGCCAACTTATTCTCGAAAACCTTTTGCGGCTTGACATTTCAAGAGGATGATATGCCGCTAAAGCCGCATAAATTTTCAGGGTACTATGAAATACTGCTTAACAAAGCCGGCCCGAAAGAATTTTGGCCCCGCGCGCGCGCCTATGACAAATTAGCCGCGCTTTGGGACAGGGAATTCGGCGGCATTATGTCCTGTGATGAACTTCAAATGGCCGGATATATCAGTGAAAATTTTTATACCGATCCAACGCCGTTACACTCAGGCGCACGGGAAAAGCGCGACGGCGTCATTGCGGGAAAATTAGGCATAAAAAGCGAAGAAGACCCCGCCCGTCTGCAAACCAGAATCTTTGAACTGTTCAGCAGTCTTCAAAAACCCATTGAAAAAAGCGCCTCGGAAAAAGCCATTGCCGAGATTAAAAAATTTTTCGGCACAATGCGCGAGTTTATGACTGTTGAATTTCCAAAAGACACGCAAGCCGATAATTTGTATTACAGGTATTTTACCGATAGCCTTAATAAATTATTGGCATCCAAATATCCGGGCTAACCAATTGACATTTATAATTATGTGTAATAATGTGCACAGCGGGAGGTGTATGAAATGCGCACGAATGTTCTAATAGATGACGATACTATAAAAATGGCTATGGAGATATCGGGAGTAAAGACAAAGAAAGAGATGATAAATAGGGCATTGCAAGAGTTTGTTGTTTTTCATTCGCGCAAGGACCTGTCAGACCTTAAAGGAAAAATAAAATTCGCTAAAGGATATAATCATAGAGATTTGAGGGAGGGACGATAGGTGATTTTGGTTGATACAACCGTCCTTATTAATTATCTGAAGGGTGTTGAAAACAAAAAGGTAAAACTCTTTGAAAACGTGATAAAACGGAGGTTGCCGTATGGGATTTCTTCTTATACCTACCTGGAATTATTGCAAGGCGCCCGGGATGAAAAGGAGTATGCCGAGTTAAAGAAATACCTTTCAACGCAATTAATATATTTTCCGGCTGAGGAAACAGGAACTTATGAAGAAGCGGCGAGATTGTACTATGAATTACGGCGACAAGGCGTAACGCCAAGGAGCATGATAGATGTGTTGATAGCGCTTACTGCATTAAATAATGAATTATTGTTATTACATGATGATAGGGATTTTGATATGTTTGCTGGTAAAATATCTGATCTGAAGATACTGGTGGAGTTTTTTTAGAAGGGATGAAATTTAGAAATATATTTCGGGAGGGGAAATGAAAAGAAAGATCCTGTTAGGAAGCGCGCTGCTGGCGCTTGCCGGCCTGGTTTCGCTTGGAATGGCGTCGTGTCAGGCGGATGGCGACGCGCGGTTGATTACCGTGTTAAATCCAGCCATGACTGAAAAGCTCGCGGAGCGGGTTCCGCTCACGCCGCGAATGGACACTCTGGATGGAAAAACGATTTACCTGTATGACACGCAATGGGGCGGCCCGGAAGCCGCAAATAGCGTATATGAAGAAATGCAGGCATGGTTTGCAAAAAACAAACCTTCGACCAAGATTGTAATATATAAAGGTCCCGGATGGATGACGTATGACAAGGGGTTCCTGAAGGAAATAGTCGATAAAAAGGTTGACGGGGTAGTCATCGGGATTTCCGGTTGACATGGCTGCGTGTCGGTCGTGAACCGACTTGCAAGAGACATCGAACTTGAATGCAAAATACCCACTGTGGCCGCTTCCGGATCCAACGTCGCGCCATACAAAGATTACCTGCTCAAATATGCCAATGGCATGCCTATCAGGTCTGTCGCGATTCCGTTCCCAATCGCCGGACAGCCGAGATCGGTACACAAGACATATATCGAAGGGAATGACCCGCTGACGGGCAAACCGCTGATGCAATCGATTGTCGACGCGTTTACAAAACCTCTTACAGAGGCGGAATTAATGGAGGGTATGCCACCCGCCGGCGCGATTGAACCGAGATTGCTCAAGCCGGACACCGAGGCCAACCTGCATCGGTTGTTTAAAGACAACGAATGGACTGATTTTAACGCGATCATTCTTCCCACCGAGCAGAAGGTGGCGGAAATGCTTAAAGCGACGAGCCGCAACCCTGAAGACGTGGTGGGCGGATCCGGAGCGCGGGAAATGACCGTGGAAAAAGCCGCGGTTTTTGCCGTCATGGCGGGCGCGAAACCTGAATATTTCCCAACCATCCTTGCCGCGCTTACTCGCGCAAGCGGTCTCGGCAACTCCACAAGTTCCGCCGCGAACATGATAGTTGTGAACGGGCCAGTGCGTAAAGAAATCGGCATGCATTCAGGCATGGCGGTAATGAGTCCGATGGGCGAAGCCAATTCCGTTATAGGAAGGTCGTTCACTCTTGCTGGCAAGATGCTTGGGGATGTCCGAATAAAGGGCGGCGCTTATTCCACGCTTGGAAGCGCTCTTCAATACAACAATATGACCATCGCCGAGAACGAGGAATTGCTGCCTCCGGGTTGGGATCCGCTCAGCGTGACGCTGGGTTTCAAACCCACGGACAGCGTAGTCAGCATAGGCATGGGCTGGAGTTACATCTCCAGCGTCGGCGAGTCTCAATACCCCTATGGGCCGCACATGCTGATCGCGGACTACATGAAAGCCCTGGCCGGCGGATCGGCTACGGTCATTATGGATCCGACCGTGGCGCGTCTTCTCCAAAACGTACACGGGTTTAAGACAAAGGCGGAATTGGGCCAATGGCTGTCAAATAACGCCGAAGTCGCCGTCGGAACTTATTGGGGGAACGGAGTGAACGCCACGGCATACGAGCCGTTAGGTCTACAGGGACTGGAACCTTACGCGACGTGGAGGAAGTTATCGCCAAAGTCGATGATCAAGCCCTTCACGAATCCCAGAAATATCAAAGTTCTGGTTACCGGCGGAGACATCCAAACCACCTGGTTTTTAACTGATTTCAGTTTCACCAATGGAATTAATGTAGACGACTGGAAGTAGTTTTTTTGACATGGGATCGCGGGCGTCCCTGGGATCGCGGGCGTCCTCGCCTGCATGTAATTAATATAATGTGTGCCGAAGGCGCGCATTCCTAATGTAGGGGCGTAGCGCGCTACGCCCTTTGAAACAGGCTTTCAGCCTGCGATAATTATTTACACGCCGGCGAGGACGCCCGCGATCCCATGTCCGCGCTTCCATGTCCGGTTTATTTAATATGAGCGGTCTGGAATTTTCCATCCCATATAATAACGATCCCGGAGGTCTTAATGAGATATTTCGCCTGAAGGAACACAACGGGAATCGCATACGCGAGATTTATCTTTCCGGCCCGCAGGAGTTTTCAGGTTCCGGCCGCATTGCCCCGGAATTGAATTTTGACGAATTTGCCCGCGTAGCGCGTTTAATTCACGATCAGGGGATCAGGGTGAATCTGACTCTCAATTCTGTCTGTGAAGGGAGCGACTGGTATTCGCCCGCGGTTTTAAATTCAACCATGGAATATCTTCTCCGCGCGCATCAAGACCTTGGCGTTGAGGCGGTTACAATTGCAAACCCTCTATATATTCGCGAGGTTCGCAGAAGATTCCCCAACATCGAAATAACCGTATCAGTACTTGGCGATGTCGATTGCGTGCAAAAGGCGGTTATCTTCAGGAAAGCCGGAGCCGACGTTATAACTCCGCATGTTGATATCAACCGCGACCTCGCGCTGCTGAAGATAATAAAGGATAAGACCGGCGCAGAAATAAAGCTGATGGTTAACGAAGGTTGTCTTTTCCAATGCGCCTTCCGGAAATTCCACTTCAACTACATCTCGCATAAATCGCGCAAGCCCGATCCCGGCAAAGGCGCGCGCGCGGAAGACAACGTTTTCAGCATTAACTGTATGCAGCTCGCCGGAAAGGATCTTTCGCAAATCCTTAAATCAGCGTGGATTCGGCCCGAAGACGCCGGCAGGTACGGCGAAATAAGCCGCTATTTCAAACTTGTCGGAAGGACAAGTTCCAACAGCATGCTTCATAGATCAGTCGAGGCATACCTCGGTGAAAATTGGAATGGAGACCTGCTGGAATTGATGGCCGGCAATTTATACTCGGTCGGAATGTCGCATCTGCTGCATCTTGATAACAAGAGCCTTGACGACGCGGGGTTCTTCGACAAGGCGACTTCCTGCGACAAGGAATGCAGTGAATGCGACTATTGCGCCGCGCTGGCCCAAAAACTCATTAAGCGCGGCGTATTCACGTCCGCCAAAATAGGAGATATTCTCCCGGTTAAAAGCTGAAGTTCAGCCGTACCCCAGCTTCGCCCTTAATTCTTGTACCGTTTTGTGACTTATCTTCGGACGTGTCGAAGGTGTACTCGCCATAGACGGAAAACTGAACCGAATCCGACAACTTTCGAGATATAGCCGTTGACAGTATATATTCATTCCATCCGTCATCCAGACTGCCCAGGAAGCTGCCTGCCACGGCGCTGGTGATAGCCGAAACCTGCGCGTCAGTCAGCGGAGTTGTTGTAGCGACAGTCAGTATCACCGCTTCAATGGAGTTTGTCGCGCGGTGTTTGAATGAAAACCCGCTTCCAAACGACCAGTTATCGTTTATTTCATAGAGTCCCTTATATCCGAAATTATATTCCCAGGTGGATTCCGTGTTGATGCTGAAAGATGCCGGCAGCCCCTGCACATATAACGAGCCTGCGCCTGGATTCGTGGAATTTACCAGGTTAGCTATAAATGTTTTGGCGCTGTCGCTGATTCTTACATCGCTGTTATTGTTTCCGAAAGTCCTCTCGATTTCCGCAAAGGCGGCCCCTGTAAACTTATTCCAGGTTTTTCCCGCCTGTGTTCCCGCCCAGACGCCCCAGCGGCCATGTGAATAACCATCATAGTTGAAAGACAAGGGGTGCGTCCCGTCTACAACCATATCCGTATTCGGTGATTGAACCAATTCGGCCCCCATTTTGGATGCGCCGGCCAGGTTGGCGTCGACAAAGACGTCCCATACCCAGCCATTGCTTTTTGCGCCGTCGGAAACGCGGTAATTTAAACCCAGGCGGCCATTGTGCATCCCGCTGCGGTCAATTTCGTTATTTTGTGTCCAGCCAAGAATAAAGCGAAGGGCCATACGGTCGGTAATGCCATACCCGGAATCAAGGCTAAAACGGCCAACGGGAAATTCAGTCGCTCCAACATGGTTTTTCGCCCGCATGGCTATGGTGTCATTTGCCTCTTTATACATAATCCCCGCGGAAGCTTTAAAAAAAACGGTTCCTTTTTCCGGCGCATATAATGGGTTTTCCAGGTCTTCCGCATTAATGGGCGACGCGGCAATGAGCGCAGCGACCAGGCCGGTAAGCAGAACCTTTGTTAAACAGGTTGATTTGGACATTGCCGTATGTCTCCTTTAATCAGCATTTCCATAACTCCGTAACCGCCTTGAGCCGCTTACACAAAGCGTGGTTTTAATTCTACTGTGGAATTTCGCAAGATAGCAACGGCTTTTTTATTTCATTCGCGATAAGGTTGATTACCGGGGATTTTCGTAATATTGTATCGTTTTTCAATGGGATTGGATGGATGGGCCGGTTGACCGGAACATGCGATTTGTTCATTAAATAATTTGGATAATGAAAATGAAAAAGCTTTATTCGACTGAACATGTGAAATCAAGAATAGAAAGAATTCTCAGGAATTTAGGCAAGGAACCGGGTATTGCGACAAAGCCCCAGTATTATCTGGCGACCTGCCTTTTTGTCAGGGATATAATGGCCAAATTATGGACCCAGCTGCATAAAACTTCCGATTCGCGCAAGAATAAGCAGGTTTTTTATCTGTCGATGGAATTTTTACCGGGCGCATCGCTTCGGAATAATCTTTTTAACCTGGGTTTGGAGGAAGCGTTCCGGGAAGCGATAATGGCTCATGGACTCAGGCTTGAAGAACTATACGAACTTGACCCCGACGCCGGGCTTGGAAACGGAGGTCTCGGCAGACTCGCTTCCTGCTATCTGGACGCGATTGCAAGTCAAAAAATGCCTGGACACGGCTCTTCCATTTTTTATGAGTATGGGATATTCAAGCAAAAAATAGAAAATTTTATGCAGGTTGAAGAACCTGACGACTGGACGATAAACGGGGAGTGCTGGCTTATACGGAAGCCGGAAGAAACGGAAGAAGTCCGTTTTGGCGGAAAACTCGAGGAGGAATGGGACGAAAAAGGCAAAATGAAGCTGATTCACAAGGACTATACGAAGGTTCTCGCCGTTCCTTTCGACATGTTGATCCCCGGATATAACAGCGGAATTGTGAATACCCTGAGGCTCTGGAAATCGGGAGCGGCTATAAGCATAGATATGAAGCTGTTCGCGGAAGGTCATTATCTGAAAGCAATGGAGGAAAAACACAGGGCGGAAGTAATATCGAAGATTCTTTATCCCGAAGACGCTCATTGGGAAGGGAAGACACTCAGGCTTCAGCAGCAGTATTTTTTCATTTCCGCGTCAATGCAGGGAATTACGCGAGACCATTTCCAGCGCTTTAAAAATCTTGATAATTTCCACAGGAAAGTTGCGATACATATTAATGATACTCACCCTACCATGGCAATTCCCGAACTAATGAGAATTTTTATGGATGATTACGATTATTCGTGGGAAAAAGCATGGGAGATCGTCTGCAAGACCGTGTCGTATACGAATCATACCATCATGCCCGAAGCGCTGGAACAATGGCCGGAAGACCTCTTTGCCGAACTGCTTCCGAGGATACATTCCATTGTGTCTGAAATAAACCGACGCTTTAACGACGAATTATCAAATCTTATTCATGATCAGGAACATTTAAGAAAAAGCATGTCGATCATATATGACGGCAATATAAGGATGGCAAATCTTTGCGTGCTTGCTTCGCATAAAGTTAACGGCGTGTCGGCTCTTCACAGCGATATTATCCGGGAAAAACTTTTTAACGGATTTTATAATATTGCTCCCGAAAAATTTACCAATGTTACAAATGGGATGGCATACAGAAGATGGCTGTGCCAGGCAAATCCGAAACTGTCGAATTTAATTGAAACATTATGCGGCGGCGATTTTAAAAAAGACGCGCGTAAACTGGAAAAGTTCGCGCAATATGCGGATAACGCGGAGATATTGCAGCGTGTTTCAGAAATAAAGAGGTCCAACAAGGAAAGACTGGCAAAATATATTAAAGACCATAATAATATTACGATAAATGTTGATTCGATATTTGACGTTCAGGTTAAAAGATTGCATGAATATAAACGGCAGACGCTTAACCTGATTCACATAATCGATCTTTATAATACTATTAAGGAAAACCCAAATTCCGGTATATATCCGAGAACATTTATATTTGGAGCGAAGGCCGCGGCGGGTTACGGAATCGCGAAGCAAATCATAAGCCTGGCATGCAACCTTGCTGAGGAAATTAACAACGATGCCGTCGTATCGGAATTTATTAAAGTAGTATTTCTTGAAAACTATTCCGTGTCTCTTTCGGAACTGATAATGCCCGCCTCTGATGTGTCGGAACAAATTTCACTTGCCGGAAAGGAAGCGTCGGGAACGGGAAATATGAAACTGATGATAAACGGAGCCGTCACAATAGGTACTGAAGACGGCGCCAATGTTGAAATCCGCGAAGCCGTAGGCGACGATAATATATTTATTTTCGGAATGAATGTTTCGGAAGTTGAAGCGTTAAGGCAGTCGGGAACATATAATCCCTGGTCGCTTTGCCATAACAATCCCTCGCTTGACATGATTTTTAACAAACTCGCCAAAGGAATTAACGGCACATCGTTTAGCAACATAGTAAATTCATTGACCACGGGACAAAACGGCATTGCCGACCCGTATTTTGTTTTAGCCGACTTTGAGGATTACAAACGCGCGCAAAAAGATATCCAGGCGGCATACATGGATAAAAAACGCTGGAATCGCATGTCCCTGGTAAATATCGCGAAAGCCGGTCGTTTTTCGGCCGACAGGGCGGTTATGGAGTATGCCGAAAATATTTGGGGCATCAAGGCTGTTGAGGATATGTATTAACAATCAGTCTGAAAGAAGATATTGATTATTACATGAATCGCGGCTGGTTCCGACCATGTGTTTTTTTCGCACGCGCGCCATATATTTACGCAACGCCTGTATGCCTTGCATGTAACGATAACGAAGGGTTGCGCGCGGTATGCCGCTTGCGGATTCCGCGTCACGAAACGTCGATCCCTCGTTACTGAACGCTATAAGACGGATAGCTTCGTATTGATGCGCGGGAAGCTCTTCAAGGCCGCGGCGTAACAGCATCAGCCGGTCTTCATGCTCCGCGTAACGCTCCTCTTCCTCCATGATGAAATCCGGACGAAGCGCGTCGGCTCGTTCCTCCGCCGACTTTGTCATTATGTTCTCCAGAATCTGGGCATATTGCCGCCGCTCATGCTTTCGGCGGTTGTAAAATTCCAATGCGGTATTGCTTACGACCCGGTTCATATATTTCCGTATGTGTTCACGTGACGGAAACGACCGTTCGCGCCTTAATATGCGCCTGACCGCTTCGCTTAGAACATCTTCCGCTTCTTCCCTGTTTTTGAGAATCGCCCTGCTTATTTTCATCCATTTTGGAGAATTCCGGTGAAGAATCGCGGCCAGAGCGGTTCTCAGATCCACTTCGTCAAATAAGAATTTGTCTATTTGCATTTTTCACTCAAAGCGAATATAAATTGTCAACACCCTTTATTGTTTCACTAAGGCTTCGAGTATTTCAGGAAAATGATGGGAATCGTGCAGTTTATGAATTTATTAATTTCGCTTCTGTTTATTATTGCCGTGTGCCTTTTCATTGTCAGCGTCTTTTTTTTCAGCCTTCAGCGCCTCTTCCAACTTGTCGCACACCGTTTCCATCACTTTTACGCGCGCGAACAGTTTATTGTCGGCTTCAACCAGAGTCCATGGAATTGATCCGGTGCTGGTTCTTTCAACCATATCGCAGACGGCTATATGGTAATCATCCCATTTTTCACGGTTGCGCCAGTCTTCCGCCGTGATTTTGTAACGCTTGAACGCCGTCGCTTCGCGTTCCTTGAAACGTCTCAACTGCTCGTCCGCGGAGATTTGCAGCCAGAACTTTATGATGATCGCGCCGTCCGACATGAGTTCATATTCAAAATCATTGATCTCTTCATAAGCGCGCAGCCAGTCTGCTTCCACGCAAAAGCCCTCAACCCGCTCTACAAGCACTCGCCCATACCAGGAACGGTCGAAAATCGTTATGCGTCCTTTTTTTGGCACATGCCGCCAGAAGCGCCACAGGTATGGCTGCGCCAGTTCTTCCTGGCTCGGCGCGGCGATGGGCGTTATCTGGTACTGACGCGCGTCAAGCGCGGCTGTCAGCCGCCGTATGCTCCCACCTTTTCCGGCGGCGTCCGATCCCTCGAAGACAAGAATCAGCGAATGTTTCCTGAACTCAGGCAAACGGACAAGTTCGGAAAGCCGCCCCTGCGCTCCGGCAAGGCGCAGTTCATAAGCCTTGCGTTCAAGACGCTGATTCAAATCGAGCGCCGTAAGCACATCCAGCGAGTCCGTCCTGGGGGAAATCGGGGGGGCGACGGAATAATCACGTTTCTTGCCATCAGAGAGCCGCTTATGCAGCGCGTCCAGAATCAACTTGCCGACCGTAAGCGAGCGATAGTGATCGTTCGCGCTCTCCACCGCGATCCACGGCGCCCAGTGGGTGTTCGTCAATCGCAGAAGGTGAGAGGCGACTTTCTGGAGCTTGTCGTATGTTTTCAGGCTTTTCCAGCTTTCCTTCGTTACGCGCCAGGCTGTGCGCGGATCCTTTTCCAGCGCCTTGAAACGTTTTTTCTGTCCTTCTTTCGTAAGATGAAACCAGAATTTCAGAATCAACGCGCCTTCATTCGCCAGCATCGCTTCGAAGCGGTTTATCTGGTCGATGCGCTGATCAAAAAACGCGGGGTCAATTTCTCCGGTGACGCGCCTATGGATAGGCGTGGAATACCATGATCCGGAAAATATGCCAATGCGCCCTTTCGGCGGCAAGTCGCGCCAGAATCGCCACATGAACGGGTGCGACGATTCTTCCTCCGTGGGTTCGGCAAAAGCGCAGGCGGAGAGAAAACGCGGATCCATCCAACTATAGAGGGTGTTGAGAGTTTCACCTTTGCCCGCGCCATCCAGACCACTGATGAGTACGAGCGTCTGGAATTTTCCTTTCTCCCGCAGCTCAAACTGCGCTTCAAGCAAGTCCTGCCGCAGTTTTTGCACTTCATCACGGAAAGTTTTCTTGTCTATTGTGTGCCCGAGTTCCGCGGATTCAAACATGATTCTTCCTTCCGGTTAATCAAAATTGCTTATTTTGGATTGCGGATTGTAAATTGTGGATTTTCGGTGCATGCGTTCCGCCTGTTTTATTTTTTTATTGCCCGCGTTCGGGTAATCACAATCCAAAATCCAAAATATCTTCACTTCCCGCCTTCCAGCGCCGCTATGCGTTTTTCAATGGGAGGGTGAGTGGCAAAGAGCGATGACAGTTTCCCGCCCGAAATCCCCATCGCCTGCATGCTGTCCGGCAGCGGCAGACTGGTCATGCCGCCAAGACGGCGCAGCGCCGATGCCATTTTCCGCGGCGATCCAAGATATTCCGCGCTGCCGGCGTCGGCGCGGTATTCGCGTCGTCGTGAATGCCAGGCGACTATCATGCTGGCGAGTATGCCAAGCGCAATCTGGCAAACCATCACCGTAATCATGTAACCCGCTCCGCGTCCGCGACGTTTATTGTTGCCTGACATGGCGTTGTCAACCACAAATCCGATTACTCGCGACAGGAAAAACACGAAGGTGTTCAGCACGCCCTGAATAAGCGTCAGCGTCACCATGTCGCCATTGGCTACATGCGCCACTTCATGCCCGAGCACCGCTTCCACCTCATCGCGGTTCATGCCTTTCATAAGACCGGTGGATACCGCGACAAGAGCTGCGTTACGCCGCGCGCCGGTCGCGAAGGCGTTGGGCGCGCCTTCATATATGGCGACTTCAGGCATGCTTATTCCCGCCAGGCGCGACAATCTGTCGACTGTGCCCAGAAGCCAGGCTTCGGTTTCATTGCCGGGAGATTGCGGATTGATGACCCTGGCTCTTACCGCGTGTTTCGCCATGAATTTGGACATCATAAGCGAGATAAGCGCTCCGCCGAAGCCGAATACGGCGGACATTGCCAGAAGCATTCCAAAATTCAACCCATTTGCGGTCAGGTATTGATTGATTCCGAATATTCCGCAGATTATCGACAGCACGACCATGACTGCCAGATTGGTAACGATAAATAAAAATATCCTTTTCACAGATTATTTCTCTCCCTATGCCTATTTTTGCGTAGGATCGGTAACGATTATTTCCCGGGCGTTTCCATCGAGATT
>Ga0082212_10007133_pt1 | contig 14857 bp, 18 predicted proteins | sample TergutNt197P3_FD_71548 | JGI IMG/M metagenome (GOLD analysis project Ga0082212, IMG submission 71548) | Neocapritermes taracua P3 segment gut microbial communities from Petit-Saut dam, French Guiana - Nt197 P3 | ecosystem: Host-associated > Arthropoda: Insects > Digestive system > Gut ... | reverse complement strand
TCACATCAATCCCTTCCGGTATAGAGGGGATTACTTTGATGTTGAGACGGGGTTGTATTATCTGGGTAGCCGGTATTATGACCCTGAGACATTTCGTTTTATCAACTCGGATGGTCAAGTTAGCACTGAAACCGGATTAACTGGAACAAATATGTTTGCTTATTGCGGAAATAATTCTGTGAACCGTTCCGATCCATCCGGAGCAAACTGGCTTAACAATATCATGACATCACTTAAACACGCAATTTCAAAGATAGGCAATGCGCTCGTAATGCCAATTGCAGCGGCAGAAAACACTGCAGCCATTAATTATTCACAGTATGACCCACAGGCTGTTGATGCATTCAAGAAAGCAAGCGCGTTTAATGGTGTCCAAGTTTCTCAACCAATGCAACAAACAGTCAATAAGATGGCGCAATATGAATGGCTAGCTGACTTAAGTGTAGCCCTCTACACTCCGACATATCCTGTTACAGGATCACTTAATGCCGGAATCTCAAAAACCATCTCAATGAATGATTCATATTACACTCCCCATGTCGGCACAGGTGTGGGAATATCAGCTTCGCCGCTTCCAGTTGGCGTTGGCTATTCTGTGGGTATTGTTAAGAGGCATTCAGGGTTGCCTGATCACTTAATTACTGGAAGAGGAAATGGGTTTTCTGAAAATTGGTCCATGGGCTTTTTAGGATACTCGACTGCAGGGTCAGATGATGATATTAGAACCTATTTGTTCACTGTATCGACTGATCCGCTCGGCATGTCTACACAGTATAGCTACTCGTGGGATAGGAAGTAAATAGCCAGAATACTACAAAAAATATGCAATATAAAATGTTGGGAGACTAGACATATGATTAGGAAAGCATCAATATTAACCGCAACTCTTTGCATAGTTATTCTCAGTTTATCAGGATGCACAAACACAATCAGATCTCTGCGTATGTCAAATGATGCGATCCCTCAGGAAACAAGGACCACGATAGACGAACTGAGCAATCAAGTGATATCTGCCATATCCGACAATGATGTGAACAAGCTTTTATCCCTGTCGGGGTATCCTATATTGGAAAACTTGGATAATCTCACCCGCATCGTTAACGATGTTTCCAAAGTTATGGTTGAGATGCCTATTGTTATGGATGTTCATTGTATCAAGTTTTCAACGATAAGCAATGTCGCTCAGATCGTTTGGACCGATTCGTATTATATGCAAATACAGCCATTTTCGAAAGAAATGGCTGTGGTGCTCTCTACTTTTCAGGAGAATGCGATAACATATCTCCTGTTGCAGGTTTTTTCTTATAACAGTACCTGGGAGTTGGTAGGCTTGAGCGTGAGGGAATACGCATATAACAGCATGAATGCTGCAATGCTTTTTACGAAGACCAGAGAACTAGAAAATGAAGGGAAAACCATTCTGGCGATTCTGTACGCAAATCTTTTGCAGCAAATAATTCAACCGGGGATTGTCTATGCGAATACACAAGAAATGTCGGAATATGTTGTCAAGCTTCAAAACCGGGTTAACAAAGAGTTCGTTTTCCCGGCAATACTCTCTACCTCGGAGAGCGAATATGATATAGTTGGGTTGCAATCACTGGTGACAGAGAAAGGGTTATCATGCTATATTCACTATCTTACAGACTTATCTTTTGATCAAATAGATGCCTTGGGCATTGAAGGAACCCTCATCTTAGAAAATATAGATATTTTATTTCCCGGCATGACTGATGGCTTTGATGTCTTTATGATAAAAGCTTTTCATGAATTACCTATCGATCCGAACCAAATATATCCTGCTTATACAACCCTATATAATCTACAATAGCATCGCGCATGTCCCGAAACATGATTTTTTTCCGGGATAGACTGAACCTAAATCATCCGCTAATTGTATATTGAGATGAAAGCCGAAAGAGGGATGTTTATCGCCACAGATAAGAATCTTACTGTTATATTCACCCTTGAGCAGAAGAATTATGATGAGGCCCAGTTTCTTCCGGAAGAAACAGAACGCACGAAAAGAGGCAGCTTGACACCGCAACCTCATGTTATCCTCCATGCCGGGCAACGCAAAATATCCAAGTATCTCGGCAGTGTCTCCGGAGGCGGAAGCACTGAGTTTTCAACACTTGTGTATGACTTGAAACCTCATGAAATTGGCCACGATCAGCCCTACAGATTGGAACACGCCGATTATAATTTATCTTTGGAATTCCAACTTGAGAACCTCGAAGCCTATAATACTCTTGAGGAAATCGGCGCGACCGGGTACAACAACAATATCTCCATAACGGCGGTGCCAATTTTTATCACCGATGATAAACTGCGGGTGGATTTGTATTCAATCAACAAAAGTGCTTATGAGATTACTTCATTCCAAACGGATACGACGCCTTACCAGAATAGGGATCTCCACTTGGATACAAGCAGTGGTGTAAAGTTTTATTCTACTCCAAGCGGTTTTGCGCCACCCAACAGGACATTCTTCTTTGATGTTGATCCAATGGATCAGGATTCGACAAATTTGTCACGCATCCCCAATGCAAATCCGTGCTGGCGGTTTTACCAGGAATATAGTATACTTATTTGAATACGAGGTGATAACATGACGACTCCCGCACCCGAAACCACCCGCCGCCAACAACGCCAGACCCTCCAGCTCGGGCTTCTTCATGTGAGCGAAACCCTTTTCCCTGAAGAAACCCTTCATATCCCCTACTCTATCCCTAACGGCCTCTATTGCGAACTGGGCCGATCCCCCATATCCAAACGTGAGGTCGCTCATATTTACGAAACCTTGAAAACCTGGGTATTAAGCGACTCCCCTATCAATTATGTTGGTCAAGACCAAGGCTATTACCTTTACCGCATCGGCGACATGACCTACCGTTCCGTTTACCCCGCTCTGTCCTCCTCCTCCGGCATCAACGACTTTCATCTGATCCCTTTCCATTCGGGATTCGTTCTCTACCTGCCCAGCGAATCCGCGCCGGAAAACATCTTTATCCCGCCGGCTAACCTATCGGCCACCTACGCCGAATCCCGGAACTGGTTGAGACATCTGGAAATAAATCAACTGGACAGCGTCAACACCTATATCGACAACGGTCGTTTCGACGAATTGGTTACCCTCGCCGAAGCCCTTCACGAAAAAAAAGTGTCAGCCATCGCCGACGCCATTTCCAACAATCGCCGCACCGTCCAAATCGTCCTGATCTCCGGTCCTTCTTCCTCCGGCAAAACCACATTCACCCGCCGTCTGGCCACTCAGCTTAGAGTCAACGGCCTGAAACCCATATCCCTTTCCCTGGACGACTACTTCATTGATCGGGACCAAACCCCTCTCGACGCCGACGGCCATTACGACTTCGACGCTCTCGAAGCCATTGATCTGGAACTGCTCAACCAAAACCTGGAGAACCTCATCACCGGCGAAGAGGTGGAAATCCCCAAATACAACTTCACCACAGGCACCCGGGAACCTTTTGGCACCTACATGCGCATGGACCCTGACAATGTGCTTATCATCGAAGGCATCCACGCCCTCAATCCTCAGCTACTTACTCTCCACGTCTCCAAATACGCCATCTTCAAAATTTACATCAGCGCCCTGTTCCTGCTTAACATCGACACAGCCAACCGCATCGCCACAACCGAAACACGCTTGCTTCGCCGGATCGTCCGGGATGATCTTTTCCGCTCCCTGCCTGTCGAACGGACATTGAAACAATGGCCCAGCGTCCGGCGCGGCGAAGATGAGAACGTCTTCCCCTATCAGGAAGAAGCTGATATCATGTTTAACTCCAGCCTTCTTTTTGAACTCAATATCCTGCGCCCTTACGCCGAACCCCTGTTGAAAACCCTTGACCATGACAGCCCGTTTTATGAAATGGCGCAACATTTGCTTAATCTGCTTTCTTTCTTCCGGCCCATGCAACCAAACGCCGTCCCAAACACATCTCTGCTGCGGGAATTCATTGGAGGGAGCGTGTATCGATACTAATGCGGTCTTCGACCGCAAGTATTCAGTATTCAGGATTCAGTATTCAGAATGTGGATTTTCTTGTTTTTTATTGATGTTGTTGAAACCTAAGTTACTAAAGCGGGCTTCGCCCGCAAGGTGGTCAGTGATTAGTGAAGGAGGACACATGAAGAAAAAAATAATAGCTATTGTCCTGATTATCGCCGCTCTGCTCATGCTGGCAATATCTTTACAGAATCGGATAAAATACGGGGTCTGGGATCCTTTCAAGAACCCAGACAGAGTAGAGTGTTTTGACAGAAGATATTATCTCTCAAATACAGAGGCGGAAACGTTTGAGGAGATCGGCCCCTTATATGAAATAACCTCTCCTGATAATCCAACCGGGAAGAAGCTGTATTTGGCTCATCCCAAGGGACCCACTGTCCCTTTGGTTATTTATTTGAAAACAGGCACGAACAGTTACCAGTCCTATACCCTTTCCGGAGGGCCCTGAGCATATGAGGACATCACTTTGCGACCAAGCACGCACCATATACGACATCCTAGGCGAACTCTGGCCTGATGCCCGCTGTGAGCTCGAACACGGCAGTGCTTTTCAACTGCTGGTCGCCACCGTCCTCAGCGCGCAAACCACCGACCGTCAAGTGAATCTTGTCACCAGAAATCTTTTTCAACACTACCCCACCCTGGAGGAATTCTTGTCCTGCTCCCCGGCGGATCTGGAAGAACACATCCGCTCCCTGGGCCTCTACCGTAACAAAGCCAAAAACCTCTACGCTTTGGCCCGAATCCTTGTTAACGATTACCATGGTGTCGTTCCCAGCGAACTCGAAGACCTGACCTCCCTGCCCGGTGTCGGCCGCAAAACAGCCAACGTCGTCCGCATGGAAGGCTTCAGCATCCCCGCTCTGCCGGTCGACACCCACGTATTGCGCCTGGCAAACCGTCTGGGTCTAAGCCAAAGCAAAGATCCCAACATCGTGGAAAGAGATCTGACCAGCCTCTTGCCGGACACCTGCTGGAGAAACGCTCACCACAGGCTTATCTGGCACGGCCGCCGGATATGTTCCGCCAAAAATCCCCGTTGCGCCATGTGCCCACTTACGATTTTTTGCTCTTTTTCTTCGACGTAAACTTTTTGGAAACCGATCGCCCCAAACCAACAATTGTATAAATCGCCGAAAGGGGCGTCTTCTCCAGCACCGTCATCCCCAACCCTACACCACGGTCAATCTTCCCTGTCAACCCACTGACATTGGTAATAATCTGTGTCGTTTCATCAGCAATCTCCGGTAGGCTCTCATTCACAATTCTCAGCGTTTCCTCCGCGTTATCAAGGAGCGTCTGCGCCTTCTTCAGCGTAGCACGACACGAGATCAGAAAATTAATAAGATAAATCGCCACCAGAACCGAAACCAGTGTTAAAATAAGCACACAAATCTCAACCGAACTCATCCTACACTCCTCCTTTACTGCCCACGCGCCAATTCGCGCACAAAATCTTAATAAAAGGGGCTGCCCACTACCTCACCTGTGCCGTCAACTCCATTAAAGTATGGCGCGTTCGCACCTGAGACAACATTTCCGCCGTGATATACTCACCCTCCTCCATGACTTCACCACTATCCAACAGCACCGCATTGGAAAGCCTTTTTCCAAGCAAAAACTGCATCTGCCTCCTGTCAAAAAGATTAAAGTCTTTCGGATAGATGAGTTCAGCCACCATAGCTCCATGATTCTTTCCCTTCCCATCGAATTCCTTCCCACCGGGTTCCCTCACACCAGGTTCCCTCACACCGGCAACGGCGGCCCCGCTTACTCCTGCACCCTTGGCAGCCCCGCCGCCCCTGGCAACCCCGCCATCCTTGGCAGCCCCGCCGCCCCTGGCAACCCCGCCGCCTTTGGAGGCCCCTCTGGAAGCACCCCCGGCAGTCTCTGCAGCCCCGGCAGAACCGGCAACTCCGCTACCCATGGCAGTTCCTGCGTCCTTGGTAACTCCGGCACCCTTGGCCGCCCCGGCACCCTTGGTCGCCCCGGCACCCTTGGCAGCCCCGGCACCCTTGGCCGCTCCGGCACCCTTGGTCGCCCCGGCACCCTTGGCCGCCCCTGCACCCTTGGCCGCCCCGGATCCTTGCGTGGAAACCTGATCAACGCCGGAAAGCATCGCCTGAATATCTTCAGAATAATCCAACCCTTGGGCGCGCAACGCCTCCGTCGCATACTTTTTGCGCAAAGACTCCGCCGCCTTCACCAAAGCCATTTCTGCAGCCGACAAAGGCCGGGCAGCCACTTTCAAGTCACTTCCGGCCCGAGGCCCATCGCGTTCTGCCTCATCCACCCGTTCCTCGTCACTTCCAACGCCGTTCTTCATCACCCCAAACGACTCATGATAAAGATCCTGTTCATCAGACTCATCGCAAAACATCCGTTCCCTCTCATCATGAGCCGGGTTGTCGGTCGGCTCGCCAGCCTGCCCGCATTCCACGCCAATAAGCTCGCTCTCATCATTAAAAACCGTGAAACTCCCCCCCAAAGTCACGACATCCTTGCCATCAATATCGAAAACCCATCCTTCCCCATTCTCAATCCGATATCGAACAATAGCCCCTGATATCTCGTCAAAATAAATATGAATCACCATCCCCAACAGAACACCCTTATCAGAAAGGGCATGGGTCCCAATAACACGGATATCACCTTTCAGAAGCTCGACCGCTTGCGGGCAATGCGCCACATCCTCAACAATCTGTTCACCTGTCACCGTCAAAGCGAATCCGCCAAGCCCAACAGCATGTTTCTGATTGATCACCCGGGCCCCAAAATAGTCAGAAGGTTCCGCCAGCACATAATAAGCGATCCCCTTACTCACAGGATCCAACAGAACATCCCGGATCTTCCCAATCTCATCCGCCGTTTGGATATTCACGATGCACAATCCCAAGATTTCGTTTATCGCCTTCACGCGTCCACTTCCTTTTCCAATTTTCACCCTTAATGCCTTTTCTACATTCTATGTTATATCCCTGCAGCAAAGGAGACCCTTCTGCAGAAAACCCGCCGTTTCTCTTTTGCCAAGAGTCAATTCCCCTATATTATAGTCTTTCTAAGCAAATTACAAACGTTATCCTATCAGGAACCCCGAAAAACCCTCCCCCGAGTCAGGACCGCCCCCTGTCCGCAGCCATTCTCCGCCAACCAATCCCCCCAAATACCCTCCTCCGCCACAGGCACAGCCACCTCCACCGTCACCTGCTCCTCAAACACCTCCGACTCAATCAGCCATTGAGACCGCCCGCACACAGAACGAAACACATCCAGAAACCCATAGGGAATCTGCAACGAAAATAACAAGTATTCGCTCATCCTGGATAAAACGGCTTTCTCAAGAGCCAATCGCGCTGTCCCTCCGTACGCCCGCGCCAACCCACCCGTCCCCAGCAAAACCCCGCCAAAGTACCTGACGACCACAATCTGAGCGTCCCAAATCTGACGGTGGGCCAACGCATCCAGCACGGGTCGCCCTCCCGTCCCTTGGGGTTCTCCGTCATCCGATGCTTTTTCCGCCCGTACACGCCAAAGCCGATATGCAAACACGTAATGGCGCGCCTTCGGATAATCCTCCCGCACACATCCCAAGAACGCCTCCGCCTCCCGGGACGACCTCACCGGAGAAACCACAGCGATAAAAGTCGACTTTTCCACAGTCTTTTCCGCCACAACCCGTTCGCGCAGAGACCAAAACCCCTCAGATGCCATCACTTCAACCCCAATTCGCATAAATAATTGTCAATTAACGATTACCCATGATATGATTATATATAGAACCGGCTAAAACACAAAAAGAGTAGAAGGAGCTCACCCAATGGACTACATCATTTCCGACAGAATATCCACTCTACAACCTTCCGCCATCCGCGAAATCCTCAAATCCGCCTCGGACCCCGACGTCATCTCCTTGGCTGCCGGCAACCCTTCCGCCCAAGCCTTTCCCTCGGAGGCCCTCAACCGCATTATGGCCGCAACTATGGCCGAAACCCCCGTTTTAGCCCTGCAATACTCTGTCAGCGAAGGGTACGGACCCCTTCTCCAAACCATCGCCGACTTCTTCACCCAACAGGAAATCTTCCCTCACGAGAACGCCGTCCTCCCGCCCATCACCCTCGACCAATGCCTGGTGGTCTCGGGCGCCCAACAAGCCTTAGACTTCGCCGCCCGTTGTCTCTGTAACGAAGGCGACACCGTCATCTGCGAATCCCCTTCCTTCATCGGCGCCCTCAACGCTTTCCGTTCCTACAATGTCAACCTGGCAGGTGTGGAACTCCAAAGCGACGGCATGAACATCGAAGACTTGGAACAAGCCCTCCAACACAACCCGCGTACCCGATTCATCTACATCATTCCCAACTTCCAGAACCCCACCGGCATCACCACATCTTTAGCCAAACGCCAAGCTATCTATGATCTGGCCCATCGCTACAACGTCATGATTGTCGAAGACAACCCTTACGGCGACCTGCGCTTCTGCGGCGACCCTCTTCCCTCCCTCAAAACCCTTGATGAAGACGGCCGGGTCATCTACTGCGGCAGCTTCTCCAAAATCATTGCTCCCGGCCTGCGCCTAGCCTACGTTATCGCCCCTCCACCCGTCATCGCCAAATTCACCGTCGCCAAACAATGTGCGGACGTCCACACCAATATGCTGACCCAAATCATCTGTCGGCGGTTTTTGATAGAAGAAGACATATCTGCGCATCTTGTCCACCTGAAAACCCTCTATAAGTCAAAATGTGATCTCATGCTCTCCTGCATCGACGCCCACTTTCCCCGGACTGTCGCCTGCACCCACCCCGAAGGCGGCTTGTTTCTCTGGGCGACTCTGCCCCCCTCCGTTGATATGTTGGCATTCTGCCGCCAAGCCGCGGCCCGCAAAGTTGCCGTCGTCCCCGGCAACGCTTTCAACGTTGACGACACCATGCCCTCCAGCTCCTTCAGGCTTAATTTTTCCACCCCCAGCGACAACCAAATCCGGAAAGGCATCGAAATACTGGGAACCTTGCTTCATGAGATCATTGAAGTTTGAAAGAACCCTGTGCTGACAAAGGAGATAGACACCCATGGCATCACAACCCATTTATCAGTTTTACGCAGAGCTGCTTGATTTCAAACCAAGAATCTGGCGCCGTTTTCAGGTTCTGAATAACATCACAATGGCCAAGCTCGGCTATATCCTCATGTCGATGTTCGAAATGCAAGCCAGCCACATGTTTCGCTTTGAAGCTCCCATCAACATCACGTTCAACCAACGTGTGGCCGAAACATTTTTCGAAGAAGAATTCGCCAAGTTTTCAAGCATCCCCGAAGACTCGTTGATCACCAAAGAGAATTGGCGCATTGAAATCGTAAACGAGGACACCCCCGATGCTTATGACAACAATTTGTTTGACGCCACCCAACATAAGGTCAAAGAAGTCATCTCCCATCCGAAAAGCTTCGTAACTTTTTGTTACGATTACGGTGACAACTGGAATATCCGTCTCATCCTGGAGGACATTATCATAGACAAAACCCTGCCGGGGAAAGACCTTCCCCGAATCCTCGAAGGAGAAGGGTATGGCATCATTGAAGACTGCGGCGGTCCGGGCGGCCTCAAGGAAATAACCAGAGCCTTCAAGAAAAAGAAAGGCACTCAATACAAAGAATACTGCGATTGGCTCCGATGCGACGATTTGGACTTAACGACCTTTGATCGAGACGACGGAAACCTCCGCGTCAAAAAAATACCACGGATTTACGCGGATATCTATGAACGCCGACTGGCTCCAACCAAGAAATCCATTGATTTTCTTGAGAGAAAATATCTTCATAACAAAACGGAACCCGCACCTCCCGCGCCGAGTCCGGAACTTCCATGCCTCCCACCGCACATTAATCCTATCACCCAAGTCATTGTCGCCTTAGACGTCAACGATATTTCCCAAGCGCGGGAACTTGCTCACGCTCTGCAAGGAACCGGATGCTGGCTCAAGATCGGACTGGAGCTCTACGCCTTAAGCGGTGTCAAACTCATAGACGAATTCAAAAACCTGGGGTTCAACATTTTTCTTGACGTTAAATTGCATGACATCCCCACGACAGTCCAGCGGACACTCCGCATTCTTGCGGCTTCCGGCGCCGACATGATTAACGTCCATTGTTTGGGCGGCTACGAAATGATGGCCCGCGCTGCGGAAGTGTGTCATCAACAGAACACCCTTCTCATCGGTGTCACCGTCCTGACAAGCATGGATGGACAAGAAATGGCACAAATCGGGGTATTTCAAGACATGGGCGCCCAAGTCAGCAGGCTGGCCGGTCTGGCTTATCAAGCCGGTCTAGACGGTGTTGTGGCCTCAGCGCGAGAAGTCCCGGTTCTGCGCCAACAATTCGGGCCCTCCCAACAGACGGACGATTTTCTCCTGGTCACACCGGGCATCCGTCCGGTCGGAAGCAACGCTAACGATCAAGCGCGGATACTGACGCCACAAGCCGCCTTGGATGCCGGCAGCTCTTTTCTGGTCATCGGACGTCCTATCACCCAAGCCCCGGATCCGCGCCTGGCGCTGCTGAATTTGTTCTAATGCGGGCTACGCCCGCAAGTATTCAGTATCCAGGATTCAGTATTCAGAATGGTTGATTTTCTTGTTCTTTTTTGACGCTTCGCGTCTATAAGTTACTAAGCGACTAAGCCGTTGGAATTATCAAGCAAACTATTTTAAGGAGGGCCTGCCACCATGAACTACCCCTGGTTGGACGAGTACTGTCTGCAGAAACCGGGCGCAACCAAAGACTACAAAGAAGACTGGCAAGCGACCCGCTATATGATTGGCGGCAAAATGTTCGGGTTGCAAGGCAGCGACAATACCGGCAGATCCGTTATCACCCTCAAACTTCTGCCGGAAGACGGTGATTTCCTGCGCTCACAGTATGTAGACATCATCCCCGGTTATTATATGAACAAGCTCCATTGGAACTCTGTCTATCTTGACGGCGCCGTTCCCGACGACATCCTCCGGGACATGATCGATAAATCCTACGGAATATTATTCGCTTCTCTGCCTAAAAAAGCTCAACAAGAAATCGCAGAATAAACGAAGTCTCTACAACTTAGAGTATTCGGCAATAAGGCTCTCGGGCTCCTCGGCCCGCATCAAAGACGACATAACACAGACCCCTGCCGCACCGCACACCATAGCGCCACGGGCACTGCTTGGTGTAATCCCCCCGACAGCATAAACAGGAATCCTCACCGCCCTACAAACATCCGCCAAAAAATCCACCCCTCGAGGTTCCAGCCACCTCTTGGAATCCGTCGCAAAAATATGCCCCGCCACGACATAAGAAGCTCCGTATGTTTCCGCCATAACGGCTTGAGCCACAGAATGTATGGAAACACCAACCGGCGGGAAAGAGGTATGAGACTTGAGATTCCCCGAAACCGGAGGAACCGGAGAGCCCGGAGGAACCGGAGAACCCGAAGGAACCGGCGGCCTCGCCGGACCATAATAAACACAGAAATCACCGTATGACAAATGAATCCCCGCCAGCCCGGCGTTTTGAGAAACCTCAATGAAACTATGTCCTATCAGCGGTACATCATTCTGCCGGCAGATCTCCGAACAAGAACGCGCCAGCTCCCGGTACGCTTCCTCAGTCAGATCTTTCTCCCGCAGAACAATAGCGCCGGGCCGGGCCACGGCGATTTTTTCGAATTGGACCAGAAAGTCTCCCTTACACAGGTGTCGATTTGTGATCGCTATCAACATAGACATACCCCCATCATCTCCCGGCATGGCCAGTCAACATTAACTGAGTAGCTTTTTAAACTGAATGCTTACCCCATTTACTTTTCTAAATTGTTCCGGTCTATCGTTTTTTCCCTTTTCCTTTTCCCGAAAAGCACGCTTCCGGGGCTGAGCGGTCCATTTATAATACCTGAACTGATAATCCCTAAAAATATCCTTTTCACTCAGATAAGCATCAATGAGTGAAGCACAGTAATCAAGGAGACATTTAGCCCCTTTAAGCTGAGCAACAATATCATGTTTATTTGAAGAATTATTAGAACGTTTCAGTTCTATAATCAGAATCACTTGATCTGCACCCGAGAGAATCACATAATCAGCCAACTTGCACTCATTACGCGCTCCTCTAAAAAAATTCTTTGTATTGGGAAACTTGTCACATTTGAGGACAAGAATACCGCCAGGTATATTATTAACTGTCACTTTATAATCAGATCCCTCTTCAACCAAGACACAACAGCATCTGTCATCCCCATATGAATAAGCTTCTGTTGCTACTGTTGCTGATTCTTTTACAAGCTTTTTCATAGCTTCTATCGCTTCCATAATCATTCCCCAAACATGATTTCATCTTGTATTCTATTCATTGTCTCAATCGTATCATCAAAGCAACTCGTCTCAATGCCCGACTCTTTATCGATCATCGTCGGAACGAGTGTTTGCCGCAGGCTTCTTCTCGTATTGCTCGAAAGCTTTAATAAATCCACCTTTGCCGTATAAACCTTGATACTCTCAGCCCTAAGCAACTCCGTTTGCTTATATCCTTCTTTATCAACAATATTCTGAATATGAGGGAGTTCCCTATTCAAAAGAATTAAATTGCTCAATTCTCTCAGAATATAGTCGCTGTGAGTTGTGACAAAAATGTTCACTCCACAATTAATTAAACTCGCCAGCAAACGGGCCATCTTTCTTTGATTCTCCGGATGTAGATTGAGTTCCGGTTCATCTATCATCAACAGGTCATGTCGTTGAGCAACATGTTTTATATAAAACCCAATATCTAACAAAGATCTTACAGAGCTTGAGCTTTCATCCATTGATAATCTTATTTTTTTCCCGGCCGGTGTAAAAGTCAACTCATTATTTTTGTTAACGAGGTAGTCTCCCCCCAGAATATCAGTGAAACTCTCTATTATATCTTTATACTGACTCGAAAAATAGCTCTCCTTCCTTGATATGGTTTCTAACTTTCTCACAAAATCAACGTTGTGATCAACTGGCCATGCATAATCCGATTTTGGAGGAAATAAAAATTTTATCGGATCAATCTTTGCTTTTTTTCCCCCAATTTCATCTAAAAGTCTATTTCTAGCGAAATTCAACTCTTGTCGAAATATAGCGGCACCTGTTCTTTCGGCGCTAGCGATGTATACTCTAGGAAATACATAACAAAACACAATTTCTTTAATAGCGTTACTTAAAGTATGCTTTAGGAAGTAATCAGGAATCTCTTCATCATGTGTGCTATCTTCATCTTCATATAATGTCACCTCCAGATCCATTTCATTTTCACCTTTTTGCAGCATCATAACTTGGGATTTTGAGAGAGATGTTCGAATTCCCTGTTTGTACTCATCTTTTAAAATCTCAATCTCATTATCCATAATTTCAATTTTAAACAATGAATCCTCGAATAATTTTTCTTGCGCAGAAAAAACGTTGGAAAGTATCTTGGTATATTCAAGGCAGGCTTTGTCAACAATTTTTTGCGCACTATCAATATATTCTTTAAGAGACATGGCAACAAATCCATGGCCTTTAAGTTTCCTCAATATCTCTGGATCCGTGTTAATAGAAAACTGGTTTTGCCAAAAATACAAAAACCCATATATAGCATACGTAACATAAGTTTTACCACTATTATTCAAGCCACATAGAATTGTAAATTTTCCCACCTCTATATCAGCATTTTGAATGACTCCTAAACTTTCAAGATGGACTTTCAACTCAATCCCCTCCAATTGCTTAAATGGCATTTAAATCCTACCATAAAAACCCTTCATGTTCAACTCATCTGGTTCTCATCGTTCTCATCACACACAGCCTCCCGTCAAACAAAGATATAATCTCGGAACACACACTGCAACCCACGACCATCAATCATGTTCCGGATCTCCTCCACGCTACGCGAATCCGAAATCGCGAACTGTTCATCCCCCTTACTCTCAATCCCATGTCCCCCCACACTTACCATAACACCTGCCGAAATCTTTGTGGCCGCCAGCTCCACAACATGATCCCGAAACCCGGCCCGCTCCCTGGTGGAAATCGCGATCCCCGCAAACGGCATGAAAATCCTATAGGCCAGCATCACCTGCAAAAGCTCCCTCTCTCCCACGGTTCCGCCACTGTCGTCCTTGAACACACCGCCATCGTTATCCTTGAACACACCGCTCCGGTCATCCACACAACCTTCTCCGCCCCTTCCCGGCAATTGCTTAAAAGGTCTCAACCGAGGTAGCGAAAACGAAATCTCCCCATGAGGAAACTTCTTCTGCACCAGAAAAGCATGCACACCTGCGGCAAACGCATCCTCACGCCAATCCCCCAACCCCAGCAACGCCCCAAAAGACACCCCGCGCATCCCTCCCATGAGCGCCCGTTCCTGGGCATAGAACCGGTACGGAAAACACCGCTTCGCCCCGGCAGGATGCACACGCTCATAACGATCCACATCATAAGTCTCTTGATAAACACTGACAAAATCCGCCCCACACTCACGAAACCAACCATACTCATTCACATTAACCGGATACGTCTCCAACCCAATGGTCGTAAAATAAACCTTAGCCAGTTCAATCGCGCGCCCAATATACTCCGGTCCCGAAATCGCTCTGCTTTCCCCGGTTAAAATCAGAATCTCCCTCAACCCTGTCTCCGCAATACAAGACATCTCCCGATCCATCTCCTCCATGGTCAAGACTCCGCGTTGAATCCCATTTCGACAGCTAAACCCACAATAGACACAACTATTCTCACAATAATTAGAAATATATAATGGCGTATAAAGGCCAACCCCGTT
>Ga0082212_10007132_pt1 | contig 14860 bp, 17 predicted proteins | sample TergutNt197P3_FD_71548 | JGI IMG/M metagenome (GOLD analysis project Ga0082212, IMG submission 71548) | Neocapritermes taracua P3 segment gut microbial communities from Petit-Saut dam, French Guiana - Nt197 P3 | ecosystem: Host-associated > Arthropoda: Insects > Digestive system > Gut ... | reverse complement strand
TACCCAGGGCGACGGCTTCGCCTTTGCCCTGGGCTATTATGCTACGGGCTTTCAGCCCGTTTGAACGCACGCCTTCGGCGTGCTTCATATTTATTTCAGGCCGTCTAAAATGTACAAACTCCATTGGGCGAACACATAGGTTCGCCCCTGCAAAACGGATGCAATATGAAAATTGTAAAAACGATTCCACCTGTCTCGCTTATGGATATGCCGATGATGGACACATCGGCGGTCCCGCGCAAATGGCTTGATGTTGATTACACGCCGGCCTCGCCGCATCCCGCAAGAAAGCTCGACATATACCTGCCGGAAGAAGGCGACGGGCCGTTTCCGACGCTGATATGCATGCACGGCGGCGCGTTTTCGGCGGGCAGCAAAGACGATTTCCAGGTTTCCGGATTCGTGGATGGCGTAGCGTATGGCTTTGCCGTCGTGTCCGCAGAACAGCGCCTTTGTACGCTGCTCCCTGACGGCGGTTATTCTCCGGAGGGACGTTTTCCAAATCCACTGCACGATTTTAAAGCGGCTATACGCTTCCTGCGGGCCAACGCCTCGCAGTATAAACTCGACCCAAATCGCTTCGCCACTGCGGGCGATTCCGCGGGCGGATGGCATGCGATCATGGCGGCGGCCACCGCGGACGCTTCCGCCATGTACGACGAATCGCTCGGCTGGACTGCCGTTGACGGGCGCGTACAGGCCGTCGTTGACTGGTTCGGCTGCGGCGATCTGCTTGTGGAATCAATATTCAACGCGGGCTTTGAAACCATGACATTGCCGAACGGGTTGGTAGTCCCGCGTGTTATTTTCGAGGATGTGTTCCTCGGAATAAAATGCGTCGATTATCCGGAGTTGGCGCGCCTGGCGTCTCCGGAAGTGTGGATAACCAGGGACATGCCGCCGGTGCTGCTCCAGCACGGCGCGGCGGATGAAATTGTAACTCCGGAATGTTCACGCCGCATCGCGAAACGCATAACGCAGGTCTGCGGCCGGGATCGTGTGGATTATGACGAATTCCCCGGCTACACCCACGGCGACGAGCGCTTCTACGATGACAACAACCTTGAACGCATATTCACATGGCTGAAGGAAAAGCTGGGGTGATCCAGACGTCTCGATGATTTTACGAGAGGTAGAATTTATGAAACAAAAATATTGCAGTCTGGCATTGATGATTGTGTTGATTTCGGGCATATGCGCGATTCATGCAGGCGCTCAGGATTCGGATGCTTACCTTTTAAAAATCCTTGAAGCTGTTCAAAAAAATGTAAATTCCCAGAAAGAACGAATGGTTGATTATGTCAGCAAAGAGGAAATTACAGTTGAAGAATTTAACGATGAAGGAAAAATAAAGAAAACAACAAACATAATTTCCGATTATCGTATTTTCCCTGAAACAGCAAGCGTAATTTCCGATTGTCGTATTGTTTCTGAAATACTGGGATCGGTGCAACCTTCCGGCATTTTGCGTGAAGAGCGTGAAATGCTGTCGGTAAAAGAAGATAACAATATAATTAAAGAATTTACAGAAGCTGTTTGGGCTAAAGGAAACAGTTACGTTGATTATTTCATCCTGTTTGATAAACAAAATGAAAAATGTTTCGACTACAAACTGATTGGGAGAATGGAAGAACCTAATGCTTATGTGATTGAGATTAAACAAAAAGAAATAGATATTGGTAAAAACGAGAAATTGAAGTGGGAGTTAAACTATGAAGGCTTCGCCTTTATTGACACCAATACAATGGAGATTGTTCAATTAAACAGAAAAGGAGTCGGATACCATGTAAATTACGACGGAGTTTACATGGTAATTAAAGGCATAACTTACCTTGTTGATGGTCGGGACGATGTAGAGGATGGTTGGTTTCCCAAGAGACTTATACCAGCGAAAACCGTCGATAACTATTTTTTTTCACTCAATATGGGTACGACAATGTGAAAATTGGGGATCAATTTCAGACGGTGCCTACTGCAAAAAATGTCGGTCTTTTTAGAGAAAATGGGCAACTGGACACTATGTATAAATACAGATACAGCGATTACAAAGCGTTTAGCGTTGATACGAAAATTAAATTCGGCGCAATGGAAGAATTGGATGAATAACAGCCTGAAAATACAGGGATACATACATTATCTGATCGCCCTCATTATCGGCGTGACGCTTGCCTTTGCCGTGCAGCCCACGAAAGGCCTGACGCAAGAGGGCGTCATGGTGGTCTCGATCATAGTTCCCACGCTGTATTTATGGCTTACAACGAACACCCATTGGACATCGCTTCTGTTTTTGGGTCTGCTTGTGATGACACAAGCCATGTCGCCAAATGACGTATGGCGGGGATCAATAGGCCATTTCGCCGTTACCACCCTGATTGTTTTCATGCTGCTGAACCAGTGCCTGAAAGATAACGGCGTGATAGACAAGATTGCTTCCTGGTTTATCACGAGAAAATTTGTATATGGCCGGCCGTATGCGTTCCTGGCAATGTTTTTCGCTTCAAAACTCTTCGTCGGCATGTTCATGGAAAACCTGTCTCTGGCGATAATCTATATCGGCATCGCCGCGGCGCTGTGCGAAAAAATCGGCGTCAAAAAGGGACATTCCCTCTATACCTGCATTATGCTGGGCATTTTATGGGGAAATTGCATCGTGACAATTTCGTCGCCCATAGCCAAAGCGCTGCCTAATATACTGATGGGCGCTGTGCAGACGCAGTTGGGCATCAACATAACGTACGCCCAGTGGTTTGCCGTTGGCGTCCCTTTCGCGATTGTGATGTTCGGAGTTCTTATGTTATGCGTCCGTATTTTTAAGCCGGACGCAACGCCGCTTAAAACTTTTGACCTTGACGAATTCAGGCGCAATGATCCCCCTCTGAATACAAGCGGTAAAATCGCGGCTATTGTAATGGTTCTGGTCGTTCTGGCCATCATACTGCCGGAAATTTTTGTCGCAATCGGCCTGTTCACGGGTATAGGCAAATATCTGACGGGTATCGGCGTTGTCGTACCCGCTATTTTGGCGGTGACATTGCTTTGCCTGATACGTATAGACGGCAAGGCTGTTATGGATTTGCCTCAGGCATCGAAAGGCGTCCCGCTCCCCGTACTTATATTTACAGGCACGGTATGCCTTATGTCCGTTCCTATTTCCGCCGAATCTACAGGCATCAGTCCCTGGCTTGGCAATATTCTGCAGCCGCTTATTTCCGGCATGTCGCCGTTTGCGGTTGTTGTGGCGCTTATTGTCGCCGCGCTGATTATGACGAATTTCATGTCCAACGCGGTTTCGATGATACTGTTTTTCAATATCGGCGTCGCTTTGCTGGCAGCCGGGGATATGAACCTGACCGCCTTTGCCGTTGTCATCGCTTTGTCCGCCGCGATGGCGACCTGTACGCCATCCGCGTCAATACCGTCGCCGCTATTCTTCACGCCGGGACACCTCACGATGCGCAATTCCATAAAGTGTAATATTATCTTTGTTTTATTATCCTTTTTGGTTTTAGTGGCATTTGTAATCCCATACGTATCAGCGGTTTTTCGGACATAGTTTAGTACTGTCACCGAGCCGGTTAAAAATATAAACGGCGAAAATCGTTGAATTCTTGCGAAACGCTCTTGTATTATTTAATTATCGCGTGATTGAAACGGAAAAGACAAACAACCAGCAAGGGATGTGTGGGCGGCGATTTAGCATGGTTAAAAATTTCTTACGCTCGCTATTCGGCAAAACGATAATAGTTGCAACGTGCATGACGGTTCTATCAATCGCGCTTATAACAAGCCCGCGAACATTACCGGCTCAATCGGAAGAAGCGCCTGGTTCTCTTAGCATAATGAGGGATGGTATTGTAGGGACCGAATCAATGCCTGGATTGTCCGTCTCATCCTCTCCATTCGGCCTCGATTTGGCGCCTAGGGGGCCAAACAGTCGTACTAAAATGGGTGCAGTTTTCAATGGCGTCCGGATGGAATTCGATCTGGTTGGCGAAGTAGGTAAAATACCAGATCCGATGGAATTAATTCAAATATCTTATCAATTAAAGGAACAATATGCCGACAATTCGGGCGAAGATGACATCTTGGTCGATGTCACGTATGAAGGAAACAGGACAACCACCAATATCACCGTTAATGGCAATACGTTCCAGGTCGGGAGCGATAACCTAACCATCAGTAAATTATACGAATTGATGGACTTGCCGCCCGATATTAGTTCTGCCGGGGGCAGGGTTAAAGCCCCACTCATGATTAACAAAGTAGAGCCGATATATCCAGAAACCGCAAAAGAATTCGGAATATCCGGCAACGTCATACTTCATGTAACAACGGAGGCGGATGGAACAATCATTAGAGTATCAGCAATTGAAGGGCATCCATTGCTTAAAGAAAGCGCAATAGTGGCGGTTAAACAATGGCAATACGAACCCGCGATAACTTCAGATGGCAATCCGGTTGCGGCCATTTTTGGCATTATTATACATTTTTTACCGGACGGATCCGTCAAAATTCCCGAACCTGCCGATGTTGTCGAGGTAAGCGGGTATTAAATAGGCAACCTCCGAAAACCCCGAAATCAAGGCTTGCGACCGAGACAAAAGCGGAGTTTACATTAGGTAAATGAGCACTTTGTTCGGGGTTTTCGGAGGTTGACAATACAGCATCTCAAATTTCCATATTAACCCGGATTCCGAAGTTACCGGCGTTCAAACGCCCTGAAGTAGCATATCAGCCCAGGGCAAAGGCGCTTGCGCCGTCGCCCTGGGTTACGGAATAAAAACATACAGCCGCCCTGAAGGCAAGGCAATACGGCACAGTGGTTTATGATCGTTTCATGCCGTTAACTTCGGAATCCGGGTTAATATCCAATTCCGGAAAAGATTTCGCCTATAGGCTGTCTAATCACCATATCAGCGCGCCCGTCCACGCTGGTCTCGCTCATATTGATAAGCACGAGTGAGGAGCCGCGGAAATAATTAAGAAAGCCCGCAGCGGGATAGACGACAAGCGAAGTGCCGCCGACAATCAAAAGGTCTGCTTTTGAGATCGCCCCCGTTGCAGCCGAGATGACGCCCGCATCAAGCCCTTCTTCATATAGCACGACATCCGGTCTGACCATTCCGCCGCATTTTTCGCACCAGGGCACTTGCTTTGTATCCGACCCATCTTTTGCGCAGTTCGACGGATTTAGGATATATTCGAGTCCATACTTCGCGCCGCATTCGAGACAGTAGTTTCGGCGGACGCTGCCGTGCAATTCATACACTGTTGCAGATCCTGCATCCTGGTGCAGGCCGTCAATATTTTGCGTTACAATCTTTATATCCTTGCCGGCCCGCTCAATTCCCGCAAGCCCCAGGTGGGCGGCGTTAGGCCGCGCGTCGTTAAAGATGAGATTCTCTTTATAATAACGGAAGAAAACATCCGGCTCGCGCGCGAAAAATGAATGCGAGATCATCTCCTCCGGGCTGCGTCCGTACTCCTGCCGCGCCTTATAAAGTCCGTTCTCCGAGCGGAAGTCCGGTATGCCGCTCTCGGTCGAAACGCCCGCTCCGCCAAAAAAGACGATGCAATTCGCCCCATCTATAAACTCTCGCAGTTTTTCAGTATTACTCATTTCTTAATTCCGCCTTGTCGATTAATACTCCACGCTCAACAGGAAATCCGCTACGTGCATAGTCTTAACGCCTTGATAATTGCCGTCGGCAAAATCGTCCGTCCGTAGAACATATTTTGCATAATTATCCTTAATGCCGAGAAGCCTTCCGTATTCACGCCGCAATGTTTCATCATGTTCAATTCTCTCAGCGACCTGGATGTAGAGTTTGTTTTCCTGCCTGACTGCAACGAAATCAATTTCTCCATCTCCTGCTTTACCTACATACACCTCGTATCCGCGGCGAAGCAGTTCAAGATACACAATATTTTCCAGTATTGCAGGCAAACTATCCGGCGTGTAGCCCAGGACACTGTAACGAAAAGCGGGATCACTCAGATAGAACTTTTCCTGCGTTTTCAAAATTGCCTTTCCATGTATGTCATACCGTGAACAACGCTGCAGAATGAACGCGCTTTCAAGTTTATTCAAATAATTATAAACCGTTTCAATGTCGATGGAACGCCTTTCGCTTTTCAGATATTTGGCGATGGATGCGGCTGAAAAAGTCAATCCGATATTATGGAAAGCAAATCTGACAATCCGCTCAAGCAGGTCGATCTTCCTGATTTGGTTACGCTTCACAATATCAGTAAATATTGTGGAGTTATAGATGTCTTTCACTATGGTATACGTTTCTTCCGGAGTGTATTCCCGCAGGTGAATAGCCGGGAATCCCCCCATATGCAGGAAACGCGCAAACTCGCTTCGTTTATCGCCCACAGCAGTATATCTGCCGCGGAACACCAGGTATTCCTCAAACGAAAGCGGAAAAACATGAATAGAAATATACCGTCCGGTTAGATACGTGGAGATTTCCGACGACAGCATGCGCGAATTGGAACCTGTTACATAGACATCCACATCGAAATCGCTCATTAGGGAGTTGATGGATTTTTCCCACATATCAACTTCCTGAATTTCGTCCAAAAACAGGTACGTCCTGCCTCCAGGTAAAATACGCTTCTTTATATTTTCGTATAGAAGTTTTGCCGTTTTAATCTCCTCAAACCGTAAGGAATCAAACGTATAAAAAAGAATTCTATCCTCAGGCACCCCACGCTTTCTTACCTCATCGGCAATCATTTTCAGTATTGTTGACTTGCCGCAGCGGCGTACTCCGGAAAGAATTTTTGCAAACGGCGTATCTATAAAGGGCATTATCTTTTCGATATACATTGGCCTAAAAATCATTGTATTCACCGTCCTTTTGAAAAATCTACCACAAGAAGGGTTCGCAATAAATAGTATTATGGGTTATAACCAGATAAATATAATATTAGCTTGTTGTATTTATGATTATATGCCGATTCTTTAGGCAGCCTCCGAAAACCCCGAACTCTGCGTTATGCTCCCTCGACAAAATGCTCATTTACCTGGTGTAAACTCCGCTTTTGTCTCGGTCGCAAGCCTTGATTTCGGGGTTTTCGGAGGCTGCCTTTAATTCTGGAGGTTGACGGTAATGGAACGTATTGTTCCTTTACGTAGTATGGTCAAAACGAGGCGGGCGCCAAGTCCGTGCGACTGCCAGTATGAGGCAAAACTGGTTACGTCAAAAATGGGCTGACCGTCCATAGCCGTAATTACGTCTCCTTCAAGTACTCCGGCTGTCTCCGCCGGACTCTGCGGCAGAACGCCGGTTACAAGCAGTCCCGTCTGTCCAGGCATACGCATTGCATCGGCGAGATCAGGCGTAAGCGGTGTCGTATCAAGCCCGACCCGCGGTCTTGGCGAATTCAGCGAAAGAAGATTTTGTGTTGTCTGCGCCTGGCGTTCACGAATCTTCGCCGTCAGGCTCATAGGTGTTCCCTGGCGGTTGATGTCGATTTTCGCGCTGGATCCCACGGCGGAATTTTGAACAAGATTGATGAACTGGCGCGCGTTTTCAACCGACAGATTATTAAAACGAATGAGAAAATCGCGCGGGGTCAGTCCGGCTTCCCGCGCCGGACTGTCCGGTTCAACGCCCTGCACCTGGACTCCTGATGGAACGTCCTGCAGCATAATGCCAAGCCATCCGGCCTTTATATCGCCGCCGGTTTTGACAATCTGGCGCGCGGAATCGAGCAGATATTTTACGGGATAAACAGCGCCGGCGTCCGAAGAATCCATGCTTGTCATAAGTCCTATAACCTGCAATTCGCGGTTTAGCACCGGCAGGCTGATATCGGAAAACGGCTGCGGATACGGCGCAAGCAGCGCGCCCGGCATAAGTGCGCCCAATCCGCCGACGGACGAAGCCACCCTGGTTTCGCCAAATCTGGCAACGCCTGAATCCCGCGCGGATGGAACCATGACAATTGCGCCTTCTTTATTTTCACAGGATTCGCAGATCGTTGTTTTTTTAAGTTTTCCTTCCGTCGCCTGCACGACCACAACGCCGTTGCGCTGGTCAACGCCTATCATTTTTCCAGACAGTTTTTGCCCGTCCCGGCTGTAGATTTCAATTCGCGGATTTTCCGACTGTATATCAATCCAGCGATAACTCAGGAACGTCATTACATAACCATTGTCGTCGAATACGACACCGTCGGACGTAAAATCCTGGATAACCAGTGGACTGTAATCGCGCAGAAGTTTGCCGTTAAGAATTACATTACCTTTTGGTCCGCGAAATTCACTTATTATGCTCACCCGCACCAGGCCGGGATCGTTTGCGGTTGTCGGCGCGTTTTGCCCGAAAACGGATGCCGTTCCCGCAATGATAAGAATGGCCGCGAAAAAAGCGCGTAAGTGTAATGATGAAATAAACATGTTTTAGTGGCTCACATTCCTGATGAAATATTCTTCGGACGGCGGACCGTAGCGCAAATAGATTCGTCTGGGCAACTGTTCCGGCGTGTAATGATTGTCCGGACTGACCAGCAGAAGATCCAGCGCGTCAATTTTGTAATTTTCAGGCGCTTCCTCAAATTCCTCTTCAATCGCGGAATTAAAATTCTCCACAACTGTTGAAACCGGCGCGTCATGCCGGACAATCCACCGCGCGGATACGATTCCAAATACAAGCGCAGCGCAAACAGCCCCCGCAAAAGCAAAGCGCCGCCATTCAAAGCCAAAAGACAGATAATTACGGACGCGGGCAAAGATTCCCTGCGATTTTCTTAAGGCGATTTCGCGGCTTATGCGCGCTTCAAAATCCGCCGGGGCCTTTACGCGCGTAAGCGAAGCCGCCAACCGGCGCAGTTCGCGCGCGTCGGCCAATTTTTTGCCGCATGCGAAACATTGTCCGGCATGACGTTCCATGCCGAAGCGCCCGGCAAAATCGAGCTTGCCATCAAGATAATCTTCCAGGTTCCTGTGAAAAATATGACAATTCATAATATTAATCTAAATATAATGTTCCAGCTTGCGCTGTAGTAATTCCCTTGCCCGGTGAAGACGCGATTTTATCGTGCCGGGCGACGTTTTTAAAATCCTGGCTATTTCATCGTATGGCAATTCCTGCACTTCTTTCATGACAAAAGCCGTCCGGTACTTTGGAGGAAGCGAGCGGATCGCGTCGCCAATAACCCGCCCGCTCTCTTTACGTAACACTTCATCGCCGGGACCGCGGCCGGAATCACTCAGCGCGAATTCTCTCTCTTCGGCGGCGCCATCAGCCTGGTTTTCCCAGACGTTCCGGTAAAACACCTGACCTCGCCTTTTGCGATAGCGTATTTCGTCAATGGCGAGATTGGTGGCTATCCGGTAAATCCATGTGGAAAACTGATACAGGTTGTTATAGCGGCCGATGTTCTGGTAAACGCGCAGAAACGTTTCCTGCGCCAGGTCGGCGGCAATTTCGTAGTTTCCGACCATCGTGTTGATGTAATTAATGATCGGATCTTTGTAGCGCGTAACGAGCTGCGTAAAAGCCGCGTCGTTGCCGGCAATAAATTCTCCAACCAGGATATCGTCGGCAGCCGGTTCCGCCTGCCCCGTCAAACTCCAGTTCCGTATTTTAATAACTTCTTCCCGCGTACCCGTAATCAATCAACCACCTCCAGGAAGCCTGGGCTTTGCCCGGATAATACATTCACATAATTTTAAACGAAAATAGACACGCCGTGTTCCAAAAATTTTACATCCGGGCTAAATACAAAATGGAGTTTCCATGATTCACGTGCTATTATCCTGCCTGATTTTTTTTGCGGTGAGCGTAGCTCAGCTGGTTAGAGCTCCAGATTGTGGCTCTGGAGGTCGGGGGTTCGAATCCCCTCGCTCACCCCACCCACCCCATCATAAAAATTGAAAGCCGCGCACCAAACGCTATAATAATTCCCATGATTGAACCTGATTTTACGATCGCCGAGCCTGACAAAGAGCCGGGCGCTGATTTTGAAAATTTCGAAATGCCTGATAATTCCGAAGGCATCGAAAGCCTTGCAGTAATTGATAACGCGCAAGACGACGACGCGCATGAAACCGAAGAACCGGGATATCTTGAAATCGCGCGTTACGACCCCTTGCGGGCGTACATGGCGGAAATCAGCAAATTCATATCGTTAGGCCGCGAGGAAGAGCGTGAACTCGCGGAAAAATACCGTAACACAGGCGACAGGGAATCAGCGTATCGTCTTGTTACCTCCCATCTGAAACTTGTTGTCAGAATAGCCATGATCTACCGGAAGGTTTATCGGAACATTCTTGATCTTGTACAGGAAGGAAATCTGGGATTGCTTCAGGCGGTCGAACGTTTTGATCCGGAACGCGGAACGCGCCTTCAGACCTACGCCGCATGGTGGATAAAGGCATACATTCTGAAATTCCTGATGGACAACGCCCGCATGGTAAGGATTGGAACCACTAACGCCCGGCGAAAAATCCTCATGAACCTCAACCGCGAAAAACGGGAGCTTGAAGCCATGGGGATTGTTCCCACTCACAAACAACTGGCGGAAAATCTCGGCGTGGAAGAACATGACATTATAGAAGTCGAACAGGGGATGGCGGGCGCCGATATTTCACTGGACGCTCCTGTGGGGGACGACGGAGACACGCATTACATAGATACGCTTCGTATGATGGAAGAGGGCGTCGATGAAAAAATCGCGCGCGGGGAATTTCGTGAATTGCTGGAGAAAAAGCTCGCTGAGTTTTCCGCGACGCTTGAAGAGCGCGACCTTGAAATAATGAACCGCAGGCTGACCGCCGACGAACCGGAAACGCTGCAGGAGATCGCCGACCGTTATGGCGTTACTCGCGAAGCCGTCAGGATCGCGGAAAAGAAGCTGATAGCGCGGTTGAAACAATACCTTATAGAGTCGTTCGGCGACGTTCGCGAAATTGAGTTTAATCTGTAAAAACGGCGTTTTTTATACATATTGTTGACATTGTGCGCTATATGTGCTAATATGTTACGTTTAATAATAGTCAGGGGCTGATTAACCATGATAAAAAACACAACGATAAACCTTCGCGTGGATTCCGAAGTCAAAGTACAGGCGGGAAAAATCCTTGATGCAATGGGCTTGACGTTCAGCGAAGCATTTAATTTGCTGCTCCATCAGATTAGAATCCAACACGCGCTCCCTTTTGAGGTTATTGCTTACAGCCACACGCCGAGACCCGAATCTCTCGCGTTTATAGATCGTCTTGAAAACGGCAAAGAAAAACTGGAAGGTCCCTTTAATTCTAAAGAAGAATTATGGAAATCGTTGGGGATATGAATACACTCACTCGGATATCATGGAATAAATATTTGACCCATATCTGAACGGTTCCCCAAATATTTTCATAAATCTTTTTCCCTGTAGATTTTTAGCGACAACTTGTACGACAGGTACAATAGGATCAGCCCGGCTGCCGCATTTCCCGCCGCCACAAATTGCGCCGGAATCTGCAGCGCGAAAAGGGCGCGAAGTTTCGCGGAAGATTTAAATAAGATAAATACAAAAAGGGCGATAATTCCCAGCAGGCTCATTGCAGCCCAGGCTTTTTCGACTCCGATTTTGAAAAACAACGGGTACAACACTGCCGTCATAAAAGAAAATAAAAGAAATAAGACGGCGACATCGAAATACTCCATTTTGCTGTTTTGAAAAAGAATCGCCGACAGCAGGGGCGGGAGCATAACGACTGCCGGTATGCAGACAGCGGACAGGTATCTCGCTTTTACTATATCGTCGCGCGTCAGCGGCAACGTGGAATGCAGAGTTTCCAGCCTGTTTTTTTCGGCTGCAATAAAGGGAGTGAAAAGAAGCATTAACAATGCCCAGATAGAAGCCAGAATCATGTAAACTGCCATTTTGCCGAATGTAGAATAGACAAAAGGGAAAAAGGGATTTAGTACGACAACAACCGGTATCAGCGCCTGGGCGATTAACGGCTGAGTGCGAAAATCCAGCAGCATAAATTTTGCTATTCTATTCATCGCCCTGCCTCCTTCCGGCGAGCCTTATGATAATTTCGTCGAGATTGCCCGGTTCCGCAATAACCGACTGCGGCAGAGAATGCAGGATCTGCCGTTCGATAAGGCCGTCAAAACCGACCGAATGTTCGCGGTATCCGGTAATTTTCCGTTTCTGCTCTTCCGTCAGAATTCCCGCTCCGCCTTTCACGATGAAATATTTTCCAAGGAACTCGTCCGCCGGTTGGGACGCCATAATCCTTCCATCGTCTATGAAGGTTATGTAGTCGGCGATTTTTTCCAGGTCGGAAGTGATGTGCGTCGAAAAAAGAACGCCGCGATTGCCGCCCGACATGTAATCGCGCAGTATCTCCAGCAGTTCGTCGCGCGCCACAGGATCAAGCCCCGATGTCGGCTCGTCTAAAATGAGCAAATCCGCTCCGTGCGACAGCGCTACAGCCGTTGTCAGTTTCATCTTCATGCCGCGCGAAAGATCGCCAACCTTGCTGTCCGGGCTGAGTGAAAATTTTTTGAGCAGCTTCCGGTATGCCTCTGTGTCCCACGCGGGATAAAACGGAGCGACGGCGCGTTCCACGGCGTTCAGCGTCCAGCCTTCAACAAAAAACGTGTAGTCCATAACGACGCCGATCCGCGCTTTTATCTCACGTTCGGCCTGAAGGTGATCCTGACCGAATACAGTCACGGAACCGCCGTTGAGGCGAATCATGTTAAGAATCGCCTTGATAATCGTGGTTTTACCCGCTCCGTTTCTGCCGACAAGCCCCATGACGAAACCTTCCGGCAGATCGAATGAAACGTCTTTCAGGGTAAACGCGGAAAAGCGTTTGGTTACGCCGCGTAGGGACAGGATGTTATTCATTATTGCTCTCCTTTCTATCTATCTAATGCCTGGCCTGGGAGCGCGGGCGTCCCCGCCAGCGAAAAGCTGCTTGTATAATCAAATGTTTCATACAGTTCACCATACATTCTTCGAAAATATCGGCTTTTATGCCCTCGTTGCTTTCCGCAGGCGAGGACGCCCGCGCTCCCAGGCCCGCGCTCCCATGTCAGTTTTCTTCCAGAAGAAGCTTCCATATATCCGTCAGTTCCTTTTTTGATAATTTAATAAGCCTCGCGGCTGAAATTGCGGCGGAAAGCCCCGCCTCGATTTCACGCAGTTTTCCCTCGCGCAAAAGTTCGGGATTTTGCGGCCGCACATAGCATCCTTTTCCCTGAACGTTGACGACGAAGCCTTCCTGTTCAAGGTCGCCATAGGCGCGCATGGTGGTAATGACGCTGATTTTCAGGTCTTTCGCAAGCTGCCGGATGGAAGGAAGCAGAGTTCCTTCGGTCAGTTCGCCGCTGAATATGGCGTTTTTGATTTGCTCACGAATCTGTTCGTAAATCGGAACGCCGGCCAGATTGGAAATTACGATGTTCAAGGCTCAATCCCTTAAAACCAACAACTGTTTATTAAATACATAAACAGTATATGCAGCATATAAACACCTGTCAAGAAGTTTAATGATGCTAGCCGAATTATTGTATGGGGTGAACAGCTGCCTGCCCCATAGCCACTCTTATCGCTTGACGTTTAACGCGTAGCGTTATACTTTTCCTTGCGTCATGATCCAATCGTTCAAGTGTTCAATCACGCATAGGCTGTTTGCCGGACAGAATGCGCCGCGATTCGCCAAAATACGCAATGTCGCGGAGCGCAAGCTTCAAATGCTTCACCGTGCCGCCATACTTGACGATTTGCGCGTCCCGCCCAATAACCGGCTGGAATCCCTAAAAGGCGACCGAAAAGGGCAGCACAGCATCCGCATCAACGACCAGTGGCGCGTGTGCTTCGTGTGGCGCGAGGGTCATGCGTGGAACGTGGAGATTGTTGATTACCATTGAGGAGTTTTGCTATGACAGCCATTAAAAACGGTATGCGCCCAATTCACCCCGGTGAAATCCTACGGGAAGAATTCCTGATTCCACTCGGGTTGTCCGCTCACGCGCTTGCAATGAGCTTGCAGGTTCCCGCGCCGCGCATCAACGAAATCGTTCGAGAGCGTCGCACAGTGACGGCAGATACCGCGCTGCGTCTGGCGAAATTTTTGGGAACCAGCGCGGAATTCTGGATGGGCTTGCAAGCGGATTACGATACGGCGTGCGCCCGTATTAAGCTGGCGGATGTTCTTCAGCATATCCATCGTTTTGAAGATGCGGTTCCGGTTCCGGTTACCGCGTAAAGACTAAGTTTTCGTATGATTCTTAAAAGATTCACACGAAAAGTCGGTCTTTAAGGAACATTGGCTGCAACAAAGTTTTGGTGGTATATGAAAAAAATAATTTTGATTACGCTTGTCATGTTTGTGTTTTCGGCAATCTCTGTTTTTGCGCAGAAGGATTATGCGCGGGAATGGGAAGAGGTCGATAGTCTGCTGCAACAGCGCTTGCCGCAATCGGCGGAGAAAATCATTGACGATATTTACCGGGAAGCGTTGGCGCAGAACAATGTGGCTCAACTTGTAAAGGCGCATTTATATCGCGCTTATTCGCTGAATTCACGGGAAGAAGACAGCCTTGTAAAGCGAATCGCCGAAACGGAAGATGCCATTACAAAAAGTTCCGCCCCGGCAGGAAACATACTTCATTCAATTGCCGCCGAATTTTACTGGAACTACTACACTCAAAACCGTTGGCGCATTCTCAATCGTACCGCCACGGAAACAACACCCGACGATATACGCACATGGGACTTGCGGCGACTGGTTGAAAAATGCGTGGAGCACTATTCCGCTTCGCTTTCAGAACCGGAAACGCTGCAAAAAACCGCGCTCGAACCTTTAAGCGCCATGCTTCAAAAAGCTAATGGT
>Ga0082212_10007131_pt1 | contig 14862 bp, 13 predicted proteins | sample TergutNt197P3_FD_71548 | JGI IMG/M metagenome (GOLD analysis project Ga0082212, IMG submission 71548) | Neocapritermes taracua P3 segment gut microbial communities from Petit-Saut dam, French Guiana - Nt197 P3 | ecosystem: Host-associated > Arthropoda: Insects > Digestive system > Gut ... | reverse complement strand
GAAAGCGTATTGGCAAGGTTCGCACCCAAGCGCCCGCAGCCTGCAATGAGGGTATAGCCATGGTATTTTTGATTTAAAACTGGTTGCATTTCCACTTTCTCCTTATCCCATTTGCCGATGCTGCGGCTGTTATATTCAAACCAGCCATGTTTTTCTTCATTACCTGGAATCGTTTTAGCATCACCAGGCAATTAGTATACTTCATTTTTTAAAAGATACAAGTATTGGATTATGCCGACAATTGACAGAATTTATCGAACGAGCGACAATCCGTTCTTTCTTCTCTAACGATGTCGCGGCATCGCCGCCCGCCATACAAAGAATGCGCCATCCTTCGTTGCCGTTGTTTAATTTGATGTATTTCCAGCTGATCCGCCATTCCCGCTTGACTATTATCGACACTATTTAAATGTGAAGCAATGCTGTTTAATTTTAGTTGTCTCTCAAGATATCCGCCAGGTCAAGACGACTATCATGCTGTTTGGCGGGTGCCGCATTTTCTGCCGGATAGCCGATGGGCAAAAACGCCACCGGAACGATATTCTGGGGCAGATCAAACAGAGCGGCTGTTTTTACCGGGTCAAAGTACATTACCCAGCAGGTGCCGAGCCCCGCGTCCTGCGCAGCGAGCATGAGGTGTGTGGCAACAATGGAAGCATCCACGGCTCCGCTGTTCACGCCGTCAAAATGCCGGGTCCAGCATATGGATTTATCATAGCATATCAACAGTACCGTAGGGGCATGAAAGCGGCAGGGGGTACATTGATCGACCTTCTCCAGATCGGAGGGATCGGTGATCACTTGAATACGTTGCGGCTGGTTGTTGCATGCGGTGGGGGCAATGCGCCCGGCTTCAAGCACGCGCCCCAGCTTTTCCGGATCGATGGGCGTGTCTTTGTAACTGCGCACAGAGTAGCGTTTTTTTGCCAATTCAATAAATGTCACTGGAATCTCCTCCTTGTGTAGTGAAGCAATCACGCCGGGTCATCGGTTTATATCTCCCTTTTGCGTTCTCGCGCTGTTGATTTTATAATAATAGAATTAGCCTGCAAAAACAAGGGGCGCGGTCTGCGGTATTTCCGGGATAAATCGCGATGAACGGCTGATATTCTTGTATTGCTTATTTCGATATAATATGATAGCGTTGAATTGCGCAGCCTGACATGCCCGGCTTGCAGGGCGATTGCGCTAATGAAAGCGAGGGAAGACCGGAATGTTGTTCATGCTTTCCCTGCTATGCGTGCTGGCCTTTTTATGCATGTTTTTTCAAAAGCGTTTTGAGCGAATGCTTGCCCCCTATGTGTGCGGCTTGATGCTTATCGCCTATGCCCTGGCAATGTTTCAATGGCTTCAGTGGCTTTGTTGGCTGGCGTATGCCGGGGCGATATTCAGCGTTCTATGGGTTTTGTATCAAATCGTTCGGGGCCGGGCCACCGTATGGCAGCAGCGGGCCGGCCGCCTTTTTTTCACTCCGGGCCTGCTCTGTTTTGCGATACTTGCCATCTTGTCATACTCAAGATATATCCTGTTTTGATTTGGCGGCGTCATGAATCCGCGGCAGATGATTTTCAAAGAGGTGAATTCCCTTGCTGTTTCTCCAACTGAACTGTCAATTCAAGACCCTGGAGGTACAAGCCGCGGTTAATGTGCTGTTGCCCCACCCGGAGGAGATTCTGCGAAAACGCAAGAAACCTATCCCTACGCTCTACCTGTTACACGGCTTGAGTGACGATCATACGGGTTGGATGCGCTATTCCAGTGTGGAGCAGTATGCGCAGGATTATTATGTGGCGGTGGTGATGCCGGCGGTGAACCGCTCATTTTACACGGATATGGCTCATGGCGCCCGCTATTTTTCTTATGTCTCCCAAGAACTACCCGCGGCTATGGAAACCTTGTTTCCCCTGGCAACCTGCCGGGAGAGGCGTTTTGTGGCGGGGCTTTCCATGGGCGGTTACGGCGCACTGAAGATAGGCCTTTCACTTCCGGAGCGATACGCGGCGGCGGCCAGCCTATCCGGTGCGTTGGACTTACGCCCGGCGTTTCAGCCCATGAAATCAAGCCCCACAAGCCCGGAAGAGATGTGCGACGTGTTTGGTAGCGAACAGGTATTTTCAGATGGAAACAACAACCTGTGGAATCTGGCGAAGGGGCTCGCGCCAGACAGAGTTCCCCGCCTGTATGTGTCTTGTGGTACGGAGGACGAACTTTTTTCCGCTAACGAGCATTTTGTACGTGACTTTGGAAAACAACTTTCCATTGAATACAGCACATTCCCCGGCAACCATACCTGGGACGTATGGGATCGGGAGATCAAGCGGGTACTGGCTTGGCTCCCGCTGGAGAAAGCAGAGCGGGCATGGTAAAAAAGGCGACTGCTTTTGATAGGCTGCTGTCCGAAGGGTACTTTATCAGTAAAGAAGCCGCTCTCCCTTATTTAATGCGCGGGGCTGTGACCTGTGCGGGCCTGCCTGTGCGCACCGGTGGTCAAAGGGTTCCCGTTCATGCGCCTCTGACGGTGCGTGGCCTAAATGAACGGTATGTAAGCAAGGGCGGATATAAGCTGGAAGGGGCTATCGGCGCTTTTGGCGTGGATGTTCTGGGGAAGCCTTGCATCGACGCAGGAGCTTGTACCGGGGGCTTTACCGATTGTCTGCTGAAGCATGGCGCGGCGCTTGTATACGCTGTGGATGCGGGTTTTGGGCAACTGGCGGGTTCCTTGGCGCAGCATTTAAAAGTTGTGAACCTTGAGAGGACCAATCTGGGCGATAAGAAACTGTTGACGCTGAACCCCGTGCCCATGCTGGGAAGTGTGGATCTCAGCTATCTGTCGCTGCTGAAGGCGGTGCCTCAGTTTCGCAGGGTGATGCATGGGCAGGGGGAGTTACTCTGCCTTGTGAAGCCCCTTTTTGAGGTGGATGACAGCCTTGCTCGCAGGAAGGGCGAGATTCGCAAAGAGGATTATACACCGACATTGCTTCGGCTGATCGCCGGGCTTTCCGGCCAGGAGGGAACCCGCGTTTGCGGAGTGACCCATAGCCCTGTAACCGGTACGGGCGGAACATATGAATTCTTCTTACACGTGCGCTTTGGAGAGGTCAGACAAAACAGCGGTTGTTGGGAAGAGGCGGTGCGCCGAGCTGTGGAAAAAGCGCTGGCTCTTCCCAGGTACCGGAGGTAGTTCATAGGCGGAGGATGGCCGCCGCACGGAAAACGAACGGTGTAGCGGGAAGAAAGCTCCAGGGTTGTTCGTTTTCTTTTATACACAATATTACCAATAGGGAGGGATTGTCATGGCAGGCATAAGAGCGTCAGCGCCTAGGAAGAACATAAGGTTAATCGGATTATCAATGCTCCTGTGTATGCTGACCATGAGCGGCGCTCTGGCACAGAGCTTTGGGGCGGTCTATAAGACGGAATCCTTGAATCTGCGCGCCGACGGCAGTTCTTCCTCCGCCTGGAAGGGGGCTTATTCAAAGGGGACTTGGGTGGAGATCACCGGCAGTAAGAATAATTTTTATGCGGTCATCACACCGGACGGGCGCAGGGGATACATGAGCAAAAACTACATCAACCAGGGCGCGCAAGCTGCTTCCCAAATCGCGATCGTGGCAAACCATACCGGCCGGTTTTTGAACTTTCGGGCGTCCCCATCCTCCAGCGCGCGGGTGCAGGGTATCTTTTTTGACGGCGTGCCTCTGATGGTGGAATCCTATGTTGGCGGGTGGTATCAGGTGCTTATTAATGATAGGAGGGGCTATGTGCAGGCTGATTTCGTCCGGATGACACAGACCCAGGGAAGTTCCTTCGTTGCCACCATCAAGACGCCCAATAACACCGCCATTAACTTGCGCAGCGGTCCCGGTACAGGTTACGGCGTCATTCGCCAGTTTCCTGGAGACCGGTATGTAATGGTGCTGGCAAAGGGTAAGGGTTGGTGGAAGGTGAATATCGACGGACGCATCGGCTTTATGAGCAGCGAGTTCTTGGTGGACGGTCTCCGGTCTGCGAAGGATATCGCGTCGGAAGGCGGCGGTTCCGCGGGCGGCAGCGGCGGCTACGCGGTGGTAAACAACCCGCTCCCCACGCAGGCTCTAAACTTACGAATGTTTTCCAACACCTCTTCCGCGGTGATGGCGAAGCTGTATAACGGAACCAGGCTGCGGATGGACCGGCAGGGGACGGAGTGGTGCGCTGTTGCCGTGGAAAGTACGGGCGCATATGGCTATGTAATGACAAAGTACATCAAGCTTCATCAGTTGCCTGCCACGCCTACACTTCGTGTATCCCATCCTCAGGGGCAGCGGGTTAATTTGCGCTCGGGTCCAAGTTTTGAGGCCGGCGTGGTCAGGCAACTGTCAAGCGGGACCTCCGTGACAATGGTCGCTCCCGGTACGGAATGGTCCAAGGTCAAAGTTGGCGGGACTATGGGGTATATGGTAAGCTATTTTTTGAAATAAAGCCCTTTCTTGAAATGTAGATTTTGCCTTGCCGCAAAATGGTTCTGTATGCTATAATTCTTTGTCGTATGATCCGCTTCGGGTCATGATTCAACAAAGGGAGAACAAAGATGCAGCAGTATGATGCCGAACATATCCAAGTGTTGGAAGGCCTGGACGCCGTGCGTATGCGCCCGGGAATGTACATTGGATCCACAGGGCCGCGCGGGTTGCATCATATGATCTGGGAAATTGTGGATAATGCCATTGACGAGGCTATGGGGGGATATGCGTCCCACATTGAGGTAACACTGCACCTGGACGGTTCCGCCAGCGTGCTGGATAATGGCCGGGGCGTGCCGGTGGACATGCACCCCACCCTTAATATCCCTGGTGTGGAAGTGATCTATACGCGGCTGCATGCGGGCGGAAAGTTTAACGATGCCAATTACGGCTATTCCGGCGGGCTTCATGGGGTGGGCGCGTCTGTGGTGAACGCCCTGTCCAAGTGGCTGACCGTGGACGTATACCGGGATTTCAAGCATTTCCGCATGTGCTTTTCCAGCGGCGTGGACGAGAAGACCGGAAAAGTCTTAGGAGGAAGGCCCGAGGGTCCGCTTTTGGCGATGGGAAACACCAGGCGCCGTGGTACTCTTGTTCGATTTATGCCGGATGAAAGCATTTTTGAAGCTACGGATTTTAATACAGAAATTGTGGGCCGCCGCTTGCGGGAACTCGCCTATCTGAACAAAGGACTGAAGATTACGTTTACCGATGAGCGTATCGCGCCTCCTGATCAGGAGGATCGGGACGATGAGGAGGGGGAGCGCGAGCGGGAGCCACTGATGGCGGAGGAAGGGCAAATCCCGCCGGGCTATACCCAGGAGTTCTGTTACGAAGGCGGTATCAGCGATTATGTGAAATATCTCAACAAGGATAAGACGCTTCTTTTTGAGGAACCCATTCTGCTGGAGGGGGCCAAGGATGATGTGATTTTTCGTGTGGCTATCCAATATACGGACAGCTATACGGAAAACACGTTTTCCTATGTGAACAACATCCCCACTGGCGAGGGCGGCAGCCATGAAACAGGCTTTAAGATGGCTTACACCAAGGTAATGAACGATTTTGCGCGCCGGTTGAACCTGCTTAAGGAAAGGGAGAATAATCTGGGAGGCGACGACTTTCGGGAGGGTATGACCGCCGTGATGATCGCCATGGTGAAAAATCCGCAGTTTGAAGGGCAAACCAAGGGGCGGCTGGGCAATATGGAAGTCCGCCCCGTAGTGGAGACCATCTTGACGCAGCAGCTTACAGCCTATTTCGAGGACCTGAAACATCAGGAGTTGGCCCAGCAGTTGGTGGAGAAAGCCGTTCGTGCGGCTCATGTGCGGGAGGCAGCCCGTAAAGCCCGGGATGTGGCCCGCACCCGCAACGCACTAGAGGCGGCTCCTCTGGTGGGCAAGCTTTCTAGCTGTACGGGGCGGAAGGCTGGGCAGAACGAGCTGTTCATCGTGGAGGGCGACAGCGCAGGCGGAAGCGCCAAGCAGGGCAGGGACCGGCGCTTCCAGGCGATTCTGCCTCTTCGCGGGAAGCCGTTGAACGCTGAGAAAAAAAGGCTGGACCAGGTTTTGGCCAACGAGGAGTTCCGCACCGTCATTACAGCTTTGGGCACCAACATCGATGAAAGTTTTAGCTTGGAAGGGCTGAAATACCATAAAGTGATTATTCTCTCCGACGCGGATCAGGACGGCGCTCACATTCGCGCCATTTTACTTACGTTTTTTTATCGTTACATGCGAGAACTGATCACGGAGGGCCATGTGTTTATCGGTATGCCTCCCCTGTATAAGGTGCAAAGGGGTAATAAGGCCCAGTATGCCTATGATGATTTTGAGTTGAAAAAGCTGACCAGGGGAAGCAGCAAGGGCTATACCATCCAACGCTATAAGGGACTGGGAGAGATGAACCCGGAACAGTTATGGGCTACTACCATGGATCCCCAGCAGCGTAAATTATTGCAGGTGACCATTGAAGACGCCGCCCAGGCGGAGCGGGTAGTCACCATCCTGATGGGTGATAAGGTGGAACCCAGGCGGGAGTATATTAGCCAGTATGCCAATTTCAATCGGGAAGACAGCTTCTCCGAAATGGCGGACGTTACGGCGGAAGGAGGCGATGGGGCATGAGCCTGAATAACGACGGGCTTTCTTCCCGCCAGGGTATCATCCAAACACCTATGGAAGAAGTGATGCATAACAGCATGATTCCTTACGCGGAACATGTGATCATGGAACGAGCCGTGCCGCGGGTGGAGGATGGACTGAAGCCTGTACAACGCCGTATTCTTTACACCATGAACGAACTTTCCCTGGTGCCGGAGCACCCTCACCGAAAGTGTGCCCGAATCGTGGGTGATTGCCTGGGTAAGTATCATCCCCATGGGGATAGCAGCGTATACGATGCTCTGGTGCGCATGGCTCAGGATTTCAGCATGAGGGCCATGCTGGTAAACGGCCATGGCAATTTTGGCTCCATTGACGGGGACGGCGCTGCGGCCATGCGATATACCGAGGCCCGTATGACGCCGCTGGCCATGGAGATGCTCCGGGATATTGAAAAAAACACCGTTCCCTTTCGCCTGAATTTCGACGACACCTTAAAAGAGCCAGATATGCTGCCTTCCCGTTATCCAAACTTGCTGGTGAATGGAGCCAGCGGCATTGCCGTGGGACTGGCTACAAACATTCCTCCCCATAATTTACGGGAAGTCATATGTGCGGTGATTGCCTATATTGACAATCCAGACATAACTCTGGACGAGTTGATGCAGATCATGCCCGCGCCGGATTTTTCCACGGGAGGCGTTTTGCTTAATACGCAGGAGCTGCGCAATGCTTATGCCATGGGCAAAGGCAAACTGTTGCTACGGGCTCGAGTCCATGTGGAGGAAGCGGGCGCGGGACGGAAGCTGATTGTAATAACCGAAATCCCCTATCAAGTAAATAAGTCGGCCATGCTGGAGAAAATCCTAAAACTCAGCGAGGAAAAAAAGGCAGCCTTAGGCTGCATTTATGATATCCGCGACGAAAGTGACCGTACCGGTATGCGGGCTGTGATTGAGCTCCGCAGGGAAGCCGATGTGGAAAAAACCTTGGCGTATCTTTATAAATACAGCGATATGCAAGTGACATTCGGCGTTAACATGGTGGCCATTGCGGATGGGAAACCCAAGCTGCTGAGCCTTCGCCGTATGATTCGCCACTACGTCAAGCATCAAAGGAATGTAGTTGCCGCCCGCACTCAATATGACCTTGACCATGCCCGGGCCAGAGCGCATGTATTAGAAGGCTTGATGATCGCCGTTGACAACCTGGATGAGGTGATCGCGCTGATACGTAAAAGCAAGAATCCAAAAGAAGCCAAGACAGGCCTCGTGGAGCGCTTTACGCTGACGGAGATTCAGGCACAAGCTATTTTGGACCTGCGCCTGCAACGCTTGACCGGCCTGGAGATCTTGGCTTTGCGAAAAGAGTTTGCAGACCTTAAGAAGCTGATCGCGAAGCTGGAGGCTATTTTGGCGGACGAACGAAAGCTGTTGCGGGTGATCAAGGATGAATTGCAGGATGTCGCTAGTCGGTATGGAGATGACCGGCGAACCACCCTGGAGCGGGTGGAGGATGTGATTGAAGCTGTTGTGAGGGAAGAGGCCGTGGCAGAGGAGGCCGTCGTTGTCTATACCAAGGCCGGATATTTGCGCCGTATGTATCCCAAGCAGTACCGAAAGCTGCCGCCGATATGCCTTGAAAATGAGAACCTGGAGGATACCCCCCGCTTTTTATTTGAAACGGATACGGACAAAAACCTGCTCTTTTTCACCAACTTCGGCAACTGCTACTTGGTGAACGTAGGCGCGTTGCCTGAAATGAACCGGCCCAAAGAGCGTGGTTCCTTGCTAAGCGGTGTGCTGGCGGGGTTGGAAGCTGGGGAAGAACCCGTACACATGCTTTGTGCCGCCCCGGCGGAGATGGCTGGTTTACAGGATTTGTTGTTCGTCACCCGAAAAGGAATTATCAAGCGGACGGTTGCGGGCGAATATGACGTGCGCCGGCAGAAGTTTGCCGCTATCAACTTGCGACCGGGTGATCGCTTGCTCTCCGTTCTGGAGATGGATCCGTCCCTGGATTTGCTCTGCTTCAGCCGAAACGGCATGAGCATTCGTTTTGAAACAGCCGCCCTACCCGCCATGGGCCGGGTTACGGGGGGCGTTAAAGGCATGAACCTCAGCCCGGATGATGAGCTGATATGGGCGGGCCAGCCCGAGTTCACCGACGAGGTGCTGATCTTTAGCGACCGCGGTTTCGCGAAGCGCGTGCCCTATGCGGATTTTGAATCTCAAGCCCGCGGCGGCAAGGGGGCACGGGCCTTGTACTTTAGCCGGAATGGGGCCAGCGGCACCCAGATCGCCGGTGTTTTGCTTGTGAAGGACCTCTCCTCGGAAGTGCTGATCAGTCAAAAGAAGAGCCCGCCCTTTGTGCTGTGTGCAGGAGATGTAGTGAGGGAAAGCAGATTTGATAAGGGTATGCCTTATGCTATTGTGGTGCTGGACGACGTGGTGACGGGCGTATCGTTATATCCCGTTTCGAAAGACAAGGCGGAAAAGGCGGCTTGGGAGGAAGCGGAAACGCAGGAGGATGAGTTGGAGCCGGAAGAGGAATAAGATCGGGATTGCGATGCGTGGCTTTGCCCGCAGGTATTCGTTCCGCCGCCCCGGTAGGGCGGTCATGTGGCGCCTGCCATTGGGTAAATAATAATGGCAAAGAGTTTTTCTCTTCGCCATTTACGTTTAACCTGTTTATTATTGCACGACACTGGCCATTTTTTTCGCCATGCGAGACTTCTTTCGGTTTGCGGTATTCTTATGCAGAATACCCTTTGCCACGGCTTTATCAATAGCGGAGGTGGTGGCGGCATACTGTGCTCCGGCTGAGGCGGGGCTGGCAGCCAACTCCGTATCAAACTTCTTGATCGCGGTCTTGATTTTTGACTTCACAATACGGTTGCGAAGATTTTTTTTCTCGCTGACCTTAACGCGCTTCATGGCGGATTTGATGTTCGGCAACGTCTTTCACCTCCTTGGTGCCCTTAAGTCACAAGGGTGATTGTACCATGCCCGAAACTAAAAATCAATACCTCGCGAAGTTTTTTCGGCAGGCGAAAACGGCGGAACTGACCCGCTGCGGCCGCAGGACGGCGCTAAAAAAGAACTTGCCCATTAATGATGGTTCGGTTATAATACGTTGGGTTGATAATTTCGCAAACGATGGGAGAGATATCATGCACAGACGCGTTGCATTTACGTTGATGGTGGCCGCCATTCTGCTGATCACCTCCGGCTGCGCCCTTATTGTGAAGGATCCAGAGGTGGATAAGCTGACGGTGATTATCGAAGTGGCCGGGCGGACCTTTCTGAAGGAAGAAGTGGCTAGTGAAGCGGAAAGTGAGCTGGAAGAGCAGGAATATATTTATGCGATGTATGGTATGAGCTTTGACAGGACCGACCCGGATGTACTCTCCCATGTGTGGGATGATACCATATCCAGGCTGATTCAGCGGGCTGTGCAAGAGCAAAAGGCGTCGGAGATGGGTATGGACGTTTTTTCTTCTGAAGAATTAGCAGCGATGCATGAGGAAGTGGACGCCACTTACAGCGGCTATCAGGACAGCGTAAAAGCCGGCGCCTTTGCAGAAACCGAGCTTACGGGCGACGCGTTGGATGTGGCTGTGGCCGCGAAGATGGCCGAGTGGGGATATCCGGGCAAGGAGGACATGCTGGAAGACGCGCAAGATAAGAAGGTCCTTGAAAGGCTGAAAGCCGAAGTGGTAAAGGATGTACAGGTGACCGAGGAAGAGATTCAAACTGATTATGAGGAGAAGGTGGTTTCCGAAAAAACCTCATATGAGAGCAGCCTTTCCGCGTACGGTACCGCCGTCATGCAAGGTACAACGGTGTATTATCGTCCCGCGGGGTACCGCTATGTGAAAAACCTTTTGGTTAAGTTTACCGATGAGGATTCTGCCGCCATCAGCGATTTGGAGGGCCATATCCGCGAAAAGAACATGGAACTGACGGATATGGTAACTTCACTGGCCAGCCTGCCGGAAGACGTTGCTTCGGATACCGAACAGGACGCTGCCAACCGTGCGGAATGGGAAGCCAGCAAAGATCGGCTGGACAAGGAGATCGCCGACCTTAACGGCAACTTGGAGGATACGAAGGAAATGGCGTATGCCGGCGTGCAGACCGTTATCGACGAAATATTGGCAAAGATATCCGAAGGTGCAGATTTTGATGCGCTGATGGAGGAATTTGGACAGGACAGCGGCATGCAAGCATCCCCAGCCAAAGAGGAAGGTTACCTGGTGTGCGAGGGGGATAGTAACTGGGTGCCGGAATTCACTGACGCAGCCATGGCGCTGGATAAAATCGGTGATATATCCCCGGCGGTTCGAACCGGCTATGGCATTCATCTGTTAAAATATGTGAACGACTTAGCGGAGGGCGATGTGCCTCTGGAAGAGTTGAAGGACATCATATCAGAAGAAATTTTGCAGGCGAAGCAGGATGCTAAGTATGACGCCGCCTTGGAGGAATGGGTAGAAGATGCGGGCGCCAAGATTTATATGGACCGTATGAATTAGCGGGCATATATTCCCTGCCGGGGCTTCTTGGATGAAACGGATAACGGATCAGGCTGCCGCGCTGGCAATTTCCAGCGCGGCAGCCACATTCATAGAGGAGGGCTCTTTGCGAACTGTTTCCAACTACGCATGGCATACCAATAAGCTGACAAAACCAATGCGGCTGGCTGTAATCAGCGATCTGCACGATACGGCTTATGAGGATCTCTGGCCGCTGGTTTCGGATGCGGATTGCCTGCTGATACCGGGGGATGTGGCGAACCGCTACAGGCAGAGTTACGGTGTGGGGCTCCGGTTCCTACAGGAGGCTTCTCAGCGGCTTCCCACTTTTTTTTCTATTGGCAATCACGAGATGCGTATGCGGATGCGTACGGAAATGCTGAATGCTTTGCGGCGGAGTCCTGCCACGCTTTTGCTTAACGACTATATCCGGTTTGGCGAATGTTGGATTGGCGGTTGGTACAGGCCGGCGCAACTGGCTATGCGGGATATGGCAGATGAGTTTGCGCGTTTGGAAGGATGTAAAATCCTGATGTGCCACAGGCCGGAGGACTACTGGAAGCATCTGAGGGGGCGAAACATTGATTTGGTCCTGGCCGGGCATGCCCATGGAGGGCAGATCCGCCTTGGTGAACAGGGATTATACGCGCCGGGTCAGGGCGTTTTCCCCAGGTTTACCAAGGGCGTTACGGACGGCAGGATGATCATAAGCGCCGGAGTGAGCAACCCCGTGTGGCTTCCCCGTTGGGGGAACCCTTGCGAGGTCGTTCGTATCGATCTGGATTGAGTTGTATACATCATCATATACCCGCATTGCAAAGGAGACGCCTCAATGAGGAAAATCAGACACTTGCATACAGCGGAGATCAGCGCCTGCGTTGCACGATTGTGTGTTCTGGCGAATACCCGGCTGCCGGGCAGAATGGACGATCTGCTTCGTGCTGCGAGGGACCGGGAGTCCTACGAACTCGCCAAGGACGCACTTTCCCTGATTTGCCGGAATGCTGAAATGGCGTTGCATCAACAGATGCCAATTTGTCAGGATACGGGGATGGCTGTGGTGTACGCGGAAGTTGGGCAGGATGTGCATCTGACTGGCGGCACACTGGATGAGGCGATTCATGAGGGGATCGTCAGGGGGTACAGGGAAGGTTATCTGCGGATGTCCGTGGTATCGGATCCTTTCCGGCGGACGAACACCGGCGACAACACGCCGGCGATTATACATACCAGGCTGGTAGCCGGCGACCGGATTAAGCTTACGATAGCGCCAAAGGGATTTGGAAGCGAGAATATGAGCCGCTTAGCCATGCTGAACCCTTCCGACGGCATCCGGGGAGCGGCGGACTTTGTGTTGGAGACGGTACGGCTGGCAGGAGCGAACCCCTGTCCGCCCATGGTGCTGGGGGTTGGTATCGGCGGAACCTTTGAACGGGCGGCTCAACTGGCAAAGGAAGCCCTGGTGGAACAACGGGAAGGCCCCCATCCCGATCCTTTCTACGAGGAGCTGGAGGACACGCTGCTTCGCCGGATCAACGAACTTGGGATCGGTCCTCAAGGTTTCGGAGGCCGGACTACAGCTCTTGCTGTATGGATCAAAGCCTTCCCAACCCATATCGCAGGTCTTCCTGTGGCGGTAAACATGGGCTGTCATGCGAATCGGCACGCTTCCGAAACGTTGTAACATTGGGAGGGATCCTATGAACCCCATTTACCTCCAAACACCCATGGCCAAGAAGGACTTGGCGTCTCTCCGCTGCGGCGATCATGTCATGCTCAGCGGAATTCTTTATACCGCCCGGGACGCGGCACATAAGAGGCTTTGCGAAGTTCTGGCCGCCGGGGAACGCTTGCCCGTAGAGTTGCAGGGGCAAACGATTTTTTATGCGGGGCCTACGCCGCCTCCGCCCGGCAGGGTGATTGGCGCCATCGGCCCCACAACCAGTGCGCGGATGGATGTTTATACGCCGCCGCTGTTGCGCTATGGGGTGCGCGCCTTGATTGGCAAGGGAGCGCGGAGCGATGCGGTGCGAGATGCTATCAGGGATGCCGGCGCCGTATATTTTGCAGCTATCGGCGGATGCGCGGCGTATTTGGCAGGGTGCGTAACCGCCTGTCAGACGGTCGCGTATGGCGATTTGGGAACGGAATCCGTTAAAAGACTTGTGATTCGGGAATTACCGCTGACTGTGGCGGTGGATGCCCAGGGCAATGATTTTTATGTGATTGCTATGCAGCCGGCAGCAGACCACGCGGCGTCATGGATGAAGTCATCAAGCATCCCATTTTAAAATTTTTGAATATTTATGCAAAATCTTCTTGACAATTTGCATAATGCAGCGTATGCTATGCATATTCCAAGTAATTTATGGAGGTAGATTATGATGAAAAAGTTACTCGCGATGATTTTAACTTTCTCCCTGTGCCTTTCCGTGGGGGCCGCCTTTGCGGATACCCTCACCATGGCTACCAACGCGTCCTTTCCTCCCTATGAATACATTGAAGGTGATACCATCGTAGGTATCGACGCTGAAATCGCCGCCGCGATTTGCGCCAAAATGGGATATGAGTTGGAAATTGCCGACATGGAATTCGATTCCATCATTGCCGCAATTCAATCCGGCAAGGCAGACTTCGGTATGGCCGGCATGACCGTTACCGAGGACCGTGAACAGCTGGTGAATTTTTCCATAAGCTATGCCACCGGCATACAAGCGGTGATCGTGACGGAGGGCTCGCCTATTACCCAAGCGGACGACCTGTTTGCGGAAGACGCCAACTTCACCATCGGCGTACAGCTTTCCACCACCGGAGACCTGTACGCCACCTGGGACATCGAGGATGAGGGCTTGGGCACCATTTCCCGTTTTCCAAACGGCAATGACGCGGTCATGGCGCTGGTGGGAGGCAAGGTAGACTGCGTGATCATCGACAATGAGCCTGCCAAGGCCTATGTAGCCGCCAATCAGGGGTTAGCGGTGCTGGATACCGAGTATGCGGTAGAGGATTACGCCGCGTGTATTGCCAAGGGAAATGAAGCGTTATTAACGCAGTTCGATGCCGCGCTGGAAGCATTGATTGCGGATGGGACCGTGCAGGCAATCATTGACAAGTATATCCCCGCTCAGTAAAGAATAACCATAGCTGTTCCTGGGGGGAGCGGTTTAGCCGCCCCCCTTTGCGCGTTAAGAACGGAGGCGTAGGCGTGGCGGATATCGGGACATGGCTTGAGGGTATGAAAACCGAGTTCACGCTGAATTTCATCGAAAAAGGCCGTTGGAAATTGCTGTGGAACGGGCTGCAAAACACGCTGCTGATCACGCTGGTGGCTTGCCTGATGGGCATTGCCATCGGGGTCGTGGTGGCGACGGTTCGCGCCACTTGCGACAAGACGGGTCCTACCATGCACAGGGGACTGCCACGGACCCTGCTGTGGATAGCGGACCGAATTTGCCGTTTGTATATCACCGTCATTCGCGGTACGCCCGTTGTGATTCAGCTGATGATTATGTATTATGTCATCTTCATCTCCTCCAGCAATGGCGTTATGGTAGCTATGCTGGCGTTCGGCTTAAATTCCGGCGCGTACGTGTCTGAAATTTTTCGGGGCGGCATTATGTCCATTGATCAGGGACAGTTTGAGGCCGGGCGGAGCCTGGGCCTTAATTATGTGCAGACGATGATTCATATTATCGCGCCCCAGGTGCTAAAAACCGTCTTG
>Ga0082212_10007130_pt1 | contig 14865 bp, 10 predicted proteins | sample TergutNt197P3_FD_71548 | JGI IMG/M metagenome (GOLD analysis project Ga0082212, IMG submission 71548) | Neocapritermes taracua P3 segment gut microbial communities from Petit-Saut dam, French Guiana - Nt197 P3 | ecosystem: Host-associated > Arthropoda: Insects > Digestive system > Gut ... | reverse complement strand
TAATGCGGCACCCATGGGTATAACCCTGCAGGATGAAAAACACCTAACTCTAACCATTTTTAACACCTCAAAAACCCTGCAGAACCTAAAAACCAATCCATGTGCCGTCATAAACTTTACCTGTGACATAGAGCTCTTCTACAAAACGGTTTTCAAAAAAACCCTCTTTACTGGGAATCTTCCTTTGGAGTGGTTTGTCCCCGCCGAGTATGTAGCCGCAAAAAAGTTGCAAGTTGCCGAGGTTGCCCTCGAAGTCACCGTGATAGACTCTAAACCTCTAAATGATGAAAAAACCCTAGTTATCTGCCGCATTGAACACCTAACCTCCTCTCCAATTGGGGTTTCTCAACTCTACAGCCGTGCTTTTGCACTAACCCTTGAGGCTCTCATAAATGCCACCCGCATAGAAACCTATCATACAAACTCCCAAAAACAAGCCCAAACCAACAAATTAGCTGAGCAAATCTTTGACTACGCCCAAATCGTAGAACGCGTAGCACCAAACAGCATCTATACCACAGTGATGGTGGAGATGCAAAAGCAAATCGCACTCTGGAGGCAACCCCAATAAAGATCTTTATCAAAACCCCCGCAAGACTCCACCTAGGTCTAATTGATATGAACGGTGAGTTAGGCCGAATATTTGGCGGCTTAGGCGTCGGCATAGATCACCCAAACGTCCTACTACACGCCCAAAGCGCCCCCAGTCTCAAAATTACCGGTGAACAAACTAATCTCGCCCAAGAAATCATCGCTCAATTTTCCACAAACTATCACATAACCCCCAAAGCACATCTCCATATCACCCAAACCATACCCTGCCACAGCGGCCTAGGCTCCGGTACCCAACTCGCCCTAGCCATAGCTGTTGCGCTTGCAAAAATCTCAAACCTCCAAGCATCCATACCCGAGCTTGCATCAAGCGTTGGACGCGCCAAACGCACAAGCGTGGGTACCAGTATCTTTGAGTATGGCGGATTTGTGGTAGATGGCGGCAAAAATCCCAAAACCAATGCCACTCCACCGCTAATTTATCACCAGCCTTTCCCTGAGGACTGGTGTTTTATTGTAGCCTCTCCTAACCAACCCAAAGGCTTAGCCAACTCTGAAGAAAAACAAGCATTTGACCAACTCACAACCATGCCTGCCCAAGACGTGGGCCAGATTTGCCGCTTAATCATGTTCAAACTACTTCCCGCCATAGCCGAACATGACATCGAAACCTTTGGAGCGGCCCTCACAGAAATCCAAATTCTAACCGGCAACCACTTTGCCCAAACCCAAGGCGGAACCTACGCCAAACCCCCAGCCACAAAATGTATTAAATTTATGCAACAACAAGGCGCCTACGGAGTCGGCCAAAGCTCCTGGGGACCCGCACTCTATGCCGTTCTAAAACAACAACAAGCAAACACATTTCTAACTAAAGTCCAAGACCACCTCCAAGCCAACACCGGCGGAGAAGCATTCATCGCAAAAGCCAACAACCAAGGCGCAACCATCAAAGTCGAGGCCTAAACATGAAGGTACTCCTTGTCACCGGACAACTAGCAACCGAAACCGTTACTACATACGCTAACCAAAGCTCAATCGAAACCGAGGTTGTTGCCCTAAAGACAGCGGTTGCCGCTTTTTTAACCCCCCAAACCATTATTGAGGGCTTAAAAGACAAAAAAAACCTCACCAGCTTTAACCTCATCCTAACCCCTGGACTACTAAGAGGAGACACAGCAACCATCACAACAGCCCTCAGGGTTCCTGCCTATAAGGGCCCCAAATATGCTGCAGATCTTTCTGTTGTACTAGATATGCTATGCGAAGTCAACCTCTCAACAACCACCCCTGCTGATGAGCTACTAAAGCAGCAGCTAACTGCAAAAGCTCTGGCAGAAATAGAAAAAGTTGAAAACCAACGCACCACCCTGCTCCAAAAACCAGGCAACATGCTGGTGGGCGGGGTTGCGGTTGGTAGAGATTTTCCTCTGCGAGTGCTTGCCGAAATCGTGGATGCCGCACTGATGGACAAAGAAACTGTTCAACAAACCGCTCGTCGCTTTGCTTTGGCAGGTGCGGATTTTATCGATGTGGGTATGGCTGCAGGTGAATCCCAACCCCAAAAAGCCGCCCAGCTGATCCACTGGGTCAGAGAAGTTACCAATTTACCGTTGAGTATTGATTCACTTGATCCAGAAGAGATTAAAGCCGCCGTAAAAGCTGGGGTACAACTAGTCTTGAGCGCTGATGCAGGAAACATCCAAGCCATAGCCCCCTGCATCAAAGATATCCCCGTGGTTGTTATCCCCACTAACCAAAACATAGGCTACATGCCAAAAAGTGCCTCTGAACGCGTCGAGTTCCTTGAAGAAATTATCACCAAAGCCCAAAGTCTAGGTGTAAATAATGTCCTAGCGGATTTGATTTTGGACCCCCAAGAAATTCTCAACTCATTTCTTGCTTTCAAAGAGTTCGCCCAGCGAAACCCTGCGGTGCCCCTGTTTGTGGGGATTTCCAATGTAACAGAGCTCTTTGACGCAGACTCTGTGGGCCTAAATGCAGTTTTGACCCGTATCTCAGCAGAAATAGGCGGAGGTATCCTCTTAGCAACCGAGAAAAGCAACAAAGCAAAAGGGACTGTTGCTGAGGAAGTTGTTGCTACAAAAATGATGTTTCTAGCTAAAAAACGCAACTCCGTCCCAAAAGACTTCGGTATAGACCTTTTGATTCTCAAAGACAAACGTGCCCACGAAGAACCCTACAACAGAAACCTAGAAGCTACCACTCAGTCTGTTATTATTGCCCCTGAAAAAGTGGAACCTGCTACACTTGATCCCATGGGTGCTTTTAGAATTTTTATAGACCACACTGACCATCTGATAGTTGCCATACGTTACTCCGTGAACAATTCACCTGAGCCTCTCAATGTTATCAAGGGAAAAACAGCTCAGGCAGTGTATACAAAAATTTTGGAGATGGGTCTAGTTTCAAAATTGGATCATTCTGCATATCTTGGTAACGAATTAACAAAAGCCGAGATAGCCCTAAGAACTGATAAGAACTACCTGCAAGATACCGCTATATTCTAAACCCTCTCCGTTTGAAACCCTAAACTACTCTGTAAGATTAGGCCGCTTAGTGTTTTTTTATCTCAAAAGCGATTTCATGTCCCATAAACACATCAAAATCAGCCACATTCTCGCATTTGACGGGTGTGAATTTCCTGTTCCAGAACGCTTCGCGCCGGAGTGCATTTTTTCCGGAAAGCGCGCAACATGCTTCGATGCGCTGCAAATCCCAGCCTGCCGGATAAAACCCCTCCAGCATACTTCCTTTTAAAGTCGTGTTAAAATCCATTTTTTATCTATTTAAAATTAAACATTTTTCTCCGCATCAAATTTTTGTTTTTCAACTAATTCGACCGCTTCCGCACCTGCTGACAGCGGTGCTTTTACCGGTTTGACGCCCTTGTTGATACAATCAATGAAATAATATAATTCATTGTAATACCCTCCCAGGTCCGACACATTACCGCCTGCGTCGTTTTGCGCCAAACATTCTTTTGTCAGTTCGGGACTAAAACACGTCCCTTCAGCAGGATAAACCGTTAGCCCATGCAGCGAATTGAATACGATCGTCGCTTTTTCAAACGCCGCAATATAACTCATTTCAAAAGGAAACGACGACGGGTAATCCCATGAGCCTTCGGTTATTACCGCGAAATCTTTATACTTCAGTTCGGAAACAATGCTGACGTATTTCTCGCCTGTATGATTTACAAAGGCATTGATTTTTTCCGGCTGCCCGAATAAGTACAAAGCAAAATCCGCGTCGTGTATCTGCAAGTCGAGCGCCGCGCCCCCTGATAATTGGTCGTCAGTCAGCCATCGGCACCAGCTTGGGGCCGGACTGAGTCGCCTGAACTTGATATGTTTGACTTTACCATATACGCCACCCTCAATCAACGATTTCAGGTATTCGTATTCCGTCCAAAACCGGAGACATTGCCCTACCTGTGCAAAAACGTTCTTTTCTTCCGCCAGATTCGCCAAAGCGAACGCGTCATTTGAATGGAGACATAAAGGCTTCTCAACAAAGATGTTGAATCCTTTTAAAATGGCTTTTGACGCATATTCGTAGTGCAGATGGGTCGGAAGGCAAATATCAACAGTGTTAATATCCGCCTGATCGATCAAATCCTGCGGCGAATAGTATGCTTTCGCGCACAAAAGTTCCGCCGTTTGATCGGCTTTATCCCTGTCGGCATCCGCTACAGCAGAAACTTCAAAGTCGAGCGCCGATTTGAGTTGCAGGTATGCGGCAGCGTGCGTTCTGCCCATAAACCCTGATCCAATAATACCAATTTTTATCATGATCATTTTAGTAGTTAGTAGTTAGTAGAGCGAAGCGAGGCTCTATCGCGAGCGCAGCGAGCCTCACGGCAACAGTCTTTTGACCGTCATCCTACCCCACCCTGCCAACTGCGAAAAAGCCTCCGCATACATCACACCCGCCTGCAAGCCGCGCATACGCGAAAAGGTGCGCACTGTCTCGGCAAAATCAATCTGATCATGGTCTTTCATCCATTTCAACTGGCTTTGGTGACAGTTGAGACCTGCCAGTTTGATGTCAATTTCGTTCGAGATATCCACATATTCCGTCGGCGTGAAATGGAACGCGCCCAGATTGTCCATATAATAGATCGGACAAACCGGCACAAAATTGTCGTATGCTGTTACATAATGCGGGAGGCTTGCGCAAAAACTTGCATCAAACACTAATTTGCCGACCGCAACATGATCCGACATATAGTCGTCGGGCGTATGTGTAATGATGAGGTCGGGCTTTGCCTGCCGGATAATATCCACCACTTTATCGCGCGTCGCCTTATCCTGGTGATAGAGGCACAAGTCACCGGATATTGGCGGCAGATATTTCGCACCTGTCGTTGCGGCTGCGCTTTCACTTTCTTTCAGCCGGATAGCGGCCAATTCGTCGGGCATGATAACCATGTGCCCCATGTTGCCGTTGCAGAGATTGCATACATAAACCGTATCGCCTCTGTCAATCATTCTTTTAACTGTTCCGGCACAGTTGACCTCTATATCGTCCGGATGCGCCGAGATTACCAATACATTCATTTTCGTAGATTCTGTGTAATAAGCATTATTAATATCAGCCACAAATATAATCATTATTATGTTAGGTACATTTTAAATGTGAAAAATTTTGATGCAAATTAACATAAATCCCAAAATCATTTGATTATGTTCAAAATACCATCAAACCATTCACCCAGCCGGATTGTTCCCAATGTAACGTCCAGTGTCAGTCGTTGAACGCCCGGCAACGCTTCGTCGGTCATGGCACAGGAGAAAGGGATGGATATTTCAGATTCTGCATCGACAAAGGTATGTATCTCATGCGGACTGACATGGATGCCTTTGGGCGTATGTATGAAAATGCGAAACTCCTGCCTGTTCCTGCTAAAGTTATGGATGATAATATTGGATTTTGAAGTCGTTTCCTTTTGAAGCGTTTGACGGTATGAATCGAATCGAACCCAGTAAGGATCAAACCAATACCTGTAATCTCCCAAAAAGGACAGTTCCTGAAGCGCATCGCGCATGGCATAAGCCCATTGTCGATACCTGCCGATCATCTCCCGAGGATTTGCCATCACATATGAATGACCTCCCACCAGGATGTCGGGATTCATCTTTTGCAGGTACTCCGCAGCCTGTATATATCCGTCTTCCAAAACAGCGCTATTGCGTGCCACGACGGCTTCGTGTCCGTTTTGACGGTTGTCACCCGGATCTCCAAAAATATTATCACCCGTAAACGCTATTCGTTTATTGTCGATCATGCCATGTACGCACAAGGCAAATACGGTTTGCCCGGGCATCCGGTCAACGGTAAGTTCAAAGCCTTCCCAGTTCAAGCGCTCCCCATCGCGCAAAATCCGGTCGGTTTTCAGGGATGTAAGGTTTTTATCATAGGTGTTGACCATCGCTGCATAATTGAATTTTTCCGGATATTCCAATGTCACTGCCATGTCGCCGGTAGCCCATACCTGCGTTCCATATTTTTCGACAAGGAAAGGTACTTGAAGCACATGGTCGCCGTGCATGTGTGAAATGATGACAGCCTCAATACTTTTCAAACCCAACCGTTCCTGCATCAACGCCAAGCGTGATTCGAGATATTTTTTATCGAACAGTCCGCAATCAATCAGCAATCCTTTGCCGCTATCGGACAGGATCAATGCGAAATTCGGTGCAAAATCGGGACCTTTAAATACAAACACATGCGGCGTCACCTGCCATATATCGGGTACGCAGGTCGGTGTGGAACAGTTATTTTGAAACGATGCCGAATAGTTCATGTCGTAACCTCTGACAGTCAGGCCGGCAAGATTTTTAAGTTTACGCCTGTACGTCGGCAGTGCCTGTGCGGGATCGTTGATGACGGCGCCATGCGACGGCGCCATCAATAACGGACGGAAATCCTCAATGAAAGCCGCCGCATTATGTAGCGCAAAGATACCGGCTGCATATCCATAATCCCATTCGGTATCGAACCAGGTATGCATGCGTCCACCTTCTATCATCACATCCCCCGTGACGGCAATCCAGCCTTTGCCGGCGTTAAAAAAATAAGACATGCTGCCGGGACTGTTACCCCGCGTTTCCACACATCGTATTTCAATCCCGCGCCACGAAAAAAAATCCATCTTTGCAAATCCCCTGTCAACCTGTACCGGTTCAATGGGTGGACGAAGGTAACCGGCGCCATACACCGTAAACGGGTCGTTCAGCGATGGTTGCATCTTCAGAAAGTTATCCGGTTGTTCAAAAAAAGCCCTTTCCGCAACGGGTGCGGCAATTTTCACGTCCCGACCCTTCAGCAGGGGATAACCCTGACACTGCTCTCTGTGGTGGTGCGTGAAAAGCACCCATTCGATATGGATTCCCTTCCCGTCCAGATACCGGATAACACTGCCGTCGCCCAGGTCGAACAGCAAGGCCGACTTGCCGTCGATCAAAACATACACATTACAGACATCCGTCCATTGATAAAGATTAGGACAAATATTCGGATCGACCGGCTTCAACTGATCCATCTCATTGACCGGAATCGACTCGACGGGTTTCGCCTGTCCTGTTTCATGGGTTACTGTCCATAGAATGACAGCAATAACGACCGTTGCAAATGGTTTCATTTTATTTATCCAATGCAAAATACGGTTGATTGGTTGTCCACTTGCCTTTGGTGAAATCGGGAAACGGTACCGGCGCGTTCTTTTGGATGGAGATACCTGACAGTTCCACGATTGCCGTCATCACCGCCGAATCGTAAACATCTATCGGCGTTGGTCCTTTCACGCGTACCGCCTCAATAAACTCGTTAAGCATCACAAAATCGGTACCGCCGTGCGAATGGGATGAATAATCGGTTTTCCACCACTTGTGGTTGTATTGTTCCTCATAGGGTTTCCACGCTTCCCATTCGTGATATTTGGGGGAGTTCCCGACAAGATAGATCGCATTTTTCTCTTCGTCGTAAACGCCTTTGGTTCCCTGCAACAACCATCTGTTGGAGTATGGACGCGGCAACTGCATGTCGTAATTGATGACGAGTGTCTTTCCCGACCGGGTTTTCAAGGTAGAGGTGACAATATCGCCCTGTTTCCATTTGACCTTCGCATTGGGGTGGTCGTCGCCGAATTTTCTTTTGAAATAGGCATTGATACCTTTCGAAGCCGAAACGGTCGAATAAATTTCCGTAAAAATATCGCCCCGATTAATATCCATCCAACTCAATATCGGACCGACACTGTGTGTGGGATATTGATCGCGGTTGTATTTCAACAGATATTCGGCGGGCCATTTTTGATTGCCCGTCGTAGCGTCGAAAAACCAGTGGTCGATGCAATCGTGCGAATGAGCGCAATGGCAATGCACGATATCGCCGAACATACCCATGCGTTTCATGTTCAGCAAAGCCAGGTTATCCTGCCTGAAACTCCAGTTTTCGAGCATCATGCACGGTATTCCCGTCTTTTCGGAGGTCTCTACAAGCTTCCATGTATCTTTCACCGTCAGCGCAGCCGGCACTTCAATACCCGGATAAATGCCCCGATTCATTGCATACAGCGCTATGGCTGTATGCGAATCCCAGTATGTGGCGATAATCACGGCATCAGGTTTGGTACTGTCAAGCATTTCCCTGTATGTGTTACCGTCATGACAGAACACCGCCGGCTTTGTCCGACCTGCTTTTTCGCACAATGCGGCTGCGTTTTCCGCTTTGGTTCTGTCGAGATCGCAAACGCCGACAATTTCAACGTCGTCCAAGTTCAGCAGTGTACGGACATGTCCGGTTCCTCTGTTACCTGTTCCGGCGATGGCTATTTTCACTTTCCCCGCCTGCATTTTGGATGCCGGTGCAGTCGCAGCCGTTGACAAATTGGGAAATTCGGTTTTGAAACCTGATTTTGCTATACGGATGGCGTTTTTTGAAAAAATCCGCATGGATTGCATGGCTGATACAACCGACGGCATTGTAGAAGCTACTGTTGCCAGCCCAAACGTCTTAATGGCCGTACGCCTGTTAATTATTGTCTTGTTCATATAAAAAATTTAATTCGCAAACATACATGAAAAATTTGGATTTTCCAAGCATGTCGAATAAAAATCAACAAAGAGATTAAAAATATTCTTGATGATTTGTGAATTCTGTCAAAATCAGTTACCTTTGTCGCTTATAGTGCAAAAAAACGGAAAATTGGAAATATGAATTCAAAAGCACGTGTTTATGCTTCGCTAAACAGGAAATATCCTGACAGGGTTCCGATATGGATGTGGTTTCATCCCGAAACGGCAGATATACTTGCCAAAACGCTTGAGATACCGGCACAATATGTTTCAACCGCCCTCGAAGACGATGTGCGGCAGACCTGGGTATCCAACAATCATGCCATGGAAGGCATCGTGCACCAGTATGACGGCGAAACGCATACGGATCAATGGGGTGTCGAGTGGGTAAAAGCGGGTCCCTTCAATCAAATCAAACATTATCCATTGGCGGATTTGTCGGACGAAGAAATCTTAAATTACCGGTTCCCGTTTGATAAAATACCCGAACTGCTTCACAACATGGACCGCGTCATTGCCTTGAAGGACGAATATTTCATCGGCTGCGATGTGTCGCCCTGTCTTTTCGAACTTGTCTGCCGACTTCGCAACATGCAAAACGCCATTACCGACCTCCTGTTCAAACCGCATGTCATGGACTATCTGCTGGAAAAAGCGGGTGATTTTGCAGTTGAAATTTCACGGGAAGCAGTTGAACGGTTTGACCTCGACTGGTTATGGACAGGCGACGATGTCGGCGGACAACATGCATTAATCATGGACCCCGACACCTGGCGAAGCAGCATCAAACCCCATCTGAAAAGAATATTGGATGTAGGAAAGCAAAAAGGTCTCTGGACGGCTTACCATTGTTGCGGAGCGATACGTCCCATCATTCCCGACCTGATAGAAATCGGTATTGATGTATTGAATCCCATTCAGTGCAACTGTCCCGGAATGGATGCTCCGGAACTGAAAAAGGAGTTTGGAAAGGAGTTGGCTTTCATGGGAGGCATTGATACGCAGTGGCTTCTACCTAACGGAACGGCAGATGAAGTTGAAAAGACGACAGCAAAACTTATTGACGTCATGACAGCAGATGGAGGCGGATTCATTTTAGCGGCGTCGCATACTGTTCCGCCGGAAACGCCGCTCGAAAATATATTTGCCATGTATGCGGCTGCCGGTATTTCAAAAGAAAAAATTCACGATAACGCCGCCGATATACGTCGTAGAATCAATAACGCATCCGATTATCAATAACACATCGAAATTATGTTTGATTGCAAATCATACCCCATTTTTTCACTTCGTAAAAAGCAGAGCGCAATGACTTGATATACTGTCATTTTCGTTCGACAACGAAAACAGATTTATACCCGTCCAGAGACAAGTTGAAATCCGTTTTCCCCGCTTTTTTCGAGACCGGTAACGGCACGCCCGTCCTGCCGGTATGCGGATCCCATATTTCCAGATTGTACACGCCGTCAAGTTCGATTCCTGCCATTTTTGTTTCGGCATCCGGATTGGCAAAAAACCATACGTTTTTACCGTGCAGACGTTTATGGATATTACGCATGACCGTTTCGTTGGTAAAACGCAAACTTTGCTTCACGGATGAATGATCCAGTGCAACTTTCAACTGCTGCGGCGTCGGTTGCTCCACAAATATCGCTTTTTTGTTGTCAATCAAGTCCTTAACCATAACGGCTATTTTGCCGTTATCGGCGGTAACCGTCGCTTTATCAGGCAGGAAAGAAGTAAAAACGACTGTTCCGCCGGCTTCGGCAAAATCATGTATTTTTTCAAGATTGGTCAGCGAAACCGTACGGCAGGCGGGGATCACCAATGTCGTGAAAGCATTGTATTGCGTTTTATTATCGAGTAACAAGGCGCTACCTTCAATACGGCACCTTTCGTCGAGCGTTTCCGGATGCAGGAACATATAGTCGCAGCCCAGACTGTCAAAAAGCGATATGCCAACATTCACATAATCCATTCCCTCTATTTCCACGCCCCCACGATAATATCCCAAAGGACCATCTAAGTAATGTTCGCTTTGCATGGCGTGTATGGGATAAAGCACGGCAACATCGCCAATCCAGCGGGCGTCGTTTTGCATCAGCACGTTCAAACGCGACAGATAATCCGTAAAGAAATGCAAGCTGTCAGCATAGATCGGGTTACGCAGCGACAGTTCGGGCTTGTAGACAACCTTGTCCGTGTTGTACCAAACGGCATGAGGAATGAGTATGTTGATACCCTTGACAAACTGATCCATGGCAACACCGAAAATAATGTCCCAACTGATATTACCCATTGCACCATACGTTTCGGACATGACCAGCGAACGGTCCCAGTTGTAGGCAGCCGAACTGACTACCTTGTAGAACCATTCGGCGGGTCTGTCGCCGCCAATCTTATCAATACCCGGAACGTCCTGGTATTTAAAGCATTTCATCAAATCGCCCGAAGTCCCCACGGGGTTTACAACTTCCTCATTATCCTGGTGACCGGTAGCCATGATGCCATGACGGACGCTCCAGTCGCTCACCAGCTTGGGGTAACCCTTCGCATACAGGTCGGTACGGAAACCGAACAGATCATTACGTGCTTGCGCCGTTTCGATTCCAATATCGTACCACAAGGCAGGATAGTACAGCGAAGGGTTGAATCCGTATACCGCTTCGAACTTTTCATTAAAATCAGGCGTCCATGCACGACCTTGCGCGCGATAAAGTGTGGGTTCGTCGAAGAAAGTACCCACAACCGTCGTACCGAAATAATCACCAAAACGTTTGTAGTATTCGTCGTGCGTCATGTTGATATAGTGTTCTACGGCTTCGGGACTCATATAGTCTACAACGGAGATGCCGGCGTCTACACAAACGAACAGCATCAGTCTCCAGTTGCCTTTACCGGGTGTTTGCCATTTCAATCTCCCGTCGGCGATGTGGCTGTTCAGATCGATTCGCTCGAAAGTGAGCGTGTCCATGGCTATGGCTGCCATCAGGCGTCCCTCCGGGAGCGCTGTTTCAAATACGGTGTTCGGACGAAGATTGTGTTCAATGATATCAAGTCGTTTGTAAGCATGTTCAGGGTATTGCCGTTTAAACCGGGCTACACCGTCGCCGTTGATGTCGCCTGCCGTACCGCTCGGGAAACCGTATTCATCGTATATCCACAAAGTCAGTCCAAGTTTTTTGGCTTCTTCCAGACAAAGCCTGTACACATCGAAATAATCTTCTGTGAGATAATCGGGTTTAAAACTTTTGCCATAAGGCAAGATGCTGAGACCTCCATAACCTGCTTCTTTAAAACCTGCCATTTGCCGTACCAGTTCATCCGGTTCAACCTGCGTATCATTCCAGAACCAAAGCGGGTTAGGTCTGACGCTCATGGGCATCGTTTGGAAGTTTTGTTCGATAACCTGCCATTCACTGCTACCGGAAGTGCACGAAATCAGGATGGCAAGAAATAAGGGAAGATAATTTTTTATCATCTTGTTTGGGGTGCTGATCTTACCTTGTTGATCAAAGCCGCTAATTTTTCCACCCTGTCGGGATGTTCGGCTGCCATATTGTTTCTTTCGCCCATATCGTCTTTCAGGTTGAAAAGTTGCGGTTGCGTGATGATGCCTGTTTCAGTTCCCGTACTCGCATTATAGGGGTTATCGCGATTGGATGGCGCGATATATTTCCAGTCGTCCACGATCACGGATAATGTCGATGCCTGTTCCATCACATATTCCCGTCCCTTCTTATCCTTTCCCAGCCATACCCGAAGCTGGTCGAAACTGTCGGGAGCGGCGTCATCTGCAAGCGGTTGACCGGTTAGTGCAGCCAGTGAAGCAAAAAAGTCGATATGCGATAACAATGCATATGAATCCACACCTTGGGCTACGCCGCCTTTGGGCCAACTGACAATAAAAGGGATGCGCGTTCCGGCTTCGTAAGCGCTGTATTTTCCGCCACGAAACGGGCCCCAGGGTTTGTGGTCGCCCAGCAATTCGACTGCGCGGTCTTTATATCCGTCGTCGACCACCGGGCCATTGTCGCTGGTAACGATTATAATGGTATTATCCGTCAGACCGTTACGTTCCAAAGCGTCTAATACCTGTCCCACAGTCCAGTCAAATTGCAGAATTGCATCACCACGCGGGCCCATCCCCGTTTTACCGACAAACTGCGGATGGGGCCATCGCGGTACATGGATGTCATTGGTACCAAAATACAGAAAAAACGGTCTGTCTTTATTATTTTCGATAAAGGCGACTGCTTTGGATGTGATGCTGTCGGCAATATATTCATCCACCCACAATGCCTGTTTGCCGCCTCTCATGTAACCGATGCGTCCGATGCCGTTCACGATTGCCATGTCATGACCGTGACTGTGGTGCAGATTGAAAAGTAATTCGGGGTGGTCCCTACCCAGAGGCTCATCCGGAAACGGATTTTGATAACTCACTTCCACCGGGTCGGAGGGATCGAGGTTCACGATACGCTGGTTTTCCAGATACACGCAAGGTACACGGTCGCCGGTTGCCGCCATGATATACGAATAGTCAAAACCCAACTGTTTGGGACCCGGTTCAATATAATCGTTCCAACGCTGGTCGGTATCCACGCCCAGACCGAGATGCCATTTGCCAACAGCCGCTGTGGTATAACCGGCAGCCTGCATCATCGCCGGTACGGTATGCTGATCCGGTTTGATGATGGAGGGCGCATTGCCTGCTGCGATACCCGTATCGCTGCGGCGAAAAGCATACTGCCCCGTGAGTAGTGCGTACCTTGACGGCGTACTGGTAGCCGCCGCGCAATGGGCGTTCATAAAACGCACGCCTGAAGCAGCCAATCGATCCACATTCGGCGTTTGAACCCGTGTGGCTCCATAGCACGAAAGATCGCCATAACCAATATCGTCAGCCAGAATGAAAACAACATTGGGCTGACTGGGCTGGCCGGGAGCAGTGTTGCATCCAACAAGTCCGCTACAGGCGGCAGCGCCTAACAGGGGAAGGTAAAATGATTTTTTCATAAATGTATGGTATAATAATTGCCACAAATTTACCAATATTTTTTATTTATCGTTACCATTTCAGGATATTTGTTGTCCTGGTCGTCATATTTTTCCTTCAGTTTCAACAAGTCCTTTTTGAGTTGGACGATTAATTTTTTATTTACCGGGTCCTTGTAGATGTTGTGCATCTCTGAAGGATCATTCTGCAGATCGTACAGTTCCCATTCCGGTGTCAGCGTACTTTGACCCGCTCCTTTCATTCCTAAAGGCAGCGCATAGTAATAAACTAATTTATAACGCTCGGTACGGATGCCATAATGTGCCGTCACATGATGATCGTTGTCGTTATTCATCCAGTAGCGGTAATACATGGATTTTCGCCAGTTGGCATCGGTCGCTCCCTGCAGGTTCTTTCGGAAACTTTCACCTTGCATGTAAGACGGGGCTGAGACGCCTGCATAGTCGAGAAACAGGGGAGCAAAATCGAGATTCATCACGATATCGTCCTTCACGGTTCCTTTTTGGATTTCATTCGGATAGCGGATGAGCAAAGGCATACGCAGACATTCTTCATAAATCAACCGTTTGTCGAACCAGCCGTGTTCACCCAGAAAAAAGCCCTGGTCGCCGGTATAGATAACAATGGTATTATCTGTCAAACCGTTATCATCCAGATATTTCAATATTCGTCCCACATTATCGTCGATGCCTGCAACGCAACGCAGGTAATCTTTGATATAGCGCTGGTAGGCCCAGTGACGTATTTCGTCTCGCGTCATGCCGGCAGGTATCTCTTCGCCCTTGAGGTCGGTCTTGTTTAAATGCTCCATCGACATCCGCAGGTCTCGGGTATATTGTCCCTTGCTTTCATACATGTCAAGCAGGTTGTCGGGTTCAGGAATGTCCGTATCTTTCAACAAATCCATGAAACGATGTGCAGGCTGCCACGAGCGGTGAGGCGCTTTGAAATGGCACATCAGGAAAAATGGCTTGCCGGGGTCGACCGATTGCATGTAACTGATGGCGTCGTTAGCGATTACGTCGGTGGAGTGACCTCCATATTCGGTTAGTCTCGGACGTCCGTCAGTGCCTTTGTCCCAGTCGCCTTTCCTGATCAGTTGCGGACTGTAATATCTGCCCTGTCCGGGCAAGACGTTATAATAGTCGAAACCGGCCGGCTCCGTTCCCAGATGCCACTTGCCGATAATGG
>Ga0082212_10007128_pt1 | contig 14867 bp, 10 predicted proteins | sample TergutNt197P3_FD_71548 | JGI IMG/M metagenome (GOLD analysis project Ga0082212, IMG submission 71548) | Neocapritermes taracua P3 segment gut microbial communities from Petit-Saut dam, French Guiana - Nt197 P3 | ecosystem: Host-associated > Arthropoda: Insects > Digestive system > Gut ... | reverse complement strand
TCATTGACCACCTTTTCTACTGCCAACACTTCTTTTTCCATCAGGTAGCCGAACATTTTGTGGTCTGCATCAAAATAATCGGCAATCAGCGCCGTCGAAGCATGTGCACGGTGCGCCGTTCCGAAAGCATCGTTCACATATACATCTGCAAGAGAGGCAAGTGTCTTGGTAAATTCTTTCTGGCTTTCTTTGACAGCCTTTTTGGCAACGCTTTTTTCTTCGTCCGATGCGTCATCGGCCAATCCGCGCGGTTTTCCTTCTTCTTCGGCATAAAAACGCAGATTTTCAAGTAAAAGCGCTTCGCCGGGCTGCAATGAGGCTGCTTTCACGGTGGCTGCTTCGCCGACACAGTCGTCCGCAAACTGTACATCTACCCCTAAAAGTTCAGAAACGTGTGCCCGGATATGGTTAAGTGAAAATTTTTCGGCAACTCCTTTCGGGCGACCCAGATGTGAACCGACGATTATACTGCCTCCGTCGGCAAGGATTTTCTTCAAGGTAGGAAGCGCTGCACGGATACGGGTATCGTCCGTGATGTTAAAATTTGCATCAAGAGGTACATTAAAGTCCACTCTTATAAAAGCCTTTTTACCGGCAAAGTTAAATTGATCAATTGTTTGCATATTATATAAATAAATTACGAATTAAAAATCACGAATTACGTTTTCTTATTGAGTTGTATGGTTTCTAATAAAAGAAGCGGTGCAAATGTACAAAAAAAATACGATTTGCAATTTACGATTTGCAATTTACGATTGTACCACTAACCACTCATATAAACGCTATCTATACGCAGATAAATATTATCTGTTTGACACGCCTTATGGCGCTTCGTATATTTGTGATGAATTCTAAAAATAAAGTAAAATGATTACACGTTCAAAAATTGTTTCGGTATGGTATGGCATTATTTATGTGAGTGTTATTATTTCAGTGTTAGGAAGATTAACCTTGCTGTTTGTTGGATGCACAGAAAAAAAAGTAGCGATTCCCGTAGAATTTCAATCCGGCCAAAAGATTACTGTGCATTTCTCGCTTGAAGATGTGACATGTGACAGTAATGAAGTAGCTGCTTACAGCTTCAATGACATAATTCCTGAGACGGTTACAGCTCTCGGAAGCGACGACCTGTTGATGTCTGCGACCTTTGAAGTTGACCGGCATTGCACTAAGCATACAACAACCACTTGTTGGGCCGAAAATGCTGAGGTGCGTATAGTGGCATATTTAGGCGAAACAACCTACCATTCTCACGCCGATTACACAGTTGTCGGAGGTGTCCTCATTTCCGACGAACCCTTACAAATATATGCAGGAAGCTACAAGTTTGTGGCTTATTTGCACGATTGTTCATGTACTATGCCATCAAATCATGATTGTTCCACATCGACTTTAGATACTTCCATCTACCTGATGTGCGGATACTATCCGGAAAACGGCACATACTTGATAACAGAGACCTTCTCCGAATCAATACCAATCATGATATTGTGATCAATAACTGAATTTCCCGCCCCCCAAAAATTCTCTCAACAACGAAGTGCCGGACAGTTCGTCTTCATAAATATAATTAAAGTATTTGAGGAAAAGCAGTAAGCGATAGGCTTCCGAATATGCTTCGTCGTTTTCATAAACTTCGTTTAATATGGGTTCGGCATAATGACGCAAGGCGGCAAACTCGTACAACATGGCGCTGTTAAACACCTCGTCCGCATTTTCCTGATAGGGGAAAACCCATTTCTCTTCGCCGCGGCGCACGCTTGCCCACATCGAAATGGTCTGCTTAGCCGTATATCCGCGAAACTGATAATCACGCACAATACGCCGTAACAGCCGGTTATCGGTAGTTGGTATCCGGTTATGCCCGTCCAATAAAATCGTCGTTAGCGCCGATACATATACCCGGAAAATTCGCTCCGGCGGGATCGTGTCGGTCAGTTCGGGGTTCAAGCCGTGAATGCCTTCCAATAATAAAACGGAATTTTCTTTCATCTGCAACTTATGACCTTTGTATTCCCGCAGCCCCGTATTGAAATTATAAGACGGCAATTCCACCTCTTCGCCTGCAATCAGTCGCTGTAAATCCTTTTTGAAATACGGCAAATCAATCGCATACAACGATTCGAAATCATATTGGCCGTTTTCGTCTTTCGGCGTATCTTCCCTGTTGACATAATAGTCGTCAAGAGATATGCCTAACGGATGAAGCAGGTTGGTAATAAGTTGGATTTGCAGCCGTTTGCAGAAAGTCGTTTTGCCCGAAGATGAAGGCCCTGAAATCAATACAATACGCACGCCGTTATGATTATACCGTGCGGCAATTTGTTCGGCGATAGATGCGATACGCTTTTCCTGAATAGCCTCCGAAACCATTACAACCTCGCTCACGCGCCCCGTGCGAATCGCAAGATTCAAATCGCCGACATGGTTCAGCCCTACGGCACGCTGAATATCAAAAAAACGTTTGTATTCGTCGAACATCTTATCTTGCCGTATGACGGGGTTCAACTCCGACGGATTGTCCTGTTGCGGTACGCGCAACAATAGCCCGTCGTTATACGAAACAATATCAAATAATTGCACAAATCCGGCAGAAGGCGTCAGGCATCCGTAAAAATAATCAATGTATCCGTCCAACGCATGATAGGAGGCAAACGACAGTCCGGCTGTTTCCAGCAGCAGCGCCTTATCATCCATACCACATTCGCGGAAAAGTTTGACCGCTTCGTCTGTTCTGACCGTGTGCAATACAAACGGCATATCGGCAACGATAATCTCTTGCATCCGGCGCCTGATTTTTTCGATATCCTCTTCCGATATCTTTCCCCGATCGGCAAAGGTGCAGTAATAGCCTTTGGAAACGGGATGCACCAAACTGAATATCCTGCCGGGAAAAAGATCATTAACAGCTTTGGAAAGAATAAAACAAAGCGACCGTACATACGCCCTGAAACCCGATTGATCGGTATAATCCAAAAAAGTAACCTCTTTCGGCTGCCAGCACCGATACATTAGCGTCTGGACGCGATTATTTACACGCGCACACAGTGGGCGATGTCTCAAAGGCGACCCAACCGCCTCATAAATCTCAAGTAATGAAGCCCCTGCCTTTACTTCCTTTTGGGTATTATTGTTCGTACAATAAATCGTAACGTAATCCGAAAAATTGACCATGAATAAATTTTTTTTTTGCAAAAATAGTGAATATTGCGCAAAACCTTAATCAATGAATTAACAATCCTGTTTTTTGTATTTCATCAAGAAAACCTGCATAGTCGGTATCGCGGGCTATCAGAATCGGTTCTATGCGGTCATCAACCTGATATGATAATTTCCACAACAATGGCAGACTATTCCAATATGTATCATCGTCAATATGATTGACAATCATAGCAATATCAATATCGCTATGATTATCGGAAGTTCCTTTTGCATACGATCCGTAAAGCCAATATTGATCTATAATAAACGGCAAAACGCTATTCACAAGCATTTTATATTCTTTCGCTTTGCTAATTATATATGTACTTGTATCCATTGTTGCAATGCTTTTGTTTTCATAATAATTGTTTCACAGTAATCCGGAGTAAGCCGTCTTGCTAAACGTTCTTTATATTCAGGATAACGGGCTTCAATATTTAAAGGCTCCATTTCAAGAACAAAATCAATCTGTTCCTCATTAAGTGAATTGTAGAAACCTCCATGTTGGGCCAAATAAATCAGTTTATGTGTGTAAGGTGGCGTTTCTTCTTTTAATTTTGAATAATATGCTTTAAAAATTTTCTCAATTACCTGATGACACATAAAACCCACATACAAATAACGTTTGGTCTGAAGCATTGCTATGGCTGTTTCCAAGTCGTAATTTGAAAGCTCTATCCAATATATAACTCTATTTTCGCTGTTCATATTATTCAAATCAATAATGTTTTGGCAAAATTAATGCAAATTCCGTACAATGCAAAAAAAAACCAAATTTACTAATAGGTTGTTTAAATTTTGCTCGCCAAATAAATCAGGAGGATTTTTTGATAAAATTTGGTTTACCGTTTTACGATAATAGCGGGCTATGTGAGTGAAACGGGAAATCAAAGATTGAGCAAAACCTTATGCCTTTTTTTGTCATTTTTTTTTTGCTATAATCAAAATAACCGTTATATTTGCATTGTTTTTTTTTAACTCGTGGCTGAAATGTTGTGCAAAAACAATGATATTCTTCGTAAAAACATTGCCGAAAATTTGGCGGTGAAGGATTTTATTTTAAACACACACACACACACACACACACACACACACACACACACACACACACACACTTACGTTAGCTCGCACGCGCGTAATCTACTGAAAAACAATCTACAAAAAACCGTTTCCTTTTCTTTTTTCCCCTATACCTGTTGTCTTAATGACACGCAGATGACGCAGATAAGACGGATTTCCGCAGATAATACAATCTGCGTTTATCCCCTTAATCTGCGTCATCTGCGTGCTAACCCAATTTTGCAAACAACAAAATCAATCACAAACTAATATAAACAAATTAATAATAACTAAAACTGAAATTGATATGGAAAAGAAAAAACCGTGTATTTTAGCCGCTTTCATCATGTTGGCGGCTTTCTTTGCCCAGCAGCCTGTAAAGGCGCAGGTGGATATACAAGCCGGATTGCCAACACTTAACGTGAATACTACGCCTGTTACGCTTGTTGGATTTGGAGGTAAACAATGGTCGGTAATCGGTTATAATGGTAGCGGCGTTGCCAGTGTAAGCGGCGCTCTGACGTTGCTATGTAACGATGAATGGGATACTGCTGTGTTCGGGTTTTGCATACCGTTTAACACAGCATTGAATAATGAATATAGCGGTTCTGTACTTCAAGGCTACATGAATACGAAATATAATGGACTTTCGTCAAAGGAACAGGCGCTTGTCGTGGGGCGCACACTGCCCGGCGGCGGGGCGATTCTCGATCCGGATAATATTGCAGGACCTGCTGTTGTAGATGCAAAATTCTGGCCATTATCGGTAAATGAAGCATACGCAACTGAATACGAACTGCTCAGATTTGTAGGTAGTGATTGGTGGTTGCGTACGCCTGGTGTCTTATCCGGTATTGTGGCAAGAGTCATTGTAAACTCCGGTATTAGTGGTTCAATATATATTGAAGAGAGTGGAATTTGGTCTAACATGGAAATAGCTCCCCGCCCTGCTACTCAATTAGACTTGTCATCTGTTCTCTATACATCTTCCGCAAATGGAACGGGCAGCAAAGCATCCGCTACCACAGGCGGCGGACTTGTCGGCGCTGTTGCGCCGACCGGCGCTTTGAAATTTACAATGGAGGATTCCGGCATGGCAACACCTGTTTTGACATTAGCAGGATCGACAAATGGCACTGCCAATATTAGTTTCGAATATTCGGGTGCGACCACCGGAATAGATCAATATATATCCTGTACATTGGAACAGAGTGGTAATGTAGTATATTATGGAAAACTGGCAAGCTGTGCAAGCGCCACGTATGGAAACTTCATTCTTCCCATCTCCGGAATATCGGCAGGAAATTATACCCTCAATATCTTTTGCGAGCAAGCCAACGGCGACAACTATTCCGACTTTGCCGGAACACCTCTATCGGTAACGTTAACAGTAAACGGAAGCGGTAACGGGACAATAAGCGGTACAGGATTTACGATAGTCACCACAGTGCCAACGCTGACAGCCGGTGCAGTAAATCGTACAAGCAATCAAAACGCTACAGTTGAATTCACAAGCGACAAAACGGGAGAGTATTATTATGATGTTGTGGCAAGTGGCGCATCAGCTCCATTTATTAACACGAGCGGCGCAGGTATAGCCTGTGGAACTTCGGCGACCACAATTGCCCTGACAACGCTTACGGCAGGCGCAAAAGATATTTACATTGTCGCGAAAGATGCTATAGGCAATGTGAGCAGTCCGCTGATAATTACTATCCCTGGATACGCTTCGCCACCAACGCCACCTGTAACAGTCACCACAGCCGGTATCTCAGGCCCCACGTCCATGACGCTGACCGAAGGATACGCCGCCACATCGACAAACGCTTTTACCGTCACAGGCACAGGGGTTTCGGTAACAGTAACTTCCAGTAACGCACTTATTGCATGGAATAACGCAACGAAACAGTTGAATATTGCCGAAGGGTTGCCTGCGGGCAACTATCCTGTAACGCTCCGCGCTGCGAACAACTCCTCATCGTCCACGTTTACCTTTACGTTGACGGTCGAGAAGAGAGCTTATTACCTGCAATGGAATCAAATATTTACCGGCGGTAGCGTCATTGTACGGACAAATAATGCCAATCCGTACCTCTCAGCCGAAGGCGACGAGGTAACGATTACCGTTACGCCCGACGAAGGCCGCGAACTGCATGATATATACGTCTATATGCTTGATAACGCGATGCATATCAATACCAACGTCATCATCCCGTTGAGCAGCGCGCCCGGCACGCGCTCCACCTTGCGGAGCGGCACAAGCCAAACCTTTACCTTCACGATGCCTGCGCATCATGTTGCCATAGTGGCGACATTCACAACGGCCACAGGCAATGAACAATTAATAGCGAACAATGAACAATTAAAGGCCTACGCCGAAAACGGCGTGCTGTATGTCAGCGGATTGCAGGCGGACAGGACACTGAGCGTATATAACGCAATGGGAATATTGATACACGTAGGGGCAGAATCTGCCCGCCACGCATACCCCCTGCCCGGACGCGGCGTATATATCGTCACCGATGGTAAAACAACGGTAAAAGTGGTTTATTGAGTGAAGAGTTAATAACTAAGAATGAAGAGTTGGATTATGCGAATCGCGTCATTGCGAATGGGTAACGTCGGCAGGAGGCTGTCGTTACCCATTACCGATGACGAGTTGTGTGTCGTCATTCCGATACTGTTTTACCGGCAGCAAAGTCATGCAGTGACGTAACTTTATTAACCGTCGGATACATCCGCCATTTTAGCCCTGAAAGGGCGTAATCCTTTTGATCACAGGCTTTCAGCCCGATGAACAGGTTGGCGTAATTTCCACAGGGCGTTACCCTGTGCTATTAGATAGAAGGCTTTCAGCCCAAAATACAATACATAACCGGACTACCGGCAAATATAAAACTTGTGTTTTTGATTTTGAGAAAACTTAACTCCACCACTTTTCCGACTTAGCCTTAATTTTGCCGGTAAGCCCCAAAAATAAAAAAACGCCTGATTTGTCAGGCGCTTTTTTTAGTTGCGGAGGCAAGATTCGAACTTACGACCTTTGGGTTATGAGCCCAACGAGCTACCACTGCTCCACTCCGCGATTTCAAATGAGGGTGCAAAGATAGTAAATATTTTTAAGAAAACAAAATTTTTGCAACTTTTCTTGCTGCGTTTGGCTAACAACGACTTTTTTAATACTTTTGTACACGGAATTAATAAAAATACGTACTATGAGTATAGTTGTCAGCTTTCAGTTTTCAGTTGCCGGATGAAAACTAAAAACTGAGAACTGAGAACTGAATACTAAGAACTAAAAATGTCAATAACTGTTTCCAAAACGCGCGATAAATTAGTGGATGTGGCAAGGCAACTCTTTGCCAGTTTAGGTTTTGACAAAACGACCATGAATGATATTGCACAGGCTTCGAACAAGGGCAGGCGTACATTATATACATACTTTAAAAATAAAGACGACGTCTTATTGGCTGTTGTCAGATCGGAAATCGATCAGCTACACACGATATTGGCAGAACTTGTCGAACAGGATATGCCGGCAGACGACAAACTGACAGCCTTTTTATATACACGGTTAGATGCAATGAAAATGATTGTTGCCCGAAACGGTTCAATCAGGGCTGCATTTTTCCGCGATATCTGGCGGGTTGAAAAAGCAAGAAAAAAGTTCAATATTCAAGAAACCGTACTTATCAAAAAAATATTGGAAGACGGAGTCGAAGAGGGCGTTTTTGAAATTCCTGATACAGAAGCGACTGCATACATTATACATCAAGCGTTGCGCGGACTTGACGTGCCTTATATCAGAGGGAAAATGGGCGATTCGGAATCGGAACGCGACAATGTGATGAATTTATTTTTTAACGGAATAAAGAAAAAACCATAAAATGAAACTGTTGGAAGGAAAAACGGCGGTTATTACCGGAGCCGCGCGCGGTATCGGCAAAGCCATTGCATTGAAATATGCAGCCGAAGGCGCTAATATAGCATTTACCGACTTGATAATAGATGAAACGGGCTTGGCCACAGAGCGTGAAATCGAGGCGTTGGGCGTAAAAGCGAAAGGCTATGCCTCCGATGCGGCCAACTTTGAGGAGGCGCATACCATTGTAGCCGATATTGTCAGAGAATTTGGACGTGTGGATATTTTGGTAAATAATGCAGGCATCACACGCGACGGCCTGATGATGCGCATGAACGAGCAGCAATGGGACAGCGTGATTCATGTCAATTTGAAATCCGCCTTTAATTTTATCCATGCGGTTACGCCTGTGATGATGAAGCAAAAAAGCGGAAGCATTATCAATATGGCATCGGTTGTAGGCGTATCGGGCAATGCCGGACAAGCCAACTATGCTGCTTCGAAGGCAGGTTTGATAGGGTTAGCCAAGTCGGTCGCCAAAGAATTGGGCTCACGCAACATACGTGTCAATGCGATAGCGCCGGGTTTTATTATTACCGATATGACCGCCTCTCTGTCTGAAGCAGTGCGCGAAGAATGGGTTAAACAAATCCCCTTGCGCCGCGGCGGCCTTCCCGAAGACGTAGCCAATGTAGCCGTATTTCTTGCCTCCGACCTCTCATCATACATTACCGGACAGGTACTCCATTGTTGCGGTGGAATGAATACGTAGTGGCAGAGGCTTTCAGCCCAAAATACAATACATAACCGGACTGCCGGCAATTATAAACTTATGTTTTTGATTTTGAGTAAACTTAACTCCACCATTTTTCCGACTGAGCCTATGGTATCTGCTATGGAATTACATTTACATTAAATATAGCGGAAGTAATCGTAAAGGTAGCGCCGCTATTAGAAATTCCCGTGCCTGAAACTGAGAGCGAAGAAACGCCGGCATGACTGTAACTGCATTCTACCGTATAATTGCCCGCATGTACAGATGAAATATTGGATATACTAAGCGTGGGGCCTGTTACCCCTACGATTGTTGTTCCGTTCTGTTTCCATGTATAGGTTACGGCATCCGGATTAACCACGCTTAACTGTAATGTACTTCCTGCCGTATAGGTGTCGGCGCCGGATATGTTAAGAGAGATGTCATACGAAATGCTGACACGGCCATTAGCGCCATTGCCACCGTCTTGAGCAGAACCGCCAATCAATTGTTCTTTCGATCCGCCGCCGCCGCCGCCATAGTTGCTTCCGGGGCTTCCTGCGCCACCACTGCCAACTCCAATTCCTCCATTTCCGCCATATAATGAAGCGCCTGTGCCGCCTGCGCCTGCTGTGCCGCTTAACAAACCGGACGTACCGTTACCACCGTTACCGCCGTTACCTGCGCTTCCTGCGCCACCGCCGCCGCCACCGGAAGCATGCGTTGCGCCGTTACCGGAAGCGTTACCGCCCTTGCCGCCACTATATTTAACAACTCCTATACTATTCCCGGCTTGTCCTCCGGCCCCTCCTGCGATGGTAGCGCCGCCACCGGAAACGTTAGGAACACTCGCGCCGCCTTCTGCCGAAACACAGGTTGTCCCGCCCGCGACAATAGAGGTTGCGCCGCCTTGGGTTACTCCACTGATAGTGGCAGTACCGCCTGCGCCAACACCAATGGTTAGCGACCCGACCGTTACGGCATCTCTTGCATAAGCGCCGCCGCCGCCACCGCCTGCAGCATATCCACTTGCATTTGCACGTCCTCCTGCGCCACCGCCGCCCCATGCCTCCCCCGTAACACCGGTAGCGATTACCGGAATGACAGTTGAATAAGAACCGGCTGCATTATAAGCTATCGTAACGCTCATCTTGTTGTTTTGTGTCACAACAATGGTTTGATTTGTATAGCCGGTTGCTACGGTAATGGTTGCTGTGCGAGGCGCTGATCCGTTGTTATCGCTGTTTGGGACGACGGTAAAATTAGCGCCGTTGCCCGATGTCGGATTGACAGTGAGCCAGTTACTCCCCTGATGATAAACGATATTTGTTGACCAGCTTGGGAAATCGTTGACTACAGTTATGGTTTTAGCGTACGTGACGCCGGTTGCATTCCAATCAAAAAAGAGGCTTTGCGGGCTGACTGACAGCGATCTTGGGTCATACACACACCTGACCGATAAGCCGACGCCTTCACTCCCATAGACATTCATTGCTAAAAAACGGGTAAATACATAGAACCATGCGTTGTTTGGGTTGTAGGAGGAACTTGACCAATATTGAGCGCGGTCGCCTGCATACTCAAGTATGCCGTCAGTGCCACGTGAACCTGCAGCAGGGAAAAACAAAGATGCGTTATTAGCCGGATTGTAAAACAAACGGCCGATATGGGCAACATTATTATATCCTGTGGAAACGGAAGCATTGTCGCCCGCAGTGGCGTTGCCCGGCCCTGTGGTAATTGTCCTTCGATCGAAAAATCCATCGGCGTAATAACCCCATACGGAATTATCGGTGTTGTCGTTCCCCACCGCCACCGGTTTTAACCACAATGACTGGCGTATTTCGGAATTGGCAACGGCGCCTGTTGGGTTATGGACAGTATTGTTTCCATCTTGCGGACGGCGGTAATTATTGGGACATGTTTCGTCGGCGGATGCATTCCAATATTCACTCCCGTTGGTTGAGTTCCAGTTACTGACAGTAAGCGTATAGGCGTTAATAGCCCGCGTAGAAATATTCCACTGGAAAAAATAGCCGGCCTGCGAGGGATACGCTGCGAAAACTCCGCCATTCACGCCAAGTAAACCCGTCGAAGAAGTCATTGCACTGTAATCGGTCTGCGTATTACCGTTGGGATCACTCAGGTTATAGGGCGTGAATTTTTGCGCTTCGGGGCGTGTCGAACTGTTAAAATCGACACTGTTAGCGGCATCTTCGGGCCTCATCAGATAATCGGCGTCTTCGCCCTGGCGAATCCAGATGCGCTGTCTTTTGGTATTGTTTGCGTATGTCAGCAACACCATTCCGTAGCGGTGGTTGGTGGAGCCTATTGTGCCGTTAAGTCCGATGCGGAAGTATATATTCTCATCGCCGCTTTGGTATCCTGCCGTCCCACTTTCTCTCAAATATCCGCTTACAAAAGTCGAATTTCCGCCTACGGCATGTGTCGCGTCAAAGCCCGGATCACTACCGTTATGTACGATTAATTCGTTGCCGCCTTTCCATCCGATATTACCATCGGTTGAATCGTCCGTATCAAGGACTATCCATCCTTTACCATCGACAACCTGCGCCGTCCATACTCCGTCGGCATAGCCGCTTGTCGCTCGCGGAATACGGATGAGCCGCTCGCCGGTTTGGTCAGCTTTCCAAAACGCCCCGATATATGGAATAAATCCTGCCGGAGGCATATCATCCGTAATATCAGGCGAATCACCGATTTTCATTCTGAGCGTATAAGAAACGCCGCTCTGCAATGGCTTTACAAAGGTCGCATGAACATCGTTAAGCGTCTTTGTGCCTGCGGTCAATGTCCCAATGGTAAATACGGTAGGATTAGCCGGCGGATTACCCGTAAATACAGTGCGGATATTCGATTGAACCGTTGTATCGTTGAGCGTTGGAAATATGATTGTCTGAGAGATAGCGCCTCCATTGGCAAGCGCTCCTGTTTCGGTGGTCAGATTAATAAGATAGCCCGGAAGCGTAACGCCCGAAAGGGCTGTGATATGATCGCCTCCCACGCCGGTTGTCATTACGGCTTGAAGTTGTGACGTTTTGTGATACATGGTTATGGGAACTTCAACATATAGTCCGCTATTGAGTGATATGGAAGTTTCGCCCCAAATCAGGTCATTTGAGGGATTAATGTCTGATATTACAGACGCTATGGCAGGCGGCTCAGAGGAATTGTTAAATGAGTAAGCAACAAACTTGTAGTCGCCCGGAGGCAGATAAAAATTATCATCGCCTCCTCCTCCTTCACGAATCAAATCATTGCCGTCAACAACGTATATGTCTTGTGCCGCGACGACGAAATTATTCATATAATCCTCTTCATAAGCGACTATGCGTATCTTTGAATTATGTTCGAATGCCCTTGTTGTAACAGTGGGTGGCGTTTCTTCCCCGGGATCGGCCGATAGCGTGGCATATATATTCAAGCCGGCTTCGACAGGGATAACAATACTTTCGGATATATTATCGGATGCGACGACCTTACCATTTTCCTTATCGCTATCTTTTGCCATGTTGCGCAAAGAATTTTCATCGCCGTATGAAGCGAAACGCAGCGTAATATTGAAGTGGCCTGCTTTGACAGAAACGGTTTTGATTTCCTCTGAAATTTCATCTGTTTGACATGCATACGAAAGCAAAGCTAAACACAAAATCAACAGGAAGATACTGCATTCGGAAAATAGACATTGCCCCCTATGTGTTTTCTTTATATTCATAAGATTTTTCAAAAGTCGAGGCAAAGGTAATCAAAAAAAAAATCATAAAAATACATATAAAATATTTTATATTTTTTTTGATAAAAAAATATAGTTGTGTAATTGAAAAATGAAGTGATCGAAAGGCGATATTTAGTCCCCTACATTTCCCTTTTTTATCTGTTTGACTTCCTCATACTATATTTTATCAACAACAGAATACAGATTTCGTTTCGGCATAAAAAATATGCAAGTATATTTTGTTCTGCTCTCAACTTGCACTATATTTGCAGACTAAAAGGATGTAATGATGGGATTATTTCAAAGTACGATTCTAAAAAAACACCTTGCTGCCGGAAGCGATAAAATTGCTGCCGCTTATTCCTTGTATTCTAAATATTTCCATCATCCAGAAATTCGGGAAAATATTCGTAACAGTAAGGAAGAGCAATTTCAGGAAGGATTTTTGCGGAAACTTTTCGTTGAGATTCTTGGTTATACGCTTCATCCCGAACCTGACTATAACCTGATTACCGAAAAGAAAAACGAAAAGGATGCAAGAAAAGCCGATGGCGCTATACTCGTCAACGGTGAAGTGAAAGCAGTTATTGAACTGAAAGACCATAAAACCACAGACCTGAAACAGGTTGAAACGCAGGCTTCCAGCTATAAAAACAACCATCGCAAAGCATCCTACGTGGTTATTTCCAACTTTGAAAAATTACGGTTTTATATCGAAAATACAATTGACTGTGAGGAATTTAACCTGTTTAACCTGTCGGAAAATGATTTTGCAGTTTTATGGCTCTGCCTTGCATACGAAAATATTGTCCGCGACTTGCCCAGACAGTTGAAAAACGAATCAGTCAACAGCGAAGACCGGATAACGAAACAACTTTATAAGGAATATACAGCCTTTAGACGCGCTCTGTTTTCCGATATGCTTGCAAATAACAAGGGGTTTAAACCCCTTGCTTTATTCAAAAAAACGCAAAAACTGCTCGACCGTCTGCTTTTTATTCTGTTTGCAGAAGACTGTGGATTGTTACCTCCCAATTCCATCGTGGAAATCATCAAACAGTGGGAAACGCTTAAAGAATTAGACGAATACAAGCCGCTTTACGACCGTTTGAAAAAATATTTCGGTTATATGAATACCGGACACAAAGGGAAAAAACACGATGTTTTTGCCTACAATGGCGGATTGTTCCTGCCTGATGAAATGTTGGACAACATTCGGATATCCGACGAAGTGCTCTGTCCACATTTGCTGACCATAAGCCGTTATGATTTTTCAAGCGAAGTGGATGTCAATATTCTGGGACATATTTTTGAACATTCATTGACCGAAATGGAGGATATTGTAGCAAGGGGTCATGCAATGACAAGGGGTCATGACCCCTTGCTTTTATCGAAACGCAAAAAAGACGGCGTGTTCTACACCCCGCGCTACATCATTGCCTACATTGTAGAAAATACTGTCGGCAAACTATGCGCGGAAAAGAAGACTGAACTGACTATCAACGAATCGGAATATATTGCCGACAAAAAACGTCCTAAATCCCAAACGAAACTATTATCGGACAAGTTGAATACCTACCGTGAATGGTTACTTTCGCTCACTATCTGCGACCCTGCGTGCGGCAGCGGCGCATTCTTGAACGCCGCCCTTGACTTCCTGATGGCAGAACACCGGTACATTGACGAATTGGATGCAAAATTATCAGGAGGTGGAATCGTATTCCCCAACATCGAAAACGCCATTTTGGAAAACAACCTCTATGGCGTGGACATCAACGAAGAAAGCGTCGAGATCGCCAAACTCGCCCTGTGGTTGCGTACCGCCAAACCCCACCGCAAACTCAATTCACTCAACAACAACATCAAATGCGGCAACTCGCTTATAGCAAGGGGTCATGACCCCTTGTCATCGCATGACCCCTTGCTAGACAAGGCCTTCGACTGGCACAAAGAATTTCCGCAAGTATTTACAGAGAAAGACAAAAAAGCGTTTCATGTAACTACAGCCACACACGATAGTCGTACATCTCAACGAATGATTGATTACAATGTGCGGGAAATGCGTTTTATTAAAAGCAAGGGGGTATGCCCCCTTGACAGCGTTCCGCGCCAACTTACTGACGAAGATGAAATTATTATTACAAAAACAATTTGCGAAATCGTAAAAGAAGACGAGTTAAATGTATTGGCGTATAATATTTGTCGCGACCATATACATATTCTTTTGGTCTGCGAGGAGGAAGAATTGGATAAGA
>Ga0082212_10007127_pt1 | contig 14868 bp, 14 predicted proteins | sample TergutNt197P3_FD_71548 | JGI IMG/M metagenome (GOLD analysis project Ga0082212, IMG submission 71548) | Neocapritermes taracua P3 segment gut microbial communities from Petit-Saut dam, French Guiana - Nt197 P3 | ecosystem: Host-associated > Arthropoda: Insects > Digestive system > Gut ... | reverse complement strand
GACGGGGTTGCGCTCACCGCCGTGGCGGCCGCGCTGCGGCTCGGCGCGCCCTGGGGGCAGGCGTGGGCGGGAGTGCCGCCGAGGCTCGACGTCGTCGGCAGGGCGCTGCGGCCCGCGTGGGAGGAGGGCGCCGCGCCCGGCGACGCCCTGCGGGCCGCCGGGGACGCGCTGCGCCGGGAACGGCGCGACGCCGCGCGGGTCGCCGCGGCGCGGCTCGGCGTGCGGCTCGTGCTGCCGCTCGGTACGTGCTTCCTGCCGGCCTTCGTGCTGGTGGGGCTTGCGCCGGTGCTCATCGCGCTGGGCGTAGGGGTGTTCGCGGGGTGACCCGCGGTGGATCGACCCGGCATCCGGCCGGGCGGTGATGGGAGGGAAAGGCATGGAGGACGAGAGAGACGACGAGGCCGGCATGGCCACCGCGGAGTACGCGGTCGCGACGCTGGGCGCCGTCGGGATCGCGGGGCTGCTGATCGCGATCCTCAAGAGCGACGCCGTCCGGGGGCTGCTCGAGCACCTGGTCACCACGGCGCTGACGGTGGTGTGAGGCCACGATGACCGCAACGAGGAGGAGCACCGCCGACGGCGAGCGCGGTGCCGTCACCGCCGAGCTCGCCGTCGGGCTGCCCGTCGTGGCCCTGCTGCTCGTCGCGGTGCTCACCCTCGGGGCCGCGTCCGGCGCGCAGCTGCGCGCGCAGGACGCGGCCCGCGCGGGGGCGAGAGCGCTCGCGATCGGGCAGGACGAGGCGCAGGTGCGGGCCGTGGTCGCGCGGGTGGGCGGCGCGGACTCCCGGCTCGAGGTGGAACGGGACGGGCAGTGGGTCACCGTGTCCGTGTCGCGCCCCGTGGGCGGGGGCTGGTTCGCGCACGCCCCGCTCCGCGCGGGCGCCGCCGCGACCGCCTGGGTGGAACCGTGAGCACGGCCCACGACGGCGAGCGCGGAGCCGGCACCGTGCTGCTGCTCGGCCTCGCGGGCGTGATCCTCATGCTCGGGTTCGCGCTGATCGCTCTGGCAGGCGCCGAGCACGCCCGGTCGACCGCCCAGGCGTCGGCCGACCTCGCGGCGCTCGCGGCCGCGACGGCGGTGCGCGACGGGTACCCCGCGTGCGACGTCGCGCGGGACGCCGTCGTGCGCAACGGCGGGTCGCTCGCGGCGTGCACGCCGGAGGCCGGGGGGATCGTCGGCGTGACCGTCACGAGGCCCGTCACCGGGGTGCCGGCGTGGGCCGGTGGGGTGGCGCGTGCCGTCGCACGCGCCGGGCCCCGGCCGGTCTCAGGTCGGGTTGACGCGGAACAGGGCCGCCCGCTCGGTGATGAGGCGGGCGCGGGCCAGGCGGGGCTTGTCAGAGCCGTCGCGGATCACGCCGCCGGACGCCTCGAAGTCGGCGAGGAAGTCGATCGCCCAGGCGACGTCGGCGGGCGACGGGCTGAAGCACTCGTTGATGACCGCCGGCTGCTCCAGGTCGAGGCAGATCTTGCCGGTCATGCCCAGGTCGACCGCCTCGCCCGACTGGACCCGCAGCACCGGGTGGGTGGTGCCGACCGTCGGGCCGTCGATAGGCCCGGTGAGCCCGCCGATCCGCGAGGCCGCCACGAGCCGCGACCGCGGGTACGCCATCGCGAGCGGCTCGTTCGAGGCCCCCGTGTCACGGCGGTAGTCGCCCGACCCGAACGCGAGCCGGAACACTCCCGGGGCGCGCGCGATCGAGACGGCGTCCTCGATGCCGAGCGCCGACTCGACCAGCGCGATCACGGGCACCGTCCCGCCCAGGCGCTGGACGGTGTCGACCACCTGGTCGGCGCTCTCCGTCTTGGCGAGCATCACGCCGGCCAGCCCGGTGGTGTCGTGGCCCGCGGCGTCACGCAGGGCGCGCACGTCGTCGGCCCAGGCGACCGACGACCGCTCGTTGATACGCACCCACGCGCGGCCGCCCGCGGCGAACCAGTCGAGCACCTTGCCGCGCGCGACGCCCTTGAGGGAGTCGTCGACCGCGTCCTCGCAGTCGAGCACCACCTGGTCGGCGCGGGAGAGCTGGGCGGCGTCGAACGCGTCGTCGTGCAAGGCGGACAGCAGCAGCCAGGAGCGAGCGTGGGCGGGGGCGACGCGGGTGGACTCGCGTGAACGGCGTCGTTCGTCGAGGGAGATCTCCAAGGTCACCTCAGGGACTCTACGACTCCTGCGGGGCGTGCGAGAGCACGGTGTCGAGCAGGGTGACGGCGGCGGCCTTGTCGAGCGGCGAGTTGTAGTTGCCGCACTTCGGGGACTGCACGCAGGCAGGGCAGCCGTGGTCGCAGGGGCACGCGGCGATCGCGTCGCGGGTGGCGCGGAGCCAGGTGGCGCCCAGCTCATAGCCGCGCTCGGCGAAGCCCGCGCCGCCCGGGTAGCCGTCGTAGACGAACACGGTGGCCTCGCCGGTGTCGGGGTGCAGCTCGGTCGACACGCCGCCCAGGTCCCAGCGGTCGCACGTCGCCAGCAGCGGCAGCAGGCCGATCGAGGCGTGCTCCGCCGCGTGCAGCGCCCCGGGTACGACGTCGGCGTCCAGCCCGGCGGCGCGCAGCACGTACTCGGGCACCGTCCACCAGACGGCCGTGGTGGCCAGCGAGCGCTCCGGCAGGTCGAGGGGCTCCGTGCCCAGCACCTGGAGGTCCGGCAGGCGGCGCCGCTCGAACGAGATGACCTGCGACGTCACCTCCACGGGGCCCAGGCCCCAGGAGATCGGGCCCCACTCGCGCGTCTGCTCGACGGCCGGCTCGTCGATCGCGATCGTCATCACCTCGCGCGACCAGGTGCCGTGGTCGACGTCGCGGCGCACCACCAGGGCCACGCGGTCCGTGAGGTCCAGGTGGTCGACCACGAACGTCGTGCCCTGGTGCACGTAGACCGCACCGTCGTGCACCTGCCCGTCGGCGGACCCGGCGTCCACCGTGCCGAGCAGCCGGCCCGTGGTCGCCTCGACCACCCGGACCGGGCGCCCGCCCGAGCCCCGCAGGTCCGCCATCCCCGCCGCCGGCTGCGCGTGCGTCCAGTACCAGCCCGACGGCCGACGGCGCAGCGCGCCGCCCTCCACGAGCTCGTCGAGGATCGCGCGCACGTGGGCGGGGTCGCCGAACCGCGCCAGGTCCTCCGCGCGCAGCGGCACCTCCTGCGCCGCCGCGCACAGCTGCGGGGCCAGCACGTAGCGGTTGGCGGGATCGAAGACCGTGGCCTCCAGCGGGGCGTCGAACACGGCCTCCGGGTGCGTCACCAGGTAGGTGTCGAGGGGGTCCTCGCGGGCGACGAACGCGACCAGCCCGTCGGCCCCCGCACGCCCGGCCCGGCCCGCCTGCTGCCACAGCGACATGCGCGTGCCCGGCCAGCCCGCGATGAGCACGGCGTCCAGGCCCGAGATGTCCACGCCGAGCTCCAGGGCGTTCGTCGTGGCCAGGCCCAGCAGAGCGCCCGTGCGGATCGCCTGCTCCAGCTCGCGCCGCTCCTCCGGGAGGTAGCCGCCCCGGTAGGCGGCGATCCGCCGCGACAGATCCGTCGATACCGGCCGCAGGTGGTCCCGCGCCGCCTGCGCCACCGACTCCGCACCCCGCCGAGACCGCGTGAACGCGAGCGTCCGCGCCCCCGACGCGGCCAGGTCGGCGAGCAGGTCCGCCACCTCGGCCGTCGCCGTGCGGCGCGGGTGCTCCGCGGCGCCGTCGGCCGTCACCACCGCCGTCTGCTCCGCCTCCGCGTGCGACGCGTCCAGGGGGTCCGGCAGCGCCCACGGGTCGTCGTCGCCTTCAGCCGCGCCCGCGGAGCGCGTGAACGCGAACGACATCAGCTCCGGCGGCTGCCACAGCGCGATCGTGCGCCGGCCCGACGGCGACCCGTCGTCAGTCACCGCCGTCACCGACTCGACCCCCAGCAGGCGTGCGGCGCTCACGGCCGGGTCCGCCGACGTCGCGCTCGCCACCACGAACGTCAGCTCCCCGCCGCGGTGGTGCTCCACGAGCCGGGCCAGCCGCCGCAGCACCAGCGACACGTGCGCCCCGAACACGCCGCGATACGTATGCCCCTCGTCGACCACCACGTACCGCAGCGCCCGCAGGAACCGCGACCAGCGGCGGTGGTTCGGCAGCAGGGAGAAGTGCAGGAAGTCCGGGTTGGTGAGGACGACGTCGGCGTAGTCCTGCACCCAGCGCCGCTCCTCGGTGGGGGTGTCGCCGTCGCACGTCGAGACCCGGATCGACCGGCCGGCGTCGTCCGGCATGGCCGCGAGCACCCGCTCCAGGGCGTGGAGCTGGTCGGCCGCGAGCGCCTTCGTGGGCGACAGGTACAGCACCGAGCCGCGCTGCTGCGGGGGGAGCGTGCGCCCGACGGCCGTCAGGGCCGGGAGCCAGAACGCGAGCGACTTGCCCGACCCGGTGGACGTCGCGAGGGCGACGTGCTGGCCGGCCCAGGCGGCCGAGGCTGCGGCGGCCTGGTGGACCCACGGACGGGTCACGCCCGCCGACCGGTACGCCTCGACGAGAGCGGGGTCCGCCCAGGTCGGCCAATCGACGGTGACGCCCTCGCGGGCGGGGAGCGTGCGGACATGGGTCAGGCGGTCGGCCCGCGCGCCGCCCGCGAGGAGCACGTCCAGGAGGGGGTGGGGGGCGGCGTCGGGCACGGGCTCATCCTCCCAGGACTCGCGGCCCTGGGAGGATGAGCCGGGGATCAGCCGGGGATCGTCACGGTGACCGGGTCGCTGGCCAGGTAGCGCTTGCCCACCGCGATACCGCCTACGGTGTCGTTCGGGTCCTGACACCAGGCGAGCGCGCGGACGTGGTACTGACCGGGGGGAAGGGTATCCGGGTAGGCGCTCGGCGACGGCCCGTCGCTCGGTACCTGCGTCCCGCAGTGCCAACCACCGCCCGAGGCGGCAATGGTCTCGAAGGACTGGCCAGCCGCGAGGGAGGTGATCGTGGGGGCGCCGGACTTCTTGGTTCCGTCGGCGTTCCAGCTCTCGGCCGGCGTCCACTGACCGCCACCGCCACCATCAGGCCAGAAGGAGGCGTCGACGACCTTTCCGCCTTGGGACCAGACGAGGATGGGGTCGCCGGCGGCATAGCCCGAGCTCACGCCTCCGAGGCTCGTGAAGCGCACAAGAGCAGTCGCCGTACCGCTCGCCGAGACGGTGACGTCGCCGACGATTCCCAGGCGCATTGCAGCGTCGTCGAAGGAGAAGAGCTTGGAGGCGTCCGCCCCGCAGACCAGCCCCTCTCCCACCGAGTCGCCGAACGGGAGCGCGGCCCCGGCGGCGAACCGGGAGTCCGTGAGGCTCGGTGCGTCGGGCACCGTCACCGAGATCTTTCCGCCGACCAGAAAGGACAACGGCGCTGAACCGTTGTTGTGTGCCTCATAGATGGTGACCGCGTACACGTCGTACCGGCCTGCCGGGCGGGCGCTGGGGAACGTGTCGAAAGGGTAGTTGTCGTTGGCTGCGATGCGCGTACCGCAGCTCCAGCCGCTGTCCTCCTCGAGCCCGTTGAGAGCCGACGCGACGAACGACTGTCCCGCGGCGAGCGACGTCACCTCAGAGCCGTCCTCGCGGAGGAAAGGGCCGGCCTGCGGCTCGACCCAGTCGACCGCGTCGACGATCCGCCCGTCCTGGACGTAGACAAGGCCCGGTTCGAGCCCCCCATAGTCGGACGGCACGTCCGCGGACCCGGTGTTCGTGATCCTCACCTGACCCTTCTGCCCCCCGACGTCCACGAGCGACAGGTCGAGCGTGCTCGTGCTCGGCAGGTCCAGCAGCTCGCTCACCGGGTCGCCGCACATCAGGTTGTCGAGTGAGCCGCGCATCGCTCCCCATGCCGGGAAGGCATGCTGGTGCGAGGCAAACCGGGGATCGTCGAGCGCGGTGCGCGCCGCCGCCGGGTCCACCGTCACGTCGGGCGAGGGCGCCGTCGTCGGCGAGGATGAAGGCGTTGGCGTAGGTGACGGGCTGGGCGACGGCGTCGGGCTCACGGATGGCGTAGGGGTCGCCGGTGGCACGGGCCCGAGCTTGGTGTTCCACGGGGCTGCCCACGCCCCGACGGCGATCGCGCACACGAGCGCGAGCGTTGCCGTGGCAATGCCGCTGACCTTGACGGCGCGGCGGCCGGCGACCCGGCGCCGAAGCTCGGGCATCGAGGCCCGGAGATGGACGTCGGTGGCGTGCGAGGCCATGGTGTCGAACGTGCGGCCGATCGCCTCACCGATGCGTGCGTCGTCCTTGCTGATCCTGTCGTTCACCGGGTGCCTCCGTCCAGGGCTCGCGCCGGGGTGCGCACGGGGGCAGCGCAGAGGTCGTCGGTGGTGAGTAGGCCGCGAAGCCGGCCGGTGGCGTCGGACAGGTGCCGTTTGACGGTGCCCTCGGCGAGGCCGAGCCGGGCCGCGACCTGGGGCACGGTGAGGTCCTCGTAGAAGCGCAGCACGACGCAGGCCCGCTGCTGCGGGGAAAGCTCCGCCAGCGCGGCGGTGACGTCGGCACGTACGCTCACGCCCGACGCCGGCCCGCGCTGGTCGTCGTCGTCCACCAGCAGGGGCTCGCGCTCTCTCCAGCGGACGCGGCGCCGGTACCCGTCGACGTACAGCGACAGGATGGCCCGCCGGACGTAGGCCTCGGCGTTGGTGGGCGCGGCGTCGGACTGGAGCGGGTGCACGGTCGCTGCCGGGCCGCTCGGGCGCCGCAGGCCGGAGAAGACCTTGAACAAGGCCTCCTGGACGAGGTCTTCGGCGTCGTAGCTGTTCCCGCAGACGACGTACGCATAGCCGACGAGCGCGTGGCCCCTCCGTGCGACCAGGTCGTCGAGCTCTGCTCGCCATCGAGTCATCAGTACCTCCTGCGTGGGGCCCTTCAGCGGGCCGAACACTAGCGAGACGAACGTTGGGTTCGTTTCGTTGGGGGCGCTGTGGCGCGGAGCGACGCGCCCTACGGGAGCGTCACCTGCAGCGGGTTGCCGATGATCGTCCTCTGCCTGTCACGGACCTGGGCGCCCGGCGGGCCGTTCGAGGAGAGGCGGAAGAGCGTGATCGCAGAGACCGTGTAGTCGCCGGCCGGGCGGGTGTCGGCGAGCTCCGGCGTCGAACCACCAGCCGGCGAGGTCGTCATCGCGCCGCACGTCCAGCCCGCCCGTCGGACGTGAGACGGTCATTCGACGTCGTGGACCAGCTGTCCGCGAGGCCCTCGAACGACGAACCCTGCGGCACCGACGTCACGTTCGTCCGTGTGCTCGGCGCGCCCGTCCCGCTCTCCCAGAGGTCTCCCTCCGTCCAGACCCAGGCGTCGACGATGCGTCCGCCTTGCACCCAGACGAGGGTCGGCTGCGTCCCCCGGTAGGAGATCCCAGGGTTGGAGGTGCCGTCGTTGGCGATGCGGACGACGCCTTCGCCGTCGCCGTGTACCGGCTCGAGGGTCATCGAGAAGCCGTCGCGTCGGGGCAGGTCGAGCAGCGGCGAGATGTCGACGCCGCAGGCGAGCCCGGGAGGGCCGGTGAGCGGACGGCCGTCGGAGAAGCGCGGGTCGTCGAGCGCGGACTTCGCCCCAGGACTTCCGCCCGACGGTACCGTCCGGGCGGCGACGCCCAGGCCCACGGCTAGGACGACCGTTGCCACGGCGATCCCGCCGAGCTTGCCGCGCGGCGACCCTCGATGCGGTGGCGCAGCTCGGGGAGAGCCGCCTCGAGCCGCGTCGGCGAGGGGTAGGTCGACATCGTCGCGAGCGTGGAGCGCAGCGCCGAGGCAACGCGCGGGTCGTCGCGGTCCTGGGGGTCCGTCTGTCGGTCCGTCATGATCGTCCTCCGTCCATGGCGCTCTCGTCGTCGGCGAGCAGGCCCCGCAGCCTGTTCGTGGCGTCCGCGAGGTGGCGTTTGACCGTGCCGTCGGCAAGGCCGAGCCTCGCCGCGACCTGGGCGAGCGTGAGGTCGTCGAAGCAGCGCAGGACGTCGCACGCGCGCTGCTGCGGGGAAAGGCTCGCCAGCGCGGCGGCGATGTCGGCCTGCACGCTCACGCCCGACGCCGGGCCTCGCCCAGCGCCGTCCTCGATGAGCAGGTGCTTGCGCGCGGTGTAGCTGACCCGCCGCCGGTAGCCGTCGACGGGCAGGGAGAGGATCGTCCGCCTGACCTAAGCCTTCGGGTGATCCGACAAACGGGTCCCGTCGAGCTGATGCACGGCCTCGGCATCGCCGCGGCGCCGCAGCCGTGAAAGGGCCTTGAAGAGCGCCTCCGGGACCAGGTCCTCGGCATCAGTGGTGTCGCCGCACACCATCTACGCGTAGCCGAGGAGTGCCTGGCCTCGCCGGGCGACCAGGGTGTCGAGCTCGTCGCTCCACCGGTCATGTCCCACCTCCCGTGACAGGCCGCAGCGGCCGATATCACTACCGACGAACGGGAGCGGCGAGAGGTTGGGGTGAGTGTGCGCTCGGGTGCGCCAGCCGGCAACGGAGGCGACGGCACGTGACACGCGGCCGTCCTCCGAGGACCACCGACCCTGACGACCGGCACCGGCGTCGGGGACGATCGACCCATGGCTCGCCATCCCGTACCGAGATCCGCCGCGCGTGCCGGCGCGCTCGTCGCGCTGGGTCTCGGCGCAGCGCTGCTCACCCGGCGCCTGGCGCAGACGTGGGGCACGCTCGGCGGCGAGCACGACGACGAGCTGCCGGGCGACGGCATCCTGCCCGACGCCCGCCTGGTCGCGACGCGGGGCGTAGGCATCGCCGCGCCGCCGCGCGTCATCTGGCCGTGGCTGCTCCAGCTCGGGTACGGGCGCGGCGGGTTCTACAGCCACGACCGGCTCGAACGGCTCGCCGGGCTGGACATCCGGTCGGCAGAGCGGGTCGAGGAGCGCTGGCAGGGCCTCGCCGTCGGCGACGAGGTGCACCTGGCGCCGGCCGTGGCGCTGAGCGTCGCCGAGATGCACCCCGAGCGCCACCTGGTGCTCGCGGGCGTGCACAGCGGGCCGGGCAAGGCGCCCGCGCCCTACGACTTCACGTGGGCGTTCGTGCTGCGGCCGGTCGGGGCCGGGTCGCGCGTGCTGGTCCGGGAGCGCTACCGCCCACGCGGGCCGGGCGGGCGCGTTCTCGCCGAGGTGATGCAGCCAGTCAGCTTCGTGATGACGGCCGCCATGCTCCGGGGCATCCGGCAGCGGACACTCAACACCTCGTGACCTGGGACGACGGGTACTTGCCGCAGGCGTTCAGGGAGCGCTAGGTTCGCGCCGCTGCGACGAGGTTGCTCGGGACAGCCGCGCCCGTGAGGGTGCGCCTCCGCCGCGTCACTGCCTCCTTGGAGCCTCTTGTGCGCCGTCTCCTGCGTTCCGGCCGCCTGCGTCTTGTCGCGGCCGCCCTCGCCCTCGTCCTGATCCCCGTCGGCGGTGTCGCGACGGCGTCCCGTGCCGACGCCGCGTCGAACCCGGGTGGGTCGGTGGTCGGCTACGCACCCGCGTCGACGACGGTGCTGAGCGACGGCGCCGACCCCGTCACCGATCCCGTGAGCAGCTTCTGGGTAGGCAACTGCGGCGTGGACCAGCTCGATGCGACGCTCGCTGCGTACTGCACGGCACCGACGATCCAGCGCGCGCAGTGGACGTTCGAGCCACTCGCGATCCTCGACCAGCTCGCTCCGCAGGACCTGGTGAGCGCCAGGCTCGTCATCAGCGCGCGCCAGGGCATCCTCGACAACTCCACCTGCACGCCCAACACGCTCCGTGTCTACGACATCGACAACCCCGTTGCGGCCCCCACGTGGGCGAGCACGGCGGCGTGGGTGGCGCAGGAACCGCTCGGCTCGTTCTCCGCGTACTGGGGCACGTGCGCGCAGACGCCCACGTGGACCGGCTACGACGACTTCGACGTCACCGCCCTCGTGCGCCGGATGATGTCGGAGGGCCGGACGGACCTGACCGTGGGCGTCGCGGGCGACGAGACCAACGTGGGCTCCGGGTACAACCTGCTCGACTCGTACGCGGTGTCGGTCTACGTGAACTTCGAGCGCCCGCCGGCCGCCCCGACCGACCTCGGGATCATGGTGGGTACCTCGCTGCTGGGCTGTACGAGCACGCCGGTTGCCATCAGCAGCCCCAGTTTCCAGGTCTACGCGTACCTGACGGACCCTGACGACGCGGTCGGCAACGGGATCGCCGGTGCGCCGGTGCACGCCGACCTGTCCGTGGTCGACACGACCGACGGATCCGTCGTCGCATCGCAGACGGCACAGGTCGTCTACACGCCCGCGGGTGCTCAGTTCCCGGTGAACGCGCCGAACCTGACGAACGGCCGCACGTACGAGGTGCGGGTCCGGACGACGGACGGAGGCGGGCTCACGGGTCCGACGGCGACGTGCCGGTTCACCTTCGACGGCACCCCGCCGGCGCCGCCTGTGGTCACGCCCGTGCTGGCGGCGTCGACGCCGTCGGTGTCGGGCAAGGTGGTGGCGGGTGGGACGTTGACGGCGGTGGTGGGGTCGTGGACGGCGGGGACGGCGTTGGCGTACCAGTGGCGGGCGGACGGCGTGGCTGTGGCGGGTGCGACGGGTGCGTCGTTCGTGCCGCGGTCGGCGCAGGTGGGCAAGAAGATCACGGTGACGGTGACGGGAAGCAAGGCGGGTTTCGCGTCGGTGGCCAGGACGAGTGCCGCCACGGGTGCGGTGGCGGACGCGAACGTGCAGCTGGGGTATCAGGGTCACGTGCAGAGCATCGGCTGGCAGCCGTGGGTGACGGGCGGTCAGGTTGCTGGGACGACCGGTCGCAGCCTGCGGGTGGAGGCGTTGCGGTTCCGGTTCAACGGGGCGGCGTATGGCGGGGGGATCACGGCGACGGCGCACGTGCAGAGCATCGGGTGGATGGCGCCGGTGGCGTTGGGTGGTGTGGTGGGCACGACGGGCCGCAGTCTGCGGGTGGAGGCGTTCACGATGCAGCTGACCGGTGAGATGGCGCAGCACTATGACATCTACTACCGCACGCATGCCCAGCATCTGGGGTGGTTGGGCTGGGCGAAGGATGGTGCGCGGTCGGGTACGGCGGGGTATGCCTACCGGTTGGAGGCGGTGGACGTGCGGCTGGTTCCCAAGGGTGACCCGGCGCCGGCCGCGACGACCACGCTGGCCTCCTTCTACCAGCACTGAGCGCGCCGACGACGGCGCGCTGACACGGGTCGAAGGGGCCTTGTCGGGGCTCTCACCAGGCGCTACGTTCGGCGCTGCCGCACGGCGCGGCACTCCACAGCCTGCAGGCTTCACCGCCTGAGATCGAGGTCTTCATGCCTTGGCACGCCCACGGCTCCGCACGCCGGCTCACCGCCTGGACCGTCACCCTCGTCGCGGCATTCACGCTGCTCGCCGCCGCCCCGGCGCGCGCTGCCGACCCCCAGTCCGTCACCGTCACGTTCACGCAGGTGGGTGACTGGTACGAGACCACCGGCGGGCCGGGGGTGCCGAACCAGTACCGGGTCGATGTCACCGCGGCGGACGGGACCGCGGTCACGGGACTGGCCGTCCGCGTCTACATCGACGGTCAAGCATCCGGTTTCGCGGACCCCGTGGGAACAGTCATGGATGCCGTCACGCCCGTGGTCACGGGCGTGAACGACGTCAGCGTGCAGTTCTACGGCCTCCCGGGGACCTACGCCGTCGGATCGGCCACGGCGCAGGTGGTGGCGCTCCCCGCGACGGTGCCGGCGCAGGTGACGTTCAGCGTCCCGCCCACGGCTCCCGCGGAGTCGACCACCACCATTCCCGTCGACGTCGCCGCCGGCGGAGCCCCCGCCGCGGGTTCGATCTCAGCGGTCTACGGCGGCGGAGCCAGCACTGGGGTCGAGGTCGCTCTGGTCGACGGGCACGCCGACCTGCCTGTGTACTTCGGCCCGGTCGGCACCAGCCAGATCGCCATCGCGTACTCGGGTGGCGCCGGAGCACAACCGGTGACGACGGAGGCGCAGCCGACCACGGTCACCACCGCGACGCTGAGGGTGCTGGCGCAGCCCGTGGTCGCGGGCGTTCCGGTGGTGGGCGCGGCGGTCAGCGCTCAGGTCGCAGACGCCATCAACGGCGTGGCCGGCCAGTCCATCTGGGACCGCCAGCCGGACAGGGTCGACTACCAGTGGATCGTCGGCGGTGTGTCGGTCGCGGGCGCGACGAACCCCGACTACGTGGTCCCGGCATCGGCGATCGGCAAGTCGATCCAGGTGCGGATGACCGCGCATCTCCAGAACTACTTCGACTCGACGCTGACCAGCGGACCGAGTGCCGCGGTCCGCGACTCCGACACCCAGGTCCAGGTCCAGGGGCACGTGCAGGGTGTCGGATGGCAGCCGTGGACCACGTCCGGGGCGATGGTCGGGACGACCGGTCGCAGCCTGAGGCTTGAGGCGTTCCACGTCCGACTCGCGAACGCGGCGTACACCGGCGGGATCACGGCGTCCGTCCACGTGCAAGGCCTCGGCTGGATGGCGCCCGTGACGGATGGCGGCGTCGTCGGGACGACCGGGCGTGGGTTGCCGATCGAGGCGGTCAAGCTCCAGCTCACCGGCGAGATGGCCACGCACTTCTCCCTCTGGTACCGCGTCCACGTCTCCGGTATCGGCTGGATGGGCTGGGGCGAGGATGGCGGACCCGCTGGGACCGAAGGGCTGGGCGACCAGGTCGAGGCGCTCGACGTCAGGCTGCTCCCGAAGGGGGACCCCGTCCCCCCGAGCACGGCGAGCCGGGGCCAGTACGTCGGGGGCCGCCCGCCAGATGTGAGCTCGTGGATCAGCAACCGGGCGCACGTGCAGAGCATCGGGTGGCAGCCGTGGACCGCTGGCGGTACCACGATCGGCACGACCGGGCGCGGGCTGCGCATGGAGGCGGTGCAGTTTCAGATCGGCGACGCCGACTACACCGGCGGCATCACCGCCAGCGCTCACGTGCAGACTCTCGGGTGGATGGCGCCGGTCGCTGCGGGCGGCATCGTCGGGACGACCGGCAAGGGGCTGCGCCTGGAGGCGCTGAAGGTGCAGCTGACCGGCGACATGGCCACCCACTTCGACGTCTACTACCGCGCGCACGTCCAGGGCTTCGGGTGGCTGGGCTGGGCTGCGAACGGGCAGCCCGCCGGGTCGGCCGGGTACGGCTACCGCATGGAGGCGCTTCAGGTGCGTCTGGTCGACAAGGGCGATGCCGCCCCGGCGGGTAACGGCATGCCCGCCTTCGAGCAGCACTGACCGACTCGCCGCCGAGCGCCGGGATCGGCGAAGGGTGTGCCCCGCCGTCCGGGACGGCGGGGCACATCCTTCACTTGTCGCAGGTCACGGCACCGTGACCGTGATCGGTGGGCTGACGAGGTACTGCGGCCCGACGCTTCCCTGAACGCCGGCGTCGGTCCAATACCAGGAGATCGCGTAGACCTGGTAGTCGCCGGCGGGGAGGGCGTCCGGAAAGTTCGGGTACAGGTCGTTGTCGTTCGGGACGGACGTGCCGCACGTCCATCCGTCGGTCCCGGCCGCAACTCCGAACGCGAATGCATCGAAGGACGAGCCGGACGGCAGGTCCGTCACCGCGCTGCTCTCATACGCGGGCTCGTTCCAGGTGCCGTCGGCGTTCCACTCGTCGGTGGTGTGCCACGGGTCTCCGCCCTCGTGCCACCCCTTCCAGTCGACGATCTTGCCGTCCTGGGTCCACATGAGGAGCGGCCCGCCAGCCGTATAGCCGGTCGCCAGGCCCTGGCCGGACGTGTTCGTGACCCGCGTGCGGGCCATCATGGAAGCGAAGCCGCCGGGCGTGGGATAGGTCGGGTCACCGACGATCTGGATCGTGAACGCGTCCGTCGTGCTCCCCGCGAGCGTGTCCTGCAGGTCTGCGCCGCACCCCCACTCCGCGTCCGGCCCCATCTGTCCGGGGTGGAAGCGGGGGTCGTCGAGGGCGGAGCGGTCGGCGGGGACGCCGACGCGTGTGGCGGGTGTGGACGAGCTCGGGTCTGAGGAGGTGGCGTCCGGGATCGGGTCGCCGCTCGGGGTGCCGCTCGGTGTCGGGCTGGGGCTGTCGGTGGGCGCAGGGGTGGGTGTCTGGGTGGCGGGGGGTGTGGGGGTGTTCTGCCACTGCCAGGGTTGGGCCCAGGCTCCGGCTCCGAGGGCTGCGACGAGGACGAGCGTGCTGGCGGTGATGGCGGTGGCCTTGGCGGCCCGGCGGCGGCGGACACGCTTGATGGTCTGCTCGATGTCGAGGTGGCCGTGCCGGGCGGCATCGCCCGCGAGTGCGGAGTAGAGGCGGGAGAGGTGGTCGCCCATGCCGGGGTCGTCGTCGCCTGGGTACGGCTGGTGGTTGCTCATCGGGTGGCCGTCCTTTCACCGGTGGTGCCGAGCAGGCTGCGCAGCTTGCCGGCGGCGTCGGACAGGTAGCGCTTGGCGGTGCCTTCGGCGACGCCGAGGGCGACGGCGACCTGGGGCACGGTGAGGTCTTCGTAGTAGCGCAGCACGGTGCAGGCGCGTTCTTTGGGGGACAGGGCGGCCAGGGCGGCGGCGACGTCGGCGCGGATCACGATGCCCGAGGCGGGGGCGCGCACGACGTCGGAGCCCGCCACCAGCCGGCTGCGGTCGGCCAGGCCGCGGCGTCGTTCGGTGGTGTCGAGGTAGTGGTGCAGGATGGCGCGGCGCACGTAGCCCTCGGGGTTGGCGGGGCCGCCGTCGAGGTCCAGGGGTAGCGCGGTGGGCACGGACCGTAGGGCGGGGTTGCGGAAGCGTGAGTAGACCTTGACCAGGGCGTCCTGGACGAGGTCTTCGGCTTCGTGCCGGTCACGGCATAGCGCGTATGCGTATCCCACCAGGGCGGGGCCGCGTGTGGCGACCAGTGTGCGGAGCTCGTGCTCCCAACGTGCCACGTCGATCTCCTTGCCAACGGTCCCGGCGGGACCC
>Ga0082212_10007126_pt1 | contig 14869 bp, 10 predicted proteins | sample TergutNt197P3_FD_71548 | JGI IMG/M metagenome (GOLD analysis project Ga0082212, IMG submission 71548) | Neocapritermes taracua P3 segment gut microbial communities from Petit-Saut dam, French Guiana - Nt197 P3 | ecosystem: Host-associated > Arthropoda: Insects > Digestive system > Gut ... | reverse complement strand
ACGTCGCCGGCAATGAGCGCATGAAGATTGACGGCTCGAACAGGGTATACTTCGGCACGCACGCCGACCAGCTTGAGATCCTTGATTATAAAACGAACCGCGCGAGGCGGTACGGGCTCAAGGACGTCGAGCTGATGTGCAAACTGGCGTCCAATCTTGAAAATATCGATTTTGTGCTCACGGTCGGCCTGACCGACGACGTTCCGTCGGCAGTGCAGTCGCAGGTAAGCTTTATCGAGACCTGCAAGTATATGGAAAAGACGATCAATTTCTCGACCAACACAGTCGAAGCCATACAGGAAATCGTCGATATCGCGGCTGTCGTCGCCGGAGGGAAAGATAAACTGATTGCAAAACCGTTTATCTTCAATTACTGCGAACCGATCCCGCCGCTTACGCATCCGGTCGAAAGCACTGAGAAACTGTTCGTCAGCGCTGAGAATATGATCCCATGCGTGTATATGCCGTACTGCATGATGGGCGGCACATCGCCGCTGGATCGCCCGGCGACACTGGCGCAGTGTTTCGCTGAGATTCTGGCGGGGCTTGTGATATCGCAGCTCGCGCGGGAGGGCGCGCCGTATATTGCCGGATCGATGCCGTCGATCATAGACATGCGTACTACGGTAGGCAGCTATGCGGCGCCTGAGTTTCACCTTATGATAGCGGCTTCCTCCGAGATGGCGGATTATTATGGCCTGCCGTTTTACGGGACGGCGGCTTGCTCCGACGCGAAAACTATCGACCCGCAAAGTATGAGCGAGATGTCATATCAGCTCATAACGACTATGATGTCAAAGGCGAATATTGTCCACGACGTAGGAATTATGGATCACTGCAACAGCGTCAGCCCCGCAGCCGTCGTGCTTGCAAACGAGATGATAAACTCGTATAAGAGCTATTGCAGGGGCGTCGTCATTGAGAAACCCGAGGATATCGACCTCGGCTTGATCCGGGACGTGGGGCACGCGAAGCACCATATGATGGAGGACAACACGCTGCTGCGGTTCCGCGAGGTGTGGTATCCGGAGATTTTCTCAAGGGCAATGACGAACAAGGACGAATCGTTGATATTGGACCATGTCACCGATATAATCGATGATATAATGGAAAAAAACCCGGGGTCTGCGCTTCCGCCGGAGACGCTTGAGTACCTGGACGCAACGAAGGCTAAGTACCTGGGACATTAGGGCGCGTAGGGAAAACGCGCCGATTACGACGCACAGGGAATAGGGACGAGGGGACGAGGGAGATGCGGGATAAAAACGCCGAAAAAGAGGCGGTCGGAAAAATCCATGAAAATTCGCTGAGGCTTCTGTCTGAGGTCGGAATAGAATTCCACGACGGCGCCTCAAAAGAGATACTCGCGGCCGGAGGAGTCAAGGTCTCCGGTTCGCGGGCGTTCTTTACAGAGGAACAAGTCTCGGAAGCGCTTGAGAAAACAGGAAAAAGCTTTACCCTGCACGCCCGCGACCCGAAGTACGACGTCCGTATGGATACAGGGTCGCTGTACGCGACGCCCGGATTCGGAAGCGCTATGATATCCGATGTATCAGGCGCAGTTCGATCATCGACGCTGGACGACTTCATAAAATTGTCCGATCTGGTGTCAGTGAGCGGCGCGTTTATGATCAACGGGGGGATCCTCGCGCAGCCGTGCGAACTGCCGGCCGGCGTCTCGGCGCTGGCCATGATCTATACTCTGCTGAAACGCAGCGACAAAGCGCTTCTGGGAATATCCGCGGACGCCGCGATCACGCGCGATATTTTCGGAATGCTGGAAACGGTGTTCCCGGATTTTCCCTCAGTGCCGCGGATATTGACGATGATCTCGCCGATGAGCCCGCTGGCAATAGATAAAAACGCGGCTGAAACGCTTAGGGTGTGCGCTCTCTGCAAGCAGCCGGTGATCATCGCTCCGGGCCCCATGGCAGGCGGGACGGGACCAATCTCCCTCGCCGGGAATATTTCCGTCGCCAACGCGGAGATACTTGGCGTCAACGTCCTGACGCAAATGATCTCGCCTGGACTGCCCGTCGTTTACGGCTTTGCTGCGACGACAAGCGATATGAGAAACATGAGCGTTAGCAATGCCTCGCCCGGATTCCTAAAACAAGCGCGCTACGGGGCGATGATGGCAAAGCGCTACGGCCTGCCTTGCCGGTCCGGCGGAGGGATGAGCGACGCGGGTGGCCTCACGGCGCAGGCGGGCGTCGAATCGGCTCTTGGCTTGTTTGAATCGTTTACGGAAGGCGCTAACCTTGTGATGCATGCGACAGGTTCGCTGCACTCGTTCAACACGATCTGTTACGAAAAATTCGTTCTGGACGTCGAAACTCTCGACAGATTGTGGTATTATTATTCCGCGCTCCCCGTGGACGACGACGCGCTGGCGTTTGACGCCATACGGGAGGTCGTCGGAAGCGGCAGCCAGTTCATGATGTCCGATCACACGCTCGAGCGGTGCCGCGTGGATCCCTGGCAGCCGGTTGTTTCACTCCACGGCAGGTCTAAGGGTGAACCGAACGCGGAGCTTTACGAGTCAATAAACGATCGGATGGAGCAGATGCTCAAAGGATATCGCAGGCCTGAAACCGACGAGTCCGCGGAAGCGGCTCTCGACGCGTATGCCCTCGGGCACGGCCTCACGAAAGAGATAGTACGAAAAGCGTCGGAGCGACGATAGCTGATCTTTAGGAGGCGCGGTAATTAAGATGAAAATAACTTGGTACGGCCTTTCATGCGTCTATCTGGAAGGCGAACGCGCGCGTGTTTTAATGGATCCGTATGATAAAAGCTGCGGCGGATATATCTTGCCGCCGCTGCCGGCTGATATATATACAGTCAGCCATGAGCATTACGACCATAACTATTGCGAAGCCGTTTCAAACCAGGATGCTGTGCGAGCGCGCTACGGGATGACCGAGCATGGTGTGCGCATATCGAGCGTCCACACATGGCATGACCGCGTTCAAGGCGGCGAGTATGGCCCGAACGAAGTGTTCATTCTGGATATTGAAGGCCTGCGGGTCGTCCATCTCGGCGATTTGGGGCTGGAACTTGACAGCGCGCAGCTTGCCGTAATTGGACGCGTCGACGTGCTGTTTATTCCCATCGGCGGTATTTATACGATCGACGCATCATCTGCCGCCACAGTTGCAAACGCGGTCGACGCGCGTTATACTATCCCTATCCACTATTATACGCCGCATCTGAATGGGGCGCCCTTCGATTTGGAACCGGGGCCGGATGAGTTTATCGTGAACACGGGGCGCGAAGCCGTATGGCTTGATCGCAACTGGTTTTCTACTGAAACCGACCATGCGGCGGACGGCAGCATAGTCGTGCTTCATCTGGATTGACGTATGACGACAGACGACGGTTGAGCCGCGCAGCATGTTGCGCGCTGATGTTTGAACGAGAAAGGAATGGTCATAGGTATGGAAAACTACCGCACCGATGAAAAGATCAAAACCTCGACCAAGTGGTTTTTCGCGCTCGGAGATATCTTCCAGGGCGGCTTTTTTAACATCGTCAATTTTTTCTACGGAATTTTTCTGACTGACGTCATGGGGATCAACCCGATTTGGGCGGCGAATGTATTTCTGGCGGGCAGGATATGGGACGCCGTGACCGATCCGCTGATGGGATTTCTGACCGATAACACCCGCACGCGTTTCGGGCGGCGCAGGCCGTATTTCCTTATCGGCGTTCCTCTTGTTTTTATTTCGTTTGTGATGATGTGGTTCCCGCTTTCAAGCGGTACGGAGATTTCGAAGATAGTCTTTTACGCGTTCGCGTACATTCTCATAGGCACTACGTCGGATGTGCTTACGGTACCGTTCCTCGCGATGAGCGCCGAGCTATCGACCGACTATGATGAACGGACTTCGATAACCAATACCCGCATGATAGTATCGATCATCTCGTCTATCGTTTGCGCCGTGACGCCGATGCTGATTGTCGGAATGTACCGTGACATCTACACCGGCTACATAGTGATGAGCGTCGTTTTCGGGTTGTTTTTTACACTGCCCATGCTCCTCGTATTCTTTAAAGTACCGGAACGTAAGCAGTTCGCGGAGGGCGAGAAATGGGAGAAGGGCGCGTGGCGCAAGATGTTCGGTACGCTGCGCCTGCGGGTTTTCCGGCGTTTTCTCGGTATGTATCTCGGTATTGTTATCGCTATGGACATTACATCGCTGATATTCGCGTATTACATGACGTATAACCTCGAACGCGCAGGTGAGCTCAGCTTTGTCCTCGGCGCGCTGTTGATCGCGGAGGTGGTTTGCATCCCGCTTGCGACAAAGCTCGCTGAGAAAACCAGCAAAACCAGGGCGGTCATATTCGGAGACTTGGGCTGGTGCGTCTGCGCCGCGGCAAGTTTCTTCATCAATAAGGACAGCCCGGGTTTTTTGATCTATGTGCTGGCAGCAGTACTTGGCGGCTTTATGGCCTTTGCCCTTGTAGGGTTTACCGCTATATTCGGCGATGTAACCGAGGTCGGCGAATATCACTTCGGGTATCGCGCCGAGGGCAGCTTTTCCGGAATTCAGCAGTTCATCAGGAAATGCGCGGCGGCTATCGCGAACTGGATCGCGCTGACGCTTCTCGGGTTATCAGGGTTTATCAACCCGGCGGAGAAGGTCGAAAACGGCGTTACGACCATAATAAACCAACCGCAGACGCAAACGGTGTTAATAACGATCAAGGCAATACTCGGCCTCGCGTCGATCCTGCTGCTTACGCCGTCGATCATTATAGCAGTCCGCTGGACGCTTACCAAAGCAAGGCACGCGAGGCTTATTAGCTATCTCGACCGTAAGCGGGCGGGGATGGAAATAGATGAGGAGATGGAGCGGGAGATAGCCGAAATATGTAAACCTTTGGTTTAGCGGCCAGGGGTCAGGAGAAAAGACTAGGGAACAGGAGACAAAAACCAGCGAACAGGAGACAAGGACCAGGGTGTAGGAGACAAGGACCAGGGTGTAGGGGACGGCGTCCTCGACGTCCCGCGCAGGAGGTAGAGCATTGAGCAATAGTAACTATACGATACCGCTTGACCCGCACAGCCCGTGGCCGAAATTCCGCGCCGACGCCCGGCAAAGCGGGCGAAGCGATGCGGGAACACCGGGAACGGCGCGTCCGTGGGTGTTTCAGACAGGGCGCGGGATATTCTCGTCTCCCGTCATCGACGCGGAAGGCGTCGTCTATATCGGCTCGGCCGACCACTTTTTCTATGCTATCAACCCTGACGGAACGGAGAAATGGCGATATCGTACAGGCAACCTGATCGACAGCTCCGCGCTGCTGGACGATAAGGGCCGCGTCTATTTCGGTTCTGCGGACTCATGCGTCTATGCGCTTGAGCGCGGGACCGGTGAGTTTATCTGGAAATTCCGGGCGCATGAGCCCGGCTCGCTGCCTGAAACGTCGAAAATGTGCGACTGGTTTGAAGGTAATATCGCGATCGGACCTGACGGGACGCTATACACATCGAGCGATAATTTTCTTCTGTACGCGATCGACCGCGACACCGGCGCCGAGAAGTGGCATTACGCGATGCGCGATCAGGCGTGGTCGCTGCCGGCTGTAAATACGAAGACAGGACGGCTTTTCTTTGGAAGCTGCTTCTTTACGCTGAAAAACCTACACTGCACCGACTTGAACGGAAAGCAAATATGGACGCGCGGAACACTGGGTTCGATGGTCGCTTCACCGCTGCTGACGTCGGACGAGCCTGACGCCGCGGTCATAGCCGGAGGGTTCGACGGGATAGTGCGCGCGTTCTCTCAGCGCAGCGGCAGGAGGTTGTGGAAGTTCGGCACGCGTGAACACATCTACTCCAGTCCGGCACAGCTCTCAGACGGCACTATCATTCAGCCCGGAGCGGACGGCAGCATTTACGCGATAAACCCGGAGACCGGAAAGTGCCTGTGGTCTTTCGATACGCCAGAGCCCTTCCGGGCCTCGCCCGCGGTAGACCGCTTTGACCATATCTACGCAGGCAACGGAGAAGGCAGACTCTACTGCCTTAATCCGGACGGAAAGCTGCGGTGGGCGTACAGTTGCATCACCGCTGAACGCCGCGACCTCAACGGATCGCCCGGGCTGGGCTCCGATGGTGTCGTAGTCGCCGGACATTCCGGCGAGGTGTTCTTTATACCCTATGACTACCCGTTGTCGGAAGCCGGCTCAGGGGATCCGCGCTGTATATTGAGTGTCGATACTCCGCCTGACGGAGCCCGTCTTGTGCGCAGGAAACGGTACGGAGGGCGCGCGGACGATACTGAGAGTTTGATCGGCGGGAATGAATCGATCACATGCACGCTGGAAGTCACGCGGGACGGAATAAGGCAACCGGCGCTGCTTGATAAGAAAGGCGTGACGGTCGACGCGGACGCGCGCTGCATTGTTTCGGCGGACAGGAAGTTCCTCACTGTAATTCCGGAGCGAACCTGGACAGACTCCGGGGGCGGCGAAGTGAGCGTCAGGCTTACAGGGAAATACCGCATAGAGCCGCGGCGCTTCGGGCTTAAGTTCTTCGGCGGCAAAAACGGCGGAGTCATCGCGCAGACGATAAAGTTTCAGGTCGAACCATATGGCGGCGATGTAGATCTTCAGGCCGGCACAGGCCCGGGAAGCCGATACGCGGAATACGATTTCAAGCGCCTGGCTCCTCAGATACCGGTCATTCTTCCCAGTTACAATCAAATAGGCTTTGATTCAATATATTATCAACTGGGGTTGCACGAAACCGACGGGCGTCACGTTATTTGGTGTACAGGCGCTGATTTTGACGCGGAGACAGGTAAGACGGTACGTAAACCAGGGTCGAACATACGTTTTGTGCTTGAGCCGGAAGCAGACGGGAAACTGCTTACGCTGCGGTCGCCGGGGGGATTCACTCTGGAATTCAACGGGTGGGACATGCCGTACAAGCTGTTCAGGCTCGCTATGAGACATGACGATAACGGTAGACCTGCCGGAGAAACGACAAAACTGGATGTTCTTGTTAACTGCGACGCTATCCGGTTTTACGGCCGCTTCATGAAGCTGTTAGGCGTAAGCGACGTAAAGACCGGAATGATGCTCGCCGCCGCGGCGGTAGACGTCGAGCCCGCAGGTATGCAGATATCGCCTGTCGCCGAAGACGCGGTTTTTGAACGCGCCGGCGAGGGCGCGAAGGTGACGTTCAGCGGCTTTGACGCTGCGGAACACAATTTCGGTTTACTGCTGTTTGACAGCGACAAACGTCCGCTGTGCGTAAACTATTCACAGGAAACCATCGTACAATGTGACGATGGCCGGATCACAGTTTCGGTTGGGCGCGCGCCAGGCGCTGCTGCTGCATGGCTGATGATAGACACCGGAGTCGCGGCGGTACGCGAACTATAAAGAAAGGATTATGGTCATGGATATAAAAAGAGAAGAATGGAGTTACCCCGCCGCCAACGGGGAGGGCGATATATTCGCGCGCGCATGGCTGATCGACAACCCGCGCGCGCTTGTCCAGATAGCTCACGGAATGGCCGAACACAGCGCCCGGTATGACGACTTTGCCGCCGCGTTGTGCGCGAGGGGATACAGCGTCGTCGCGAACGACCACGCGGGACACGGCCTCAGCGCCCACGGTAACCTCGGGACCTTCGCGGAAAAACCGGGAGGCTTTGATTTCGTTATCGACGACATGGCGGAACTATATGTCCGCGCGGAAGAGAAGATCGGCGTTTTACCGCGAATAATGATGGGGCACAGCATGGGCAGTATGCTGGCGGCGCTTTACGCCGACCGGCATGATGATATAATTGCGCTAATCATGACAGGCTGTCCGGCGCCGGTCGCTTTCAGCGGGCTCGCTATAAGATATGCGAACTGGCTGGTAAAGCGGCACGGATACCTCGCGCGGTCGCGATTTCTCGCGAAGCTTGCGGGCTCCGTAGAGGGGCTGACCGGCGAAGCTCTTGAAAGGAAGGAACTCTGGCTGACGCGCGACATTGACATAGTCCGCGCTTTTATTGCGGATCCGCTGTGCGGATTTGATTTCACAGCCTCGGGACTCAGTGAAATGCTGAGCGGCTTCAGGATAGTCGCGTCGCCGGATTGGGGCAAGCGTATTCCTGATATTCCTGTACTCATCGCTGCGGGCGGGAACGACTCAGTCGGGGGAAAGGGCAAGGGACCGACGCGTTACGCCGGACAGTTACAGGCGAACGGCCATAACGATGTAACGCTGAAAATATATGCGGACGACCATCACGAGATCCTGAACGAGCTTGACAGGGACGAAGTCTATGCCTTTATTCTCGACTGGCTTGATGAGAAGACCGGAAAAGCTAAAGAGCAGGAAACCTAAACAGAGAACTGAGCTCAGAAAGCAGAACGAAAGGGAGCAAGTTATCATAGTGATGACTTGCTCCCCGCCTCGTTTACCTAACTTCAGTTATGGGATCAAACCCTTTTTCCCGAGTACTTTTTGAATATACGGCGCCAGTTTATCGTTCTCCTCCCTGATTCTGTCGACGCCAAGCTCAATTATCTGCCGGTCCATTTTCTTCATGATGTTCGCGAATATCAAGCCTTCAGCGGCGGACACATATGTGTAGAGCAGCCTTTCTGAACTCATACCCTGATCGACGAGGACCTTATGCAGGGATTTCATCCTCTCCGTCATCCAGACGTTTCCTTCGATATAGTGGCAGTCCGTAGGCAGGTGACAGGCTCCGATGAAGACCATGCCCGCGCCGAGCCGCAAGGCTTCCAGAACAAAGTCCTTGTCGACCCTGCCGGCGCACATTGTCCGGACGACGCGTATCCTGGTCGGGTACTCAAAGCGGCTTGTTCCGGCAAGATCGGCGCCTGAGTAGCAACACCAGTTGCACAGAAAGCCCATTATCTTCTCTTCCGGCTTGTCGGCAAGCGCGGCGCGGATCTGCGAGAATATCTGCTCATCGGTGAAGTGCTTCTGAGTTATGGCGTCTACCGGGCAATCGGCGACGCAAGTCCCGCAGCCGTGACACTTCGCCGGGTTTATCACCATAGGCTCTTTTTCAGGAGCGCCCGGCGCCCCGTAAGGACACACTTTTACACATACGCCGCAGTTCGATTTTGAATGCAGACACTTATCCGGATCGACCACGGCGACTATCGGTTCGATCTCGACTATATCCTTTGACAATATAGTTGCGGCCCTGCCTGCCGTTCCGCTGCCCTGTGACACGCTGTAGGGGATGTCTTTCAGCCCCTGGCACGCGCCGGCATAGAAAATCCCGTCCACAGGCGCGTCGGCCGGTTTCAGTTTTGGATGGCTTTCGAGCAGGAACCCGTCAGTTCCGCGTGTGATATGAAGTATCCGCGCCAGCTCGTCGGTCCCCGACTTAGGCACGCCTGCAGTACTGAGGATGACCATGCCGGCTTCAACTTCGACCGGTTCGCCCAAAATCGTGTCGTCCGCCCTGATAAGCAGATTGTTGTTTTCTTTATTTTCAAGTATCTTTGTGGGCTTTCCCCGGATGAAAATGATTCCAAGCTCTCTTGCGCGCCTATAGAACTCCTCAAAACCCTTGAAGTTGGTCCTCATATCCATGTAGAAAATGTATATCTCTGTGTCAGGTTCATGCTCTTTGATAAGTATCGCGTTTTTTATGGAATACATGCAGCAGAACCCGGTGCAGTATTCGTATTTTGCCAAGTCCCTTGAACCGATGCATTGAATAATGGCGATCGTATGGGGATGCTCGCCGTCGGAAGCCCTGATGACTTCGCCTCCGGTCGGACCGGCCGCGTTGATAAGCCTTTCCGCCTCAAGGGCAGTCACTACGTTGGGGAACTTTCCGAGCCCCCACCTGGGATCGTCGTATGGCTCGTATATGTCGAAGCCTGTAGCGACTGTGATCGTCCCGACCTCGATCTCGATGATCTCGGGCTTTTGCTCCATATCTATGGCTTTTCTTCCGCCGCAGACCTCGACGCACTTGAAACAGTCGATGCAATGGTCCCGGTTGACAGTATAGATCAGCGGGACGGCCTGCGCAAAGGGTACGGAGATCGCCTTCCTCGTTCCGAGGCTCATTTCCCATTCGTTCGGATACTCGACAGGGCATACATCGGCGCATTCGCCGCAGCCGGTGCAGCTTTTCTGTATAACATACCTGGGATTTTTCCTGATAGTTACCTTGAAGTTGCCGATGAAACCGTCGACGTTCAGAATGTCGGCGAAGGATATCAGCTCAATATTCGGATTCCTCGCCACCTCAACCATTTTCGGTCCTTCGATACATATAGAACAGTCGAGCGTCGGAAATGTTTTATCAAGCTGCGCCATATGCCCGCCGATGCTCTCATCCCTCTCAACAAGAAAGACCTTATATCCCATGTTGGCCATATCGAGGGCGGAGTTTATTCCGGCGATGCCTCCGCCTATGACCATCGCCCTGTTTGTGACGGGCACCTGAAATCTTATAAGCGGCTCATGGAGCCTGACCTTCGCCAGAGACATCATGATGATTTCCTTTGCCTTTTCAGTCGCCGCTTCTTTTTGACCCGAATGGCACCAGGAGCACATTTCCCTTATGTTGGACATTTCAAAAAGAAATGAGTTCAAGCCCGCCTCTTCGACGCACTTCCTGAATGTATTCTCATGCATCTTCGGCGAGCAGGCCGCTACCACGACCCTGTTCAGGTTGTGTTCGGCTATGGCCTTTTTTATTTCTGTCTGCCCCGGATCAGCGCAGGTGTACCGGTTTTCTTTCACATAGACAACGTCCGGTTGGGCTTTTGAGAACTCCACGAGCTGATCTATATCCAGCGTGCCGGCAATATTCAGTCCGCAGTAACATACGAAAACGCCGATTCTCGGTTCTTCCGCCTGAGCATTCCGGTTGGTGTTATCACTCATATGGTCATATGCCTCCTCATTCCTCATTCCACGCTCCTGTCGCGGCTGCTCTGATTTTGTCTATCCTGGAGGTTGTAAGTTCCTTGTTCAGAGCTGACGTCGACGTCATACGCTCAAGACCTTTGTTCCACGCGCCTGACTCGATCGGACTGTGACGTATTCTGGTGCGTTCTATAACAAGCGCTTCGGCTTCAGGGCAGACATTCCTGCAGGCTCCGCAATAAATGCAGGCTGTTTCCCTCACGCCTATTCTGTTATCATCGTCTGTATACAACGCGTTCAGCGGGCAAACATCAAGACATTTCCGGCAGCCTTCAGGGCACAGTTCATTGTCGATTTGGATCGAACCTTCGATAAACTTTGTGACTTTCACCGCGTCTGTCGGGCATTCTTCACGGCAAATCAGGCAACCCGCGCAAAGCTCTTTGTCAACGCTGATGTCAGGAGCGCTGTCTTGCCCGGAACGCGTGACTGAAATGATTCCAAGCGGGCATTTCTCCTCGCACTTAACGCATGACTCCGCGCATTTTGAACTGTCGATATCGATGTCTCTGGTCAGCACAGGGAATACCCCTTTTACGACTGCCGGTATCTCCCCGTTCCCGTTGATCGATATTTTTATCGCGGAAAAAGGGCAGGCGACCGCGCAGATACCGTGAAAATCGCATTTTTCCTCATCGACGTCGATGACCGGAACAAGAGATTTTCCATCAGGGCCTGTAACGGCAGGCCTGATCGTTATCGCTTCGCGCGGACATACGAGCTTACAAATATCGCAGCCTTTACACAAAGCGCGATCCACCGTCAGGACGAACCGTTTCGTGTAAAAGACCTGGCCAACTTCCAGCTTGTCGCTATCTTCTTTTCTATAACGCTTCATATCGGTAAAGCCCTTTCTTAACCGGCCGGCGCCGTCTGCTTTTCCAGATGACGGATTATTGAACTCGCGGCTGTCCTTCCGGCGACTATGGCTTCAATGAGGCTTGCCGTCCCAGAAACCGTATCCCCGCCCGCGAATACCCCGTCCAGACTTGTCTCCATAGTCAGGGGATCAACTGTGATCGCGCCTCTTGTGATATCTATCATCTGCTGAAGGAACCCGGTATCGGGCGCTTGCCCTATAGCAGTGATGACCATGTCTGCTTCGACAGTTTGGGTAGTTTTCTCATCATAAACAGGATCGAACCTTCCGTCGGCGCCGAATACGGATTTGCACCGGATGAACTCCACTCCTGTGACTCTCCCGTTTTCACCGAGTATCTCTTTCGGTCCGAATGATGGCTCTATCACGACGCCTTCCGCAGCGGCTTCCAGTATTTCCCATTCGTGCGACGGCATTTCAGCCCTCGACTCAAGGCAGAACAGCCTGACTGTTTCGGCCCCGCAGCGCAGCGCGGTCCTCGCCGCGTCTATTCCTACGTTGCCTCCGCCGACCACGACGACATTTTTCCCAGTTTCACTACCTTCATTCAAATTAAAGCCGCGCAGGAAGTCAAGCGCGGTAACCACGCCTTCAAGGGCCTCCCCATCGATGCGAAGCCCACGCGCCATCGGCGCGCCTGTGGCTATGAACACGGCCTTATACTCCCCGTCATTGAGAAGTTTTTCAAAGAGCGCTTTATCTGCGGGAGTGTTCGTTCTGATTTCCACACCCATCGATTTGATACCGTCAACCTCAGCGGCGACGATGTCTTTCGGTAACCGGTATGACGGTATTCCGACCATCAGCATACCACCCGCTTCCGGCAGCGGCTCGAAAACAGTAACGGGGTACCCTGCTTTTCTTAGTTCCATCGCGGCGGTCAGCCCTGCCGGGCCGGAGCCGATAACGGCGACTGCCGGCGCGCCTTCTTTTTGGGGCGCGGCCTCTCTTTTCAAACGCTTCAGATAACTGAGAAGAGCCTCCCGCGCCGGACCGTAAAAACCGTCTGTCTCGTTGTTGTCCGGAGGGCTGAGACTTATCCAGCTGTAAGATACGGGGAACGGGATTTCCACGGCCAGCGTATCAAGGGCATCCTCAAACCCGTCCGCTATATAATCGATCGCATCCTGATCGTGGATGGCAAGATCCTTTAGCGCGTGCATGATCTCATGCACCCTGACGCCCTGCGGACAACCCTTAGTGCATTGCGTACAGGCGGAGCAAAAAACAAAAGCGTTGCTCTGCGGGATGTTCCTAATCCCGAGTTTCGCAAGTTCAAGGATTTTATTAGGCCGGTAGACCCTGATCAGTTGAGACAGAGGACAGCTCGCTGTACACGCGCCGCATTGATAGCAAAATCTGAGCGTATCACCGTTGTGCAGTTCATGCAGTTTGTGCTTGTACTCCGGATCGACGCGACGGTAAATCTCTCTGGTGTTTTCGGTAGCAGACGCATTATTCATTTTCCAGTCCCTCTTCGATCATCTTCAGGCGAACTTCGTTCAGAAACGCTTTAACGCTCTCTTTCGCCCCGTATATCAGCAGATAGCCGTCGTCCTGAGGCTTTGCGGTAAGCGGGAATTTTGAAAGCAGCCCGCCGATTTCTTCACCGACCGGTATTTCCGAAGTGTTCAGCCTGATCCAGTATTCGCCTTTCGGAATCCCGGGAATAAAGCTCCCCGATTGCATGGCGTCAGCCTCCTTATCAACCCTGTGAAGCGTCTACCAGCTTTTGAACGGCGTCGATACGCGCCTTTTGAGACAGAATGTCAGTAGATGTGAGCGAAAGAGCCTCTTCGGGACACCATTCAATGCAAGCCGGACCGCCCTCGCGGGTCGCGCAGAGATCGCACATCCTCACCACGCTGTCGCGCTCTATCTGGATTGCCCCGAAGTCGCAGGCTTTTATGCACCAGCCGCAGCCGTTGCACAGCTCGTCGTTGACAAGGATCACGCCGTTTTCGGCCGATTGCTCAAGAGCTTTACGCGGACACGCGGCCGCGCAAGGCGCATCCTCACACAGCCTGCAGTTGATCGCAGCGTTCGTATGAGGGTAGATACGCACCATCCTTATTCTGGCCCGCGTCGGGTTGTATGTTTTATTCTTTTCCATCGAACAAACGTATTCGCATACGCGGCAACCGACGCATTTATCGATTTCCAGACTGACAAACTTATGCCTGGCCATATAAATCGCCTCCTCTATATAAGTCCGGTATAGGAACCGAGCCCGAGCGCCTCGAGCTTCGATTTCTCCGGAACTCCGTCTTTTGCCCAGCCCCTTGATTCATAATAACCGTCCAGCATGACGTCAAGCTCCTCCTGCGTCACTACGCTGCCCGCCGCCGGTCCCGTCAGTATCGGGTCCGTCATAACACGCGGCGGGAGGTTATCGTCTTTTCTCGTCAGACCCTCCCGTATATTGAAAATCCTGGCAAGGTTGTTGATCCTCTCGCCGGCCTTCGCCATCTCTTCAGCAGTCATTGGAATGCCGGAAACCAGGCTGTAAACCCTGGCGATATCTTCATAGACCTCCCAGATCGTCCTGGTGAACTTGCATATGATCATTGAGTCGATGACTGCGTAAAGATCCTCATCGTCCATTACAAGCTTCCCTCTGCCGGCGTCCGCCGACAAACGGTCCACCTTGCCTGTCAGATCCCATCCGTAACTGCCGTGCCTCTGATGATCTGCGCCTCTTCTGGAAACAGCGTAGCCAAGCGCGCATGTTTTCAAGCCCCTGACGTCGTAGCCAGTCATTTCAAGCCCCTTAATGTGCATCGCGAAGTGATCCGAACCGCGGCCTATTTTTTCGGAAGCGCGCTTGACGCCTTCTGCAAATAAATCTCCGGCGTCTTCCCTGCAGGCTATTTTCCTGACCATTTCCACCATGGCAGGGCCGTTTCCAAACCTGAGGTCAAGTCCGCCGGTATCTTCCGGGCCGATAAGGTTTTTCTCAAAACACTCCATCGCAAAGCCGATGACAATGCCTGTGCCTATTGCGTCCATACCGTATACGTCGCAGGATTCCAGCGCTTTGATGATCG
>Ga0082212_10007125_pt1 | contig 14870 bp, 11 predicted proteins | sample TergutNt197P3_FD_71548 | JGI IMG/M metagenome (GOLD analysis project Ga0082212, IMG submission 71548) | Neocapritermes taracua P3 segment gut microbial communities from Petit-Saut dam, French Guiana - Nt197 P3 | ecosystem: Host-associated > Arthropoda: Insects > Digestive system > Gut ... | reverse complement strand
GAGAGCTTTTCGGCCGCATCCTTTGCCTTTTCGTTTTCCGCTGAAAGGGTTTCGACGGAACTTCCAATGGAGTCCATATCTGTTTTGAGCAGGGAGATGGTGTCCTGAAGTCGTTTAACTGTCGCTTCGCCTTCCTGTAAGGCTTTGAAGTTCCGGTCAATTCCGTTCATAGTTTCCTGCAAGGTTTTACTTTTCCGTTCCACCCGCTGGTATTTTTCTTCGGTATCTTTTATCACGTCTTCCAGCCGGCGTATCTGAACCTGCATGTTTTGCAAGACGTCATCCGAATCGGAAACCTGGGCGAGTTTTTGTTCCACAGATTGGGATGTCTGGAGAAGACGGTTGAAATCGTTTTCCATCACTTCTATACGGTGTTTTTCAGAGAGGAACCGGGTCATCTTTGCGTTTACGTCTTCTTCCAGGCGTTTTATCTGGTTGAACTGGTTTTCAAACCGGGCTATTTCGTTTTTAAGCTGGGTGAAACGCTCAATATTGCCGTTCATGTCCCCGACATGGCGGTCAAGTTCCTCTTTGAGCGCATCGGTGTGTTCGAACAGCTTGGTTTGTGCGGCGATTTCGCGCCGGATCTCGTCCAGTGAGGCCCGGGCGGCCGCAACACACCCTTCGTTTTCCGCAGCCAGTTCGCGGTTGTGCCGGTGGGCCTCCTCCGCTATCGATTCCAGGCGTTTGTCCAGAGCTTTCTGCCAGGCGGCAAGCTGGTTGTCAATTTCACCGCTCCGTCTGCTGAGATTTTCAAGGAATTCGTCTTCAAAGCCTTTGAGTTTTTTGGAGACATTTTCAAACGCCTTTTCTTTTATTCCGGTAATTTCGATGTTTGTATCCGCCAGATCCTTTTGCAGGGCTTCCAACCGGCCGGTAAGATCGCCGGAGGCGTTTTCCCATTCGTTTTTCATTTCCTCCGCGTAACGGGTAAAGTCGCCGTTTACACGGTTCACCACTTCCTGCATGGCGCTTCGCAGTTCCGCCTCCAGCCGGACGGTGTCATTTGTAATGCCGGAGAGCTGCTTAAACTGTTCTTCCTGAGCTTTGCGGTACCCTTCAAGCCGCTGTTCGGCGGCCTCGATTATCTCCTGCCCGATGGTACGGGATGCGGTTTCAAGTTCTTCTTTGAGGTTCTTAATCGCACCGCCGAGTTCTTTGTTTTGCAGTTGAATGGCGGCTTCCAATTCGCCCCCCTGCTGTTTTGCCTGCACGGTTAATTCGTCAATGTTTTTTTTCCATTCGTCGTGTAGTTCTTTTCCGTATGTGTTTAATTCCTGAATGTCTTTTTTCCAGTCGACATTGTAGGCCTTTTGGCGGGCATTGACGGCGGCCGCCTCGGCCTTCCATTCTTCGCGGTTGCTTTTTATTTGATCCTGGATATCACTGATTCTTCCCTTGATCGTATCCTGAACGTTTTTTATTTTTTCATCGAAATTGGTTTTGATAAGGCCCAGCCGTTCCTGCGCCTGATCGCGGAGTTTGGCATACGCCGCATCTTCCACTTTGTCGGCCCTGACGCCCGCCCTGTCTATGGCTTCGGTGAGGAGTTTTTCAATTCTTTCTTCATCCCGGGCCAGTTTGCTTTCCCGTCCGCGTTCCAGCCTCTCCACCGCTTCCCGGTGTTCTTCAAGTTTCCGTTCCACGGTTTGGGCGCTGACCTGCAGATCCAGAACGGTGGACCGTCCTGCGGAAACGGCCTCTCCAACCGCTTTTTCCAGAGCGTCGGCGTTTTCCTTCGAGAAACGGAGTTCCACCTCTTCCAGCTTTTGATCCAGTGAATCGATTCCGTTGCTAAGCTCTTCGATTTTTTCTTTAACGTCGCCGACGCGCTTGCCCACGCCTTCCACAAATGCCGATTCATCCCGAATCCTGTTGAGGTTTTCCTGAACTCTGCCGGTCATCTGAACAAGCGCTTCCAATGATGTGTCATAGTCCCGTATCCGTTCGTCAACTTCGGTAAGGGCCTGGACTTTTTGGGCAAGTTCTTCCCTGGTAAGGTTCTGTATACGGCGCATCAATTCAGCCGCCGCCTTTCGTTCAACATCAAGGTTGATGGCGATATTCTTAATGGCCGCGCTCTTTTCCTCAATGTAAGCGGAGAGGTCTTCCTTAAAACGATCCGTGTATTTCCTCGCCTTATCCAATGAACGGTTGCCCTTGTCCAGCAGCCTGTAGAAAAGAAGGATCAGCACCACTACGCCTAAAGTTATCAGGTTTCCGACATCAAACATATTGTTACTATAACATAAAATCCCGTAATTGGCGATAGTCATGGAAGGTGAAATCGGCATCGTTTCGTGCGGTTTTTCCCGCCGCGAAACGGTTTGTTTTTAACGCCGTTTTCATACCCGCCCGTTTTGCCCCCGCGACATCGTAACGGCGGCTGTTGCCCACATAGAGGATATGCTCCGCCGGACAGTCCAACGCGCGGGCGAGTTCTTCGAAGGGCCGCCGGGCAGGTTTAAGCGCTCCTGTGTCTTCCGAACAAAGTACGGCATCCCAAAAAACTGAAAGACCCAAATTTTCCAGCTTGATACGGGGCGGAAAATCGGAGAGAAGCCCCAGTTTTAATTTTGCTTCCTTTAATTCGTTCAGAATCCCCGTTACATGGGGAAACAGCTTTATTTTCAGAAAATGCGGCGTCCAGCCCGTATATATCAAGCGGTCGATTTTTTCTTTTATTTGATCCGGCGGCACTTTGAGAATTTCAGCGGTAATACGGGCCTGGTAGTCGTAAAAGCCCGGGAACGGGGAATCGTCTTCTGTCAAAGGCTGCTCCTGTTTGCGGCGGATAACAGTCCTTGCCTTGCCGAAAGCGGCAAGGAACCGCCAGTGCCTTAGAACGAAAGGGATCAACCTTACGTTAAGACGGTAGTTTGGGTATAGCGTCCCGTCCAGATCAAAAGCAACGGCTTTGAAGTTTGCTTTCATTCGTATATTTTACAAAAAAGGGGGAATCAATAAAAGATATGCGCTTGCAACAATCTTTTCTTTGTGATAATTATGACAAATATAGAGAGATTTACCATGCTGGAGTTATTAATGAAATCTGTGCAAACATGTGCTGCTCCTGCGGCAACCGGGCCTTATTCCCAGGGCATCGTTTCGGGAAATCTGGTGTTTACTTCGGGTCTAATCCCCATTTCCATCGGAACCGGTAATGTGGTGGGAACCGATATTACCCAGCAGACGGAACAGGTAATTAAAAACCTCAAGGCGGTTTTGGAAGCCGGCGGTTCTTCCATTAAAAAAGTGGTAAAAACCACATGCTTCCTGACGGACATGAACAACCTTACCGCTTTTAACGAGGCGTATGCGAAACATTTTACGGGAGAACCCGCCCGCTCCACTGTGGCGGTTAAAGAGCTTCCCAAAAATGTGTTAGTTGCAATAGAAGCAATAGGAATGACGGGATAGTTGACTCACCAATGTAAAAATAATTTTTCCGGGTACAGTCTCGGTATTGATAATGTTATTATCATAACCAAAAATTTTGACTGGGTACCTTTCAAAGGTTCGGTGTGTCTGCGGGGTGAAACAATCGCCGGGGTACGCGCAGGCCCTGTCTCTTCTGACGAATGTACAGAACTAATCGACGGCGGCGGCAAGATACTCATGCCGGGCCTGGTTAACTGCCACTGCCACGGGGACATGACCCTGGCCCGGGGTTTGGGCGACGACATGACCCTTGCCGAACAGATCGAAGCCTTCCAATCCCATAACTGGTTTTACCGTTACATAACCGATGACGACAGGTACTATGCGCGGCAGCTTGCATACTGTGAAGCCCTTCTGGCCGGCACTACGTTTATCTGCGAAAACATGTACTGGAGCCTGGGCAGCCGATCCGCTCAGGCTATGCGGGAAACCGGCATTAAGGGGGCGTTAGTTGAAGATATCCGTTTTGATTTTGCCGATTCCGATTCGCTTCTGAGCGATCAGGCTTTAGAGGAATTTGCCGCCGCCTGCCGGGAAAACGGACTTGTTCCCGTTATCGGACTGCCGGCGGAGGAAGATTTTGAAACCGGCCGTCTGCAAAAAATATTTGAAAAGTTAAAAAACATTAACACTTTACAAACCCTTCACCTTGCCGAAAATAAATGGCGCAGGGATCTTGTTCTGAAAAAATACGGCCTGACGCCGGTGGAGTACCTTGCCCGTGAGGGTTTTCTCCGGGACAGGCTGATAGGTTCCCATGTCGTTTATGTTACCGAAAAAGAAATCGCACTCATGAAGGAAGCAAACGTAAAAATCGCCAACACCCCCCTGTGCGAGATGAAAATAGCCGACGGCATCGCCCCCGTTCCGGAAATGGTCAGGCAGGGGCTTACCGTCGGTCTCGGTACGGACGGGGCGTTGTGGAACAACAGCAACGATATTTTCAGGGAAATGAAGGGAATGGCCCTTCTGCATACGGTACACTCGGGCATAAGAAGCCTTTCAAAAAAGAACATCCTCGACATGGCAACCGCCGGCGGTGCTGCGGTTTTCGGCATGGGTGAAGAATTTGGCATGATAAAAGAAGGGATGAAAGCCGACATGATCCTGATCGATGCGGAAAAGCCGCATATGCAGCCCCTGCTTACGGGCAAGAATGAGAATGTCACGTCAGCTGTAATTTTCAACGCAACCGGGGCGGATGTTACCGACGTATTTGTAAACGGTAAAAGGGTTGTAAAAGACAGGGTTCTCACAGGTGTTGACGTTCCCGCCCTCTGCAAAAGAGTGCGGCAAACTGCCGAAAAAATCGCCGAAAAACTATGATTTGCAAGTATTTTACCACGGAGGTCACGGAGTCTTTACATCACGGAGGTCACGGAGGGAAGAGAAAAATCTTAACAGAACTCCGTGTAACTCCGTGCATTCCTCCGTGTAACTCCGTGGTTAGATTTTTTAAAAAGGGAAAAGATTTTTAAAAGGGGGAAAAGATGGCTGAAGAAAATGTTAACAAGGCTTTGGCGCCTAAGGCGGAAAACACAGGCGTGTACCATTTGCAGTTAAAACCGGGGGATGTGCCGCCTTATGTCCTGCTGCCCGGTGCACCTGAACGCTGCCCGGTAATCGCCAAAAACTGGGAAAGTTCCCGGGAGGCAGCCTCATACCGGGAATACAAAACCGTAACAGGAACCTACAAGGGTACACCTATCGCATGCACATCAACGGGCATCGGCGGGCCCAGTTCCGAAATTTGTCTGCATGAACTGAACGTTTTGGGGGTGCACACCGGCATAAGAATCGGCAGCACCGGCTGCATTGTTCCCGATTTCGATCTGGGCGACCTTATTATCCCTGCGGCCTGTGTTCGCAAGGACGGCACCTCAGGCACCTATATCGAAGCTGAATACCCTGCTTACGCGGATTTTTACGTTACCCTTGCCCTTGTCGCCGCCTGCGAGCGGCTCGGTTTCCGTTACGGCCTGGGGCTTAGCTACACCGTAGGTTCCTTTTACATCGGGCAGGGCCGCCCGTTAAGCGAAGACGGTTCAGGCTATTGGCCCTCTTTTGCGAACAATATCCTCGGCGACCTTTCCACCGCCAAGGTGACAAATATAGAAATGGAAACATCCGCCCACTATGTAATCGGCAGACTCCACGGAATGAGGATGGGCTGTATTTTATCTGTTATTTCCAACCGTGTCCTCGACCGCTGGGGGGACAACGGCGGAGAAGACAAAGCCTGCCTTGCCGCCTGTGAAGCGGTTCGTATCTTAACCGACTGGGATAAAACCGGCGAAATAAGTTTGAATATCAAAATGAAAAAATAGAAGTTTAGAATTTTGGTTATTTTAACGCTGATTGTACGGATTGTATGAGGATGTCCACAGATGATATTTAAGATTATCTGCGTAATCCGTTTTTAAATCAGCGTCATCAGCGGTTTTTAAATTAAATTCTGTGATCTTTGTGCGCTTTGTGAGAGAATTTCCCATAAATCCAAAAACGGATCGATTTCCACGCGCAGGCGTTTAAGGAACGAAATTACAGTTGTATCGCCGGCTTCCAATTCGGCTCTGACGGGGCGGCGGCTTGATGCGGCGTAGTCGGGAAAGTGCGCCCAGAGGTAATCACATTCGTCAATAAGCATATACAGCGTTTTATTATTCTGAGGTACCGCGCCTGTTAGTAAATCCCGTAACAATGTCAGGCGGGTCTGTTCTTCACGGACAAATTCCTTGAGTTTTTCGGTAAGGGTACTCTCCGGAATCGGGGGGGCATTTTCCGCCGGCTGCCCGGAGTGTTGCCTCTTTTCCGGGCGGGGCCTCTCTTCCGGGCGTGCGAGAAGAATATCGACGGCCTGTGACGGCGATAGGCTTTTAAGACCGAGGGGTAGGCCGCCTCCGGTTATGTCAAAAAGACGGTTGTTACCGCCGGCTGCCGAAAATTCACGTTCGAAAAGGTTACGGTAATGGGTCAATGCCGGGTTACTGTAAACGGGATCGCCGGTTTTGGAAACCATCCGTGCCGCACCTGTGAAAACCGAATCGGCGTTTAGCAGCGATGTAAAACGGTTATGACGGCGCAGCCTGTACAAATGTCCCGGTGTCGAGCGGGCATGGTACGAATCGAGTGTAAATGAAAAATCAAGGCCGGCGGTAATTATTGTTCCCCGGCTGAGTCGTAATGCTACGGCGACCGCGCTTAAACCCACCGATCCCAGCGGGGGAAATTTCACCGGGAGAAGGCCGGCCGCTTTAAGACGTTCAAAAATTTTCAGCTCCGTCCAGGGGGTGAAAAACAAAAACAGGCCGCCAGAAAGAACCGATCCCGACCGGGGCAGGGTGGAAAGGTCCATAGCCGCCGGGACGTTCCACCCGGAAAGGCCGGTAAAGTCCCCAAGGTTCCAGTGCTGGCTCTCCAAAATAACGGCAAGGTCTGGAGTTATATCACGTGCTTTTAGGGCTGGCAGACAGGTGTCAACACAGATCATTTTAAAAGGGCGTTTTTCGGGTTGTTTTAAGCCTTCTCCGAATCGGCCGGCAAGGGTGTCAAGAAAATTATCCAGCGAGGGGCCGGCCCCCAATACCAGGACGGGAGTGTCACCTGGGATGTCACCATTTGTGTTGCCGGAGAAAAACCGTTCTATTAAAGGGTGCCGGGGGATAAGGGCAAGGTTGCGAATCGCGTTGCGGATGTACAGACGGCCCAGTTTTGTCAGGGTAAGCGCGTTGCCCCAGTCAAGGGCGGTTTCCCTCCGCAGTGTCTCGGCAATGGTGTCGTATAACGACTGGAACAATTGCCATCCCCCGTTAAGGCGTACCGTTTCGACACGGCGGAAAACACGCGCCCCCCATTCCCGCCGCACATAACCGCAAAGCGCGCCCTCTTCTATGATGTTTGTTAAGCGTAATTTTTGATCGTTTTTCAACACCGGGGAAAAATGTTCCTGCGAGAGGGCAAAGAGTTCCGGATCGGCCTCAACGCACAGGAGGGCGGAATTGGGGGCCTGCGATTCAAGACGGGCGATAAGTCTTTCCAAACCGTAGCCGTACAGGGGAGAGGGGCAAAGGTACAGAGTCCTGTCCGTAACGGGAACCGCATCTGCAATTTTTTCCGCCCGTCCGACAGGATCAACCCCGGAAAGCAGGGTCTTTCCGTTCCGGATAAACCCTCGACTTTCTTTGCCGGGGTTACCGCCATCCATAAATAACTACCTTACGGCATAAATAAGCGGAAGTAAGTGTCGATAAATTTGTCTTCCATTTTCGGGCTGTTAAGGATAAACCTTTGCAGGGACTGTTCGAGCATGTTGTTAAACCAGTAAGATTTATACGTTGAGGCGATTCTTTCGACGGTTTCCTCATCGGCTTCGGTTTCTTCCGTCGGGAACAGCACCAGTACGTTGCTTCCCCGCACTACAGGCCGTGAAGGTGTATTTACAGGGGTAGAAAATGCCGTTTTCCAGAAATTGTCATCCGTTGCCGCCCCGGAAAGTTCATTTACTGACTGAGAGGAAAGGGTGGGAAAAAGATCGGCATTGCCGTAATTAATCGGGACGGGACCAAAAGTACGGCTTTCAAGTCCCAATTTGGCAACAACCTCTTCAAAGCCGGTATCGTTTACCTGCAAAATAAAATCATCGGCCTGTCCTATCGCCCAATCCTCCATCCGGCCGCGCTCAAAATTACGTATATACGAGCGCACCTTGTCCAGAACCGCAGGATCGGTATCATCCGCCTCCTGAACGGAATCCTCCGCACGGAAAAACACCCAGCCTGAAGCAGTTTTCATAACATCACTGTATTCGCCTCTTTCAAGGGACAGCATTTTTTCCCGTATGGTTTCCTCGGGAATATCAATACTCAGTTCCTGAGCCGTTTTTATCCCCATGTCGCCGCCCCTGTCCGCATAAACATCTTTTGAATGCGCCCTGGCGGTATCTTCAAAAGTTGTTTCCCCGCTTTGTATTGACGCCAGGATCTTTTGCGCTTCCCTTTCATTGGAACTGATTGTAACCATTGAAAGGTGAATCGTACGGAACAATTCGGGGTGATCGAAAAGATAGCTTTCGTATTCCTGTTCGGGAAAGGAATCCACATCAAAAAACACCATCTTAAAACTACGCTGAAGCGCGGCCATTTTCCCGATAAATTCACTTTCGGCAGCAGGCTTGATCAGTCCTGTAACATCGGAACGAAAACGATCCTTGGTAATATCGTCCTGTATCTGCCTCCAGAGTGTCAGCCGTCTGTTTTCGTCCATTCTCCTGTACAAAGTGGCGGAAAAACGGCCGTTTTCCTGGAAGTAGGGGAGCTTCGCCACTTCGCGATCTACCGTTTTTGCCGGCACGGCATAACCGGATCTGCTCATCTCCCTGAGCATGGCGGTGTGGACAGCGGCCGCCTCAAAAGATTCGCGCCATATCTGGTAGTTTGCGAAAGAAAAATTGTCGTCATCCATGGTATTCTGCCGGTATTGGGACACCATGTTGTAGTACTGTGAAAAATAATTCCCGGGTACATAGGAAACGGGAACTTTATCGTAATACCCGAATGTCAGGTCCGCATCACGTCTACCCGAATCCATCCCCATGCTTGAAGGCACAAGAAAGACTACGACCACTATTACCAAAATAAAAAGACTCCCGATAAAAACAAAGGGATTCGCTTTAAAGCGCCGGAGCAATTCCGAATCGGTTTTTTCATTTGACTGATTTTTTTTCTCTGTTTCTTTAAAAGCCATTAAATTTTACCTCTCCGTTGGATTTATACGGTACCACAGCCTATCATTTTACCAAAATCCGGTCTAGAGGATGTATGAAATTTCGGTTTGGGGTTGTTTTTTGTGTTTTTCGTTGATAGAAACATTGAAAAATGGTATAATTACGCATGGTTCAGGAGAACACCTGGTTCGAGAGTGACGATGGAACCAAATTGTACTTACGCCGCTGGTCACCCGCCCCTGCCGGCGCTACGAAGCTGTCGACCGCTTCGCGGCCGGCGTCATCTTCGATGCCGGTGGCTGTACTGCACATAGTTCACGGTATGGCGGAACATGCCGGGCGTTATGGACGGCTGGCGGAAAAATTGTGCGGGGAGGGAATTGAAGTTTGGGCGGCAGATCAGCGCGGACACGGCAAAACGGCGGATTTACATATAAACGGCCCGGGATCCGGCGGGCTTTTGGGACACTGTGCCGATAAAAATAGTTTTATGCGGGTCACATCGGATATACACAGAATTGATAAGAGAATACGGAAAACCCGTCCCGGCATTCCCCTTTTCCTCTTGGGACATTCCTGGGGGTCTTTTATCGCGCAGAATTACATCGAATCCCTTGCGGGGGGAACGATTAGCGGCTGTATTCTGTCCGGCACAAGGGGGCCGGGTGGATTAAAGATAAAAACCGGAAAAACGTTTTTGGCGATGCTGGCCGCAGTTCGCGGTCGCCGCCGGGGATCAACTCTCGCTCAGTCATTGGCGGACGGTCCTTACAACCTCCATTTCCGGCCGAACCGTACTTCCCACGACTGGCTTTCCCGTGACAACGGGGAAGTTGACGCTTTTTTAAACGATCCTCTTTGCGGCAAACTCTGCTCCGCCGGTTTTTACCGCGATCTTGTCAAGGGCCTTTACAAGATTCACCGGCCCGATGCCATGTCGAGGATCCCCCGTGATCTGCCCGTTTATATTTTTTCCGGCAGCGCGGATCCTGTCGGCGATATGGGGGCAAGCCCCACCGCGCTTGTCAACGCATACCGCTCTTTGGATGTTAAGGATCTGGAATTTGTCCTGTACCCGGGGGCCAGGCACGAAACTCTAAACGAAACCAACCGGGAGGAAGTAATGGAAAACTTTCTTACATGGCTGCGCCGCCGCATCGCCCGAAAAACGGGTAAACCACGGACGGAAGATAAAACAATGAAGGATTAAACTTCCCGCATGCGTTACAGGTACTCGACAGAAGAAAACGGCAGGGTGAAAAAAATAGCCGTTGTTTACACGGAAAATGAACACGGGATCAACTTCGCCGATGTTGACGGCGAAGCTGTGAGCATTGTGCAAAGGCTGAAGGAAGCGGGCCACGAGAGTTACATTGTCGGCGGCGCGGTGCGGGATCTTATTCTGGGAAAAAAACCCAAGGATTTCGATATCGCCAGCGAAGCGAACCCGGCCCGTATCAAAAAACTCTTTCGGAATTCGCGGATTATCGGCAGACGATTCAGGCTTGTCCATGTGTATTTCGGCCCCCGCATTTTCGAAGTTTCAACTTTTCGCTCGCTCAAAGACGGCCCCACGGGAAACACCTTCGGCACCGTAAGGGACGATGTGCTTCGCCGCGACTTTACCATGAACGCCCTGTTTTACGATCCGGGGCAAAAAATAGTGGTGGATTACGTAGGGGGGATGAAGGATATACGGGCTAAAAAGGTAAAGCCGATTATCCCCCTTGCGATGATTTTTAAGGACGATCCGGTACGTATGATCCGCGCCGTTAAATACGCCGCGGCGACGGGCTTTAACCTGTCTTTGGCGGTAAAGTGGAAAATCAAGTCCGATTCCCCTCTACTCGGTTCCGTTTCACCCTCACGGCTGACCGAAGAGATATTCAAAGTTATCCATTCGCCGGCGGCCGTCCGCATTGTCGCGGCCCTGGATCGAGCGGGGTTGTACGCATATCTCCAGCCGGAAGCCGCAAAATTGATGAAAGAAAACCCCTCTTTCCGCAGCCGCTACCTGCGGAGTATGGCCGCCCTTGACAGGGACGGCAGCCGGCCTGCAGACGGCGGTCAGCCCCCGTACCTTAGGAACATTCCCGGCGAAGCACTGGGGGCGCTTATTAATGATTACCTGGAGGACGTTGTTGACTGGGAAAAAGGCGTTACGGAAAATTACAAGGAAAGTTTTGCCGCCGCCCGCAGATTCGTACTGCCGATGAATCCTCCCCGTTTTGAACTTGCGTTTGCTGTGCGCCGTTTCTTTTCCGTACACGGCGTAACCGTTAAGAAATCCCATGTTGCGGATTTATCCGGCCGCCGCCGCGCAAGCCGGTCTGCGGACAATGAGGCTGCCGAAAACCGCAGTGCGGAAGGCGAACCCCGCAGAAAACGCCGGAGCAAAAAGAAACCGATATCAGATAACAATGAACATTCTCCGGTTGACAAAGAGATGTTATTTGGAAAAAATGAGTAAGGTTAAGGAAAAAATGAGAATATCGGTAAAATGTAAGATTGTTGCGGTTTATATGATTCTCCTGATCGTATCCGTGTTTGCATCATGTGAAAGGAAAAAAGACCCTGTCATACTCAGTTCGCCTAAAAATGTAAGTATTACCGTTGAAGGCAGGATTATGACTGTTACCTGGGATGCAGTGGACAGGGCGCAAGGGTATATAGTTGTTCTGACAAGCGAGGGCTGCGGTTCGGGTAACAGGACAATAGATACAAGGGCAGGTACCTCGGTGATAACAAGCAGCGGGAAAGATGCTTCCAATGTAGAAATTACAAGGGAAACCGAAATAAAAGTAGTGTTAATGGCGGCAAGAGGGGATCCGAACAGCGCAATGGCAAAAGCTGTTACTGCAAAGGTGATGTCAATTGGCGGAACAGTTTCAAAAAAAATTTATAATGACTCAGACTTTTCAGAAATAGCAAGAGAAGAGCTGTGAATTGGCGTACCGTTTGCCGCTAGTTGTCCTTCAAGTGCCTGTTGATCAACTCAAGTTTGAGATTGCGGAGTTTGTCCGTAACCGATACCTTGTACACATGGGGGTTGAGCAGCCTTTTGTAGGTTGAATCGAAACATTCCAGTTCTGCTGCGGTGCGGGCGCGAATTTCGGCCAGGGAAGGCTGTAGGCCGCAGGGCGGCCCTGCGGGCGGACTTACAGGCTTGCCGTTTTCAAGGCGTTTTTTTAAAAGAGGCTGCGGCGGCTCTTCAATGATACAACTGAAATGGCGGTAGTCCGCCGACGGGTGCCAGAAACGGATGCGGCCGCCCGTTTCAATATTATCCGCTTCACCGGGATCGTCCAGGGCAAGCACGTCGGCGACAGCCATACCCTTGCCGTCTTTTATCCGCCACACCTGTTTAACGCCGGGGTTGGTTGTCTTTTCCGGGTTGTCGGAGAATTTCATTACCGGTGTCATCCGGCCTTCTTCGTCTTTGCAGGCCGCCATTTTATACACACCGGTAAAGGCGCCTTCCCCGCCCCCGGTGACCATTTCCGTTCCAACGCCCCAATTGTCAACCGGGGCCCCCGATTTCACCAGCGCCTCGATTATCGATTCGTTTAATTCGTTGGACACGGTTATTTTCGCTTCGGTTAACCCCGCTTCGTCCAGCTTCTTTCTAACTTCAACGGAAAGGTACTGGATGTCTCCCGAATCGAGGCGCACCCCGAAATTCTTTCCCCGTTCCTTCAGTTTAAGTCCCGACTTTATCGCGTTGACGATTCCGCTTTTTAAGGTGTCGTAAGTGTCGATGAGGAAAACGGTTTTTTCCGGGTACATCTGCGCGTAGGTGTCGAAAGCCGTTTCTTCGTCGGGGAAGGCCATAACCCACGAATGGGCCATGGTTCCGGCCACCGGTATGCCGAAGGTTTTTCCGGCAAGGGCGTTGGAGGTGGAAGCCGCACCGCCGATATACGCCGCCCGGGATGCGCACAGCGCTCCGTCGGGCCCCTGCGCCCGGCGCAGCCCGAATTCCATAACCGAGCCTTTTCCCGAAGCGAGCCGGACACGGCAGGTTTTTGTGGCGATTAAACTCTGGAAGTTTATTATATTGAGGAGCATCCCCTCGATAAGCTGGCACTCGATAAGGCCGCCCTCGATTCTAATCAACGGCTCGTGTGGGAAGATAACGGTTCCTTCGTCTATCGCCCACAAAGATCCCGTAAAGCGGAACTTTTGAAGGTATTCGATAAAACCCTCTTCAAACATCCCCAGGTTTTTAAGGTAGGCGATATCTTCACCGGAAAAGGAAAAAGAGGCGAGATCCTCCAGAAGCGTTTGAAGCCCGGCAAATACCGCGTAACCGCCGCCGAAAGGCTGCCGCCTGAAGAACATTTCGAAAATAGCGTTGCGGTTGCGGTTCAGTTTCCAGTAACCCTGGGCCATTGTCAGGGAATAAAAATCGGTAAACAGAGCAGACAACGCCATCAGCGGATTTCCTTTAACAGTTCTTCCGAAGAGGCAAAACCGATACCGGCGGCCTTCATTTCTGCAATTGCCTTTTCCACCGAGCCTTGAGGAAAGCCCACACCGCGTACCGCGTCGCTGACAATTACCGTGTTAAAGCCCAACCTTCTGCTGTCCATCGCGCTGTAAAAAACGCAGTAGTCGGTTGCCAGCCCGCCGATAATTACCGTCTGAATGTCCAACTGCTTTATGCAGCCTTCAAGGCCGGTGGGCGTACACCTGTCGTTTTCGAAAAATGCCGAATAGGAATCCAGCTCTTTCCGCAAACCCTTATGTACAATTATGCTCAGAGGGGAAATGTTTAATTCGGGGTGGAAGTCCGCACCCCGCGTCCCCTGAACACAGTGGTCGGGCCATAGAACCTGTCCGCTTACCCCCGCAAGTTCAACAATGTCGCCAGGCTTTTTCCCGTCATGTGACGAAGCGAAAGAACCGTGCCCCGCCGGGTGCCAGTCCCTTGTGGCGGCAACACGCCCCCCCGTAGCGGCAACAGCAGCGGCCAGAGCGTTCAGCGGTTTAACCACACTTCCGCCGTCCCGTACCGCCAACGCACCGTCGGGCATCCTCTCTCCGGAAGCGGTTACATACGCGGGGCAAAAATCGTTTTGCACATCAATTTCCAGTAACAGTGTTTTAGCGATATTAAACGGCATTGGTACTCCTTATTATTATAGAATAGAATACAGAAAATATCATTTCTGTGTCAGGCTGAATACGCCGTCCCAGTCGTCCTCGGGCGGTTGGGTTTGGTATTCTTCGCAGCGCTTGATGTATTTTACCGAGGGGCCGCCGTCTTCCTCCAGGGATAGGGAGCTGCGGAAACCTTCCAGGGCCGCTTTCCAGTCCCGCTTTTCAAAGTATTCCAGTGCCTGTTCAAACGCTTCGGCAAGTTTCTTTTTTTGGGGGTCGGCGGTTTCCGTAACGTCCAAAACTTCGTAGAGCCGCACCGGTTCGTTGATGCCCACCACCCGTACCCTGTCGAGTTTGCGGGTAACGAGGCGGCCGCCGGTTTCCTTTATCGTATCACCAGAGGTGAGTATCCGGGTGCCGTACTGTTTGTTCACCCCCTCAAGCCGGGCGGCGAGGTTTACGGCGTTTCCCATAATGGTGTAGTTCATCTTGTTTTCCGTACCCATATTGCCGGCCACCATGCTCCCGGTGTTAATGCCGAACCGGGTGTACAGCGGCATGGGGGAAAGTTTTTCTTCCGCAACCGTTTTGTTAAACTCCTCCT
>Ga0082212_10007124_pt1 | contig 14872 bp, 13 predicted proteins | sample TergutNt197P3_FD_71548 | JGI IMG/M metagenome (GOLD analysis project Ga0082212, IMG submission 71548) | Neocapritermes taracua P3 segment gut microbial communities from Petit-Saut dam, French Guiana - Nt197 P3 | ecosystem: Host-associated > Arthropoda: Insects > Digestive system > Gut ... | reverse complement strand
AACAAAGAGCAGTGCAAAGATGATAGGTTCTGCGAGGACAAATCGATACCTGCCGCCTGGGAGAGGGCCGAAGAAAAACTCAAAGGCCGCGCCGACCTTGGGCTGGCTGGGTGAGCCTTCCCAAGGCTTCCCTCACAAACGCCGACCAAACTTCCAAAATCAATGCGTCTGAAGTTTTTCCTCCGCCCTATTCCAAGCACTGATAATTTGGCTATTTCGGCAATTCTTCTTATCCGAGCTGAACCTGACATCGCAGGCCCTAAGGATAGCCCTCATATCGCCAATTTTTTCGGCCTGAGTAATGTATTTAACAAAGATGACTTCAGGCATAGATAGAGGCAACATATAGTAGGTAGGCTCATACCAAAAAACATCAGGGTCTTTGAAGAAGTCATACCAGCCAACGGTGTTTTTTTGTAGATCCAAATCTTCCCACGAGCACAGGTTTATCCATGGAGTCTTCGTTTCTGAAACAAGCGAAAATGAAGGGGCATCTTTAAGCTTAGCAAGATGTTCCGCTATTGTTTTGGAAGCCAGGCGAGACCATTCATCCTTATTGTTCATTTTGGAAAAGGTCTGGAAGTTCGGGGCCGAGCCAGTTTTGGCGGCGTAAGCCAATATCTGGGTTTCCAGCAATTCATCTGGCAGAAACTTCGCCGCTTCTTCACAATACATGTCCATCGCATCATAGTTTTCTGGGTTCTGCCGCAGAAACTGCGCCAAGGCGTTCAAATTTTTACGCTCTTCGGCGCTTATGGCGTTAAGCAATTCATTAACTTCTTCCGAAATGCCGCCAGCATCTTCGCCCTCTCTTGGCACAATAGATCCTGCCGCAACTTGGGCGTTTCTGTTTCTCAGTACCCAAGAATTTTTTGGGAGCCTGGTGTCCTGTCGGGCGGAAAAAAAAGGTTTTTGTTGTGCCAAGCTACCATTCAATTTGTCAATAGATTCTCGAGAAAAATTATGCAAAACCAGCATCCCATCTAACCGATCTTCGCCTTCTTCTATTGCAGGCAACTCCAGTATTTCATTTATATTGTCCAGGTTTGGCGCCTCCACCATCCTATTCCTGTCGTATGTGGAGACTGCGCTAGTCAGCGTGGGCCAATTTTTGCCTAATTTGTAGCGCATGTCATCCAGATATTTTTCAATTTCAGAAAACTTAGCATATCGGATGAGACATCTTGATTTCTCCATCGCAAGGTTTAAGATGGCTCTATCGAAAATATCGCCCTTGCCGCTGGATTGGTCGTCCATCCACCTTTCCAACTCATCCAAAAACTTAAATCCTTCGTCAACTTTTTTGTCGTTGCTATCGATGGCATTATTAAAAAAAGGTTTGGCTAATGTAAATAAATTCCACGGCACATCCCTTGTGCCTGGGGGAAAAGCCAGGCGAGACAGGAGTTTGCTGGGATCAGGATTCCGGGCCATATTTGCAAAGGCAGCCCAACTGAAATAATATTGCGATGAAAACGGATAACGCTCCATTTCATCTTCGATTAATGCCAAGAGTTTATTTAGCTCGCGTTGAAATTCGCGGCTTCCTGTCAAGGCCGGAAACCCTTTGGCAGCCATACCGATAATGGATATGCCTACTGAAATGGAAGTGTCATGCATCCAATCCAACTTTCCTGCCCTGTTTATCTTCTCAAGGGAATCAATAATAGCCGGTAGAGCATGGGTGTCTGTATCTAAAGTGTTCTTTCCATCAAAAAGAGCTCTGGCGTTACGGATAAATAACAGCGCCAGCGCGTCTTGATTATTGGGTTTAACTAGCAGAAAATTATTTAGGCGCTCGGAAAGCGGCACCCAATCTAGCTTCTTCAATTCTTGCGCCAGATTTCTTCCTTCGTCATAAGGGAATTGGACAGCCTGCTTATCGTAATACAGGATAAGCATCGTCTGATCTGATCTATTGTCCAGGTTAAACATTTCGCAGAGTATTTCATATTGGGCAATGTCCAAATCATAATATCCTATCCCGGATTGGTCGTCAGTAACACCAAGACTCGCCCAGACAGCATTTCGGACAGAATTTCTTCCGTGGATTAAATGGCCATTAACACAATACACGGCCGCGCGTTTCTGAATGTCGTTCCGAGTTATGCTCCCTATTCCGCTACCTTTTATCGGAGCTACGCCACCCAGAATGCTTAAAATACTTGGTATGTCTCTTGGTGGCGCAACTTCCTGTGCGAACATGCTCGCAACAGCGGCAACGGCGCAAATGACTTGCTTTAACATGAGGAGCATCGCGTGGCAAAATCGAGAGCGTTTCAAAAAGGATGATAACATGGTTGCAGTAGCTCCTTCCGTACGCCACTGACATGGTAACGAGCAAAGAGGAAAACGATCAAGTTAATCATGAGCAGACTGCGCGAAACAATGCAGTTTTTGCGACGGAACCTGTCACACCAGTGCCGCTGGCGGAAATTGTTTCGCTCGATACCGTGGGTATCCGCCTTGGTCTTGACAAGCATTTCCGGCTCGATAAGCTCGACCTATAGCTCCCACCCGTCTGCGAAAAAGACGGTCACGTCCAAGCACTTCAATCTTTCGAGCATTTTTGCGAGGGTCGTGCTACTTCTGTTCCCGCACTCCCAGTCAACCAGCTGGCCGGTAGTCTGGTTTGGCCGGAATGGCCGGGGCATAGGCCACCCTTGCGGCCACTGGCACAAATTTGTGACCGCAAAGGGGCTGGACTGGTAGAATTATCCGGAGGTTTTGCAATTAGCTCAGGAGATTCGGGTGGGGGTTGTGCCTTGAGGTTGTTCCATGCTTAAAATAATCATTTTTCACGAAACTCTGCTCAACCTGGTTTCCCTTCGTTTTCTGCTGATTGTCAGTTTGTTTGTAGTGCTGTTTTTCGGAGGTCTGGCAGTAAATGTCAGCCAATATAAAATCCGGCTTAAAGAGTACACTGAGGCAGTCGGTAACTACAAAGAGCTGTACAACAAGGTAATCCGCTAATGTATTTTGTCCATCGAAACTCAGCACTCCTTGCCTTAGCTCTGTCCATTGCACTTGTGGCCCTGCCTGCCATGGCCCAGGAAGCCATATCTATCGGCCCGCCTCCGCCGGGTGATAATTCCTGGTTTTTGCTGTATGCAGGGGATGATCGCAGCGAGCCTTCGTTTAATGCCCTTGCGGCCCTGCCAAAGACAGACGAACTGGCTGAGTCAAGGATAGTATTTCGCCGGCTTCAGCCAGCCTCGGAGGAGTATGCCAAGTTCGTTAATGAGTCTGGCTTTTCCCGAGACTCACTTTGGGCACTCGCAGTCCCTGATGGAAACAATAGGCGCCGCTGCTTGCTCCAAGGCACCGAGTTGCCCAGTGCTGAGGACATACAAAACGCCCTCGATAGGGCAGGGCTAAAAAGCCCGATCAGAATACTGAAGGACTTCCTGAGGCAGCATCCATACCATCTGGATGCCCGCATGGAATTGTTGAACCGCCTCCGGCCGCTGGCTGAAGAACGCACCCGGGATGCCCTGCAATTAAACATTAAAACCACTGCCGAATTGACGAGGGAAGAGCGGGTAATGAGTTTTATTCCAAGAAAACTCATACTTGATACAGACTCGCTAGGCGATAGCAAACTGGATTCCGAGCAGGATTTGAAAATTTGGGGGCAATATGCCCAGGAACTACGTACATTATTCAGCAACGATGATTGGCGGCTCACATCTTTGTACCGCCCCCAATACCATATCCCGCTTGCTGGATGTAGCCCGATGATGATTCAGGCATATCGGCAGAACATTCCAAAAATAGAAGCATATCTGGAAGAATATCCTTCCGACATATCCCTCTGGCAAATGCTCGGCTATATGGCCTCAATATCTGGGCGATACTCGAGTAGGACACTATTGGACAGGATAACCCCGCCCCCAAACACGCGCTGGCCAGTGCCAGAAGTGCTGGATTTTTTGCTTACAGAAGATCAGGCAAAGGGAAACTGGGCGCCCATCGCAGAAACGCTCATGAATTATTGGCCCGGGTTGCGCGAGTATAATCGTGGCCTGTTCTATAACCGCCAAGACAATGACATATTCATGGAATATGTTTGGAACACTGAATTTAAGCTACTGTTGGAATCTACAATTAGAACAAACCGCGTTGGAGATGCAGAAACAGTCATTTCTGACAGCGCAAAAGACCCGCGCTTCAGAGACATACAGCTCAGGGCGGCAGACCTGGCTCTTAGCCTTGGCAGACAGGACTTGCGGACTAAGTGGCTGGCCATGCAGATACCTGAAAAAGAAGGCATCGACATGGATGAGATATATCGTGTGCTGGGACAAGGTCCGCCAACCCCGCGCCTCGTAATCATCAGTGGGAAAGTATCTGACAGGAACCAGGCTGACGAATTGCTGAGGCAAAGCCGGATTGCCGATTGGCAGGTCTTACGTGCCCTTCTTTCGAGTGCTCAGTTAGAATTTTTAAGGGTAAGAGAAGCTTGGCCTGAGACAGACATCACATGGGCACTTTTTTACAAAAATAATATGCTGGCCCACGGACAGGGCCTGCCGACAGAAGAGAGCCTGGTTCAGGAACTCGAATTGTCAAGGGTGCAAACTCCAGCCGATGCCCTGCGCCGCTTTATTTCAGAACATCCTACACAGATCGAGGCCAAAGAAAACCTTCTTGTGGAGCTAAAGCGTGTTGCAGAGCTAAAAACCAGGAATAAACTCGGCGCAGGCGCAGGGCGCGACCTTGCCCTCAAATTGAGCGATGAGGATGATAAGGCGATATGGTCTGAATACGCATCTCTATTTCGCCAGCTCCTTCCCTTTTATTTGGAAAGTGGCAGGTCACCAGGGGGTAGGGATAATCCATGTGACAGCCGCTTTTTTATTCACAGTCAAACAATGGAAGACCTCGCTCGTTCATTTTTGCCCCAGATTGAAGCCTCTATAAAACGCCAACCATCCGATTACTTTTTGTGGAATGTCTGGGCCGCTCTGTATGACCTGGATGAACACCAAAGCTTTGTGGAACTTATAGAATCGTTGGAATTTCAGCCTTTGGCCAGTCAACGAGACAGGCTCCCCCCAAATAACGCAATAATTGTATCGCGCTGGAGAGATAGAGCAAACTGGAAAGGGGTCGTTGAGCTTCAGGAAAGGGTCTGGGAGGCACGGCAGGATGTCCTGGAGCTGAATTCACCAGGAGCTCTCAATTTCTTGTGGTTTCAGGCTACGCCTTTGTTGGAAGCATACCTGCATTTGGACAGAGACAGCGATGCGAATGAAGTAATCAGGATAATGAGCCAGCTCCCCATCTGGCCGCAGATAAAACAAATGGCGGTTAATTTGGCAAAAAGATGTGGAAAGGACACAGTGGCGGAAATGTGGGAAAGGAAGTCTCCTTAACCATATCTTTACACAAAAATTGTTACAGAGCCTCTTTTGATTGCAAGTCGGTATAAGCTCTGTGGCATGATGATCAACGTGCCTGTCACTGGCGTTGCCACTCAAGGATTTTATCCATCCAGACGGGGATGTCGATTTTCTGGGGGCACCGCTCCCTGCACTGTCCGCATGAGTTGCACTGGCCCGCTTGCCCTTCTGGCTCCAGCAGTCGGTATTCCATCTTGAAATTTGGGCCCGCCATAGGATTTTTTTCGGCTAGGGCGCGCTCGTAATTATTGTAGATGTCGATATTTTTTGGTATTTCCACACCCGAGGGACAATCCATGCAGTAGCGGCAGTTGGTGCATGGGACATGGCAGGCCTTGCGGAATGCGCCCAGGGCCGATTCTATCACTTCCCTCTCATCGCCAGAAATGGGCCTGAGGGGGCTGAAGGTCTTAATGTTGTCCTGCAACTGTTCCATGTTGGTCATCCCGCTCAGGACTACCTGGGCTTCGGGTAGGGAGGCCGCAAACCTCATAGCCCAGGATGCGGGCGAGGCTCCCGGGTCTGCGCCTTTGAATATTTCCACTGCTTCGGCGCACAGTCTTGCCAGGGCCCCTCCCCTCAGCGGCTCCATGATGTGTACCGGTATTTTTTTGGCCCTGAGGATCTCGTACTGCTCCCTGGCCCTCTGTAGCTCCCAGTCAAAATAGTTGAGCTGAATCTGTCCGAAGTCAAAATGGTATCCATCGACAATTTTTTGCATCAGCTCAGGGGTGTCGTGAAAGGAAAAGCCGAGGTGCTTGATGTATCCGGCTTCTTTTTTCTTCAGCAACTGCTCATATACCCTTGAATCAGAGATGGTCTTGAGATAGGACTGTTGCACGCTGTGTACAAGATAGTAGTCAAAATAATCTGTCTGGCACCTCCTTAGTTGTTCATCAAAGAAGGTTTCTACGTCAGATGCAGATTTGACTAAAAAGATTGGCATCTTGCTGGCGAGGCAGAAAGAACTACGGTCATAGCGAGAGAGTGCCTCTCCCGCAAATTTTTCGGACTCGCCTCCATGGTAAACGTAAGCGGTATCAAAGTAATTGACACCAGCCGCAATGGCGGCGTCTACCATGTCCTGCGCGGCCTTTCTATCGATATCCGTGGGGCCGCTCTTGACGGGTAGCCGCATGAGGCCAAAGCCCAAGAGGGATATTTCCCTGCCGTGGAAGTTTCTGGTGTCCATATGAATAACCTCCTTAGGAAATAATACTAATATCAGCCATCAGTTTTCAGTTTTCTGTCAAAAAGCGCGTATCGAGTAATACCAGTTACGAGTTACGAGATGAAAAGCCTTGCCCAGCGCAGATGTGTGCCAGGCATTTATTAAATCAGCAATAGAAAATGGTATAAAATAATTTAATGGACGGTATCGATGCCTTTATTTTCGCCGCGGGCCTCGGAACCAGGATGGGCCCCCTGTCGTCAGTTTTGCCAAAGCCGGCCTGGACGCTGAAGGGTAAGCCACTCTTGCAATGGGCGGCGGATTCGCTCAAGCGGGCAGGTTGCAACATGGTCGCCTGCAATGCTCATCTACACATCGACGCAATCAAATCCATCGCAGGCGACATTGAAGTAATCGAAGAACCAGTCCTATTGGGTACGGGTGAGCCCATAAGGCGCATTGCCAGCCGCATCTCCAGGGAGGGGTTGCTGGTCTGGAATGCAGATGTCATAGCCGATGCCCCATTTTCCCACCTGCGGCGCGAAAGCATCAAGCGAAGCGCAGGCGTGGTATGGCTTTTGATCCCCCATCCCGGCGGCCAATGGACTGAGCTTTACATGGACTCCAGCGGGAGGGTTCTGCCCAGGGGGACTGTCGGCCCACAAGGGCCATTCCTTTTCACGGGAGCATCCTGGTGGAGCCAGGAGACGGCCAGATGCATTCCAGAAAACTGTTTTGACGTGAGAGACTTTTTGGCCCAATACGCCCATCATTTCGGGATAGTCGTTGCCCCCTTCCCTTGGCTCGAAATAGGCACTCCAGACCAGTTGATTAGCGCCGCCATGGCACTTGCGCCAGACGATGAAGGCCGCATCGCAGGTTGCTATATATACCCATCCGCATCAGAATCAAAAAAAATAAAGCGATGTGTTTTAGGGCCTGGAGCCAGGCTAAGCCCCGACCAAGGGGATAGCGATGCGCTGTGGTTTGCTGAGGGCGGGCTACAGAAGAGACTGGGTTTGTAGATTTATGGTGTCTTGTTTGTGGGTGAAAACAGTTTCTAGTTACGAGACGAAAAGCTCGGCCCAGTGCGGATGTGCGTCAGGCATTTTTCAAATCAGCAATAGAAAATGTTATAATTCTTTATATCGCAACTTGGCATGAGTCATGGCAAATGGGATACACTGCTCAGATGGACAGGCAACTGGAGCAGGCATTACTTGAGTGGACTTTAGAAAACCCGCGCCCATTACAGGGGGACGCTGGCGCAAGGCGCTACTTTCGCGTCGACCTGCCCACGGGGGGCACTGCCGTCCTGGCGCTATATCCCGACATGGAGCCCAACTCCGACGACGCTTTTCAAAATTTCGTTACGCTTCATAGCTATCTGAGTCCTATTTTGCACTTGCCTGAAATATACAGATATGATGAACCCGACAGGGCCATGTTGCTCGAAGACGTAGGGGATTGCAGTCTGGAAGACCGCCTCGCGGCCCTCCCACAGGAAGAGGCATTTTGGGCAGACAAGGTTGCATGGGAGCTGGAAAATTGGGTCGGTCCGCTGACCATGGCCGCGCCCGGAGGCTCATTTTTTATGCTCCGCTCCTTTGACAAGGCCAAATATGACTTTGAGTGGTCTTTTTGCAAAAAGCATTTTTTTAACGGGCTCCTCAACAAAAACCCGCCCCTGTGGCTAGACAGGATGATGGAGCAAATTCACGGATACCTGGAGCCGAGGTCAAAATATCTGACGCACAGAGACTTTCATGTCCGCAACCTCATGGTGTCTGACCAGAGGCTGATAACCATTGACTTCCAGGATGCTCGCCTGGGCCCCGCCACCTACGACCTGGCCTCCATCATGTTTGACGGCTACTGGAATTGGAACCAGGAATCCAGACGGATCTTCGCCTCAAGAGTCAGAAACGGCCTGGGAATGAATGACAAAGAATTTAGGAGCGAATTAATCTCTGTCGCTCTCCAGCGAAACCTCAAGGCGCTCGGCACATTTGCCTGTCAGTTGCTCACTAACGGCAAAACCAGGTTCGCCTCAGCCATTCCGCGCACTCTTCGCCACATCCGTAGCCACTTCGAGCGGATCGCCCACGGAGAAGGCGTTATCCAGGCCAAAAACTGGCTGATAAGGGCAAAAGACAGAATTGAAAAGGAGTGGCCCGATAAAACTCAGAGCCCAGAACTCTGAAACTGCAACAGAACGCCAGAAACTGGTATAATGTCCCTTTCCCGGCGCGGTGCTCATGGACAATCTTTTTAAGACATTCCGAAGGCGGCTGTTGTTGTTGGCCCTGGCGGTTTTGGCGACCTTCATCGCCATGATACATACCACGGTTTATCTGACCGCAAAAAACGACATTGAGGCACACCTGGAAAAAAACGCCAAGGGCATAGCCGTTTCGATAGCCCAGGCCCTGGCAATGGACATAGAGGAATACAAGGCCTTCCTCGAAACGGAGGATGCCAATTCCGAATACTACCAAAAGATGCAGACATACTTTAATTCCATCAAGGAAGTCAGCAATGTAAAATTCATCTACACAGAGCGGAAGGTGGACGAAAAAACCACTGAGTACGAACTGGATGCCGAGCCTGTCGGGAGCCCTGCCTTTTCTCCGCCAGGCGAAAAAGAGGATAACAATCCACAAAAAGAGGCCGTATTTGCATCTGGAGTCCCCTACGCATACAGAGCCGACAAGTTTGCCAAGTGGGGAAAATTACTTGGGGCATTCGCACCCATATTTGACCGCGACGGCAAGGTATTAGGGATAGTAGGAGTCGATATTGACGGCACCCACATCTATGGCAACCTTCAAAGGCTGAATGTCGCGCTGATTGCCATTTATGCCTTTATCGTGGCCGCCTCCATGGCATTGACATGGAAATTTTCGCACAACATTTTAGACCCCCTGCTGAAAGACAAAATGACAGGTGCCTACACAAAACGGTACTTCGAGGGCTTCCTCGGCCACGAAATCACGCATGCGGTGAGGACGCACAAGGATTTGGCCCTCATGATGTTTGACCTGGATCACTTCAAAAATATCAACGACACCTATGGGCATGTCTTTGGCGACAAGGTGTTGACGACTATTTCTGGAATCATTAAAAAGTCTCTGCGTCCTAAAGACTACTTTGTCCGCTATGGCGGGGAAGAATTTGTCGCTATGATAGCAAATTCAGATATAAACCACGTGCTGGAGGCCGCCGAGCGTATAAGATGCACCGTTGAGGCCGGCCATATCTTCAATGCGGAAAAAAATCATGAGGTCAAGGTGACAATCAGCATAGGCGTGGCCGGCCTAAATAATGCGGCCATTTCGCCAAAAGAACTGGTGGAGCGCGCAGACAAGGCCCTATACACCGCAAAGGTCACTCGGAATACTGTGTCGCTGTATGATGCGTAAAGGCTTTTTTGGATGTTCCATCCGTGTGACGGATGGAACAGGAATTAACTGAAAATTGAGCTACTCGCAAAACATGTGGTTTTGCAGGTCTCTGGAGGAGGGCATTTTTCAAAGGCACGTAGGGCTTGAGAAAAAGCCCATTCATTAGAAAATAGCCTTTACAAGCTTTTTGGTAGCTTGGCTGTGTTAATAGTTTTTGGAGTGGCTGTGTCTAGCGTTAGTAAGTTTTTAGTAATGTTCTGGCTGAGCATTTATTCAATAACGATAGGGTAGAGGATGGATTTAAATTACTTATAGAAATCAATGAGTGGCTGTTGAGACAGAATGTTAGTAATGGCACCGATTTTAATGAATCATTTTCCAACATTTCAACAACTAAGATTGTATATTTAATTGTGAACAGACGTTTTTCAGAGCTTGAAGACTATTTGAACCAAATAATACTTCAATTTTCACCCGAGTGGTCGAAATATGCACCAAAAATTTTGAGCCAAGCCTTGATGAGACTGCAAAATGTATTTGAGATCGAATTTGAAAAAATACCAAATGTCGATACATTTAAACTTCTATTCGACTCACTGGATATTGTTGTTAATGATAAATACTCTCGCAGTCTACTTTTAACGCATAATTTCTCTAAGGATATCTATGATATATTGATTGATGCAGTTTCTCAAACAAATCCCTACATATTCCTGAATCCAGACTCTACTCTTAAATCCAACACATGGGTTCTTAGTAAGGCCGGTGCCTCCATAGCGTCTGGGTCAATAATTCCAGACGAAGTAATAAATCAGGAGTCGGTTTTAGAAGATTCAACAGGACTATTCAGTATACTACTTGAAGAAGCACGGACTAATCTGAATGCCCTAGAGAATTTTATACATCTAAACTCTGACAACCAAATTGCAAAACAAATGTACTGCACGGAGGCAACAAAATTTCTTCCATGCGAGGAAATTGAAGAAAAAATGTATGTTTATACGTCTGGTTCCCATCTTCCAATAAGCCTTAATACCTATTCGAAAATCATCAATAAAGAGAAGTGGTCGCGTTTAGCTTCTAGAATAATCGGTGAAGATTTGATAAAGTTAAAGGATACTCCAGTTGGATTCACTGCGAATCCATGGAAAAATCTCAGTGATTGGGAGGATTTGGATATTTCAAGAAATAACATAGATTGTACGGCTTTCTAAAGGAAACAGAATTTTGGTATCGCCCCATGTACTATGTACAAAGCTATGTTATGCCTGAAGTTGTCTTTATTAAACTTCTCCGGCAGGCTGAAAAGGCCAATGACTGGAAGACTGTTTCTGATGCTTGTAAAGCTAGATTTGGGCGAAGGGTCAGCGGTATGAATGAATGGGTTCTTGAAGCTTGGAATCAGGCAGATGAGAAACTGCATATCCATTAGCTGGTTTGCGCTTAGACGGCTAAGAATAAGGTGACTTATGAACACATTCTGGTGTTTTGTCATGTTGGCTCTTTTGAAGCATTTTTTTCTTGGCTCAAGCCCTCAGAATCAAACCAGAACTTTTTCTTTCTGCCTTGCCCTGAACTCAGCAACCACTTCTCGAAACGGGCGCATACGGGCAAACTGTTCGTCAGTCAGCTCTGGAATGTCGGAGCAATCAATCTCATCATCCGGCATTTCGTCTAATGCCTTGAGCCTTGCCAGGGATTCTTTTGTCACTGGCGGTGGATTGTCTAGGTCAAACTCAAAACTTACGATTCCCATAGAGTCTCCTTTCATGAGAATTTGCCTTCCGTGCGCTGATGATTTCGATTACCAGTTCGCCGTTTTCTTCCATCGTGTGGGCCACGTACAACAGCAGGTGGTAGCCTCTTGTCGTTCCCAGTGTCCAGTAGCGGGTTTCACCATAATCGAAGCGTTCATCTAACCTTGTGACAATGTTTGGGTCTGAGAATACCTGTTGCGCGTCCTCGAAGCTGATGCGGTGCTTGCTCCAATGTTCCTCTGCATTCTTTTCGTCCCAGACAATACGCATGTTCGGTCATTATACCGTGTTTTAAAAAAATGTTTGTCCATATTTGCTCGTCCAAGTTGCCTTCCTGCTCATTCCCCATCCATGCCTTGGTATCGAAAAAAATATGGGCATTCACCCTGGAGCCATACAGCTCGATCTCCACGGGCAGACCACACTGACCTTAAGCAAAATTTAAATGCTGTATACTACAAAAAATTGCGAAATTTGGATTACAAATAGTTCAGTTGCAATTGGTACCAAAAAATTACAAAATGTTTCTTTGTTTGTTCATTGAGTTATGCGACTGTTCTATACAATAAGGTGTAATCAGTATTTTAAGCAGGGTTGGCAGATTGAATGTTCACCGGCTACTTGAAGCAACAAGGGCGCAGATTTCCTGTTCCATCCGTCACACGGATGGAACGCTGTGCGTCCGTTCTGTCTGTGAAATACGTCATTTTAAAAAGGGTTATCGCAGTTTTTTTACAATCGGAGGTGCTTGAATGAAAGCCCATAAACTACTACGCGCCGGAGCTACCATTGCACTACTCGGCGCTGTTGCCCAGGCGGAAGACCAAAACGGCATATTTGCTGGCTTTAAGTTCAGGGGCGGTTATCAAGTAACCAAGATGGAGGATCACCTCGGCCCATCATACATGGGTGTCGGCCTCGAATGTGGATATGGATTCGACTGGGGGCGCTTGACCGCTGAAGTAGGATTTATCTACAAGGCAGGCCAGCAGTACAAGGATGACCTTACAAAGATGCAGAACCTCATCCCTGGAGACCCTATCGACCTCGAATATTCGGTTGACAGCCGCAAGAATGAACTGGATGGGATAACGCTGAGACTCGCATATGCAAAGTCTTTTGGCGATTTTTCATTAATGGGCGGGCTTCAGATTGGCCAACTGAAGTTCTATCAAGAACACGTCGCAGACATCAGCTCTGGATCATTCAGGGAGACCTATAACGGCGTAATCGACAAGGGCAATATGTCCATCAGCCCCTTTGTTGGAATCCACTATCCCTTTGCAAACAACTATTTTGCTGAGTTCAACGTCGTCGGCCTCAACTATAAGGCCATAGATTACATCCACGTGGCAGGAACGGTGCCGGGAGGAAGCGGGGCAAATCTGACTTCCAGGGATTTCATAAAGGAGTCTAGTAGCATGTTGCCCCACCTGGAACTGGCCCTTGGCTTCCGTTTTTAACCCTGCTTCAGAGAGGTTTCAACTATGACAAAACGATTCAAAATCTCTTGCATTTCTCCGCTGGGGCTGATTTTGGCAGCCGCTCCAGCCCTTGTGTCCCAGGTGTCAACGGGCCAGATTTCCGGCAGGGTAATGGACGGCAACGGCAGACCCATTGCCAACGCCACGATAACACTAACTGCCCCCCAATTGATGCGCCAGCGAGTAGTCCATACTGAGGCCAACGGCGAATGGCGCACCTTGCTTTTGCCCCCTGGCGATTACACCATCAGGTTTTCTGCCGACGGCCACTTGGGGGCCACGGTTAGAAATATTCGCGTGGGCGTTGGTGCTAATCTCAGGCACGATATGGTGCTGAGGCCCATTAGCGCTGCCACCGAAACCGTAACTATTGAAGCCCTGTCAGCCGCAATCGCAGACAAGACAGAAACCAAGACTTCGACATCTTTTTCTGCTGATACGCTTGCCCAGTTGTCTGGCTCTCGTAGCATCTGGGGCGCCATAGATTTGTCGGCGGGAGTCACCAGCCGCACTGGCCAAGACAGCACCCCCGTAATCAGGGGAGGGCAGGCCACATCAATCATATACCGCATTGACGGTTCGGACTGGAAAGATCCCGAAGCCAATTCCGCATCAGGCCAATGGTGGGTAGATGACCAGGTAGAGGACATTGCAGTGGTTCTCTCACCCACAAATGCCAGGTATGGGCGTACATTGGGCGGTAGTGTCGACGTGGTTACAAAGAGCGGCGGCAATGAATTCAGCGGATCTTTCCGCTACAACCCCGACAGGGAATCCTGGCGCGGAAAAGGTAGCACTTACAGAGAAATGCCGAATGACCCAAGGCATTACGAGGCGACCGACCTCAGCGACAAAACGCTGGATATCACCTTTGGCGGCCCTGTAATAAAAGACCGCCTGTGGTTTAACATTGGCACGACCCTGTTCCCAACCGCTTCTTCTAGCTATCGGACGAGTATGGAGCCTAACGATCTAGGGAGACGACCCATTCGCGCCTGGGACGGGCCTACTGGCGGCGGCGCTCTTGGGCTTGCAGGTCTGCATCATGGCATCAACGCGCTGACAGACCTCGACCCTTTGACGCTGAATGCTGTACACCCCTTGATGGCGGGCTACTATTTCCCATTTCAGACCAACAACAAGTTATGGGACATAGACAAACAGGTTTTTCGTGATGAGGAGAGGACGTTTTACTCGGGGAAACTGACCCTGGCAATCACTGAAAACCATAAGATTTCTCTCAGTGGCGCAGACCATCAATGGCAAATAAAGGGCGGAAATGTAAGGTATCGTATGGAACAGGCTGGCATGGACGACTGGCCGTCCTGGAGGTGGCAGTTCAACTACAACGGCATTTTAGGTAGCTCCACCTTTGTCGAAGCAAGCGTGAGCAGGCAGGTAGCCAATCTCTATTGGGGAAGGAGCACTTTTGGAACAGACGGTAAGGGCGGCTGGGGATATAACTGGGACGTCATCACCGAAAACATTGAAACTGCTACTACTGCCATTGACTACCAGTACATGGGGCAATTTGCGGGCAGGGGCGGAGTGGGCGGTGTCGACCGCAATAACTCCTCTGGCTTCGTGAATGTGGGCATGTACCGCGATTTTTGGAACCTGAACCACAACATCGATGCAGGCATTGACTATT
>Ga0082212_10007123_pt1 | contig 14872 bp, 9 predicted proteins | sample TergutNt197P3_FD_71548 | JGI IMG/M metagenome (GOLD analysis project Ga0082212, IMG submission 71548) | Neocapritermes taracua P3 segment gut microbial communities from Petit-Saut dam, French Guiana - Nt197 P3 | ecosystem: Host-associated > Arthropoda: Insects > Digestive system > Gut ... | reverse complement strand
GCATTGATGAACGGAAAATATCTGTTTTGCATGGTACCCGCCAAAACAAAGGCTTGGGCAGTGTATCATACTATCAACGATCCTGTTTCGGAAGCCATACCGGCTACGTGCCTCCGAAAGCACGGGAATACAGTATTGTACACGGATGCCGATAGCGCTGAGATGTTATTGGAAAGGCCGTAAGATGGTATGAAATGTAAGAACAATTATATTAGGAATTTTTACCAGCCACTATCTATTTCTGTCCATATCAGGGAAATGACTGATCAGGGTTGTTTTCCAATATAAGCCAAAATACCGCCATCGACATACAGGATATGTCCGTTGACAAAATCGGAAGCCGGCGAAGCGAGGAAAACTGCCGGTCCGGCCAAGTCCTCGGGATTACCCCAACGGGCTGCCGGAGTTTTGGAAATAATAAACGAATTGAACGGATGACCTTCGGTACGTAGCGGTGCAGTTTGCGGTGTGGCAATATATCCCGGGCCGAGACCGTTACATTGGATGTTGTATTGCCCATATTCAGACGCGATGTTGCGGGTAAGCATCTTCAAACCGCCCTTAGCGGCAGCATAAGCCGATACGGTTTCGCGTCCCAGTTCGCTCATCATCGAGCAGATATTGATGATTTTACCTCCGCCTTTCCTGATCATGCCAGGTATAACGGCCTTCGATACTATAAATGGCGCATTCAGGTCAACGTCAATTACTTTGCGAAATTCATCAGCCGACATGTCTACCATTGGGATACGCTTAATGATACCCGCATTGTTCACTAAGATGTCAATGATACCTGCCTCCTTCTCAATTCGGGCGACCAATTCGTTCACTGCCTTTTCGTCGGTTACATCGCACACATACCCGCGGGCCGAAATGCCTTTTTCCTTGTAGGCAGCCAACCCCGAATCAATTAATTCCTGCCTGAGGTCGTTGAAAACGATGGTAGCGCCGGCGTCAGAAAGCGCCGAAGCAATGGAAAACCCAATCCCGTAAGATCCCCCTGTAACTAAGGCAATTTTGCCTTCTAATGAAAAACTTGTCATATATTTATCCTTTATCTTGCTATAAAGTTCAAAATTACCAAATATTTTCGTTCCCGACAAGATAATACAAATTATTACTACACGTTCGCTATCCTCAGCACATCGGCAAAAACGCCGCCTGCCGTTACTTCCGCGCCTGCGCCGTAACCTTTGATGACCATCGGAAGTTCGAAATAGCGGGCAGTGGTGAGAATGATGATGTTGTTGCTGCCTTCGAGTTCATACGCCGGATGTTTGCTGTCCACGCTTTGCAGACCGATAGACATATTCCCGTTGTCGAGTGTGGCAATAATCCGCCATTTCTTGTTTTGCGCAACCAACTCCTTCCGTTGGGTTTCAAAATCGGCGTCCAGTTTTTCTACTTTTTCCCAGAAATCGTCTATTGAGCCTTCAAAACACTCCGACGGCAGAAAAGATTGTATCTTAACATCTTCTTTTTCAGCAGGATAACCCGATTCGCGGGCAAGAATAATCAATTTTCGCACCACATCCATACCGCTGAGGTCTAAGCGCGGGTCGGGTTCCGAATAGCCTTTTTCCTTCGATAAGCGAATGGCTTTGCTCATCGGAATATCTTCGCTCAAAACATTGAAAATGAAATTCAGCGTACCCGACAAAACCGCTTCTATTTTCAGAATGCGATCTCCGCTGTGTATCAGGTCGTTGATGGTAGTAATAACAGGTAATCCCGCACCTACATTGGTTTCAAAAGCGAACCGCACGCCATGTTCCTTAGCGCTTTCCTTCAAGGATTTATAATGGCTGTATTCCGACGAACACGCCACTTTATTGGCCGTTACCACCGATACATAATGCTCGAACAGCATCCCGTAGAGCGAAGCAACATCCTCATTACCTGTGCAGTCAATAAATACGCTGTTGCGTGTGTTCAGTTCAAAAATCCTGTTGATGAACTTCTGAAGGTCGCACGGTTCTCCTTCATTTTCCAATTTTTCGAGGTAGGACATCGGTTCGATACCGGTGGGCGAAATATACATTTTGTCCAAATAGGCAACGCCTATCAGATTGATTTTCAGTTTGAAATCACGCATCAGTATCTCGCGCTGGCTTTGTATCTGCCTCAAAAGGCTTCCGCCCACGTTGCCAATGCCTGCCAGAAACAGGTGTAATTCCTTGTAATTCGACAGAAAGAAACCTTCATGTATGGCGTTTAGTGACTTACGCAGATGTACGCGACGGATAACCAACGAAATATTCAGTTCGGAGGAGCCTTGCGCCGTGGCAATGACACTGATACCGTTGCGCGCCAGCGAACGAAACAGAGTAGCCGAGATACCGGGCATGTTGCGCATACGTTCGCCCACAATGGCGATGATGGACAAATCGGTTTCTACCTGCAATTTGATTTCGCCGGAGGTATTGATTTTCGGATAAAATTCCTTGTTGATGGCTTCAACTGCTATTTTGGCTTCATCCGGACGCACGGCAATGGTGATGGAATATTCCGACGAAGCCTGCGTCACCATGATGATGTTGATTTTATGGTCGGACAGCACCTTAAAAAAACGCGCCGATACGTTGGTGATACCCACTAATCCCGTACCTTGCAACGAAATCAGCGAAATATCGGCAATGGATGAGACGCCCTTGATAGGCGATACTTCGTTGTCATGCGCCGAACTGTTACTGATCAGCGTTCCCTTGGCCTGTGGATTGTATGTGTTTTTGATGGCGATGGGAATATTTTTCTCATACACCGGTCGTATGGTCGGCGAAAAAATCACCGCCGCTCCGAAATGCGACAGTTCTATCGCTTCCGAATAAGTCAATGTTTCAATTGGTTGCGCTTTGGTGATGATGTCGGGGTCGGCGGTCATGAAACCGTCTACATTCATCCACAACATCAGAATCGAAGCGTCCATAGCCGCTGCAATGACTGACGCCACGTAGTCGGCGCCACGTTTTCCCAGATTGGCGATGGCTCCGTTACTGTTTCCGGCCATGTAGCCGGGCAGAATGGCAATATAGTCAAGATTTGCAAACCGTTCGGCGATCAGCCGGTTGCTTTCCCCGAAATCAATCCTTGCGTCGATATAACCGGAGTTGGCGCGTATTAATTCGCAGGTATCGACATATTTTGCATTGGCGACGATGTTACTGAGTATAAAGGCAGACAAACGCACGCCGATGCTGAGAATCCGCGCGCGGGTTTTCGGCGTGAGATCCTGCAACAGGTACAGGCCGTGAAGTATATCGCCATATTCATCTACCAGCCGTTGTACTTCCGCGAGTACGGACGTTCGCTCCGAAACGGGCGTCAATGCGTTCACCACATCAAAATGTAATCCTGCCATCGACCGGACGCCATCTTTGTAGTGCTCGTCGCGTTGTACGGCCTGATCGGCCAGGGTCAGTAACTGAGACGTCACTCCCTCGAATGCCGATACCACTACCACACAAGGTTCGCCCTGCGACTCAATGATTTGTCGGACTAAACTTACCGAATGGGCGTCACACATGGACGACCCGCCAAATTTTAATACTTTCATGTTTCTTAGATTTCGGGTTTTGAGTTTTGAGGTTCGGGGTTCGAGATACGTGGCTTTGCCTGATACGAAACACGAAACGCTCGACGGCCTGCACAACATGTTCTGCGGGCTACTTCCGTTCATGTTCGCACTACACTTTTTAGCGGGATTACTGCCGCTATTGCGCCAACTTAGCGAAGCGATTTCACCGAAGGTAACCTGCTCGTTATAAGCAGTGTATTTGCACTTCTTATCAAAAAACATTAATTTTTCGTACAATCTATTTCGCCGCAAAATTACATTTTTTTTTCACAATGAAAACGAAATTTAATTTTTTGCGGAGTTAGGGGTTGACGCTCGCTTGCAGATAACAGAAAATAAAAAAGTAAAGAATTGCAAACAACCCTTTACTTTTAAAATATTTACACGTGTAATATCCTATTTGTGCGAATATTCGCTCGAAACAGAAAGTTTTTTACGACCTCTTGCACGGCGTGCAGCCAATACTTTTCGTCCGCTGGCTGTCGACATTCTTTCTCTGAAACCATGCTTGTTCTTTCTTTTCCTGTTCGACGGCTGAAATGTCATTTTCATTTTCAGAAATTATTATGATGATGAACAAATTAAATTTTTACAATCTTAATTTTTCACGTCTTACGAAAGATATGATCTTTCAAAAACGGGAGCGCAAAAGTATAACTTATTTGTGAAGTCACAAATTTTTTTTTGTTTTTTCATACACTTTTGCCAATCTTTCCGCCATCACCTCGTCGCAATATCGTGTCTGCGACATTTTCAGAGCATTTTCGCGGCAACGTTCATACCATTCCGTATCCGTCAATATTTTTTCGATGGCGTCGGCAAGCGCATCGCTGTTATTGGGCGAGTATGTAATCCCCGCATCTCCGGTTATTTCCGGGAATGAGCCTGTTGCCGGTTCAACAGCCGGACGGCCTGCGGCAAAGGCTTCACAGAGATACAGCCCGACACTTTCATCGAAAGTCACCGGAACGCAAACAAGGGTGATTTGTTTGTAGAAATCGGCGTGGTTGTCAGGATGATAGGTGTGGCATATCTCCACATCGTCCATGCAGGGACGGAGTAATTTCCGTATTCCTTTTAAAAAACGCTTATCCTGTGCAGTGTATCCTCCCGCAATTTTGAGTTTGAGGTTTTTAACCGTATCCCGTTTTTTCAGTTTCAAAAAGGCTTCCGCCAATATATCCAGTCCGTTTTCACGATTCATCCTGTAAAAGAACCCAATAACCGGATTATCTGGATATTGTTTGGACGCATATCTGGAAACATCTACGCCGGGATAAATCACCTCCACGTCCGTGATCTGCGGAATACGCGCCATCACCGTCTTTTTATAAAATTCGCTGGTAGTAACAAACCGGTCAATATACCGGATGTTTTCGGCAATTCCCTGCCATGCTTCCCGCAGATACGCTTCTTCGAGACTGTCAATCCATATTTCTTCGTCCTGCAGCGAACAGACAACCGGAATATCCGTCCGTTGCCCGATGGCTTTTGCAATACCGATCAGCAATGTTGTGGAAAGATGAATGACGTCGGGCTTTTCGTGATGTTCGATCCAGTCGAGCATGGCATGTACCTGTCCGGAAAATACGGCGTCATTGCCATGAATCATTGCCAGCGTAATATCTTCGAGGCCGGCAGCCGAAGTTGCCCCCGAAAACGACGAAGCAATGTTCAGCATCGGTTTCGATTCGAGTATACGGCGTAACCATCGGGGTACACCGCCTTTTCTGAAGAATTTTTCGGCCACATAAAACGTAGTTGCCGGAAAAAACAACGGCGTATCGGATTTGAACGAAGGATACCTGAACGGCAGGTAAAGCGGCATGACGACGACTTCGTGCCCCGCTTTACGCAAAGCGCCGGCCTGTATATTGTCGCGAAAACAGTTGCCGCAATAAAACGAATCGCCCGAACCGGGTATGATGAATAATATCTTTGACAATTGAGTTATTTTAATGTGTTCCTGAAATCATTACAAAAAGGATTGTACGGTAATCAATTTTTATACATCAGCCATTTCCAGAGTTCGCGGTACGTTATTTTTTTGCCGTAGATGAGTATGCCGGTGCGGTATATTTTTGCTGAAAGCCATATAGTGCCTGCAATAGCCAGTATGAGCAATACGACGGATAAAGCCAGTTCGCCGTAAGGCACGCCGAACGGTATACGCGCCATCATCACCACAGGCGAGGTCAGGGGAATGACAGAGAACCAGAAAGCCAGCGGCCCGTCAGGGTTTTGCATGGCATTGACCATCACCATGATGGCTAATATCAACGGAATAGTAATGGGCAACATAAACTGCTGCGTGTCGGTTTCTGTGTCCACTGCCGAACCAATGGCGGCAAACAGCGATCCATACAGCAGGTAGCCGCCAATGAAAAAGAACAGAAAACAACCGATGAGCGTCCCGAAGTTGATGGATTGTACCATATTGATGATTTCATGCGCTTTTTCGGTGGTTGCGGAAAGTTGTGCCTGATCGCCGGCCAGCGAACCAATCATCTGTACGTTATTGGCCTGTTGCAAAGCCTCTTTGGTAATATCGGAAAGAAAAATACCCTGCGCCAGTACCACCAGTACCAACGTAAGCGCCACCCACGCCAGAAACTGCGTTAAACCGACCAATGCAACGCCTGCCACTTTTCCCGTCAATAATTGAAAGGGTTTCACGGATGATACAATGACCTCTACAATACGATTGGTTTTTTCTTCAATAACGCCGCGCATCACCTGCGAACCGAACAGAAAGATAAACATGTAAATCAGCAAAGCTGAAGCATACGCCACCCCCATGTTTAAAAAACTGTGGCTTTCTTTTTCCGTACCGCTTTCCGATAATTTAAACGTTCGTATCTCAATATGGGTTTTCACCGATTGCAGAATATTGTCTAAATTCTCAATTTGATACGTTTCTAATTTGCGCGCTTCTATTTCCTTTTCGATGGCATTGGCAATGTGCATGGTAAGATTGACCGGCGGTTGTTTTTGCGAATAAAACTCAATGCCGCGCGGAACAGAAACCACATAATCGGGGATGTACAAAATGCCAAAAAATTCGGTTTTCGACAGATTTCGCTTGAAATCTTCAAGTTTTACATCAAAGGCATACGTGAATTTGAACTTGGCCGTTTCGGGTATTCTTTTGATAAACAGGTGTGAACTATCGATGACGGCAATCTGTTTCACATCTTCGCCTTCCATCGTGGCAAACCACACGGGCAACACCATCATGGCGGCAAAGAGTACCGGCCCGAGCAACGTCATTACGATGAAACTTTTTTTACGGATGCGCGTCAGATATTCGCGACGTATAATGATTGAAATTTTATTGTTCATTGACTTTTCGAATAAATATATCGTTCATACTTGGAAGCATTTCGCTGAACGAAATTACTTTTACCAAAGGGATTGTTTTTGCCAGCAATTCGTTGCCTGCGTCGGGCGAAGCGTGTACAGTAACATGGGTATACTGTTTGTCCTGCTTCTGATTCGTGATGCGGTAGCCAGCCGCTGTAAGGGTTTGCGCAAGCGTCGTCGCGTCGTTGCCCTCGAAACTCAATGCGTACTCGCCCGTTTTATATTCGTGCCGTATCCTGTTCACCTCGCCTTGCAGGATACATCGCGATTTGTTGATCAGCGATATATAGTCGCACATTTCCTCAACCGACGCCATATTGTGGGTGGACAGCAGAATGGTGGTTCCCTGATCGCGGAGCTGCAGAATCTCGTTTTTGAGCATATCGGCGTTAATCGGGTCGAAGCCGCTGAACGGTTCATCAAGAATCAACAATGAAGGACGATGCAATACCGTAATAATGAATTGTACTTTTTGTTGCATTCCTTTCGAAAGTTCTTCAACTTTCCGGTTCCACCAACTTTGTATCCCAAACTTTTCAAACCAGATGTTCACCTGCCGGTGGGCTTCGGCATGGCTAAGACCCTTTAAACGCGCAAGGTACACCACCTGTTCGCCCACCTTCATTTTCCGGTACAACCCGCGCTCTTCGGGTAAATAACCGATATGTACGATGTCGTCGTGTTGCAAACGCCGTCCCATAAAATGGACTTCGCCGCTATCGGGCGCCGTAATCTGGTTGATGATGCGGATGAGCGACGTTTTCCCTGCGCCGTTGGGTCCCAGCAAACCGTAAATGCTTCCGCGCGGAACGTCAATGTTGATATGATTGAGTACCTGCGTATTGCCATATTGCTTGTCAACATCAATGGTTGTTAATATGTTTTCCACTGTTTAAAATTGAATATCATAAAAGACTTGCAAAAGTACACGAAAATTTGATTTTTTCCAATCGTATGAATAAAAATCACAGCAATTCGGCGAAGTCAATACAACGCCCGGTAGAAAATGCACAAAAGCCTCTCTCCTGCATCCTGCTAAGGATGCATCCCTGACGGGATGCAGATGAAGATGCGCAATCATTCCATTCTACCGAGCGACACATCCCTGACGGGATGTCTTTTATGTGTTGTTTATTTTTCATGCCTTAAAATCCGAATTGCTGAATTTTTTTTGATCGGTTTTGCTGATTTTTGGTTGCGAATATCCCAAAAAAACAACAAAAAACAGAACAATTAATCGCATGATTCGTATAATATTTGACATAAAAAAATGCCGAGTTATCAATAATTTTTTATTTTTGAGGAATATTTTAATCAAATCACACCATAATGAATAACGGTCATATACTCAATGAAATTAAAATAAAAGCAACACAATGGCTTTCAGATTCTTTCGATGAAAAAACCCGCGCGCAGGTTCAGGACATGATAGAGAATCATCCGGCTGAATTGACGGAATGTTTTTACAGGAATCTGGAATTTGGTACCGGCGGACTGCGCGGAATCATGGGTGCAGGCACCAACCGTATGAACATATATACCGTTGGGATGGCTACACAGGGGTTGTGTAACTATCTGAAAAAGACTTCACCCCTTACCCTCTCCACAGGAGAGGGGGCGATTCAGGTGGCTGTGGCGCATGATAGCCGCAACAACAGCCGTCTGTTTGCCGAAACCGCTGCCGGTATCTTTGCCGCCAACGGAATCAGGGTGTACCTGTTTGACGCTTTGCGCCCCACGCCGGAACTTTCGTTCGCCGTGCGTCATTTCGGATGCCGGAGCGGCGTAGTGATTACCGCTTCGCACAACCCAAAGGAATACAACGGCTACAAAGTATACTGGAATGACGGCGGACAGGTGGTCCCTCCCCACGATAAGGGAATCATCGAAGAGGTGAGCCGCACGACTATTGAATCGGTAAAGTTCGATGGCCCGAAAGATTTGATCACCGTCATCGGCAACGATATTGACGAGATATATTCCGATGCTGTTGTTGCACTGACGCTCTCGCCGGATGCGATTGCCCGTCACAGGGACATGAAGATTGTGTATACTCCGATTCATGGGACAGGCGTGCATTTAGTGCCGATGACCCTGCAAAAGAAAGGATTTGCCAATATTTATCACATCGCCGAACAGGATGTCCCGGATGGTAATTTTCCGACGGTGAAATCGCCCAATCCGGAAGAACCGGCTGCTTTGAACCTTGCCATGCAGAAAGCCAGAGAGGTGGACGCCGACATTGTGATGGGTACCGATCCCGACGCCGACCGCGTGGGTATTGCCGTAAAAAATGGCCGGGGCGAATGGGAAATACTCAATGGCAATCAGGCTGCCGCAGTTTTGATTTATTATCTGATTAAACGCTGGGGCGAACTCGGAAAACTGACCGGTAAGGAATACATTGTCAAAACGATAGTGACCTCTGAACTGTTGGCCGAAATTGCCGATAGAAACAACGTGCCGTGCTGCGATGTGCTCACCGGATTCAAGTGGATTGCCGACGTCATCCGCAGACACGAGGGCGGGGCAACCTTCATCGGCGGCGGCGAGGAAAGTTACGGGTATCTTTGCGGCGAATTTGTCCGCGACAAGGATGCGGTCATGTCGTGCGCTTTCTTCGCCGAAATAGCCGCTTGGGCTAAAGATCAGGGTAAAACCATGTTCGACATCCTCTTGGAAATATACGTCAATTATAATTTCTACAAAGAAACGGGCGTATCTGTGGTGAAAACCGGAAAATCGGGCGCAGAGGAAATCCTTGCCATGATGGAAGACTACCGTAACGCGCCGCCCGAAACGATTGCCGGATCGCCTGTGGTGAAACTGCTGGACTACGAAAAACTGGTCGCCACAGACCTGACAACCGGTAAAACGGAAACAATCGACATGCCCGAATCTGACGTTTTGCAGTTTCTCACCGCCGATGGCACCAAAGTTTCCATACGCCCGAGTGGCACCGAGCCAAAAATCAAATATTACATCAGCGTTAAGGAACCGCTTCCATCTTTAAACGATTATGCCAAGGTGAATCAGACGCTTGATGAAAAAATAAAAGGAATTGTGCGGGAATTTGGCGTATAATCCATCCCGTTCTATTCGACGTTTATTTCAATGATGGGGTTGCCATTATTAAAATAGGGTTCATATTTATCATTTCCTTCACTGTCAACTCCGGTTTTAAACATAAGTTTAAATCTGATAATGTTTTGTGAATCTTTGTGTAATGAAAAATAATTGCTCATGTCGAACGCATAATGATAAGTGATAGTTTCTGTTGATTCTGAACCTGCATCAATTTTCTTGGCTCTAAGATAGAAAGTGGTTACATGATCTTCATTTTGGTAATATGTCATTTCATAAATAAATTCCTGATCGGTAGGCGCTTTATGTTGAAAACCAAAAAATAAAACATCTTCAAGCAAAGCATTATACAAAATCAATTTTTCAATAGGGACGTCATAATCACCTGTTATACTTACCCCTCCGGTTGTTTCTACCGGAAAACCCTTACCAATTTTATTCCATATCATGTTGGACACAGCGTAATATGGCGCTGACGGAGATTGCTTGCGGTATTCGATATGAAATGACGCCCAGATGGCATCTCCCTCCTTCAGTTCATCACCCATTACGTCTTGCAGTTCAAGAGCAAGAAATGGTCCGTATGGAGTTATGATCATGGGGTAAATAAAATTGTAGTAAGTCACAATTGCCGGCGTGTCGGGAAATTTGTCAACATGATTTTTATTGAAGCAACTTGAAAATGCTAACGTAACTATCCCCAAAAAAGAGAAAACTATTTTCTTCATGATAAAAAATGATTTATGTTTGAATAAAGTGATGATACTAATAAGATGCAAAGGTAAGCAAAATGTTGCATTGAAAATGAAATTTTATATCATTTTTTTTATTAAAAACCATACCTTTGTTGCTTTTATCATAAACTTTTATACCGTGAAAAAAGTAACATGCTTCATTTTCTTATTCCTGCCCGCGCTCATTCTTTACGGACAGTACGATGTGCAGACGTCCGGCATACCGCCAAAAAATACCCCTCATTACGTCGGTTCCGATTTTGCCGACCTCATGATGCACGACGGCGGGCTGTCACACGCCGTGGGCGCTTCAAGTTATCAGGCGCTTCGGGCAAACCGCAGCCACCCGGAATACGCCGAGGACTTTGGCAACACTTATAACCACGGCCCCATGATGACCTTCTGGCGGGGTAAATTTTACCTCGAATATCTCTCAAATCCGGTAAGCGAGCATACCGGCGCGGGACTGTCCTTCATCACAAAGTCAAAGGATGGCATCAACTGGGAAAAGCCCGTACCCTCATTTCCGGAGATTATGATCCCCGCTGGTCGCTATCACTGCGCCGACGGTATGGTGATCGAGGTGCCGGCTGACAAGCCCGGCTACATGCACCAGCGCATGGGTTTTTATCATACAAAGAACGACCGGCTGTTGGTCAGCGGCTTTTACGGCCACACGCCGCACCATGACATCTGTCCATGGCAGAATTACGGCGTAGGGCGCGTTGTCCGCGAGGTTTACGAGGACGGATCGATGGGCGACATTTATTTCATAAGATACCTTGACTATTCGGGCTGGACGGAGGATAAACTGCCGTTCCCGTATTATAAAAAATCCAAAGACAAGGGCTTTGTCGCCGCCTGTGATGAACTTTTGAGCGACCGTCTCACGACCCAGCAGTGGCGCGAAGAACACGGATGGTATGACAAAAATATAGGAATTGATATACCGGTCGCAAGCAGGGATAAGGCGGGCGTAGCCCCAAATTCTCCCTTTGAGTCCGCCTCAAGTTTTTGCTGGTATCATATCAACGACAACACCGTGATTGCCCTGTGGAAGCAAGGCCGTGTGGGACGCAGCGACGACGGCGGGAAAACCTTTTCAATCGTTAGCGAACCATCTTTTGTCACCTCCGGAGCGAAATCATGGGGACAGAAAACGGAGGACGGCAGGTTTGCCATCGCATACGTGAACAGCCTCTCAAGCGAACACCGTTACCCGCTTGTGGCGGTTACTTCCGACGACGGCGTCAGGTTCGACGACATGGCCTGTCTGTGCGGCGAGGTTCCGCCCCGTCGCTACGAGGGCATCTACAAGGACTTCGGGCCGCAGTATATCAGGGGCGTCGAGGGGCCGGTAAAGTGCATGGACGGCGCGTTCTGGCTCTGCCACAGCATGAACAAGGAGGACATCTTCGTTACGCGCGTACCGGTACCGGTCACGCGGGAGGTTAAGGAACATATCCGCGATACCTTTGAGGACTGCGAAGGCGGATACATCAAAAACTGGAACATTTACAGCACGAAATGGTCGCCTGTTTCGGCCTGTAAAATGTACGGCGCGGAACCCTGCATGAGAATCGCCGACCGCGACCCATGCGATTATGCCAGGGCCATGCGGATATTCCCCAAAAGCAAAGCGATCAATATTTCCATGGAAATAATGTCTGCCGAACAATACGAGGATAATTTAGAAATCGAAGTGACAGACGGACATGGCGTGCCCGCCTGCCGCGTGACCTTCGGTGACGGTTGGCTCAGGGTTCGGTATGGCTCCGAAATGGAGAACGCATTCAGGATTCTGCCTGCGGCGATCTGGCACAAATTGGAATTTCAGATCGACTGCATCAACAACCGCTATTATGTGCTGTTCAACGATAACAAGTTTGAATTTGGAGGATCGCACCGCTTTGTCAACAAGGTCAACGAGGTGGAGCGGCTTGTCATACGCACCAAGCCCAGACGTTACCTGCCAAACTATGAAATTTATCCTGAAACGCCGGATATGACGGGCGTTGACGATCCGGTGACGGAAAGGGTCTATTTTGTCAGGAATGTGTGTACTTTTGCCAATAACAGAAACAATGATTCATCTTGCGGATCAAGGTTTGATAGATAAATCCTGACGGATGGGATGTGAAAAAATGTGCTATTGCTATAAAAATGATCTCTTTTTTATCCCGACGTCGACCGAAGGGAGACATCTGTTAACGTCAATCATTCCATGTTGTTTATTTTGCATATCATAACAAAACAAAAAGACAGGTAAAAAATTTACACTTCAAACCAAAAACGGCTGCCTTTTCCTTCTTCGCTTTCTACTTGCAGCGTTGTTCCGTGTTTTTCGAGTAAATCCCTGCAGACGATTAAACCAAGTCCCGTTCCCTGTTCGTTTGCCGTCCCCGGTTGCGACCGTGCGTTGTCGAGGCGGAACAGGTTGCCGGTTTGTTCTTTGGTCATGCCAATGCCGGTGTCGCTGACGGCGATGATGTGTTTACCGTTATCGGCGGGTTCGGCGGAGAGCGTAACCGTTCCGCCCGATGCGGTAAATTTGACGGCATTGGTGAGCAGGTTGCGCACTACGGTTGCCAATATATTGCCGTCGGCGGTAACAAGCGCGTCGTCGGGGATGGCGTCGGCGAGGGCTACCCCTTTTTTTGCAGCCATGCCGCGCACCTGCGAAACGTCGAAACGAAGGCGGGCGGAAAGGTAAAACGCTTCGGGCGCACAGGCGATACGTCCGGTTTGTACCTTTGCCCAGCTCAACAGATGATGAATCAGTTCCACATGCCCTTCGGCGGAGTGCAACAGTTCGCCGTAATAATCGGTTAAGGTTACGGTATCCCACACACGTCCGTTTTTAACGAGCATTTTCAGCGCGTCGAGCAGCGCAACGGCGGGGTTTTTCAGGTCGTGCGAGATGATATTGAAAAACTTGTCTTTGGCGGCGTTCATTTCCGAAAGGGCGTCGTTGCGTTGCGAAAGAGCAAGGTTAAGTTCCGAAAGCGCACTGTTGCGGCGGTTGCGCAAGCGAAGCATGTACCACATCAAGGCGACCATGATTGCGAAACCGGCAATACCCGCCGCCAACAACCAACGCTGCATGTTTTGTTTTTGTATGATATTTTTTTGCTGCTCAATTTCGAGTTCCTTCTTTTCTGTTTCGTATTTCGCAGCCATTTCTTTGGCATAAGTAACGGACTTTTCCGTCATCATCACATTTTCAATACTATCTACTTTTGCGTTCAATAACATTCTGTTCTTAAAATCATGCCGGGCAACAGATAACGCCGAAAGAATTTTATAACAATCTATTTGCGTTTGCGGGATATTATTTTCAATGGCAGTTTTCAACGATTCTGCCGCATATTCTTTCGATTTTCTGAAATTACCCCTGTTCAGTTCTATGTCGGCAAGTTGCATAAACACAAAACTATATTTCTCTGCATCTTTCCTTTCCTGAACTAAATCCAAGTGCTTGCGGGCATACATTTCAGCCTTGTCCAATTCAAATTTATACAACTCTATACCTGCAAAGTTGCTGTAAATATTGCCTAAATTATACCTGATGTTATTCAGCGTACAAATACGAAGCGCCTCATGAAGGCAATTTTCCGCCTTGTCAAATTCTTTTTGCGCTTCAGCGAGCATACCGGCATAATTGATGAGCGCAGACGCCCGAAGCAGCGTATCCGGTTTTTCGCTAAATATATCGAGGGCTTTTTCATGATGTACCAGTCCTTCGTCATACATTTTCATTTTGCCATACAAATAACCAATTATATCATACAGTTGAGCGCAAAAGTATTTATCGCCCCGTTTTTCAAATATGGATATTGCTTCAAAAAAATATGACAAGGCGGTTTCATGCCAATTCTTATAAAATGCGTAACTTATTCCCATATTTGCCGTTATCAAGGCAATATCAAGTTCATTCTTTCTTTCTCTGGCAAGTGCGAGTACCTGCCGGTGTATGATTATGGAAGAATCAACCAAACCTTCCATGTCAAGTATATTTGGGTACCTCTCCGCAAAAAAAGTTCGTCCACGGTACCAGTCAAGATTTACGCTTATTGAATTGGCTTTGCGATAGTACTCTCGCGCTTTCTGCATATCA
>Ga0082212_10007122_pt1 | contig 14873 bp, 14 predicted proteins | sample TergutNt197P3_FD_71548 | JGI IMG/M metagenome (GOLD analysis project Ga0082212, IMG submission 71548) | Neocapritermes taracua P3 segment gut microbial communities from Petit-Saut dam, French Guiana - Nt197 P3 | ecosystem: Host-associated > Arthropoda: Insects > Digestive system > Gut ... | reverse complement strand
TCAACACAAAAATGCGCTCCATCCTCGACGAGGCCACCGACCCGTGGGGGATCAAGGTCAACCGCGTCGAACTTAAAAGCATCATCCCGCCGCGTGAGATTCAGGACGCGATGGAGAAGCAGATGAAAGCCGAGCGTATGCGCCGTCAGGCGATTTTGGAAGCCGAGGGCTCCAAGCAGAGCCAGATCCTTGTCGCCGAAGGCGAGAAGCAAGCCAAAATTCTGCGCGCCGACGCCGAAAAGCAAAAAATGATCCTTGAGGCCGAAGGCGAAGCGCAGGCCATCCTCTCCGTCCAAAAAGCGCTGGCCGACTCCATCCGCCTGCTCAACGACGCCGACGCCAAAGACTCGGTGCTGAAAATCAAGGCGTTTGAGGCGTTCGCCAAAGCGGCCGACGGGCAATCGACCAAGATCATCATCCCCAGCGAGATTCAAGGGCTGGCCGGGCTGGCCGCGGGACTCAAGGAAGCTCTTTAATTCAGTTTCAATATATCCCACACGGAGTTGCTGTTCAGATCGTCAAGGATCGGTCTGGCCAGCAACTCTTTCATTTGTTTTTTATCCGCCCACAAATAATCCTGATGTTCATCGGAGAGCGTAACCTTATCATCGTGAGCGGTACATAGATACGACAAAATAACGACTTGCCGGTTGTCGTTCGTTTTGAATGTCGCCGCATAGAGAAGTCTGTTGACAGTAACGGTCAAACCGACTTCTTCTTTGATTTCGCGTATCAAGCAATCCTTCAACCCTTCTCCAAATATCATTTTCCCACCGGCAAATTCCCATTCGTTCGGGCCAATTGTATCCTCCGCAGAGCGTTGCATGATGAGCGCCCGGCCGTTAAACACGATTATTCCTTTGGGCGCGATCACAAATGTCTTTTCCATGCCTATTCTCCTTTCGGAAACGCCGCGGCCAGCCGCCGCGCCCGCTCCGCCTTGACGGCGCGGGGCAGCTGGCCGGACATCGCGGAGGCAACCGTCCCTTCCCGCCGCGAATAGGGAAATATATGCAGACCGTCCGGCTTGAGCGCTTGGAGATTTTGAAAGGTCTCCCCAAAATCCGCGTCGGTTTCCCCGGGAAACCCCACGATGACGTCGGCGGTTATAACGGCGCCGCTCCACGCTTCGCGTATTCGTTCAAAAACACTTATTATGTCGCTCACGGCATACCGCCGCCCCATCGCGGCCAGCGTTAAATCGCAGCAGCTTTGCAATGACAGGTGAAACACCGGCAGGAAATTCCCCTCCCCTTTCAGCGTTTCAATAAACGAACCGTCAACGCAAAGCGGGTCAAGGGAACTCAACCGCGCCGGAACGGGAGCGACGGCGCGGCACACATCGGCGGCTATATCAGCGAGCGACGGACGGTAGGACGAGATTTCAATCCCCGTCAGCACGATTTCAATAGCGCCGCCGTCCGCCGCCTGTTTGGCGGCTTTGATGATGCTCCCGGCGGGACGCGACCGCGACCGTCCGCGGGCTTGCGGCACCTTGCAGTAGGCGCAGGTATTGTCACAGCCGTCCTGTATCTTGATATAGGCGCGGCTGCGCCCGATCGGCCGGGCGTCGGGGAGGGTGTCTTCGTAGATGTCGGGAAATCCCCTTGTCGTTGCGACGGCGTCCCCCCTTCGCGAAAGGGGGAAAGAGGGGAACTTTCCTCGCAGAGCATTCTCCAGCTCCGCAACAAACGCCGCCCGCCCCGCCGTCCCGCCAATCAGATCGATCCCCTCAATCCTCAGCGTCTCCGTCTGCGGCAGACAGCCGCAGACGGCCAGCAACGCGTTTGGATACAGCTTGCGCAGCCGCCGTATAGCATTGCGGGACTTTTTATCGGCGGTCGCGGTGACGGTGCAGGTGTTGATGATCACAGCGTCTGCCGTCCCGTTGTTAACTGTCTCATGTCCTCGTGAGCGCAATAGCTCCGCCATGCCGGCGGATTCGGCCTGATTGGTGCGGCAGCCCAGCGTCAATATGGCGATTTTCATAAAAACCCTTTCCAATATGCCCCGCGATTTAGGCTTGTTTTCTCTTGCATTTTCGGTTTGCCGGTGTATAATGATTATAGCGTATCGAAGGAAGGAGGTGCAAGGGCCATGAAGAGTTTTTCCGTTCAGCTTCACTCTATCGGCGACGTGAAACGCTTTGTAAACGCCGCGTGCGGCCAGCCCTTTGACATAGACATCGTGTCGGGACGGTACATCGTGGACGCCAAGTCGATCATGGGACTCTTTTCGCTCGATCTTTCCAAGCAGATCGCCGTGGAAGTCCACGGCACGGAGGAAGACGGGCGCGTATTCTACGAGGCGATCAAGGAATTTGCCGAGAAGGCGTAAAAAGAACAAGCATAAGAATCCTCACATGGACATATTCTCCATTAGATAGGAGGCATGGCCATGCGGAGGATTTTTTGTGTTTATCTGGCGTTTATCCTGCTTCTGCCGTTTTGTCTGGCCGACGACGCGGAAGCCGTTGACGGGTGGGAACCGGCGGAGGATATTGCCGTTGCCGGCGTCGCCGGTTCGCTGTCGGTACCCGCGCCTTCGGTGATCCTGATGGAGCAGGCGACCGGAACCGTGCTGTATGAGAAAAACGCCGACGAGCGGCTCGCCCCGGCCAGCGTGACCAAGGGGATGACGCTGCTGCTGACGATGGAGGCGATCGGGCGGGGCCAGCTGGCTTACGACCAGAAACTGACCGTCAGCCGCGCCGCGATGAGCCTGGGCGGCTCGACGGCGTTCCTTCACGAGGGCGAACACTACACCGTCCACGAGATGCTGAAGGCAGTGACGATCGCCAGCGCCAACGACGGGTCGGTCGTATTGGCCGAGGCGATTGCCGGGACAGAGGAGACCTTTGTCGCGATGATGAACGAACGGGCGGCGCAGCTGGGCATGAACGGCACCCACTTCGTCAACTGCCACGGCCTGGACGACCCGCAGCACTATACCACGGCGCGGGACATCGCCGCCATGTCGAGGGCGCTGCTGGGGCATAAAGACATCCGGAACTATTCTACGGTGTGGCTCGATACGCTGCGCGACGGTACCTTTACCCTCTCCAACACCAACCGGCTGGTGCGGTATTACGACGGCTGTACCGGCCTCAAAACGGGTACGACCGGCAAAGCGGGCAGTTGCATCGCGGCTTCGGCCGAGCGGGACGGCATGGAACTGGTCGCCGTCGTGATGCGGGCCGCCAACACCGACGACCGCTATGAATCGGCGCGGAAAATGCTCGATTACGGCTTTGCCGGCTACGCCTCGATGACGGTCTGGCCGGACGAAGTGCTGCTGCCGGTCCCGGTGCTGCTGGGGCGCGGCAAAGAGGTCCAGCCGGTGATCGAGCGCGAGGAGACGATCATCTTCGAGAAGCATAAAAAACCGCTGCTGAAAAAGACGGTGGAACTGGCCGAAGACGTGCAGGCGCCGGTTCAGAAAGGGCAGCGGCTCGGCGAGATCGTGGTAGAGTGCGAAGGGCAGATACTGGCCCGCGTCCCGATCGTGGCGGCGTCCGGCGTGGAGAAGCTGACGTGGTGGGACGTGTTCAAGCGGATGCTGGGACTGCTGACGATGACGGCCAAACCGTAATCAAAAACCCCCTGTCCCGGCCGGAACAGGGGGTTTGGCAAAACGCGGCTATATGTTTTTCAGATTCGCCAGACACGCCGGGCAGACGTTTTTATCTTTGAACTGGACTATGTTTTCGGGGTTGCCGCAAAAGACGCAGGCCAACTCATATTTCTTTAGGATGATGGTGTTGCCCTCGACATAGATCTCAATGGGATCCTTCTCCGCGATGTCGAGCGTCCGCCGCAATTCGATCGGAAGGACAATACGCCCTAATTCATCGACTTTTCTGGTGATTCCGGTGGATTTCATAGATCAATCTCCTTACTATGTATTGACGGTAAGGTTACATAATATGGAACCTCCGCCGTATAGTGACAATTATAGCCGTTTTTTCCACAGCCGTCAAGACATTTTGTCAAAAAGGGGCGAAAAATTTATGGCCATGTCGGTACTGCTGGTGGTCATCATGCTGTCCGCCATTCTGTTTGCCGCCTTTCAGGGGACCACGGCGGAAATGTCGTCCGGGCTTTTGGACGGCGCGAAGGACGCGGTCGGCCTTGCCCTCAGCATGGCCGGCGTGATCTGCCTGTGGTGCGGCGTAGTGGAAGTCATGCGCCAATGCGGGCTGATGGAAAAACTCGCGAAACTGCTCCGTCTGCCGATCAGCGCCCTCTTTCCTGAAGCGCGGGCCGACGATATGCTGCGGGGCGACATCGCGGCCTCGGTGTCGGCCAATCTGCTGGGGCTTGGCAACGCGGCGACGCCGCTGTCGATTCGCGCCGCCACAAAACTGCGCGAAATCTCGGAACGCGGGCGTGAAAATACTGCCTCCGGCGGCTCGCCGGCAAGCAACTCTGTCTGCACTCTGGTCATCCTCGGTTCCTGCTCGATACAGGTCATCCCGGCGACCATCGCCGCGGCCCGCGCCTCACAGGGGGCGGCCGGCCCGTTCGATATCCTGCCGGCCGTCTGGATCGCCACTGTCTGCGGATGCGCCGCCGGCCTTCTGTCCGGGGCGCTGCTGAAAAGGGTCTGGCGATGATTTTTCAATTAATTACGCCGCTGCTGATCCTCGGCGTCGCCCTCTACGCCCTGCTGCGGGGCGTGGATGTGTTCGGCGCCCTGATCGCCGGGGCGCGGGACGGGCTGAATGTGCTGCTACGGATCGTGCCAGCGCTGGTGCCGCTGCTTGCCGCCATCGCCATGCTGCGGGCATCCGGGTTCTTAGACGCGTTCGCGGAACTTTGCCGCCCCGCGTTCCAGGTTTTGGGGATTCCGTCCGAATGCGCCCCGCTTTTGATTGTCCGCCCTTTCTCGGGCAGCGGGGCGCTGGCGGTCGGGGTGGAACTGATGCGCGCCCACGGGGTGGATTCGCTGATCGGCCGTACCGCCGCCGTCATGCTGGGCAGCACCGAAACGACCTTCTACGCCGTCTCGGTGATCTGCGGCGCGGCCGGCGTCACCAAAACGCGCTATATCATCCCGGCGGCGCTGCTGGCCGATTTCGCCGGCTATATCACCGGCGCGGCGGCGGTGCGGTGGCTCTTTACATAGCCGGCTTTTTGCTGTATAATCTGCTCCAGAGAACGGAGCGGAGGGAAATCTGTGCGTATCGGCGATTTGTACAAGCCCGGGAAAACCATCCTGTCACTGGAGGTTTTCCCGCCCAAAAACGATTCGGGCGTCTCGCTCGACGGCGCGCTGGCCGAGATCGCGCAGCTGGCCCCGGCGTTCGTCAGCGTGACCGTTCACGCGGGCGGCAGTGTGGACAGAACCTCCGGCATCGCGGCGAACATCCAGAAGGGATTCGGGATCCCCTCAATGGCGCATCTGACCTGCGTCAACTCCTCCCGCGCGACGGTGCGCGGTTCTCTGGAGATGATACGCGGGCGCGGCGTTGAAAATATACTGGCGTTGCGCGGCGACCCGGGGGACGGCGGCCATACCGATTACCGCTACGCTTCCGAACTCGTTCGAGACATCGGCCGATACGGCGGCTTTTGCGTTGGCGCGGCTTGCTATCCGGAGGGGCATATCGACGGCGGCGGTCTGGCGGGGGATATAGAATATCTGAAAATCAAGCAGGACGCAGGCGTTTCATTCCTGATCTCCCAACTCTGCTTTGACAATGGAGCTTTCTTCCGTTTCCTTGAACGCGCCCGGGCCGCCGGCATCTCGGCGCCTATCTCGGCCGGCGTCATGCCGGTCCTTTCGCGCGGGCAGATCGAAAAGATGATCTTCCTCTGCGGCGCTTCGCTGCCGGCCCGCGTCGTCCGGCTGCTGCACAGGTATCAGGACGACCCGGACGGTTTGCGCAAAGCCGGGACCGAACTGGCGGCGGAACAGGTGCGCGGCCTGACCGAAGCGGGCGTTGACGGCGTACATCTATATACCATGAACAAACCGGAGGTGGCCGAATGGATTTTCTCACGGCGCTGAAAAACGAAACCCTCCTTTTCGACGGGGGAATGGGGACGCTGCTGTCCGGGCGCCTCAAGCCAGGCGAGCCGCCGTACCTCCTGAACATGACGGTGCCGGACGTTGTCCTGACCGTCCACAAGGAATATGTCGCGGCCGGCGCCGACGTGATTACAGCCAACACCTTCACCGCCGCCGGCGACGGACTGGTGCGGACTGGCGTGGCGCTGGCCAAACGGGCGCGGGCGCGGTTTACCGCGCTGGATCTCGGCCCGTCGGGCCGGCTGATGGAGCCGATGGGCGATCTGCCGTTTGAGGAGGCGTATCATCATTTCGCGAAACTCGCCAAGGCCGGGGCGGAGAGCGGCGCCGACCTGATCCTGATCGAGACAATGTCCGACCTGTATGAGTGTAAAGCCGCGGTCCTTGCCGCCAAAGAGAACACATCTCTCCCGATCATATGCACGGTGACCTTGCAGGAAAACGGGCGGACGCTGACCGGATGCAATGTCCAGACCGCCGCGGCGGTCTTGGAAAGCCTCGGCGTTGACGCGCTCGGCCTCAATTGCTCGCTCGGCCCCGCGCGGCTGAGGCCGTTTCTGCTGGAAATGCTGGGAGCGGCAACGCTGCCGGTGATGATCCAGCCCAACGCGGGTCTGCCCCGCGTTACCGAAGACGGGAAGACGGTCTATGACATATCTCCGGAGGCGTTTGCGGAATACGCGGCCGGATTTGTGCGGTCCGGCGCGAAAATTGTGGGCGGTTGCTGCGGGACGGCGCCGGCGCACATTGCGGAGATCAAGAAACTGCTGCCTGGGACCGCCGCCGCGAAGGTTCAAAAAACAGCCCCGCATGTGATCGCCGCATCGGGCGCGAGGGCAGCGTTTGTGGACGCCGGGCCGCTGGTTATTGGCGAACGGCTCAACCCGACCGGGAAGAAGCGCTTGCAGAAAGCCCTGCGAGAAGGTGATATGGAGCATGTCATGGACGAGGCGATCGCGCAGCAGGAGGCGGACTGCCATATCCTAGACGTCAACGCCGGACTGCCGGATATTGACGAACCGGCGGTGCTGGCGCAGATGGTCAAAGCGGCGCAAAGCGTCAGCAGCCTGCCGATACAGATCGACAGCGCCGACCCGGAAGCGCTCAGAGCCGCCCTCCGCGTCGTCAACGGCAAAGCAATCGTCAATTCGGTCAACGGGACAGAAGCGTCGCTCGCGTCGGTCCTGCCGTTGGTGAAACGATACGGTGCGGCGGTGATTGGCCTGACGCTGGATGAAAACGGGATCCCGGATACGGCGGAAGGGCGGATCGCCATCGCCCGCCGTATCCGCGACGCGGCGGTTTCTTATGGGATCCCCGAAAAAGATCTCCTGATCGACTGTTTGACGCTGACCGTAGCGGCGCAGCCTAAGCAGGTGGCGGAGACGCTGCGGGCCGTGCGGCTCGCGCGGGAGGAACTGGGGCTTGCCACCGTGTTGGGCGTAAGCAATGTGTCGTACGGGATGCCGGAACGTGATAAATTGAGCGCGGCGTTTTTGACGGCGGCGCTGGCGTCCGGACTGGACGCGGCGATCCTCAATCCGCTGTCGGAGCCGCTCGCGGGCGCGGTGCATTCATGGCGGGTCCTTTCGGGGTCGTATCAGGCGGGAGACGCCGGCGCGGGCGATAAACCGCTGTCATGGTACATCGGGCAATATGAAGCCGGGAAGGTATTTCTGCCGGAACTGCTGCAAGCGGCCAACCGTGAAATTGCGGCGCTGCGGGAGGGCGCGCGGGAGAAAGGGCCGGACGGGCCTCCGGTCCTGTTGGCGTCGGTGCAGGGCGATATCCATGATATTGGGAAGAGTATTGTAAAGGCGATGCTCGAATGTCACGGGTTTGCGGTCGTTGACCTCGGGAAAGACGTGCCGGCGGCAACGGTGGTGAACGCCGTGCGCGAGCACGGGGCAAAACTGGTCGGGTTGAGCGCTCTGATGACCACCACTGTTCAAAAGATGCGGGAGACGGTCAACGCCGTGCTGACGGCCGAACCGGGCTGTTCGGTGATGATCGGCGGCGCGGCGGTCAACGCGTCGGCGGCCGAAGCCGCCCATTACGGGCGCGACGCGGTGGAGGCCGTGACGATCGCCCGGCGGGTATACGGCGCACTTTGAGCAGTGCTGGGGCACGACCCAATAGAAACTCCAAACAAAGACACCGCAACGTATCCAGCGGTCGATGGCATCAAAAAGCGGCATGTTCTTGCCCGTGTACTCAATAGCCCCAATCCCCAAACGCCCTAATTAATTCGCCTGTGTTTTTCAGTCCCAGTTTTCTGAATATGCTTGTTTTTTGGTTGGCTTTCGTTTTTTGAGAGGATGAACACGACGCATTGTCCCCGATCAAATCGCCGAGAACGCCGCGCTCGGCGGGCGTCAGTTCCGACAACGCCAATTCCTTGATAAACTGCTCCTGCGGCGTACGCGAGGTGGCCGTTATATATATCGTATCCGCAAGCGTTTGACATTGGCTCTTAAAAACATATCCCGAAGCAAACGCCCGCTTGCTTGCGCTGATAATGATGTCGGGCTGTTCAAAAGAAGTGAGCAGCAATATCTTCGCGCCGGTGGTCAGCTTGATCTCTTTCGCGGCTTCGACGCCGTCCAAGCCGGCGCCGGACAGGTTCAAATCCACTACGGCAATATCAGGCCTTACCCGCTTGGCCGTTTCCACGCCGGAAGCGCGGTCTGAAATATGTGCCAAAAAATCCAGCCGGGGATCTTGCGTAATCATCTTTTTCGTCAAGTATGCAAAATCAGCGTCGTCCTCGACAAGCATGACGCTTACTTTCTTACGCATCCGTCTCTCCCCCGGTCATCGCCACCTTTTTTGACGGGTATGTGATCGTCACGGTCGTACCTTTGCCCGGCTTGCTGACGGCGGAAATGCTCCCGCCGTGTTTCGTGATTACGTTTTTGCAATAGGAAAGGCCGAGGCCAAAGTTTTTCTCGGTGCTTTTGGTCGTGAAATAGGGCGTGAATATTTTATCAAGGTCATCGCCGTTGATCCCGGCGCCGGAATCCGTAATGCACAGACGGTACGCCGCTTTTTCATACGAGCCTGTTATGTCGATCGTTCCGCTCTCCCGTATGGCTTCCGCCGCGTTGGTTATGATGTTTGAAAGGACCTCTGTTATATGCGTTTTATCACAGAATATATATACATGACCGCCTATATGAGAGCGTACCGCTATGCCGCTGTTCCCGGTCAGGAAAGCGGGCGTGGCGTCTTTAATCATATCCGACAGGCTGCAAGGCTCCTCTGCCAAACGAATCGTCTGCGAGTGGCGTTTCATTCGGTCAACGTAGTTTTTCACAGTAGATACCGTGCGGGACAGTATGTTCAATTCCTCCGGCAGATCCCCTTCGCCATGCTGCGCCTTTAACTGCTCTATGCAAAGCTCCATTTTCGAGGTTTGGGTCTTTAGCATATGGCTTGTGTAATTCGCGCCCTTGCCGGTTGCGTCCATATCCGAATCCCATTCGTAAACCTGCGCCGAAAGTTTCAGCCCTATAAACCCATTCTTGAAAGTCATGACGACCGCCGTCACCAAACCGATGAAAATAATGGCCGCGTTCCATTGCCACGCCTTGAACCATCTCTCCAATCCGAGCCAATGGACAACATAGATTGAAACGAGGAGATAGACCGAAGCGGGCAGGATGATCGAACCGAGAATGACCTTCTGACGCTTGACCAGCTTCGATTTTTCAGTACGGATACCTATCAGCACCAAGACGATAGACGCCGCGCCGAAACTCAGGTTGTAGACGCTGTAAACCGTCCAGAAGGTATGGTCTGCCAACTGATACGCCCGGAACAATACGGGATGGTAGAAAAACGACAGGGTCACCGCCGGAATCCATACGATTTTTTGCAAAACGGACAGCAGCTTGGGATTTTGATTGTTCAATCCGTAAAAATATAAGCCCGTAATGAACGCGGCCGGTATGACAAAGGAGTAGGAGATCCATGTCATCACCGAGTAAACGCCTATATAAACGTCTTCGCGGATCACATCTCCCCACACAGACTGTATGAAAGGGATCGCCTGAACCAAAAACGCTTCCTTTATGACGCCGATCGAAGCGATCCCCCAATGGATCGCGCACCATCTGTTAATGGGGCTGCTGTGGTTGGCCATGTAAAACAGCAACGCCATTAAAACTACTACAACCGAAAAAATGCTCTCCACGGCCAACCCCCCTTTCCTATTTTGATTATATACCATGGCAAGCCATCCGGTCTATGCCCGCTTTGAAAATACTTGCCAAATCCTATGTTTTTTAGGAACACAAGCGGCGGCGGATATGGTATACTTACTCTATAATAGATACGGTAGGAGACTTTCTGAGAACAGTGAAATATGCAATCACAATCTTGTTTATTTTTGTCACATTGTTACAGGGAGGATATTCAGACGCTGTCTGGGCGCTGTGCGGCATGGCGTCGATTGTTTACCTTGCTTTCAAAGCAAAATACGCCCCGCCGATACCGGTTTTACTGATGTTATCGTCGTTGATCGCGGTGTACACCGCTGCCGCGTTCGTCAACGGCGTGACATATGAAGCGCTTTCCTCTATAGGCAGATTGACCGTTGCCTGTTTATGGCTGTTTGTCTTTTTCAACGCGGAAACCGACATCCATGAAACACTGTTTATCACGGGGTTTGCTGTGGCGCTGATCGGTTATCTTGCCTTTAGCGGAGTTCTTCCCTGGGACGGGGCTGTTGTGTCGCGGCGGCTGCAAAGCGTTTTTCAGTACGCCAACGCGGCGGCGCTTTTCCTCGGCGTATCGGCCTTCCTGACGCGGCACAACCCCAAACGGGCGGCGTTCGCGCCTTTTCTGGAAACAGCCCTGTTGCTGACACAGTCGGTCGGCGCCCTTTTGGTATATGTGACCGGCTGGATCATCCGCTTGCTGACAGACAAAGAAACGAAGGCCGCGCCTTTGTTCTGCGGCGCGGGGGTTTCGCTGATCGCCGCCGGATTGACGTACGGGCTTGTCTATTATGCCCCCGTCCCTTTTCTCGGGATCCTACCGCCGGTTGCCCTGTTTCTGTTTCGCCGTAAACTCCATCGGGGCGTTGAGGCGTTGTCCGCCCGCAAATGGGTCCTATGGGCCGGCGCCGGCTGCTGCGCTGCCGGTACCACTCTGTTGTTTTCCCTGCGCGGGCCGCGTCCTTTGGCAACCTACCTAGAGCGGCTGATCCACATTTCGGACGGCATAGGCGTTATCCTGCGCCACCCTTTGGGGATCGGTCCCGGCGCGTGGCCGTTTGAGGTTTTGGCGCGTCAGTCGGCCCCTTACGCCGCGGCGAAGATACACAGCGAGGTTATAGCGGTTGGCGTAGCCGCCGGGGGATTGGCCGTTGCGTTGCTTTTGCTGTTGATTGCATATTGGTTCAAAAGGAAAACATGGTCTGATACGTCTATTTGTGTTGTTATGATTTTTCTCGGCGCGGCGATGGATATTCCCTTCTCCTTCCTCTCGGTTGTGCTGGCCGCCGCGATGCTGTTCACCCAAACAATCCCAACCCCTATAGCAATCAAGCCCCCCGTGCGGACAATCCTCTTGATCCCCCTCGCGCTGTGTGTTGCTATATTCGCCCAATCCGCCATCAAAAACCGGGCTGAAGAGACAATGCAGCCGCAAACGCTTGAAAACCTGCCTGTCCGCAATGATACGGAAGCCGTTCTGTCACGGATGAGCATGTTTTTCTATACAGGACAGCAGGATAAGCTAGATGATGCGTTTGGTTCGCTGCCGCGCCCAAATGCCTCCGCGTACTCGCTGAAAGCGCAGTCTCATATGCTGCGGCAGGAATATGAAGCCGCCGCGGCAAACGCTCTCCTGTGCATCGAGGCAAGCCCCTATCAGGAAGAGGGGTACACACTGCTCGGCCAAATCATCCCGTACCTTGACGCCGCGTCCGGGCAGATGTACCGGGAGAAAGCCGCGATATGTAAGGCAGGGGCCAAGAGCAACCCCCTGTATACATATATACTAAAACTGGTTGGAGGAAATGAACATGCACAAACACAGTAAAACCCTGGCCCTGATCCTCGCGCTCGCGTTCCTTTTATCCGCCCTGCCGGGCGTGGCGGTGGCCGCCGTGGCCGACTCCGTCAAGGTGCTGGTCGCGCCCTCTCTGGTCTATGAGCGGGTCTATCCGTTCAGCGACGGCCTGGCGATGGTCCGGGAAGGCGACTGGGAAGTCGGGTTCAAAATCAGCTTTGTCAACAAAACCGGCCAAAAGGTCCTCTCGGTCGATTACCCGTGGGTCGGCGATTTTTCGGAAGGGCTGGCGTCGGTCGGCAACACAGAGGGGAAATACGGCTTCATAGACAAGACCGGCAAGGTCGTTATTCCGCTGGAATATGACTTTGTTAGCTATGGCGGTTTTTCCGAAGGACTGGCAGCGGTTTCCAAAGACGGCAAAATGGGCTACATAGACAAGACCGGCAAGGTCGTCATACCGCTGGAATATGACTTTTACTATGACGGCGGTTTTTCCGACGGGATGGCAGTGGTTTCCAAAGACGGCAAATACGGTTTTATCGACAAGACCGGCAAGGTCGTTGTACCGCTGGAACATGCTTATGCCTATAGGTTCACTGAAGGATTGGGAAGGATTCAAGACAGCGATTATAAAACCGGATACATCGACAAGACCGGAACAGTTGTTGTGCCGATTGGCCAGTATGAATGGACTAACTCTTTTTCTGACGGACTGGCGGCGGTTTCCAAAGACAACAAAATTGGCTACATTGACAAGACCGGCAAGATCGTTATCCCGATAGAATATACCGAAGCCCGCCCTTTTTCCGACGGGCTGGCAGCAGTCTGGAACTCTGATAACAAGGTTTGCTTCATCGACAAGACCGGCAAGGTCGTTATACCGCCGGGTGACTTTACATCAGCCAACGGTTTTTCCGGTGGGCTGGCAATGGTCTGGAACGACGATTGGAAAATCGGGTTTATCAACACGAACGGCAGGCTGGTCATACCGTTTGGCCAATACGACCAGATTCAACATTTCTCCGACGGGGTGGCGTGGGTAGGCGCCGGCGATTGGGAGAACGGATTTAAGTGGGGCCTGATCGAAGCCGTGATGGCCGCCGACCCGCTCGACAGCGCCGACTCTTGGGCCAAAGACGGCATCAAGGCCGCGATCGCGAAGGGCTTTGTCCCGGCCGACATCCAGGGCGGCTACACCAACATCATCACCCGCGCCGAGTTCTGCCGGATGGCGGTCAATTGGGTGGTGTATTCCACCGGCAAACCGATCGCCGAGATCGTGGCGGAGCAGGGACTGGCCGACAGGATGAACCATACCTTCAGCGACACCACCAACACTGACATTCTGGCGGCCTACCGGCTCGGCATCACCAGCGGTACGACCGCGCCCACGGCGAACAGTCCCGGGGTGTTCTCCCCGGGCGGGCAGTTTAACCGCCAGATGGCCGCGACAATGATTATGAACACCTGCAAGGTGATCGGGGCCGACGTCAGCAACCCGCCGGCCTCCGACTTTACCGACCTGAACACCGCCGACAGCTGGGCGCACCCGGGGATCAACTATGTCCGCGCCAACAGCATCATGAGCGGCACCAGCACCACCGCGGCGGTCTTCAGCCCGACGGCGACCTTTACCCGCCAGCAGAGCATCATCACCTTCAACAACGTGCCAGAAGATCTGCCCGGAACATCCTCCGGACAGGGCGGCGGCTCCGGCGGAACGTCCGCGCCGGGCGGCTCCACAGATCCCGGCCCGACAGACGACGGCAGCGACTTCTTCTCAGCGGGATTTTCTTACTGGGACAAGAATACCATCGGCAACATTCTCCTCAATTTCCGAGGGGTGAAAGAGGAACTGGATTGGGACGAGATGACGGGATTCCGGCTGACGCTGAACGGCAAAGAGATTCCCTTTGACGCGGAATTCGACTTTGAGTATTTCATCCATAAGACGGACGTCGAAGCCTCCCAGTATATGGGCGATTCTCATTTTGGCCTGACTCTCACCGAGCCTCTGACCGAACACGGCGAATACATCCTGTATTTCACTTACGCCGGCGCCGAACGGCAGACGGGGTCCTGGCCGGTGCCGGCCGATTGGGATTGGTGATCCGGGGATAGCGGCAAAACGAGCCGCCTTGCGGCAGAGCATTCTCCGTAAAAGGGCTTATTTGTAAGAGGGAATAGTAGCTGAGAGCCGCCACTGCTGGCGGCTCTTCCCTTTCGGTGTTGCGTTTCGACATTTTTCGTGGTAATATATCTTTAGAGCGGTTTACATAACACAAAAAAAGAGGGAAGCGCCATGAAAAAGTGTCTCAGCGCCGTCACCGCCGTGTTTGTTATCACCAGCCTTATCGGGGGCTGGCATGTCACCGCGGACGCGGCGACGGTGCAAGACCTGACGGGCCGGGTGATTATTCTGGACGCCGGCCACGGCAAAGGCGACTCCCCCGGTTACGCCGGTTATGTCGAACACGAGACTATGCTCAAGCTGGCGCATAAAATCAAACCGCTTTTAGAGGCGCGGGGCGCGACGGTGCATCTGACGCGGCCAACCGAATACAATACACCCCTCCATGTCCGGGCGGGGATTATCAACAAGCTGGCGCTGGAATCGGTGAGGGAGGCGCGGCGGCGGGAACTGGCGCAAACGCCGGGCCGCGAGGCGGACCTGCAAAAGGATTTGCTTGAAATCGTAGTCGTTTGAGATAATAACAGGTTGACATAATTGAATCAAAGTGTTAAAATAGCATTATGGCATATAGTATAGATTTTCGAAAAAAAGCGATAGAATTTATGGACAAAGGCCATACAAAAGA
>Ga0082212_10007121_pt1 | contig 14875 bp, 9 predicted proteins | sample TergutNt197P3_FD_71548 | JGI IMG/M metagenome (GOLD analysis project Ga0082212, IMG submission 71548) | Neocapritermes taracua P3 segment gut microbial communities from Petit-Saut dam, French Guiana - Nt197 P3 | ecosystem: Host-associated > Arthropoda: Insects > Digestive system > Gut ... | reverse complement strand
AAAACCAGAATAGTAAATCCTTAAAAAAGTATTTAAGAAGGAGTTAAATATTAAGTTTACATCATTCCCATGAAATACCTGTTCCCATGATTCATGACTTAACTTCCATTGTTTATTTTTTTTTTCCATATTTTCTCTCTATCTTCCTTTCTTGTTTCCATCTTGTGAGTCTTTGCTGGCCCATGTGTCACTTGTACCTCTTTTCTATTGTTTCTGAGTTGTTCATATCGGTTTATTATTACCAGTATTTGATAATAAGAAGCATAATTTACAGTAGAAGGCTTGTTGTGTCCTCTGTTTATGGTTTTCCATTCGTCATCTGTAGGGGGTGAGGTTATGTCCGTTTCCAAAAACTGTTTTGATTTATATTCTTCTTTTTTCCTATCTGTATTCCTTCCGGCCGCAATATCGGACCACTTTGTCTTTATGTGTAGCTTCTTTGTTGGATCACAATGAATGTTCTTTTCTTTCACAGTATCAATATCACATTGCTTACCTGTTGATTCTATTCCGGTAACGGCTTCATTTCTAAGTAAGTCTATAATGAGATGGGCGGAACTTAGTTCTTTCAGGGCCTCTTCCAGTCGCATTTCCAAATCAGAACACTTCTTACAGCAAGTGTCTTTGGATGTTATTTCACTATCGGTTACATTGTCCTCAGTAGAAGTACAAGGTACTGCTGTCGCCATGGCCGCCATTCTGTCTGAAGCTGCGTTGTTACAGCGAAAATGTGGTTAACAGAAACGCACAAGCATACTTCGACAAAAAGTCGCACCCAGACTGACACCACGCCACCAAAAATTCCTTCGACCATACCACCGGCGTCAAGCGGCTGTTGGGTGGAGATTACGTCACTACGCTTTACTCTTGGTTTGGCGCCTCTAGTTGGGTTGCTTTCACTAGCAATTTTTTCCAGTCCATGGTTTGAAGAAGGCGTGTGGTTGATTGTCATCAGAATCGCCATGTGCTGCTACGTGTTGTTCTGGATCGTCGATGACGAATTGATTTTTATAAGAAACCTTGCGGGTTTTTATGACGAGAAATGAATACAGAATTCTGCTCCATTCTTTCTTAATCATTGTCTGAAATAGTGGGTCTGCACGCTTTGCTAGCAGTGCTGCCTGATCTGTCGTTTTGAAGGAAGGGGTGTCTTTGATTTGCATCTGTATGGCCATGTGCTCATACACATTTTCTTGGATCCTTGGTCAGGAACTGATAGTAACAAAACATTGGAGGTTATTATGATTAGAAATGAATACCGAACTCACATACATTTTTCTTTAATCATTGACTGAAATAGTGGTTCCACACACATTTCTGGCAGTGCCTCCTGGTCCATGGTTTTGAAGGAATGGGTGTATTTTGTGTGGTTACTTAGCTTATTAAATAACCATATAAGTAGACTTGTGATTGACGGTACATTCCTCTGTTTTAGTTAATGACATGTAAAGTAAGAAATAACAAAATACAAGATCCCACAGGTATATATACTCTCAGAATCAGTACATGTTGATACTCATGGCAATTTTAAGTGTTAGTAACTGCCTGAAGACGTTAACATTTAACTCACTGCGAAGTCCCTTATTATGGAAGATTAATAACAACTGAACTAGAAATGGGTAGCCATCTGCTTGATTGAAAACTTCCAATTTGATATCACGCCAGCGTCTTTTAGCTACCGTCACAGCAAAGACTTCTTGGTTAGAACCAGAGCCAGCTGGCAGTTTCCTTTTCGCCAGTACAACCTTTCCGAACCGTCCTGTGGCCAGAAGTTTACTAAACTTGTAGTCACCAAGACACTAATTATTATCTTCTGCTCCCTGGAGACCTATAGCAGAACCATCTGCCTAAGTTCTAATGGAATAAATATATACAGTTACTGTACAATAGTATTTACAGTATTATTAAGAAATAGGGTGTTTTACAACTAATATACACTTTAACATTTTTTTAATGAGGACTTCCTTCTCAAACTCAGACACGAGTTTATTAGGTACAGGCTTGAGGGCGTACAACTTCTTAACTGAAGCTATGGCTGCCTGTCAATTTCTTCTTTGCCAGTACGACCTTGCCAAATGCTCCTTTGCCCAGACATGCAATTAACTTGAAATCTCCGAGACATAAACCTCTCTCTTCTCTTCGGCGTTATACAACACAACCATCGAAAATATATCCAATTACTGTATATATACTTCTAACAGCATTATTAAAAAAGCACGCTATTCAACATACACACCGTATCAAATTGTAATACACTTATTTAACGTAGTCTGGAAGTACGAAAGCAACTGAACCAGGAAAGGCTGGCCAATTGCTGAAATGAGGACTTCGTTCTCCACCTCGGAGACGCATGGATTAGAAACAACCTTGAGAGCAAAAACCTCTTTGCTCAAGCTATGACCAACTGCTGATTTCTTCTTTGCCGTATGACCTGGCCAAACACTCCTCTGGCCAGGCATTCAATTAAATCGTAGTCACCAAGATAAGAAAATCTCTGTACAATGTAGGTCAAAAGCATATACGAACATTTATGATATCCAAAGACCCATCTATTCAGCATACAACCACCTGACCTGATCCCAAAGGCTATCACTTGACAAGACCTGTCGATAACAGAACTGGTTATCATCATAATTTTCATGAATGGTTGTATCTATATTCACGGAGACAAATAAACTCATGACAAGAGCTACACCCAGAATAAAACTATTCGGGTGGTAATGGAAGATCTTGGTGAAGGTTATAATTGGGCTGAGTAGAAGGCTGATGCGTAGGTCGGTTATCTGTTGCGGGGGGCTGATATTGGAACTGAGGATATCCAAACGGATGATACTGTTGTGGGGGTTTAAAGGCAGGAACGTACGGATTTGGTGTGTATCGGGTTGATGGTAATTCATGAGTCATGCATATCTCCACACGTTCTATCTGTGCAGGTGTAGATGGTCTAGATTGTCTTCCAGATCTCGAGAGTCTTTCAGATGACTTTGATCTTGACGTCATCTGTTTTGCATATCTTTTACGCTCGGCACCTCCTCTACTTCTTCCTCTGTCTTGTACTGATTTAGCGTCATGTTTGAAATGTGACATCATTTCATCAATCTGTGCACGAAGTGTGCTAATAGTTTTTGTATGCTCATTAAGTATGCCGATTATAAAGACAAGCATTTTGACCAGTTGATCATCATGAATGTCTTCATATATGTGGACTCTGGCATCTAGCACCATGTGGACAGATATGGAGATCAGCAAAATCTCTGCATTACTCATGTTGTCTCCTCCCTGGAGACCTATAGCAGAACCATCTGCCTAAGTTCTAATAGAATAAATATATACAGTTACTGTACAATAATATTTAGAGTATTATTAAGAAATAGGGTGTTTTACAACTAATGTACTCTTTAACATTTTATTAAATGAGGACTTCCTTCTTGAACTCAGACACAAGTTTATTAGGTACAGGCTTGAGGGCGAACACTTCTTAAATGGAGCTATGGCTGCCTGTCAATTTCTTCTTTGCCAGTACGACCTTGCCAAATGCTCCTTTGCCCAGACATGCAATTAACTTGAAATCTCCGAGACATAATCCTCTCTCTTCTCTTCGGCGTTATACAACACAACCATCGGAAAGTATATCCAATTACTGTATATATACTTCTAACAGCATTATTAAAAAAGCACGCTATTCAACATACACACCTTATCAAATTGTAATACACTTATTTAACGTAGTCTGGAAGTACGAAAGCAACTGAACCAGGAAAGGGTGGCCAACTGCTGAAATGAGGACTTCGTTCTCCACCTCGGAGACGCATGGATTAGAAACAACCTTGAGAGCAAAAACCTTTTTGCTCAAGCTATGACCAACTGCTGATTTCTTCTTTGCCATATGACCTGGCCAAACATTCCTCTGCGCAGAGGTTCAATTAAATCATAGTCACCAAGATAAAGTCTTCCATGGTGATATGTAAAAAAACCACTGGAACAGATATATCAAATTATTCTATATGTACTACTAACAGGATTTTTAAAAAGGACGCTTTACAACGTGCGTAGGTGTTCAAATTGTAATTCACTTATATGACACATACACTAATGTAAGTATGTAATTCTATAGAAATCGTAGCTTGTGCTAGTTAAGAAAACTGTCTATATATGCTGCTTACCCACTTCCTTCTCCAAGTTGTCTCCTCTTCACATGTCATTTTCTGGATGTCATTGAGTTCCTATCGCCTCTCTGCTTGTATCAGGGCCTTATATTGAGCAAATGTCTGCCTGGGTGTTGTCTGAGAAAGGAAAAAACAGTCTGTTAGCTATGACACCATGCGAAAACCACTCAGCATAAAACACCAGTCAAATAACTTTAGTAACAACTTGGTCAAACCAGTTGCAAACTACAAATGAAGTAGAAGGACCAATCACAATATGTTCGTACATATTTGCTACTCAATGGCTGACACAAGAGCATGAGCATTTGTTTTCTCTCAGAGGCATGCTACACATAAAGAATTTCCAACCTCACATTATTACTTGCCTCCTTAGAGTTTTCCAGGGTTTTATTTTCCCTTCTACTCCTTCTGCTTTCCGCTGAAGGAGTCCTTAATCTTTGCCTTATGCATGGCACCAAGCATTTCAAAATACCTGCTCAGGAAACGAATGAGTCTTTAATTCAAGTAACATAAATTGTTGTTATATTTGTCGACACTAAATGCCTTCATTTTTTCAATACACACATCAGCAGACAGACTATGTGATAATACAGAATACAGTACACTGAAGATATTCAGTTCCAACAGTGCGTAACAAAGACTGTGTTCTCTTCTCTTGCTTTGTAACTATGCACACATAATGACAAGAATGTGTATACAGTGGTTGTTACATGCCACTGTGTCCCAACCAAACATAAGGCCAAAATTTTCTGTATACCTTGTTACAAAGTTTGATCAAATTACAGATTCAATAAGAAACCAAAATGTTTATTTACATTCTTTTCACTAAACGGTTACGTTGAGGCAAAATACTGTTCTATAATATACACATTAATGGAACAAAACACAACTTACCACTTGCAGGTCGCATTTTGTCCTTCTCCGCTCTCTTCCAAAATCTGACCTTCTTAAGGGGGGGAAATCATCTCTGTGTTCTTGTCTTCATTTGCTTTCAAGAATTTTCAGTAACAAAAATCACGATCTGCACTGTATCAAAGTTTCTCTGAAACAACAAATTTTTTTTAATCTTCTTTGACTTGTATAGATTGCTATAACCTCATGCATGCAGTGTTACGTCAAGCGGCAGTTGGCTGAAGATTACGTCACTACGCTTTGCTATTGGTTTGGCGCCTGTAGTTGGGTTTCTTTCACTAGCAGTGTTTTCCAGTCCATGGTTTGAAGAAGGCGTGTGGTTGATTGTCATCTGAATCGCCATGTACTGCTACGTGTTGTTCTGGATAGTCGATGAGGATTTGATTTCTATAAGAAACCTTGCAGGTTTTTATGACGGGAAATGAATACAGAATTCTACAACATTCTTCCTTAATCATTGGCTGAAATAGTGGGTCTGCACGCTTTGCTAGCAGTGCTGCCTGATCTGTCATTTTGAAGGAAGGGGCGTCTTTGATTTGCATCTGTATGGTCATGTGCTCGTACACATTTTCTTGGATCCTTGGTCAGGAACTGATAGTAACAAAACATTGGAGGTTAATATGATGGGAAATACATACCGAACTCACATACATTTTTCCTTAATCATTGACTGAAATATTGGTTCCACACACTTTTTTGGCAGTGCCTCCTGGTCCATGGTTTTGAAGGAATGGGTGTTATTTTGTGTGGTTACTTAGCGTATTAAATAACCATATAAATAGACTGGTGATTGATGGTACATTCCTCTGTTTTAGTTAATGACGTGCAAAGTAAAAAATAACAAAATACAAGATCCCACAGGTATATATACTCTCAGAATCAGTACATGTTGATACTCATGGCAGTTTTAAGTGTTAGTAACTGCCTGAAGACGTGAACATTTAACACACTGTGAAGTCCCTTATTATGGAAGATTAATAACAACTGAACTAGAAATCGGTAGCCATCTGCTTGATTGAAAACTTCCAATTTGATATCACGTCAGCGTCTTTTAGCTACCGTCACAGCAAAGACTTCTTGGTTAGAGCCAGAGCCAGCTGGCAGTTTCCTTTTCGCCAGTACAACCTTTCCGAACCGTCCTGTGGCCAGAAGTTTACTAAACTTGTAGTCACCAAGACACTAATTATTATCTTCTGCTCCCTGGAGACCTATAGCAGAACCATCTGCCTAAGTTCTAATGGAATAAATATATACAGTTACTGTACAATAGTATTTACAGTATTATTAAGAAATAGGGTGTTTTACAACTAATATACACTTTAACATTTTTTTAATGAGGACTTCCTTCTCAAACTCAGACACGAGTTTATTAGGTACAGGCTTGAGGGCGTACAACTTCTTAACTGAAGCTATGGCTGCCTGTCAATTTCTTCTTTGCCAGTACGACCTTGCCAAATGCTCCTTTGCCCAGACATGCAATTAACTTGAAATCTCCGAGACATAAACCTCTCTCTTCTCTTCGGCGTTATACAACACAACCATCGAAAATATATCCAATTACTGTATATATACTTCTAACAGCATTATTAAAAAAGCACGCTATTCAACATACACACCGTATCAAATTGTAATACACTTATTTAACGTAGTCTGGAAGTACGAAAGCAACTGAACCAGGAAAGGCTGGCCAATTGCTGAAATGAGGACTTCGTTCTCCACCTCGGAGACGCATGGATTAGAAACAACCTTGAGAGCAAAAACCTCTTTGCTCAAGCTATGACCAACTGCTGATTTCTTCTTTGCCGTATGACCTGGCCAAACACTCCTCTGGCCAGGCATTCAATTAAATCGTAGTCACCAAGATAAGAAAATCTCTGTACAATGTAGGTCAAAAGCATATACGAACATTTATGATATCCAAAGACCCATCTATTCAGCATACAACCACCTGACCTGATCCCAAAGGCTATCACTTGACAAGACCTGTCGATAACAGAACTGGTTATCATCATAATTTTCATGAATGGTTGTATCTATATTCACGGAGACAAATAAACTCATGACAAGAGCTACACCCAGAATAAAACTATTCGGGTGGTAATGGAAGATCTTGGTGAAGGTTATAATTGGGCTGAGTAGAAGGCTGATGCGTAGGTCGGTTATCTGTTGCGGGGGGCTGATATTGGAACTGAGGATATCCAAACGGATGATACTGTTGTGGGGGTTTAAAGGCAGGAACGTACGGATTTGGTGTGTATCGGGTTGATGGTAATTCATGAGTCATGCATATCTCCACACGTTCTATCTGTGCAGGTGTAGATGGTCTAGATTGTCTTCCAGATCTCGAGAGTCTTTCAGATGACTTTGATCTTGACGTCATCTGTTTTGCATATCTTTTACGCTCGGCACCTCCTCTACTTCTTCCTCTGTCTTGTACTGATTTAGCGTCATGTTTGAAATGTGACATCATTTCATCAATCTGTGCACGAAGTGTGCTAATAGTTTTTGTATGCTCATTAAGTATGCCGATTATAAAGACAAGCATTTTGACCAGTTGATCATCATGAATGTCTTCATATATGTGGACTCTGGCATCTAGCACCATGTGGACAGATATGGAGATCAGCAAAATCTCTGCATTACTCATGTTGTCTCCTCCCTGGAGACCTATAGCAGAACCATCTGCCTAAGTTCTAATAGAATAAATATATACAGTTACTGTACAATAATATTTAGAGTATTATTAAGAAATAGGGTGTTTTACAACTAATGTACTCTTTAACATTTTATTAAATGAGGACTTCCTTCTTGAACTCAGACACAAGTTTATTAGGTACAGGCTTGAGGGCGAACACTTCTTAAATGGAGCTATGGCTGCCTGTCAATTTCTTCTTTGCCAGTACGACCTTGCCAAATGCTCCTTTGCCCAGACATGCAATTAACTTGAAATCTCCGAGACATAATCCTCTCTCTTCTCTTCGGCGTTATACAACACAACCATCGGAAAGTATATCCAATTACTGTATATATACTTCTAACAGCATTATTAAAAAAGCACGCTATTCAACATACACACCTTATCAAATTGTAATACACTTATTTAACGTAGTCTGGAAGTACGAAAGCAACGGAACCAGGAAAGGCTGGCCAACTGCTGAAATGAGGACTTCGTTCTCCACCTCGAGACGCATTGATTAGAAACAACCTTGATTAGTAAATAACTCTTTGCTCAAGCTGTGACCACCTGCTGATTTCTTCTTTGCCGTATGACCTGGCCAAACACTCCTCTGCCTGGACGTTCAGTTATATCATAGTGACCAAGATGAAATCTTCCAATGGCGATCTGTAAAAAAGGCCTCTATTACAGATATATCAAATTATTGTGTATGTACTACTAACGGGATTTTTAAAAAGGACGCTTTACAACGTACGTACGTGTTCAAATTGTAATACACTTATGTAACACATACACTAATGTAAGTATGTAATTTTATATAAATCGAAGCTTGTGCTAGTTAAGAAAGCTGACAAACACAGATGTGTTTTTTATAGTAAAAGGAATATCTACACCGTGAATATGAAAAAAAGCCAGCAAAGTGTTTATTCTCGCACCTTCCCCAGTTACTGTAGGTGCGTACGTGTACCTAATTGCTACTGACATCACACCTACACAAAGCAATTGGTGCTGTTTTATGTTTCCATCTGCTCACATCCATGACATAACATGGTGTTTGTTGCCACAGTTTGTGGCGCAAAACTTCATCAAGGGGGGCCAAAAAATATTCTTGCACCATTCTTTGCTATTACTGGAAAGATGACCTCAAAACAGATCCCACTAATATTTGGTTACATTTTACAGTAATAGTATTTAAGAGACTAGCCTTATTTTTGCCACAAGCAGTGGTTATACATTAGCGCTGTGTAATGCATAAGAGATGTATGGACTGTTTAATTTGCCACCAACAAACAAGTCTACAGTAATCTGTTAGAAGAATTACTTTGAGTTGCAAATATACCTTCAAAATTATTGATGGAATAATTAGATTTTGGTCTGTTGTAATGCAGTGTTCACCTTGAAAGAATGGTCGTTTGATTCGCGTCTGTACTGCCATGTGCTCCTAGGCGTTTTCCTGGATCCTAGTTCATGAACTGATTATGACAAACGTTGCTGGTTTTTATGACAGGAAATGAAAACAGAACCTCTGCTCTTTACTTCCTTAATCAGTGGTTGAAATGGTTGTTCCACACACTTCTGTAGCAGTGCTTCCCAATCCTTAATTCCAGAAGAGTGGTGTCACGTATTCGCATCTTTATCGCCTTGTGCTGCTAGGCATTTTCATGGATCCTCAGTCAGGAAGTGATAGTAACAAAACATTGCAGGTTATTGTGATGGGAAATGAATACAGAATCTCTGCTACTTATTACCATAATCAGTGGTTGAAATGGTAGTTACCAGATGTAAACAATTACAGTTCCTGGTGGTACATTTATGTTTTCAGTTTGTGCTAGTGTTACCCAAGAGAAAATGGCCCAAAAGTGATGGTTTAGGTAACATAGCATCAGAAGTAATACTGTGATTATGCATGATGATAGGAGAGTAATATGTGCGTGTCTTCATGGATTGTCACATTTCAAGGTTCTCTGTTATTTACCTGAATGCAGGGTGACTGTATTCTATGATGACCCCCCGAAGAAACGTGTTTGTCAAGGGAAAATGTATTTATTTATCACTAATATAAAATAATCTAACAAGAATGAGAGTGGCTAATTCGGCAGCAGGTAACGGGCGGTTTTGCGAGAGCGGGGGTGTAACTCGCCCGAAGTTTTGTGCAAGTTTGCAAGTGTCGTTCCCGTGCGAACCGTAGTGAGCCCCCCGCCCTCGCAAAGCCGCTGTCTCGTTGTAGGCAAGCGGCGAGAGTGCTGTTGAAAAATATCGTGTTTTGAAAAAGAATTACATTTTGAAAGCGTTGTGAAAATAGAAACAGCCCGATAATAAAGTAAAAAAATCAGATGTATCGAGTAGAGAATGAAACTCGACAGCAAAGTACGAAAATTTAACGCCTCGAATTGAGAGTATGGAAAATTTTTGGGGACAAAAAATGTTATCAACAAAAAAAGAATTATCTTTGTGCTGTAAAAATTTTATACTTACGATATGATAATCAGGATAAATGAAGACACCAACTTTCAAGAACTTGACAAGCAATTGTCGAGTTTGAAGTCGCGCAAGTCCTTCCGTTCTAAAGATTTTTTGGGAAAAATCAAATGGGGTGAAGATGCTTTGGAATACCAAAAAAAGATGAGAAATGAATGGGATTAGCATTGTATGCGATACAAATCCATTGATATATTTGCTTGACGGGAATAAATCCATTGCTCGATTTCTTGAAAACAAGCAAATATATCTGTCTGTTATCACAGAATTGGAGTTATTCGGCAAACAAAACCTTTCTATCCATGAAAATGAATTGATAGAAGCATTGCTTGACAATTGTTTTGTTGTAAATATCGAACCTGAAATAAAGCGTATATACAGAGAAATAAAACAGAGATACTCGATAAAACTTCCTGATGCTGTCGTTGCCGCCACAGCACTTCATTTGGATTTGCCACTGTTGACATTTGATAAGGGTTTTAAACCTATTCTAAATCTAAAATTGATGTTTTGGGATAGTTAAATATCTACCCACCACAGATGATAAACGCTGAAAACACACAAAAAATGCCAGCCGCTAACGTGCGGTTTGGCGCAACGGCGGCAGTAACTCCGCTGAAATTGACGTGCGAACATGAACGGAAGTAGCCCGCAGAACGTTTAGTGAAAGCCCCCCCTGCGTCAAGCCGCCGCCACGTTATCTGCAACCGGGCGAACCGAGCGTGCAGACATTGACAGAGTGAATTAGACAATGAATTACTGTCCCCCGTGAAGTGGCTCGAATGAAAATTTGTACAAACCTGAAAAGTTCGTGCTTCGATTGAAAAGTCGTTTCGGGGGGACAGAAATTCATTGTCTTACGGACTTTGTGAACGGCGGGACAATCAATTCACCCGGAAGCAGAAAACGCACGGCGAATATGATTTGAAAATATTTTGAATTTTTTCGCGGGAATGATGTAAAAGATGAAAAAGTTTGCTTATCTTTGTGCAGTCGGAAAGGGCAGTGAATGGGACTGACCGCGCCGAAGGCGTGGAAAATTGCAGACAGATTTTACGAAAGTACTTTGAAACGGCATCACGAGCGATAAACCGAAAATAACGACCGGGCAGTGAAATGCAATTTGAAATTTTGACAATGCAATCCGAGAAGCAAGTACAACCCGACAGCGTTGTAGAAAGGTCAATCGGCTCGACAAGTTAATACAGCCCGAAAATTCCGTAAAAAAAGAACAATCTTCCGAAACGAGCATATCTTCCGAAAGTGAAACGACAAAAACAGACAAAAATGGCAGCAGATAACGTGCGGTTTGGCGCAAGCGGGGGTGTAACTCCGCAGAAAGTGTAGTGCAAATATGAACGTTTGTACCCCGCATGAACTGTATTGTACCCCCGCCTGCCCCAAGCCGCTGTCTCGTTATCGGCAACCCGACGAGTGCGCAGTCAAGAGATATATCGAAAACGACCGATAATTATGCATAAGTAGCCTATTGTTGATAATTTTTTTCCAAAATTTTATTGAGTAATAAAAATAAAATTTGTATTTTTGCAAAAAATAATTTTATGCGACCACGAATTTATATAGATACATCAGTAATAGGTGCTTATTATGACGCGCCACTTGAGGCATATACTGTTCCACTGTTTGAACGAATTCAAAATGGCGAATTTACAGTATTGCTTTCGTCTGTTACACAAGACGAATTGGAAAATGCAAAAAAATACGTAAAGGAACGCCACGTCTTCGCATCCGGCGGCGATAAATATTTCAATCACAAAGAAATACAAAAATGCGCAAACTGGTTTGCCGCAAAGTATTATGAACTCGAAGGTCTCAAACATTTCCAAAGTACAGCAAAAAACGGTCAACAAATCACCGTTATCCCGGGACTGATTGATAAACTGTAATAAAGAGAGTATATATGAAAAATCTATTTGGTTTAAGAAAACAAAAACAAGACGTATTCGCTGAAATTGAAGAACGTTGTGCGAAAAAACTCGTAACAAAAGACGATAAAGATACCCTAATCATACTCGGGAACATGCTTTTCAAGGCAGACAATCCGAATTATTTCAAAGTAATTGAACTCACCAATAAAGTTTCAGATCTTCTAAATCAGCAACAACAAAACTCACTCGACACACAACCCAGTGTACTATGAACAGCATAGCACACAACATAATGTTATGTCATCTTCAAAATCTTCTGTGCCAAATCCGTGAGCTCGCTGTTGATATATTCTTCTGTCGGATTGGTCGGGAAATTTAATAAACCCAAAATCGTGAGCGAACCGCCGTCGCGCAGCACCCGCGCGGAAATAAAAAACGTCTTTAAATCAACCAGCGGCGCGAGATTAATTTGTGTCGGATTGATGCGGCCGTCGGAATACGCTGCGCTGTTATAAATTCTGAACAACTTATTGAAACTGTCGACGAACAGCACGACATTTTTACCCTGTTCTGCCGCCTCTTTTGCGCGAAACAGCGCGAGCAGGCAGCCGATTGTCTGGCGCTGGATTCCGTAATTGACTTTTAGCAAATAGGTGTCTTGTATACCGCAGCTCTGTAAAAACGCAACGGAATCGTCTGTTTCATCTATTATCAGCGCGACTTTGTACGCGTCACTCGGAACCTCGCCCGCTGTCTTTGCAATAAATTCAATCTTGTCAAAAGGTTTTGGCGTGGTAACCAGCACGCGTTCGCCCATCAAAAATTCGTCTGTGCATTTTTTGTTCGGGCGAATTCCGTCCCGCGCGTCAAAACGAACGCTGTCATCGCCGTCGATTTTAGCGAGTTCCTCGACCACAAAGCAATTGCGCTGGGAGCTGTAAATCGCTTTTCCTTCGACATGGTCGCCGGTTTTATAATTATGCGCGCGCAAAAGTTTCGCCGAAACGGTATATCCGTTCAAATCAACGCCGATCAGCACCGCACTTCCGCTCGGCAAAAGGTGCATGTAGCCGGAAACCGCACGCTCTTCGCCGCGCGCGGTGCCTTGGGTTCCGCTCTGCTCTGTAACGTCGCGCGCCAGCACCGAGTTTACGTACGGACTGATGCCTTCTTCGGAATTCATGATTTTTGAAACATCGAGATTCATGCCGCGCGGTTTACGTCCGCGGACCGGACCGCGTTCAAAGTTGCCGGATTTGATACGTGCCTTTATACCCGACAGCAAAACGTCGCGCCGCTGTGACGTCGGACTCTTTACGCCGACAATACGCCCGATTTCACGAAGTTCGTAAATTCCGAGCGCATACAATCTTTTGATATCAATATCTTCAGGTCTCATGCCTATACTTTATCACGAAAAAATTGCACAGTCAAGGAAAAATTTCATTAAATTTAAATTATTTTACGCGCATTCCGGTTCTCAGGCGGATAAACAGTATAACCGCACCGAGCGCGAGCACGACCAAAATTACAATAACAATCGTTCCGAGCGGATTCGGCGCCTTTTTGATTTCGAATTCTTGGGAATAACGAACTTCTTTTGTGTCATCAAAGGACGTAATGCGAATGGTGTAACGTCCGGCGGCGGACACTCGTGCCAATTGATAAATGTCGGCGTCCAAACCGATGTCGCCGCGCGGGCCGACTGTCCTGTCGCCTTTGTCGACGATTTGGTCGTTGCACAAGATTATCACGTGACAGTCGCCGTATTCGTTGTAGATGGCTTGGGGACTGATTGAAATTGATACCGGGCTGGTTGTTGAAGTTCCGTAATCCACTGTGGACAGCACTTCGACCGAGAGTATCGGCATAATACGGACGGTTATCGTCTTTGGGCGCGCGAATTGATAGATATTGTCCGCACGCATTTTCAGCGTAATAACATAAGTACCGTTTCCGGTCGCAGAGTTCAGCGCGATTTGACCCAAATCCGCAAACCGACTGCGAATTTCCGTGCCGCCCAGTTTTATGCCGGTAATTTCGGTGTTATCGGGAACGATATAGGAAAAGCTCTGTACCGCCGTACTCGGCGAAGCAATCACAAAATTGTACTCGCACACGATGTCGCTGCCGCCCAAACTGTAAACAACCACCGCGCGATAATGCCCGGGCGCGCCAATCGTCACGGAGCGCGCTTGGACGGCGGTTTCGTATCCGAGGTCCGTCCGGTTGTCATTGCGATAGATTTCCATCTTTTTTGCAAAAGCGCCAGGATATTGCGAAACAGATTGCACATTCAGCGAAACTTCCCCGTTGTAAATCATTCCGTCGGCAATCGGTTCCGGGGCAGAGCCGCTCTCGGTGATGTACAGCGGCGCGCGCGCGAGGTTTACAATCGTGTACGTGTACCGCCTTTCGTCTTTTTCGTCCAAGACAGAACTGTTAATTATTTTTTTGTTTCCTGCCCGGTCATAGATGATGAACCTGTATGTTCCGTAATCGCGCGCGTTGATTTCCAGAGTCTCTTGCGTACCGCAAAGCGTTCCGGCAGGTTTTTGCGAATTGTCGCGGAAATAATCGACGTACAGCAAATTCCCGGCGAAACCCACATAATCCTGCGAGAGTCCGACCGTGATTTTTTCATTCGGCAAATACGTCGGCTGGTAAAATACCTTTTGCAGTAAAGGCGTAGTATCCACCCCGACAAATGACCCGTGCTCCACAATATCTAGTGGTTCTATGCCAGGCAGAGT